>Ga0114970_10001782_pt1 | contig 16089 bp, 7 predicted proteins | sample M_140205_XF_Meta_FD_87030 | JGI IMG/M metagenome (GOLD analysis project Ga0114970, IMG submission 87030) | Freshwater microbial communities from Lake Montjoie, Canada to study carbon cycling - M_140205_XF_MetaG | ecosystem: Environmental > Aquatic > Freshwater > Lake | place: Lake Montjoie... | reverse complement strand
GCTAATGGGCTTGGCAAAAATACGCGCGAAGTCGGTGAGGGTGATTTACGCCTGATGAACATCGTGCAAGCCGGCGATCGCACTCGCGTGGTGATGAATCTCACCAAGCCACTAGGCTATGACACCCGTATCGACGGTAAGGCTGTGATCATCACTTTGCAGGGAACAAGGCCCGCCGGAGCGACCGCAAATACTGCGGCGCCCGTGACGTCTCACTTCGCAGAGGCGAAACCAAATGACGATCGCCATGCATTACGGGATATCAGTTTTCGCCGCGGTCCTAACGGCGAAGGCCGAATTATTGTTGATCTTTCGGATAATGCGGTCGGCATAGATTTACGTCAGCAGGGCAAAAACCTGATCATCGAGTTTGCCAATACTTCTCTGCCGAAAAATCTTGAGCGCAGGCTCGACGTATTGGATTTTGCTACGCCGGTACAGACCATCGATGCGTTCGTACAGGCGGGCAATTCCCGCATTACGATAGAACCTAAAGGGTTGTGGGAACACTCGGCCTATCAAACCGACAACCGCTTTATCGTGGAAATCAAACCGATTGTTGAAGACCCGACCAAACTAATACAGGGATCAAAAGTTGGCTATACGGGCGAGAAGCTATCGCTCAATTTTCAAAATGTCGAAGTGCGTGCGGTGTTACAGGTCATCGCCGACTTTACGGGATTTAATTTCATTACCAGCGACACCGTAGGCGGCAACCTAACCCTGCGTCTAAAAGATGTGCCGTGGGATCAAGCCTTGGACATTATCTTGCAGACCAAAGGGCTCGACATGCGCAAAAACGGCAACGTGGTGTGGATTGCACCCCGTGACGAGCTTGCGACCAAAGAGAAGCTTGCGCTTGAATCTCAAGCCCAAATCGCAGACTTGGAACCGGTTAGAACTGAATCATTCCAGCTCAACTACCAGAAAGCTGATGCACTGCAAAAACTGGTTGGCGACAAAGCGCAACCCATCCTTTCAAAACGCGGCAGCGCAGTGGTTGATGCAAGAACCAATACACTATTCGTACAAGACACACCCAGCAGACTCGAACAAGTCAGAGCGCTCATCAAGAAGATTGATATCCCGGTACGTCAGGTTTTAATTGAAGCGCGCATCGTTGAGGCTTCCGACACGTTCAGTCGTAACCTCGGTGCTCGTTTGGGCTTAAACGACCGCGCCGGCGGACAAGGCTTGGTTAATAGCTCTAATCGCGTAACCTATGGCGGCTCTCTCGATGCAACCGCGTACACCACAACACAGATCGCATCACCCATTCCTACGCTTACCCAGTCGCTCGGCGTAAACCTGCCGACGACTGGTCTAAACGGCTCCACACCCGGCGTATTTTCAATGATCCTGTTTAACGAAGGCTTGACGCGCTTTATCAACATGGAGGTGTCGGCGCTCCAGGCGGACGGCAAAGGAAAGATCATCTCCAGTCCGAGGGTCATTACTGCTGATCAAGTCGAAGCAACCATCGAACAGGGCACGCAAATTCCTTATCAACAGGCCACCTCCAGTGGTGCGACCAGCGTTTCCTTCAAATCTGCGTCGCTCAGTCTGAAAGTAAAACCACAAATTACCCCCGACGACAATGTCATCATGGATTTAAATATTCATAAAGACAGTGTAGGCACCGTAACATCATCAGGCCCCTCGATTGATACCAAACAGATCACAACGTCGGTGCTGGTGCAGAACGGCGGGACCGTTGTGATTGGCGGTATTTATTCGCAAACAGAAAGCAATACGACTACAAAAATCCCGCTTTTGGGCGATGCGCCGTTTATCGGCTTCCTCTTCCGTAACAATTCAAAAACAGACAACAAAAGTGAACTGCTGATTTTTATCAGCCCGAAAATTGTAAAAAGCAATTTGGGCCTGCGTTAATTCCTAGCTTTATTGCAAAAAAACGGCCCGATGGCCGGGTTTTTTTGTCCGTCTCGATTAAGTGCGGGAGTCAATTCGGGATAAAATGACGGGATGCCACAGCCTCTCGAAAAGCCGCTCAACAACGCATTGGCCCCAGAAAATATCTATCTGGTTGGATTAATGGGAGCGGGCAAAACGTCCGTCGGTCGTTATCTGGCCAAGAATCTTGGAAAGACGTTCTATGATTGCGACCACGAAGTAGAACGCCGAACCGGCGTCAAGATCCCGTTGATTTTCGAAATCGAAGGTGAGCCGGGTTTTCGCGCTCGCGAAACATCGGTGTTGAGTGAGCTGACTAAGCTTCAGAATGTCGTTCTCGCCACTGGCGGGGGCGCGGTTATTAGTGCCGAAAACCGGCGCGAGCTTGCCAGTCACGGCACCGTCATTTACCTGCGCGCTTCGCCTTCCGACCTCTGGCAACGTACACGCAACGATCGCAACCGCCCGTTGCTACAAACGGCGGATCCCCTGGGGAAGCTTGAACAGCTTTTTTTAGAGCGTGATCCGCTCTACCGTGAAATTGCCTCGATCATTGAAGACACCGGTAGCCAAAGCGTGCGTACCTTAGCGCAACGGCTGCAACAGCGGCTACAGGAACATACCGAACTGCTTCCGCCGGAAATGCGAGGGCCGCCGATTGAACAGCCATGAATTCAAAATGCATACTTTAAAAGTCTCCCTGGGAAGCCGCACATATCCGATTTATATCGGGAAAGATTTGCTCACGCAAAGCGCTTTGATCACTCAACACTTGCCGCAAAAACGCGCGGCCGTCGTCACCGACAGTAATGTTGCCCCACTATATTTGGAAAAATTGACCGCAACGCTCACAGCGTTCGGCATCACCGTGACGCCCATCATTATCCCGGCGGGCGAGCAACACAAGGACTGGCAATCGCTAAATTCAATTTTCGACGCGCTATTAACTGCGCGCTGTGAACGCAAGACGGCATTGATTGCCCTTGGTGGCGGTGTCGTTGGCGACCTCACCGGATTTGCGGCAGCGACTTATTTGCGCGGCGTCCCTTTCATCCAAGTACCAACCACCCTGTTGGCACTTGTCGACTCTTCAGTGGGTGGCAAAACCGCAGTCAATCACCCGCAGGGTAAAAATATGATCGGCGCTTTTTACCAGCCGCAAGCTGTCATCGCAGATACCGCGACCCTCGGCACATTACCGGAGCGTGAACTAGGTGCCGGGCTTGCGGAAGTCATCAAGTACGGCCTGATACGCGATCTGCCATTCTTTGAATGGCTGGAGTCAAATATTGATGCGCTAAATTCACGCGATCCGGCAGCAATGGCTTTTGCCATCCAGCGTTCCTGCGAAAACAAGGCTGCTGTTGTCGCCGCCGATGAACGTGAAGAAACGGGTGAACGCGCGCTGCTTAATCTCGGTCATACTTTTGGTCATGCGATTGAGGCTGGCATGGGATATGGCGCATGGCTGCATGGAGAAGCTGTCGCAGCCGGTATGGTCGTTGCGGCGCGCACGTCTCAACGGCTGGGCCTCCTGCGTGCTGACGATGTGGGTCGGATCACCGCCATATTGGAACGCGCCCGGCAGCCGGTTACGATTCCCGATCTCGGTACGAATCGCTATCTTGAGCTGATGGGCCACGACAAAAAAGTAGAAGGCGGAAAGCTGCGGTTTATCCTGATGAAGGAAATGGGCCGTGCGTTCCTGACCGCTGATGTCCCCCGAGAGGTAGTTGAAAGCGCACTCCAGGATTCCCTTCATCATGCTTGACCTTGCGGTCTATGCGGTAAGCCCCAAAGCGTCACGTGGACGGCGCGTGGAAGAAGCCGCCCCAGATGGACGGACTGAATTTCAGCGTGACCGGGACCGTATCATTCATTCGACAGCGTTCCGTCGCCTTGAATACAAGACACAGGTATTCGTCAATCACGAGGGAGACCTCTTTCGCACGCGCCTCACTCACAGCCTCGAAGTCGCACAGATCGCGCGATCAGTCGCGCGCAGCCTGCGCCTCAATGAAGATTTGGTGGAAGCCATTTCCCTCGCGCACGATCTGGGCCATACCCCGTTCGGACATGCCGGTCAGGATGCGCTAAACCGCTGCATGCGGCCTTATGGGGGCTTCGAACACAATCTGCAATCGCTGCGGGTGGTAGATATTCTTGAGCGTCGCTATGCCGCTTTTGATGGATTGAATTTATGTTTTGAAACGCGCGAGGGGATACTCAAACATTGCGCGCTAAAAAATGCGCGCCTGCTCGGCGATGTCGGCGAGCGCTTTATCAAACGGCGACGCCCGTCGCTGGAAGCACAACTGGCCAACCTCGCTGATGAGCTGGCTTATAACAATCACGACGTGGACGACGGCTTGCGCTCAGGCCTGCTCAATATTGAGCAATTATCCGAAATCAGTCTTTTTGCCCGCCACAAAAAACAGGTCTTGGACGCGTATCCTGAGCTCGGTGCGAGGCGACTGGTTCACGAAACAATCCGTCGTATGATCAGCACTCTGGTCATCGATCTCACCAACCAAACCGCCAGCAATATCCGCAAGTTTCGGCCACAATCCGTTGAAGACGTGCAAAAAGCACCGCTGCTGGTCGCTTTTAGCGAACCGCTGGCCCGGCAACATCAGGAACTCAAAAAATTCCTGCGCGACAACCTCTACCGGCATTACCAGGTATGCCGGATGACGGCGAAGGCTCGCCGCGTAGTGAATGAACTATTCGACGCCTTTCTGGCCGATCCGCAATTACTGCCCCCCAAATACCAAACCAATGCCCGGGGTGACAAACCCCGCATGGTGGCCGATTACATTGCCGGGATGACCGATCGCTACGCGATGCGTGAGCACCGTCGGTTGTTCGCGGTAGACGAAATCTAGGGGGCTTTTGCCGCGTCGCAACAACAGGTTGCGGTCGGCGGAAGGCGTCATTGATTATCAAGGCATTTCAAGGGCTTGAAGTCCGTCCCCTATGTCTGTATATTTCTGGGGTTTCGCCGTAATTATTGCAAATTCAGGCCGGTTGGCTTTCAACCGGCCTTTTTTACCCGCGAGGTAGCCCGTGACGCAGCCGCCCTGTGCCCAGGGATTGTATGATCCCGCCAATGAACACGACGCTTGTGGCGTCGGTTTTGTCGCACACATCAAAGGCGCGAAATCGCACGCCATTGTTGAACAAGGTTTGCAGATTCTCAGGAATCTGACCCATCGTGGCGCCGTCGGCGCCGACCCACTCGCCGGCGACGGCGCGGGTATATTGCTGCAGATTCCTGACGCCCTATTCCGTGAAGAGTTGGCAAAGCAAGGAATTAAACTGCCCGCAGCCGGCCAGTATGGCGTCGGCATGGTATTTCTGCCGCAGGAACCAGCGTCGCGGTTCGCTTGTGAGTACGAAATCGAGCGCTCAATCAAGGAAGAAGGGCAGATTTTGCTCGGTTGGCGCGATGTTCCGAGGGATAACAGCAGCCTTGGAGAGTCAGTCAAGAAAATAGAACCGGTGATTCGCCAGGTCTTCGTTGGGCGCGGGCGCGGCGTCACCGTGACCGACGCGCTCGAGCGTAAGCTCTACATCATTCGCAAAAGCTCCGGCCATGCGATTCAAGCGCTCAATCTGGCCCACGGCAAAGAATTCTACGTACCGTCAATGTCGGCTCGCACAATTGTCTATAAAGGCATGTTGCTTGCGGATCAGGTCGGCGCCTACTACGAGGACCTGCAGGACAGCCGTGTGGTTTCGGCCCTTGCTCTGGTGCACCAGCGTTTCTCTACAAACACCTTCCCGACGTGGGATCTCGCGCATCCATTCCGCTTGGTCGCGCACAATGGCGAAATCAACACCCTGCGCGGCAACGTCAACTGGATACGCGCCCGGCAGGGCGCTATTTCAAGCCCCATTCTCGGCAAGGATCTAGAAAAACTATGGCCGCTGATTTATGACGGTCAATCCGATTCTGCCTCGTTCGACAATGCGCTCGAAATGCTAGTGATGGGCGGATATTCAGTATCTCACGCCATGATGATGATGATCCCGGAGGCGTGGGAGAGTCATTCGCTTATGGACACAAACCGGCGTGCCTTTTACGAATATCATGCCGCGATGATGGAACCGTGGGACGGCCCGGCAGCAATGGCGTTTACTGATGGCCGCCAGATTGGTGCGACGCTGGACCGCAACGGACTGCGGCCGGCTCGTTATATCGTCACAGAGGACGATCTGGTTATCATGGGTTCAGAATGCGGCTGTCTGCCCATCCCCGAAGAAAAAATCGTCAAGAAATGGCGTCTGCAGCCGGGCAAGATGTTCTTGGTCGACCTTGAAAAAGGCCGCATTATTGACGACAAAGAACTCAAGGACACGCTCGCCGACGCCAAACCTTATGGCGAATGGATCGATCGCATACGCGTCAAACTCGATGATGTCGAAAGCGACCGCCAGCAACCCGATCGCTCCGCCGTGTCATTGCTGGATCGCCAGCAGGCCTTTGGTTATACCCAGGAAGACCTCAAGTTCCTGATGACACCAATGGCCCTCAACGGTGAAGAGGCGACCGGCTCGATGGGCAACGACTCGCCGCTGGCGGTTTTGTCGGACAAAAACAAACCGCTATACAACTACTTCAAGCAATTGTTCGCTCAGGTTACCAATCCACCGATCGATCCGATCCGCGAAGAATTGGTGACGTCGCTGGTTTCCTTCATCGGCCCCAAACCGAACCTGCTGGGCATTGATGAGCTAAATCCGCCGTTACGGCTTGAGGTCAACCAGCCGGTAGTTGATTTTTTCGAAATGGAAAAAATCCGCCACATCGATCGCTATACGCAGGGCAAATTCAAGAGCTACGAACTCGACATTTGTTATCCGGCCGCATGGGGTAACCATGCCATCGAAGCGCGTCTCGCCTCCTTGTGTGCGCAAGCAGAAGACGCCGTGCGCAGCGGTTACTCGATCGTGATAATTTCAGATCGCAGGGTGAACCGTGATCAGGTCGCAATTCCTGCGCTGCTTGCGGTTTCTGCCATCCATCAGCATCTGGTGGCGAAAGGTTTGCGCACGTCCACCGGACTCGTCGTAGAAACCGGGTCGGCACGCGAAGTTCACCATTTCGCCCTCCTCGGTGGCTACGGTGCAGAAGCGATCCACCCGTATCTCGCCATGGAAACGTTGCTTGATATGGGCAAACGCGGCTTGTTCGGGGCAGACTTCGACAGCAAGAAGGCGATTAAAAACTTCGTCAAAGCGATCGGCAAAGGTCTTCGTAAAGTGATGTCCAAGATGGGCATTTCGACCTATATGTCTTACACCGGTGCGCAGATTTTTGAAGCCGTCGGATTGTCGCGCACACTGATTGACAAATATTTCGCCGGGACTACCTCGAATGTGGAAGGCATCGGCGTGTTTGAAGTTGCCGAGGAAGCGCTGCGTATTCACCGCGGTGCCTTTGGCAATGACCCGGTGCTGGCTAGTGCGCTTGAAGCCGGCGGAGAATATGCATTTCGCGTACGCGGCGAAGAACACATGTGGACGCCAGACGCTATCGCCAAACTACAGCAGTCGACGCGCAGCAGTTCGTTCTCGACCTTCCAGGAATATTCGCAGATCATCAATGATCAGTCGAAGCGGCACATGACGTTGCGCGGCTTGTTTGAATTCCAGCTGGATCGTTGCCAGCCGGTGCCGATCGAAGAGGTTGAGCCGGCGGCCGAGATCGTCAAACGTTTTGCCACGGGCGCCATGTCGTTAGGGTCGATTTCAACCGAGGCGCACACCAATCTGGCCATTGCGATGAACCGCATCGGCGGCAAATCGAACACTGGCGAAGGGGGTGAAGATCGAAATCGTTACGCCACCGCCAAAGCCGGCGAGACCCTCTCTTCGCGGCTGGGCAAGAATCAAATCGAAAGTGATATTGAACTAAAGGAGGGCGACCTGCTGAAATCGAAGATCAAGCAGGTAGCCTCTGGCCGTTTTGGGGTGACTGCAGAGTATTTGGCATCGGCCGAACAGATTCAGATCAAGATGGCGCAAGGCGCGAAACCCGGCGAAGGTGGGCAGCTGCCGGGCAAGAAAGTGTCCGAGTACATCGCCATGCTGCGCTACTCAACACCGGGCGTCGAATTGATTTCCCCGCCACCCCATCACGATATTTACTCGATTGAAGATCTGGCCCAGCTGATCCACGATTTGAAAAACGCCAACTCCCGGGCGTCGATCAGCGTGAAGCTGGTTTCCGAAATCGGCGTCGGCACAGTAGCCGCCGGCGTCACCAAAGCAAAAGCCGACCATGTGACCATATCGGGTCACGACGGTGGCACCGGTGCCTCGCCTTGGTCATCGATCAAGCACGCCGGCACGCCGTGGGAACTTGGCCTTGCCGAAACGCAACAAACCCTGGTGTTGAACCGTCTGCGCGGCCGCATTGTCGTGCAGGCTGACGGTCAAATGAAAACCGGACGCGATGTCATTATCGGCGCCTTGCTCGGTGCCGATGAATTCGGTTTTGCCACCGCACCGCTTGTGGTTTCTGGCTGCATCATGATGCGGAAATGTCATCTGAATACCTGCCCGGTCGGCGTTGCCACGCAGGATCCGGTTTTGCGCAAGAAATTTAGCGGCAAGCCTGAACATGTCATCAACTTCTTTTTCTTTATCGCAGAAGAAGCACGCGCGCTCATGGCACAGCTCGGCATTCGGAAATTCGACGAATTGATCGGGCGCTCCGACCTTCTTGACACGCGCAAAGGCATTGAGCACTGGAAAGCACGCGGTCTCGATTTTTCCCGCATCTTCCACCAACCCGCGATCGGCGCCGAAGTAGCGCGCTACCACGTCGAAGGACAGGACCACGGACTGGATCGGGCGCTCGATCACCGGCTGATAGAACTCGCCGAACCCGCGCTCAAACGACGCGAAAAGGTGTCCATCGATATCCCCGTGCGTAATATCAATCGTACGGTCGGCACCATGCTGTCCGGAGAAATTGCCCGCCTCTACGGCCACGAAGGTTTGCCCGACGACACGATTCATGTCCGCCTTGCAGGTTCGGCGGGACAGAGTTTCGGCGCATTTCTGGCGCATGGGGTTACGCTCGAGATCGTCGGCGATACGAACGACTATTGTGGCAAGGGACTCTCCGGTGGGCATATTTCCGTCCGTCCTTCGCCCAAGTTTCGCGGCGAGTCAACGCAAAACATCATCACTGGAAACGTTGTTCTCTATGGCGCAATCGCAGGCGAAGCCTATTTCAGCGGAGTTGCTGGCGAGCGTTTTGCCGTTCGTAACTCGGGCGCACAAACTGTTGTGGAAGGCGTCGGCGACCATGCCTGCGAATACATGACTGGTGGCAGTGTGGTCGTGTTGGGGAAAACGGGGCGCAACTTCGCCGCCGGGATGTCGGGCGGTATTGCGTATGTGCTCGACGAGGATGGTGAATTCAGCAAGTATTGCAACCTCTCCATGGTTGACCTGGAAGCGGTGTTGCCCGAAACCGAACAGTCGAACAAAGTTTCACGCGACATCTGGCATATGGGCGAGGCCGACGAGGCAATACTTAAGCGCTTGATCGAAAATCACGCCCTCCATACCGGCAGCAAGCGGGCGCAATCCATACTGGATCAGTGGGCGACATTCCGTTCGCGTTTCGTCAAGGTGTTCCCTAAAGAATACCGGCGCGCACTGACCGAACTCGCAACGAACAGCCGCAAAGTTGCGGCCTGACACCAACCTTCCCGGACGATAGAACATGGGCAAGATTACCGGCTTTCTCGAACACCAGCGATTGCACGAAGCCAGCGAAGACAAAGGATCGCGCAAAAAACACTATCGCGAATTCGTCCTGCATTTGAGCGACGATGAAGCCAAAGTACAGGGCGCTCGCTGTATGGATTGCGGCGTTCCATTCTGTATGAGTGGCTGTCCTGTCAATAACATCATTCCGGATTTCAACGACCTGGTGTTCAAGCAGGACTGGAAAAACGCGATTGATACGCTTCATTCGACCAACAACTTTCCGGAATTTACGGGCCGCATCTGCCCGGCGCCGTGCGAAGAAGCCTGTACTCTACGTATCAACAACGACGCCGTTGGAATCAAATCCATCGAACATGCGATCATAGACAAAGCATGGGAGCAGGGCTGGGTCAAACCGCGTCCCGCCGCCGTCAAAACCGGCAAGCGTGTGGCGGTCATTGGTTCTGGTCCCGCGGGTATGGCAAATGCCCAACAATTGGCGCGCGCTGGTCATGCCGTTGTGGTTTTCGAAAAAAATGATCGCGCTGGCGGTCTTCTGCGTTACGGTATCCCTGATTTCAAACTGGAAAAAACCCATATTGACCGTCGGCTCGAACAAATGGGTGCTGAAGGCGTGGAATTCCGGACGAATCACGTTGTGGGTACCGCACCGTCCGGTGCTGGTAATGGGGCACCGACTCATCTCGACCCAACGTCAGTGTTGAAAGAATTTGACGCGGTTGTATTGGCGGGCGGCGCTGAATATCCGCGCGATCTTCCGGTTCCAGGACGTGATCTGGACGGCGTTTATTTCGCCATGGAATTTTTACCACTACAAAATCGTCGGGTTGCCGGCGACAAGCCGCCAGAACTGTGGGCCAGCGGCAAACATGTGGTCGTAATCGGCGGCGGTGATACTGGCTCGGATTGTGTTGGGACGTCCAACCGGCACGGCGCGGCCAGCGTCACACAAATTGAATTACTCCCGATGCCGCCGGATCTGAAGAACAACCCGGTTTGGCCCTATTGGCCGCAAAGATTACGCACTTCGTCATCGCATGAAGAGGGTGCGACCAGGGACTGGGCGATCGCCACCAAACGATTTGAGGGCAGTAACGGCAAAGTCGAAAAAGTGGTATTGGTTCGAGTTGAATGGCAAAGCGGAAAAATGGTCGAAATCGCGGGCTCTGAATTCGAATTGAAAGCCGATCTGATTTTACTGGCGATGGGTTTTGTGTCTCCCGCCCAGAAGTTGCTCGAGTCGTTTGGTATCGAACGTGATGCACGCGGCAATGCCAAGGCGACGACCGAAGGCGCACAGGCTTACGTCACTTCGGTGCCAAAGGTGTTTACCGCCGGAGATATGCGGCGTGGACAGTCGCTCGTTGTGTGGGCGATTCGTGAGGGCCGCCAGTGCGCACGCGCGGTCGATGAGTTTTTGATGGGTTCATCGGTTCTACCACGCTAATTGCAAGGCGGCAGGCCCACCCGGACGGCGTTCGTCAAAACGTCGCCGGAATAACCGTATTTCAACCAGACTCCTGCCCATGAAACTTGAAAACGATACCTTTTTACGCGCGCTGTTCCGCGAGCCAACGGCCTATACGCCGATCTGGCTGATGCGTCAGGCCGGCCGATATTTGCCGGAATATAACCAGACGCGCGCACGGGCAGGGAACTTTCTGGCGCTTTGTAAAAATCCTGACCTCGCCACTGAAGTAACGATGCAACCGCTGGCGCGCTATCGTCTTGATGCGGCCATCGTGTTTTCCGACATTCTTACGATACCGGACGCGATGGGGCTTGGCCTCTATTTTGCCGAAGGAGAAGGGCCAAAATTTGAACGGCCGTTGCGTGCAGAACGGGAAATCCGCGATTTAAGTGCGCCCGATCCAACCGCCCACCTGCGTTACGTTCTTGACACAATCAGGCAGGTTCGCAAATCGCTCGCTGGCAGCGTTCCGCTGATTGGCTTTTCCGGTAGCCCGTTTACCCTCGCTTGCTACATGATCGAAGGTCGTGGAAGCTCCGATTTTGCCAGCGTCAAAAAGATGCTCTATCAGCGACCAGATTTACTTCACAAAATTCTGGCAGTCAATGCACAAGCCGTTACTGACTATCTAAACGCGCAAATCGAGGCGGGCGCTCAGGCTGTAATGATTTTTGACACGTGGGGTGGCATGCTCTCCGATGCCGCTTATCATGAATTTTCCCTAGCCTATATCAAGCAGATTCTTGGTAGCCTGAAGCGGGAAAACAAAGGTATGCGCGTTCCCAGCATCGTCTTTACCAAGGGCGGTGGTGGCTGGCTGGAAAGCATCGCCGATACCGGTTGCGATGCGGTGGGACTTGATTGGACGATTAACATTAGTGCGGCTAAAGCACGGGTTGGCGCACGCGTGGCTTTGCAGGGGAATATGGATCCGGCGGTCTTGTTGTCATCACCCGAGGCAGTGCAACGGGAAGCCGTTGCGATTCTTAAGCAATTTGGTAGTGGCTCAGGCCATGTTTTCAATCTCGGACATGGTATTTCGCAATTCACCCCCCCGGAACACGTATCGGCGCTAATCGAGGCGGTACGCGGGTTTGGCGCTCGTAACGACTGAAAACCCGCGCCGATACTGGCTTTGCGGGGAGCCTTACCCGCAAACTTATGCACAGTAAGGGTTTGCGGGTAGTCAGCCCAAGGCACAAACGCCATCAAGTTAAGCAGGTGCGCCAACCATCTGTTTTTTATAATTAAACTGCCAATCTTCTAGAAAATACTGCAAGATCACGCTCTAAATCACACCCTAAGGCTTACGTCCCCAAAAAAGTAATCAACACAATTATCCACAGGCTGTTTCGATGGGAAATTTCATATATGGCTAATGGCCTTGTGTTGCTTTTTGAGAAATTACGCGAGCGAACTGTGTTAACTCTTGACGCCACATAGGGAGCCATGATTTTTGCCCGCATCGCCCTTGATGTTCCGCTCAACACGCTATTTGATTACCGCCTGGGGCCAACGCAAGCGGTCACTGTCGGCGAGTTTGTGTTGGTCCCGTTCGGTAAAAAAATCGCGGTGGGCGTGGTTCTCGAACTCGCCAAGACCACGACACTATCGCTATCGCGGGTACGCGGCATTCTTGACGTCATCGGCAATATTCCCCCTTTGCCGCCTGATGTGTTGGCGATACTCAAATTCTGCAGCGACTACTACCACCACCCGATTGGCGAAGTGGTACTCAATGCCCTGCCAACACGATTACGGCGTCGCCATGCAACGAAGCCACAAGCTTTGGCTTATCGTTTAACCGCAGCCGGCAGACTGGTTGATCCCGAAACATTGCCCGCGCGCGCCAAATCGCGGCGCGAACTAATGGGCTGGCTGATAGAGGCAGGTGAGGGTATTGGAGCGGCGACGCTCCGCACCAGGATGCCAAGCGCAGCTACCTTGCTAAAAGATCTAATTGCACGGGGCTGGGTCGAAACCTTTGCGGAACAGCCTTACCAAGGCGCGGTGACAGGATCAGGTATTTTGCCTGGACCGACACTAACTAGCGCGCAAGAAACGGCGGTCAAGGCCATACGGTCATCCTTCAACCGGTTCAGCCCGTGGCTGCTTCATGGGATCACTGGTAGTGGCAAGACCGAAGTCTACCTGGAGCTCATTGCCACAGCACTCGAAGCAAATCAACAAACGCTCTTGCTGGTGCCGGAAATCAACCTCACCCCACAACTTGAAAGCCGCATTCAATCGCGCTTTCCTAAAACCTTGGTCGTTAGACTCAACAGCGCTCTCAACGAGAGCGAGCGCTTACAAAATTGGCTCGCGGCACAATCAGGTGCAGCCGGTATCGTCGTGGGTACACGGCTAGCAGCCTTCACGCCCATGCCCGCGCTCGGCTTGATTATTGTTGATGAGGAACACGACGCCTCGTTCAAACAGGGCGATGGTTTACGCTACTCCGCGCGCGACATATCGCTGCTCCGTGCTAAACAACGGGCGATCCCGATCGTGCTGGGCTCGGCTACGCCATCCCTGGAAACCTACTATCAAGCACAGCGCGGAAGATACGGCCTCCTTAAACTTGAGCAACGCGCAAACGCGGCTATTCCCGAAATTACAACAGCAAACATCCGGGGTGCGGCACTCATTGATGGCTTATCTCAAGAGGTATTGCATGCGATCAAGGAAAACACGCGCCGGGGGCAACAATCTCTCATCTACGTCAATCGACGCGGCTATGCGCCCGTACTGATTTGCCCGAGCTGTCGCTGGACTTCCGGCTGCCCCCGCTGCTCCGTAAAACTCGTATTACATCTGAAAACCCGGCTGATGCGATGTCATCACTGCGGCCATCAGGAACGCACGCCCGTAGCCTGCCCGCAATGCGGTAATCCCGAATTGACGCCCTTGGGGCAGGGAACCCAGCGGGTTGAAGAGGCCTTGGCACGCATTTTCCCTGCAGCCCGCATGCTGCGGATTGACCGTGACACTACTAGAGCCAAAGGCGCTTGGACTCAAATGCGCCAGCAAATTCATGAGGGATCGGTTGACCTGCTGGTCGGCACTCAAATCCTCGCCAAAGGTCACGACTTTCCGGCTTTAACGCTAGTTTGTGTGATTAATGCCGACGCTTCTCTCTATAGTACGGATTACCGTGCGAGCGAGCGCTTATTTGCAAATTTGATGCAGGTATCGGGGCGTGCCGGTCGGGCTGAGTTACCGGGTCGGGTTTTGATTCAAACAGAGTTCCCAGAACATCCGCTCTACGCCGCCCTGCGGCGACAAAACTTTGATGATTTCGCGAAGGATATATTGTCGGAACGCAAGCAAGCTGGCCTGCCGCCTTACACACATCAGGTGATTTTGCGCGCCGAAGCGCTCGAACAAGAAACTGCCATGGATTTCTTGTGGAACGCTGCGAAGCGTACATATGCTGGCGGCACAGAAGTCGCGGTATTCGATCCCGTCCCGGCCGGCATGGCCAGACTCGCTGGCAAGGCCCGGGCGCAACTCACCGTACAATCACGCTCACGTTCGGCGTTACACAATTTCCTGAATGCTTGGGAACAAGAACTTGAAAAAATTGCTGCGCCCAAAGTGCGATGGGCCCTTGACATCGACCCGCAGGAGTCATGATCTGTTTAGCCATAAACCCCGTATACGCCCTGGCGCGTTCCGTGAATGAGCATGCCTGCATGTTAGAATGTGTTGCGTTTCCCTTTAAAATTGTCTGAAATATCCGATGAATTCCGCAGCAATTTCGGATTTCCGAATCCATCTTGGCGAATTATTCAGAAGCGCCCTCGCGACCGTCGCGCCGGGTGTTCCAATTGCTGAAATAATCCTTGATCGGCCCAAGCAAGCTCAGCACGGCGATTACGCCTGCAACATCGCATTGCAACTGGCGAAAACACTGAAACGAAAACCCCGCGACATCGCCGCCGAAGTCATCGCAGCGTTGCCGGTTTCACCTTACCTCGCCAAAACCGAAATTGCCGGCGCTGGTTTCATTAATTGCTTCCTGAAAGCCGAGGCGCATCAAACGATCGTCAGTCGGATTCTTCAGGTAGGTCAGGCCTTCGGTTGTAGCGTCACTGGCGCAGCTCAAAAAGTAGTGGTCGAATTCGTTTCGGCAAACCCGACCGGGCCGCTGCATGTCGGACATGGCAGGCAGGCCGCGCTTGGTGACGCCATCTCCGCATTACTGGAGACCCAGGGCTATGCGGTGAAGCGGGAGTTCTATTACAACGATGCCGGCGTGCAAATCCGCAACCTCGCGCTATCAGTGCAGGCGCGAACGCGTGGTTTCAAACCTGGCGACGCAGAATGGCCGGAGGGCGGCTATCAGGGCGAATACGTGCAAGAAATCGCCAACGATTTTCTCGCCGGCAAGTCTGTCGTAGCGAGCGACGGCGCCGAGGTCACCGCGAACGGTAACCGTGACGATGAAGAAAATATTCGTAGCTTCGCAGTCGCCTATTTGCGGCGCGAACAGGACATCGACCTGGAAAAATTCGATGTTAAATTTGATATCTACTACCTCGAATCGAGTCTCTACGCCAATGGCCGGGTAGAGTCGGCAGTCAAAGGATTGATCGCCAGCGGTAAAACCTATGAGCAGGACGGCGCGCTATGGTTGCGCACTACCGATTTTGGCGATGATAAAGACAGGGTGGTTCGGAAGTCAGACCAGACCTACACCTATTTTGTACCCGACGTGGCATATCACGTCACCAAATGGGAACGCGGCTTTTCGATCGCCATCAACGTGCAGGGCACTGACCACCACAGCACTATTACAAGGGTGCGCGCCGGATTACAGGCGCTCGAAATTGGCATCCCCGCTGGATTCCCGGATTACGTTTTACACAGCATGGTCAAAATCATGCGTGGTGGCGAGGAAGTCAAGATTTCCAAGCGCGCCGGCTCTTACGTAACGCTGCGGGATCTGG
>Ga0114970_10001781_pt1 | contig 16092 bp, 15 predicted proteins | sample M_140205_XF_Meta_FD_87030 | JGI IMG/M metagenome (GOLD analysis project Ga0114970, IMG submission 87030) | Freshwater microbial communities from Lake Montjoie, Canada to study carbon cycling - M_140205_XF_MetaG | ecosystem: Environmental > Aquatic > Freshwater > Lake | place: Lake Montjoie... | reverse complement strand
ATTTCATCAAATGCGCCACCTTTTCCAGCATCTATAATATCAGCATCGTCATCATCCGTGTTAGAAAAATCATGTTCTTTGATTAAACTAAAAGATTTAGGTGCCTTATAATATGCATTCCCTTCATCAGTTAATTTTAGTGTGCCATACGTTTCTATATCTTTGTATACCAACCCAGAAACAATGACTTGTCTGATAACTGCATTCCAAAAATGTTCGTCTTTATCTTTTCCAACACCAAACCCCTTAATTGCATCGTGCTTGTATGTCTTTATATCGGACGTCAGATTACCAGATAAAAATGCACAATAGTGTTTTGCTTTTTGGGTTTGTTGTAAATCATTAATAGCATTAATCAGCATCGTAACATATTCTTTACCTTCAGTTCTTTCTTTAGGATTTTTACAATTGTCACAATATTCATTGCACCCTTTTTCATCGAAAAATTCTCCAAAATAATGAAGGATGAATTTTCTTCTACAGACGGAAGTCTCGGCATATGAAACAATTTCACTCAGTAATTGTCTGCCAATTTCTTGTTCAGCAATTGGTTTACCTTGTAAAAATTTCTCAAGTTTCTCAATATCCTTGTAACTATAAAATGCCACACATTCACCCTCGCCACCATCTCTGCCAGCTCTGCCAGTTTCTTGATAATAACTTTCTAATGATTTTGGAATATCATGATGAATAACAAATCGAACATCTGGCTTATCAATACCCATTCCGAATGCTATTGTAGCAACAATTATGTTAGCGTCTTCCATTAAAAACATATCCTGATGCTTTCCTCTAGTATTTGCATCTAGTCCAGCATGATAAGGTAGCGCATTGATTCCATTTACTTGGAGTAACTCAGAAAGCTCTTCCACCTTTTTGCGACTCAAACAATAGATTATACCACTCTTCCCTGCTTTGGTGCGAACATATTTTATGATTTGTTTTTCAACATCCTTTTTCGGTCGAATTTCATAATTCAGATTGTCTCTATTAAAAGATGATTTGAAAACTTGAGCATCTAGCATATTCAAATTCTTTTGAATATCATACTGCACCTTTGGGGTCGCTGTAGCAGTTAATGCTATAATCGGGACATTTGATATTTTTTCAAAAATCTCTCTTAATCTCCTGTATTCAGGTCTAAAATCATGTCCCCATTCAGAAATACAATGTGCTTCATCAATGGCAAAGAATGAGATATCTACAGAGGTTAAAAAATCAATGTTTTCTTGTTTTGTAAGTGATTCTGGCGCAACATAAAGTAACTTCGTATTACCTGCTTGGATATCCAATTTCACTTTTGCTATCTCCGTTTTTGTCAACGAAGAATTCAAAAAATGAGCCACTGACTCATTATCACTAACATTACGGATTGCATCTACCTGATTTTTCATCAAAGCAATCAAAGGTGAAACCACAATTGCAGTGCCTTCAGACATCAAGGCAGGTAATTGATAACACATTGATTTACCACCACCTGTTGGCATAATAACGAAAGTATTGTTTCCTTTCAATACATTCGTTATTACGCTTTCTTGTTCTCCTTTAAAGCTGTTGAATCCAAAATATTTACGTAGTACAATCTTTAGATCATTCTCTGCCATTAATATCGTTTATTAGAAACTTCTCTAAGTTAATAAAAAAGTTACAAGAAATAAGCTTTTATTAAGAAATTATTAAATCTATACTTTTTTAATGAATCTTATCAATCTTAGAATAATTGGCAAGCTCTTTTTATAAAACACGCACAGATTGATACTGAATGATTACTTTTGCAATCGATATGAGTGAAGATAAAAATATGTCTTTTTTAGATCATCTTGAAGAATTAAGATGGAGGCTAGTTAAAATTTCAATTTCAATAATTGTTGTTGCAACAGTACTTTTTTGGTTTCAAGAATGGATCATGAATACTTTTTTTATGTCGATGAAGGAACCTACTTTCATTACTTTTAGATTAATGTGCAGCTGGTTGGGCGTTTGTATTGATGAAATCCCCGTAAGCTTCCAAAGCACTTCAATGTCAGGCCAATTTAGTTATGCGTTGATGATGAGTATAATGGGAGGAATCGTTATATCTTTTCCTTTTATTTTTGCACAGATATGGGGATTTGTCAAACCAGGGCTCAAACATAAAGAAAAAACAGTCGCTAAAGGAATAATTTTTTATGTCAGCATTTTGTTTTTTACTGGAATTCTGTTTGGTTATTTTGTTGTAGCTCCGCTGTGTGTGCAATTTTTTGGAACATATAAAATCAGTGGTCAAATTCAAAACATCTTCACTATTAACTCCTATTTGAGCACTATTCTTTCAACTGTTTTCTATTCAGGTATACTATTTTTATTGCCTGTCATTTCATATATCTTCACTCGTTTAGGAATTGTAACTCCTGCTTTTTTGAAAAAATACAGAAAACATGCTATTGTTGGTGTATTAATTTTGTCTGCCGCAATAACACCACCAGATGTGATTTCACAAATAATTGTTGCAATTCCTATCATCCTTTTATACGAAATTGGGATTTTTGTTTCGGCACGTGTTGAAAAAAATCTTAAAAAAGACTAGTACCATAAATTAGTCAATGATAGTTATCATTAACTTAGACTAATTTAATTTTTAGAATGACTAAATACCTCATCATACTTTTTACCTTTGTTTCCTTTATTGGTGTTAGTCAACAAACCCGGGTATTTGGGACTGCTTGGGATGCAGAAACAGGAGAGAAAATGCCTTTTGTTAAAGTCCAATTCTGGAATTCAAAAATTGGTGTTTTAACCGATTCAACAGGTTATTATTCAGTTGAGACATACTATGCTACTGATTCTTTGGTATTCTCTTTTAACGGTTATATCTCAATTCATCAAGCTGTTTTTCGTGATGCAAATCAAGAAATGAATGTCAGACTATCGAAGAGAATTGGTGAAATTGGTGAAATAACAGTTAAACCACCCGATGAATTTCCTTCAACAACACTTCATAAAAGAGTCGTGGCAAATAAAAACATCAATAACAAAGAAAAACTCTTGGCGTATGATTATGAAGTTTATAATAAAGTTCAACTAGACTTAAATAATATCGGGGATAAATTTACTGAACGAAATCTCGTGAAAAGGCTTGATTTGGTAATGGACTTTCTAGACTCAGCAGAAAACGGTAAACTATTTTTGCCTGCTATATTAAGTGAATCAGTTTCCAACTTTTATTTCAAAAATAATCCTAAGAAAAAAAAGGAAGTCATAGAAGCTACACGAATAACAGGAATCGAAAATTTACAACTCAATCAATTCTTGGGTGACATGTACCTTGATATTAATATTTACGATAATAATATCAATATGTTTAATAAAGCATTTATCAGTCCGATTTCTGATTATGCCCGAAATTTTTACAAATTTTATTTAGAGGATTCGACATTCATTGATAATCAGTGGTGTTACAAACTGCGGTTTGCTCCAAAAAGAACTGGAGACTTGACTTTTCAAGGGGAAATGTGGATCCACGATACAACGTACGCTGTCAAACAACTATCTGCTGTCATTTCGCCAGGGGCAAATATTAATTATATTCAAGATTTATATTTCGAACATACATTTAATCAAGTCTCAAAAGAGGTTTGGATGTTGACTCAGGAAAAAATGATTGTTGACGTGAACATAACTAAAAACTCCAAAGCATATGGGTTTTATGGTCGCAAATTTTCTTCAAGAACTAATTTTAAAATTAATGAAGTACATCCTGATTCCTTTTATAAATCCGAAAACACAGTTGAATTTACCGATAGCGCTAAAGTAAGGTCGAGTGAATACTGGGAGACCCATAGGCACGTAGCTTTGAGTATTCAAGAAAATGGAATTAATGAAATGGTAGATTCCCTTAATAAATCTCCTTTTTTCAAATCTTTAAGGAACCTGACTTATTTTGCTTCAACAGGATATTATCCATTGGGAAAAATTGAATTAGGAAATGCTTTTAGTTTAATTAGTTTCAACCCTGTTGAAAATTTACGTTTAGGATTAGCAATACGTACTTCGAATAATTTCTCTAGAAGAATTGAATTTGGAGGAAAAATGGCTTATGGATTTAAAGATGATAAACTTAAATATGGGGCATCGATAAGATTTAATATTTCACCAAAAAAGCGAGGGATGTTAACGACCTATTATAACTATGACATTCAGCAAATTGGAGCATCTCCTTCAGCGGCTTCAATGGGTTCGACTTTTGGTACATTATTCAGAACTGGACCTTTAGACAAATTAACTTTTGTGAAAAAAGCAGGGATTTCTTTGGAAAAAGATATTAATAAAGATTTCATATTATTTGGAGCGTTCGAATGGAAAGACTATTTAGCCCTGGGCAATGCGAATTATATTCAGCTAAATCCAATCAATAATATTAACGATACTTTAAGAAACATTACAACAAGTGAATTTACTGCTCGAATTAGATGGACTAAAGATGAAGAATTTATTTCTGGTGCTTTTGATAGAACTACTTTAAGATCTAAATATCCTATTTTTTCTTTGCAAGGAATTTTTGGAGTTAAAGGACTTTTAGGCGGGCAATATAATTATCAGAAAATTGAATTTCAAATGGAACATAATCGACAAATTGGAATTCTAGGACGGATTCGATATGGCGCCAATGCAGGATATATATTTGGAGCAGCAGCATACCCATTTTTAAAAGTACATGAAGGGAATCAATCATATTGGTTGCTAACTTCTGCATTCAACATGTTGAATTATTTCGAATTTATTTCAGATAAATACGTTGGTGGTTTTGTGGAGAATCATTGGGAAGGTCTCTTTTTTGACAGAATTCCATTGATCAAAAAACTGAAATTACGATTGGTCACATCGGGAAGAATTACATACGGTGCAATATCTGCGCGGAATATTTCGGAAATGGAATTGCCGATTGACACAAAATTATTTGGTGCCATACCCTATGCTGAAGCTGCTGTAGGAATAGAAAATATTTTTAATGTTGGGCGTGTAGATTTAGTCTGGAGACTCACACATTTAGAACCTGGAATGAGTCCAATTGGTATTCGTGCGCGTTGGTCATTTAATTTTTAACTTTACATCATTTTATCTTGTGAAATTACACACCAACCATATTAAAAAATCCTACAAAGGCCGTGACGTTGTTAATGGGGTATCCATTGAAGTCAACCAAGGTGAAATTGTAGGCTTACTAGGCCCTAATGGTGCTGGAAAAACTACGTCCTTCTATATGATTGTAGGTTTAGTTAAACCTGATTCAGGCTTAGTCTTTTTAGACAACATTGATATAACGCGTTATCCAATGTTCAAACGTTCACAACTCGGAATAGGGTATTTACCTCAGGAAGTGTCGGTTTTTAGAAAATTGAGTGTCGAAGATAATATCCTTGCCATTCTTGAAATGACAGATTTGTCAAAAATTGATAGAAAAGAAAAATTAGAAGAGCTCTTAGAGGAATTCAGTTTGACGCATGTTCGAAAAACATTAGGAAACAGACTTTCTGGAGGAGAAAAACGAAGGACTGAAATTGCTCGCGCACTTGCAATTAATCCAAAATTTGTATTATTAGATGAGCCTTTTGCGGGAGTTGACCCAATTGCTGTAGAGGATATTCAAGAAATTGTATCAGATCTAAGAAAACGGAATATTGGAATTTTAATTACTGACCATAATGTACAGGAAACACTTTCTATCACTGACAGAGCTTATTTGTTATTCGAAGGAAGTATTTTAAAGTCTGGTACAGCAGAAGAATTAGCAGCGGACGAACAAGTAAGACGCGTTTATTTAGGACAGAATTTTGAACTTAGAAAAAAATAATTTTCTTATTAAAAAAAATATCATAAATTTACTATCTACAAATAAAAAAAATATTATGCGCAAAACAATTTCCTCATTATCAATACTGTCACTATTTATTTTATTAATTGCAACTTCTTGTAAAAAGAAATGTTCGGTTGATATAGAAGATAAAAATAGAGGCGCAATTATACAAAATGCAGTTTTCTACCCTTCAAGTGGTTTTATGACTGGAAATATGGGTGGCGACTATGTCATAAATGCAGCTCATAAATATGCTCAAAGCATTCAAGTGTCCTTAAATGGTGGGGCCAAAAGTTATGTTAATTATTCAAACTATACTATACTTTGCTGTCCAGCTTACGGTTCATGCAATGCGTCTTATGATAGAGAAGTTATTATAGATAATAGCTTACAAACAGTAGTTTATAAAATTGTGGTGACGCAATGTACAGAATGTGGTGACTCTCCTGGCACAGAGAATTATGTACTAGTTCCAAATTTTCCTGCATCATATGCAGTTTCGTATGACGTTTCATACATTGATAAATAAAACGTTAGAAAAAATACAGTTTTTATATAATTCTTAACCTCGGATAATTTTCCGAGGTTTTTTTTTATGTATACTTCAAACACATTACTTTTATTTTCAAATAAAAGGCCATAAAAAAAGGCCATCATAGATGACCTTGATTTTTAAAGGGATAGAATTACTTAGATGCTAAGTCATTGTTTTCAATGTGATTTACGCTACCGTAAGCATCACATCCTCCGCCTCCTTTTGATGATCCACATGCCGTAATTACTAGCGACAGAAACATCCCTACAAGTGTCAAGGTCAAAATTTTCTTCATTATTGTTTGTTTTTTATTAATTAGTCTTCCGTTTAGTTGCGAAAATACAATTTTTTAAATTGAACTTCCAAAAAATATTATTCACAATTGAGTATTAATCATTTGAAATAAAGTAATTTTCTACTCGTTTTGGTAACAATGAGGCTGATTTTACTGTGTTTATTGCTTTTCTATTATTCTGATACGCTGTGTCAGAAAAAATATTCTATTTCATTTACAACGGAGAATTACAAAAAAGTTAAAAAAAATATTCAACTTTCATTTAAAGATAGCCTTTCTGCTTTGAAATACGTTCAAGAATTGCACTATTCAGCAGTTGCAAAAGGATATTTAACAGCTTCAATGGATACCGTGAAATTTGAGGATAATAGTATGCTCGTTTCGTTTTTTATTGGTGAACGCTTTGAAAATATAATTCTAAACATCAATCCACAAGATAAAATTTTCCTTAAACGAAATTCTACTTTAAGCGAAAAAGCAATTGTTTCAATCCCTTTTCGACCAATTGAATTAAGTAATATTTTAAAAACGATACATAATTCTACCATTTCTAATGGTTATCCCTTTTCCAAAGTTTACCTTGACGAAATTACGTTTCAAAATAATACCCTTAAAGCAAACTTAATTTTAAATAAAGGTCACTATTTTAATTTTAACAAAATTCATGTTAAAGGTGATTCATCCATTTCAACAATTTTCATTGCCAGCTTGATTGACATTAAAGCTGGCGATAAGTATGATGAATCCAAATTGAAAGATATCAGCAAGAAAATTAAACAACTCAGTTTTTTAAGAGAAATAAAGTCTCATGAACTACTCTTTACAAAAGAAGGAGTAGAATTATTTCTCTATATTGAATCTATGCCTGTTAGTGCCATAAATGGAGCAATCGGATTACAACCTAAAGCTAATAACACAAAAGTTGGCCTTGCTGGAGAACTAAATTTAAAATTGCTGAATGTTTTTAAACATGGAGAATCCATAAATTTGAATTGGCGCAGTATTCAAGAACAAACCCAATCTTTGAATGCACGTATTAATTATCCATTTCTTTTTCACACGCCATTTGGCATTGACGCACAATTTCAATTGTATAAAAGAGACACTTCATTTTTAGAATTGAAATCAACTATTGGAGTGCAATATTTTTTAAAAGGCGGAAATTATCTCAAGGTTTTTTATCAAAATTTCTCTTCAAATGTCCTCAATGGTGGTCCAAATAATCCAAATTTCACTAATTTATCGACTGTTAAATCGAATGCATATGGAATTACCCTTTTCAGAAAACAATTAGATTATTTACCAAACCCTTCAAAAGGATTTGGTTTGGTAATGGAAGTAGCAATTGGAAATAGAAAAGCTCAATTTTCTGATACCTCTGAGGTAATCAAAACAACTACTTATAGATCAGCGTTGCAAATTGATTGGTTTATTCCCATAACACCTAGACATGTAATACATTTAATTAATTCTACAGAAATGTATTATGCACCCGAAATTTTTCAAAATGAGGTATTTCGATTTGGCGGGCAAACCTCTTTACGTGGATTCAATGAAGAAGAATTATACGCAACACTCAGAAGTGTATTTACGATTGAATACCGCTATTTGCTTGACCAAAACTCACATATCTTTGCGTTTTTTGATCAAGGATTATATGAAAACAATGCTGCTTTCTACATGCAAGATCATCCCTTTGGATTTGGTGCAGGTTTTTCATTTGGAACGAATATCGGAATATTCTCAATTTCGTATGCGCTCGGTCAACAAATGAATAACCCAATCCTGATGCGCAACGGTAAAGTGCATTTTGGGTATATTGCCTATTTTTAATGTACTCTAATTATAAATGTAAATAAATCAAAGGGGATTTCGAGTTATTTTCTACTTGCTCGAATTGAAGCTCTTATTTCTTTCATGAAATCAGACGCATAAACAAAATTCAATATTTCAGGATTTTCCGTTGTAATAATTGAATCACGGTCACCTTGCCACCAATTCTGCCCATTGTGAATAAACATTAAAGAATCACTAATTTCAATTACACTATTCATATCATGTGAAATAACGACAGTTGTAATATTATATTCATAGGTTATTTCCTTAATTAGTCCATCAATGATAATCGATGTAATTGGATCCAAACCTGAATTAGGTTCATCACAAAAAAGATATTTTGGATTCATAGCAATTGCTCTAGCAATACCAATTCTTTTTTGCATACCACCACTGCATTCAGATGGATAGAGCTTATTTGTTCCATTTAAGTTTACGCGATCAAGACAAAAATCAACTCGGTCTTGCATTTCTTTTTTTGATTTTTTGGTAAACATTGTTAGTGGAAACATTACGTTTTCTTCAACAGTCATCGAATCAAATAAGGCAGAACCTTGAAAAAGCATTCCGATTTCTTTTCTTACCTCTGTACGTTGAATTCTATTCATTGCAGAAAAGTCTTTGCCATCAAATAATATTTGGCCGGAATCAACTTCATGAAGACCAACGATACATTTTGCTAAAACAGATTTTCCAGATCCTGATTGGCCAATAATCATATTAACCTTTCCTTGTTCAAATTCAGAACTGACATTAGTCAATATCGTTTTTCCTACAAAAGATTTATTTAAATTCTTTACCTCAATCATAACAACATCAATTGTGTTAATATGAAATTGGCAATCAAAATTGCAATACTACTACTAACTACTGCTTGAGTCGACGATCGTCCAACATCCAAGGCTCCACCTTGTGTATAATAACCGTAAAAGGATGCAATAGAAACGATTAAAAACCCAAAAACAACAGTTTTAGTTAAGGCATAAAAAACATTGTAAGCTTCAAAAAAAGATCGAATACCTAAAACATACGTTTCAGATGTAAGCAAGCCTGATACTGTAAGTGCCAGCCATCCGCCAATCATACTTAAACCCATTGAAAAAATAACTAGAATCGGGAAGAAAAATATGGCTGCAACAATTTTTGGTAAAACTAAAAAATTCAAGGAGTTGACTCCCATTATTTCAAGAGCATCAATTTGTTCTGTTACCCTCATCGATCCGATTTCTGATGCTACATTGGACCCAACTTTACCAGCAAGAATCAATGAAATAATGGTTGGTGAAAATTCTAAAATTGTACTAGACTGTGTGATATATCCAACAGTATAATCAGGAAGTAAAGGACTATCGATATTAGAAGCAGTTTGCAATGCAATAACTGCTCCCATAAAAGTTGACATCAAGATAACAATTGGAATAGATTTAATCCCTATTATTTCAATTTCATTGAAAACACGTATTCGGAATATTTTCATTTTTTCAGGGCGAGAAAAAATCACTCCAAGCATCAAAATATAACGGCCAATATTTGTAATTACATTCATTAGGCGCTAAGATAATTGATATTTCTTTCATTCACATTCATAAGCTGAAAACTTTATAAAATTTAAGTGTTCATTTCATGTAAATTTATCCTGTGAAAAAGCAAAGTTTAACAAAAAGAATACAAGTCACAGAAGCTTACAAAAAATTTGTACCCGATGCTTTCGTTGAAATTGTTGTGGATTTATTTCTCAAATCTTCCGTTAAATTTAAAATTGTTGGAGGCAGAAAAACAAAATTAGGTGATTTTAGAGCAGGAATGAATGGTGAAAAACATCAAATAAGCATTAATGGGGATTTGAATCCATATTCCTTTCTTATCACAACTTTACATGAATTTGCGCATTTAAATACTTTTAACGCACATCAAAATCGTGTTTTACCGCACGGAGAGGAATGGAAAAATGCATTTCGAGAATTGCTATTACCTGTTATTCAAAGTGGGAATCTTCCAAAGGATATTGAAACAGCTCTAGTGAATTCACTTGTAAATACGAAAGCCTCATCTTGCTCAGACCACCAACTATCACGCGTATTACATACATATGACAAACCAAAAGAGGGAATTGAAATACTTGAACACTTGCCAAATAATTCTACCTTTGTTCTGAATGGTCGACATTTTATAAAAGGTCCATTGAGACGAAAAAGATACGTTTGTCAAGAAGTTAAAACAAATAGATCTTTCCTCGTTAATGCTTTGGCGAAAGTTTATCCCCTTGAAATAAAAACACAACATGAAGAATAACAATTATTGTATTATTATGGCTGGTGGCGTTGGTAGTCGATTCTGGCCAATGTCAACTCCTCAAAAACCAAAACAATTTTTAGACGTTTTAGGTATAGGAAAATCTCTCATTCAAATGACATACGAGCGGTTGCTTTTAACCGCTCCAAAAGAAAATATTTATATCCTAACGAATACTAATTATGCGTCAATTGTAAAGGACCAATTGCCTGATTTAACCTTCGATCAAATTCTAACTGAGCCAAAACGAAAAAACACGGCACCATGTATTGCTTATGCTGCAGCTAAAATAATGGCTTTAAACCCAGATGCAACCTTGATTATTTCTCCTTCGGACCATTTAATTGTGAGAGAAAACCGGTTTACTGAAATCATTTCCGTTGCAATCAATCGTGCAAATGAGGAGGACAGACTTGTAACATTAGGCATTCAACCAACTAGACCCGATACAGGTTATGGCTATATAGAATTTTCTAAAACAGCTGAAATTAAAGCTGGCGAAGTAACGAATGTTATTCAATTCAGAGAAAAGCCAGATTTAGAAACGGCAATTGAATTCGTTGAAAGTGGAAATTTCTATTGGAATTCAGGAATTTTTATTTGGAAGGCAAAAACAATTTTAGATGCATTGTTAAATTTTCAACCTGCTTTATATAATTTATTTGCAGGAAATTTATCAGCTTATAACACTGAAAATGAGCAGGAACATGTCAATAATTGCTTTGAACTTTGTGAAGATATTTCTATTGATTTTGCCGTAATGGAAAATGCTCAAAATACAGATGTTGTTTTAGCAGATTTTGATTGGAGTGATCTTGGTACGTGGGGAAGTTTAAATTCTCACTTAACAAAAGATGAAAATAACAATTCAATTGTTGGTGAAAACGCTCATCTTTTTAATTCTTCCAATTGTCTTGTTAATATACCACAGGATAAATTAGTTTTACTTGATGGATTAAACGATTACATAATCGTAGAATCTGAAAACATGCTCATGATACTAAAAAGTGAAAATGAGCAAGAATTAAAAAAATATTTAAAACATATTGAAAATAAAAGTCCTAAATTTTTTGAATAAGAAAAAGGGAGTTCAAAATTTTGAACTCCCTTTTTCTTATTAATTTTTCTTCAATTCTTCTCGCTCCCAAGCTCGATATAGATCAAAATAACTTAAGGTTTCTACAACAATAGCTCCTCCTAAAGTATCACCATATTTTGCGGGTAATCCTCCAGTATAAACCATCATTCTTGCGATAGAACAACTAGGAACATTGCTTATTTCTGAGCTTTTAATTCCATCCATTAAATAAATCATGTCTCCTTTTCTTGCCCCACGAAACATCAATTGACCATCATCTGCCATTCTAATTTCAGACGACATCGTAGTTGCTAGACTTGCAACACTGAACTTAGCTGAACTCTGTTGAATTTCCTCAGCAGTGATAGTTCTTACTGGCAGTGATCCATATTCTAATTTCATTCGACCATCATCCCATTTAACATTAATCACCCCCAACATTTTTGATGCATTGAATTTAATTGTGCCAGACTGATAAATCCCATCCATTGGAACGTTTACAGCGATATTATTCATTGTATCGCCATGATATTTAATTTGCATTGTGTATTCACCAGCTGGAATTGCAGTAATTCTAAATCTACCATCTTCATCAGAAATGGCTTGATATTTTCGATCTTGATCTATCACAAACACTTGTGCTCCAAAAATCGTTTCAGCATTTTCACTATTGATAATTGTTCCAACAATTTCTCCAGGTGCGTTTTGACAAAAGATAGCATTTGATACAAACAACCATCCTATTAACATGTACTTTTTCATACTCTCGTTTTTAAGTTTCTTATAGGATGGAGCTGTAAATGAATTTCCATAAAAAAGGTTCCCATAAATGAGAACCTTTCAATTTATTTATTGAAATAGTGACTATAACTCAGCACTAGAACAAGGGAAAGATCGATCAACTTTTTTAAATAAACCTTGTAATACTTTTCCTGGCCCAACCTCTATAACTTCTGTTGCACCATCGGCAATCATTTGATTCATTGTTTGTGTCCATTTTACTGGAGCCGTTAATTGCAAAACAAGATTCTTTTGGATTTCGATTGGATTGATAACAGCATTTGCAGTCACGTTTTGATAAACTGGGCAAATTGGCGTATTAAACAATGTTGATTCTATTGCAGAAGCCAATTCTTCTCTAGCTGGTTCCATAAGTGGTGAATGAAATGCTCCTCCAACTGGCAATAATAATGCACGTTTTGCACCTGCTTCAGTTAATTTCAAGCACGCTTCTTCCACTGCAGGGATTGAACCTGAAATAACCAATTGACCGGGGCAATTATAATTTGCAGCGACAACAACACCATTAATACTTTCACAAATTTCTTCTACGATTGAATCTTCTAATCCTAAAATTGCAGCCATTGTTGATGGTTCTTTCTCACATGCTTTTTGCATTGCTAATGCTCTTTGGTAAACTAATTTAAGACCATCTTCGAAATTCAGCGTTTTATTTGCAACTAATGCAGAGAATTCTCCGAGTGAATGTCCAGCAACCATGTCTGGTTTGAACGTATCGCCTAAACATGTTGCAAGGATTGTTGAATGAAGGAAAATTGCAGGCTGCGTGACTTTTGTTTGTTTCAATTCTTCATCTGAACCTTCAAACATAATTTTCATGATATCAAAACCAAGAACTTGATTTGCCTGAGCGAATAACTCTTTAGCTTGAGAAGAATTTTCATATAACTCTTTCCCCATTCCTGAGAATTGGGCTCCCTGTCCTGGGAATACAAATGCTTTCATAAAATTAGTTTTCAATTATTGCACAAAAATAATGAAACTTCCCTTGTGGGCATAAAAAAAGGGTCGCTATTACTAACGACCCTTTTAAAAAATGCAGTAAAATTATTTTTTAACTATCAATTTTTCAGTAGATACAGTTCCATTAATAGAAACGTTCACCATATAAACTCCACTTGTTAAGTTTTCAGTATTTACAGTAACATTTTGCGCACCGTTAACAGTACCTAATGTATTTGTGTAAACGATTTTACCAGCAAGATCAGTTACGTTAATTGTAACATTTGATTCATTTGATAAAGAAAAAGAAACCGTTGTGTTCGTGTTCGTTGGATTTGGGTAGATATTTAATTTAGAATTGCTTTCAATTTCGTTAATTGCAGTTTGATCGCCCATTTTTAAACGAATTGCGAAAGCATTACCATTCGTGTAGGATGTAGGAGTTGGGTCAGGCACATTAATCATACTTGCATACGAAGGTTGTTCTACTGTTAAATCATCTAAAATTCTAACTGGTGTTGAGCCAGAATTAATAGGATAAGCAACTGCAAAATAAGCGCCAGCTGGAAGGACGATTGGCTGATCAAACCCAATACCAACTTTACCTGCTGAAATTTCAGATGCTGAAAGAACATAAAATCCACTAATTGCAGTATTACTATTTAAATCTTGGACAGGTACTAAAGAATTAGCAAAGAAAGTAGCTGTATCCATAATCATTATTTGCATTTCTGCTCCTGCAATGGAAGATCCTTCTAGGCCTATTTCTAATCCTGAAATAACGTTGTTTGTCCCTTTTAAGTAATATAAAGTTGCAAAATACGTATTTGCAGGTTCTGAAAAGGATTCAGTTCCAATAGAAGATAAATTAAGATTTCCAACAGGATGAACACCTATCCCATCTAACGCATATAGGTCTTAGTTACTTCAAAATTTCTTAAAATTGTATTGTTTGTGTAATTAGCGCCAGCAAATTCTTCAGTAGAATTAACATTATAAACACCATTGTACATTCCAACGGTTAATGTTGGCGTTTCAATACTGGAATAAGAAACTGTATCACCAGAAAGAACAGTATTCATTGGATAAGTTGCGCTAAATGAACCAAAATCAGCAGTTACAACCGTATTCGTTTGATCGTTTACACCAAAATTCACAATAGTACCTCCAACCTCATAATCACTGTCCAATTGGTCTAAAGGTGTTTTACCATACTCTAATCCTTCATTTGTAGTACCTGCAATATATGTATATGTTGATTGAATATCATTAATTGGTTGTTCTATAATTGCAATGTCATCTACCAGCCATGCATAATCCCAAGAACCAATATATCTAAATCTAATATGCACATTCGACTGACCTCCTGCAGCTGCAGAAATATTTATGTAAACCATATCTTCAAATGTTGCACTTGCAGGTCTACCAACATTCACCATAAATGTTGTCCAAGTTAATCCTCCATCATTACTTATTTCAACACGATTCTCAGTTGTAGTCCACATTGTACCTCGTTGAGCAAATTGTAAAACCACATCATTATATCCAGACAAATCTACACCCGGTTGCAGCAAATCAAGAGTAATACAAGCATCTTGTGTTCCTCCACTTGTACCGACAGCATCAGAATCAAAAAGTGCATATCCATTTTCGTTAGATACAGTTAGAACGTCTTCAATCCATGAACCATGATTATAGCCAATTGCTGTGCTTGAAACATTCGTTATTTCCCAATCTTGAAGGTCTCCAGTATTATTTGAAATCACCCAATCTGTAGGCGTTGAAAAATCATTATCCCATAAAAGAATCTTCTCGTTGTTAGGATGTTCCTTCTTCTTTGTGGAAGAAATATAATTTCCACCATCAATTTTCGATTGTATTGATTTTTCGCTTGTTTGAGTATGCGCTATATTACAAACGACTATAGCTAGCAAAATAAGAGTTACATGTTTCATTTTTTTGTTTTTTTTATTTTATTTTTTAGTGAATTTAATAAACTTTCAATATAAAACAAAAACTATCTATTTTAAAAGTACTTGAAAAGAAAAAAGTTGGCTTGAATTTGCTTTGGTGAAAAATGTTCAAATTAATTTTCTTGGTAATAAATACTTAAAAGAAAAATCCCGAACATCAAAGACATTCGGGATTTAACTTTCGAGTGAGAGGTGGAAGCCAACCCACAAGGTTTTAATAAAAAAGTCCTTCAAATTTCTTTGAAGGACTTTGTACTCGGAGCGGGACTTGAATGATTCAGTTTTCAAACACACTTATTCACTCTTATTCACATTATAAACCTCTATTAACATCTATTTAGTAGTGTTCATAAGTATTTCTTATATTGTTTTGAAATGAATTAAAATGCATATATTTGACAAACGGTTGGGAAATGGTTGGGAAGAATTGTTGTGATGAAATAAAATAGATAAAAATGGCAAGTTTGAAATATAGAATAAAAGGCAACTCAAAAGACGTATCTATTT
>Ga0114970_10001779_pt1 | contig 16098 bp, 13 predicted proteins | sample M_140205_XF_Meta_FD_87030 | JGI IMG/M metagenome (GOLD analysis project Ga0114970, IMG submission 87030) | Freshwater microbial communities from Lake Montjoie, Canada to study carbon cycling - M_140205_XF_MetaG | ecosystem: Environmental > Aquatic > Freshwater > Lake | place: Lake Montjoie... | reverse complement strand
CATGAAAGTGCTGAAAAAATACATGAAAGAATTAGGGTTAGATCTGTTTCGTTATTTGAACCCCGACCAGAACTGAACCATGCCACAAACGCACTTTGCATAGTAGGCCGAAGAGAACTCACTAAAAATTTATTTTTAGATCGTCGTTCGTTTTTAAATTCGTTCGATTACGAAGTTGACCCTGAAGGAAAATTTTTAGTGAATATATTAAAAGCCGCTGCACCCGTTTGTGGTGGAATTAATTTAGAGTATTTTTTCTCCAGAGTCGATAATCAAAAGCTAGGAGCAGGTACTAAACTTCCACACAATGTAATGGGATTATTTGGTGTGGCTAATGGTATTGATGGCGACTTACGCCCAGGCTTGCCCAGCCAGATGATAGAAGTGCATGATCCCGTACGATTAATGATAATAGTGCAGCATTTCCCAGATGTGGTATTAAAAACCATTAAAGTAATTCCTGAAACCTATGAATGGTTTATCAATGAATGGGTACATTTAACTGTAGTGAACCCAGTAACAAATGAACTTTCTTACTTTAAAGAAGGAAACTTTATTAATTATGAACCCTTAAGTAAAGATATAGAGACGATATCTGATATAACAAATATTATTGAATCGCACGAAGAGAATATTCCAGTATATATATTAAAATAAGAAACAGCCATGCAACATTTACTTCCATTATTTATATTATTACCGGCACTGGGATTTATTATAAGTTTATTATTGCCCGAGAAAAAAGAAACTCTGATTTCACGAACTGCATTCTTCACAGTTGGGTTACATTTACTAGGAGCTATTATATTTTTCATATATTGGATGGCAGGCGATCGCGACCCATTGAATTTGAAAGATATCGTGTTATACCAATCGAACGACTATGAGTTTTATATTGATTTTTACTTCGATAAAATAACAGCTACCTACCTGCTAGTTGGGGCATTCCTCACTTTCTTGGTTACAACATATAGCCGTTATTATTTGCACCGAGAACAAGGATACAAACGTTTTTTTAATACCATATTATTTTTCTATATAGGATATAATATTGCAGTATTATCCGGAAATTTTGAAACACTTTTTGTGGGTTGGGAAATATTAGGTATATCATCATTCTTATTAATTGCATTTTATCGCGATCGATATTTACCCGTTAAAAATGCGGTAAAAGTTTTTTCAATATATAGAATTGGTGACGTAGGATTGATATTAGCCACTTGGGCAAGTCACCACCTGTGGCGCGAAAATATTACTTTCAGCAAATTAAATAATTATGAGTTGGTTCATGAGCATCTAACTAATCATAGTATGATTGGTGTATTTATATCATTAATGATTTTAGTAACTGCATTGGCAAAATCTGCACAGCTGCCCTTCTCATCTTGGCTGCCACGAGCAATGGAAGGACCAACACCATCGAGTGCTATTTTTTATGGATCATTATCCGTTCATTTGGGGGTGTTTTTATTATTAAGAACTTATCCTTTTTGGGAACAACAATTTTCTATTCGGATTTTAATAGGCGTGTTCGGATTATTTACTGCTATTATAACAACAGGTATTGCCCGTGTTCAATCGTCGGTAAAAAGTCAGATTGCTTATGCTTCTATAGCTCAAATTGGTTTGATATTTATAGAAGTTGCAGCAGGTTTTGAGAACTTGGCTTTATTCCATTTTGCAGGCAATGCTTTCTTAAGAACCTACCAATTGTTGGTATCGCCATCAGTAGTAAGTTATTTAATTCGCGAACAATTTTATAATTTCTCTCCCCGCCAACGTTCTATCGAAAGTTCGTTTCCTAAGAAAATTCAATATACATTATATATATTATGTTTAAAAGAATGGAACTTGGATTCATTCATGTACCGCTTTTTTTGGAATCCATTTAAAAGGCTCGGCAAGGGTCTCGATTTTTTAACCGTAAAACGTTTGCTTATATTTTTCATCCCTGCCTATCTCATTAGTTTTTTCTGCTATTATCATAGAGATTTAATACCCAACCATGTTGAACAATACCTGCCCATCACCTTCTCTCTGATTGGGCTGATAATGGTAGTGAAAGCATTTACTGAAAGAAAGAAAGCAATACTAAGTTGGGTGCTCATTATTATGAACCATTTTTGGGTAGCACTAGCTATATCATTTAATGAAAAATATAAAATTGACGAATCTGTATTGTATATGAGTGGTATTATAATCGCTGGCGTATTGGGATATTTCTTATTGTACAGATTAAGAAAATTGGAATCGGGTATTGACTTGGACCAGTTTCATGGATACGCATATAAGCGACCTACGCTTGCTTTTATATTTTTATCTTGCTGCTTAGGTGTTTCAGGGTTTCCTATTACACCTACATTTATTGGAGAAGATTTGATTTTCACACACATACACGAAGACCAAACATTTTTAGCTTTGTGCGTAACCTTAAGCACTATTATTGACGGTATTGCCATCATCAGAATTTATGCCCGCATTTTCTTGGGGCCCCATGTAAAGTCGATATATGAGATGGCTTATAGGAGTAGTTAGTAAACAGAAAACAGTAGTTAGTAGTTAGTAAATAGTGTTAAGTATTCTATTGTTTGTGTTTCATTTATTTATTTTAGTTTTGTAATCATGGGCAGGTAATAGAGATTCTTTCATAATTAATCTTAATGTTGTGCAAGGTTATTACAATAATATTCCTCTCACGGCTTTCACAGATATTATATTGATTTATCTGTGAAAATATGTGAAAGCTGTGAGATATTGTTGGGTTTGCTAAGCAATATCAGCAAGATTTTTTGAATTTTGAAGAGGTCTATTGTCTTGTCTACACAGATAACATATTTTCTATTTACACAACATACAATCACCCAAATTTGCAATCCCAATTTATTCCTCACTCACTCCTGACTATTAATTACTATTTACTGACCCTTAATTTTTTTTTTACACACCTTATCAAACTCCTACTTACCTTTAAATCAAACACCCACATCGTTTCAATTTATTTAGACAAAGAACAAACTAACATTTTTTTTACAAAAAGATTTTCTCAAAGGGTTTTTTAAATAAATTTGCATCACCATTACACCACCATTGCACAAGCATGTGCATACTTACTAAAACTAAAACAAATAGCTGTAAATGACAAAGTTATTACTAAGATTGGGCCTAGTTTGCCTGTTACTTTTTGCTTACACATCAAGCAGTTTTGCTCAAAAACACGACGGCGACACCGGGTCCACCAAGAAAGACTCCCTTAAAAAAGAGCTCAAAGCAGGTAGCTCTGAAATGGAACCATCCACAGACAAAACCTTAACAGGTCCGCTGATGGATTTAACGCAACCTGACAAAGAGGATCCTGAAAATCCAAACCCAGCTCCCAAAAAAGAAGAGCCAACTATTAATAAGTTTGTTAAATGGACGCTGATTGCAGTGGCCCTGCTATTCTTAATAGTGATACTTTCCCTTTTCAACGTTATTGGACTAATGGGCGATGTGTCAGGTAAGCCAGCTATTGACTGGAACAAATGGAATCCACGCCTGATGGTAATTTTTCTAATAGCATTCCTAGGTGCAGGAATTTATGAAGCTATTGCTGACAGTGACTATTATATGCCTGAGTCAGCTTCTGAACATGGCCTGGGTATCGATAGTATGTTTAATCTCACTACTGTCCTTATCTTGATAGTGTTCTTTTTAACACAGGCAGCTTTATTTATTTTTGCTTATAAATACAGAATGCGTAAAGGGCATACAGCCTATTTCTATTCGCATAACGACAGACTCGAAATTATTTGGACTGTAATACCAGCCATCGCATTGTCCATCCTTATTACTGGTGGATTGAAATCATGGAACAGCATCACAACTCCTGCTCCTAAAGAAGCGCAGCATATTGAATTGTATGCCAAACAATTTGGATGGATGGCCCGCTATGAAGGGAATGACAAGCAACTCGGCAAACACAATTTCCGTTTAATAAAAGACGATAATGATTTGGGTATTGATTGGGCTGATGCCAAATCGCATGATGATGTTTTTACCAATAGCGAGATACATTTAATTAAAGGTAAAGACGTAGAGTTTAAGTTCAGATCGAAAGATGTGATACATTCGGCGTATATGCCTTACTTCCGTTTGCAAATGAATGTTGTACCTGGTGTTCCTACCTCATTTTGGATGAGACCTAGATTGACAACTGTGGAAATGAGAAATGAATTGAGAAAGAAAAATCGTCCTGATGCTGCGGATTTTGATTACTATTTTTATTGTAATAAGATTTGCGGATCAGCTCACTATAATATGAAAATAAAAGTGATTGTGGAAGATGAGGCTGACTATAATAAATGGTGGGCTGCACAAAAGGCAGAATACGTAAAAATGAACGAGACTGAAGCTCCCGCAGAAGCAACTCCAGCTTCAACTCCAGCGATCCCAGCAGATTCAACTAAAATAGACCAGGCAGTAGCCATGGTCTCAAACAAGAAATAACTTATACTTTTTAGATTTAACTTTTAAAAGATTATTATATATAAATTATGAGCCAAGAAGCACATACAAATAACGGGCACGCTGATGCCCACGAAGAACATCACCATCATGAAGAAACCTTCATCTCGAAGTATGTCTTCAGCATGGATCATAAAATGATCTCAAAACAATTCTTGGTTACAGGAATTATTATGGGTGTTTTGGGCATGATTCTATCAATGATATTCCGTGTACAATTGGCTTGGCCCAATACCGATATGAGTTTCTTGAAACCTATATTAGGTGGTTGGATTAGCGACACTGGCAAAATGGATCCCAGCTTCTATATGAGTTTGGTTACCTTGCATGGCACTATCATGGTGTTCTTTGTGCTTACAGCGGGATTGAGCGGAACCTTTAGTAACTTATTAATTCCATTGCAAGTGGGAGCCCGCGATATGGCATCTCCCTTTTTAAATATGTTATCATACTGGTTTTTCTTTATGAGTTCTGTGGTATTATTTATCTCTTTATTTATAAGCAGCGGCCCAGCAGCAGCAGGTTGGACAGTATATCCTCCCCTTAGTGCGTTGCCTAAAGCAATGCCCGGTTCAGGATTGGGAATGACCCTATGGTTGGTATCTATGATATTGTTTGTGGGATCAGCATTGATGGGTGGTATGAACTATATAGTAACTGTATTAAACATGCGTACCAAAGGAATGAGCATGACTCGTTTGCCACTTACTATCTGGGCGTTCTTTTTAACAGCTGTTTTAGGTTTACTTTCTTTCCCTGTATTATTGGGAGGATGCTTATTATTATTATTCGATAGAAGTTTCGGAACCATGTTTTACCTCAGTGATATTCCTGCCGAGTTAACAGGCGGAATTGAAAGGGTGGGAGGTAGCCCCATTTTGTTCCAGCATTTGTTCTGGTTCTTGGGTCACCCTGAAGTATATATTATATTGTTGCCTGCTTTGGGTTTAACATCAGAAATTATTGCAACTAATTCTCGAAAGCCAATCTTTGGTTATCGAGCGATGATTATGTCTTTGCTAGCAATTGCATTTTTATCATTTATTGTATGGGGCCACCATATGTTTATTACAGGTATGAATCCTTTCTTGGGATCTGTATTTATCTTGGCGACACTTGTAATTGCTGTTCCATCGGCTATTAAGGTATTCAATTATTTGGCTACATTATGGAGAGGAAATATTAGACTTACTCCAGCAATGATGTTTGCTATCGGACTGGTTTCATTCTTTATATCAGGCGGATTAACCGGATTATATTTGGGTAATGCCGCACTAGATATAAATCTGCATGATACTTATTTTGTGGTTGCCCACTTTCATATAGTAATGGGCACAGCTGCCATATTTGGTATGTTAGCAGGTATATATCATTGGTTCCCCAAATTGTATCGTAGAAGAATGAACGATAAATTAGGAAGTTTGCATTTTTGGTTAACTATTATATCAGCTTACGGCGTATTCTTCCCGATGCACTTTATGGGCTTGGCAGGTGTTCCCCGTAGATATTATTCATTCACCTTAATGAACGAATGGCATGTATGGGACAATCTTAATATATTCATTACCTGTGCAGGTCTCTTAGGTGCCATTGCTCAAGTAATATTCTTATATAACTTCTTTAACTCAATTAGAAACGGTCGCAAAACAGAACAAAATCCTTGGGGCTCAACTACCTTAGAATGGACTGCACCAATCGAACATTTCCACGGTAATTGGTATGGCGAGATTCCTACAGTATCTCGTTGGCCTTATGATTATTCAGTTCCTGGAGCGAGTCAAGATTTTATCCCGCAGAATGTTCCTCATGATGGAGAAGGAGAAGCCGCTTCACCGCATTCACCCAGTTCCTCAGAATCGAAAACATTAGATAAAGGTGGAATTTTGCATTTCACAATCCCTAAGTTTTTAAGCAAATTATTTGGTACTTTAACTAGAGCATAATATATATACTATAATTCTAAATGCAAAAAGTACAATCCATACAACTTAAAAGTACCAGCTCGTTTGCTGCCAAGGTTGCCGATTACAAGCAGCTCTTCAAGCTCAGGCTAACTTTGTTGGTGGTGTTCTCAGCAGCATTTGGTTTCGTAATGGCTTCTAGTGGAAGTACATTCGATTGGATGGGATTAACGATGATATGCCTTGGAGGATTTTTAGTAGTTGCCGCATCTAATGGACTGAACCAAGTAATAGAACGCAACTATGATATACTAATGACCCGTACCGAAAATCGCCCTGTTGCTGCCGGCCGCATGAGCATTGCAGAAGCATCATTATCATCAATGATTGCTGGTATTATAGGTATTGCTATATTAACTTTTTATTTTAATCAGCTTACAGGTATTATATCATTTATATCTTTGGCATTATATGCATTTGTATATACACCACTCAAAAGAATTCATCCGATAAATGTATTTGTAGGTGCTATTCCTGGAGCATTGCCACCTATGCTCGGCTGGACAGCAGTTACCAATAATTTAGATGCTATGTGTATCGCATTATTTATGATACAGTTCTTTTGGCAGTTTGTACATTTTTGGTCGATAGCTTGGTTATTGGATGATGATTATAAAAAAGCAGGATTTAAAATGTTGCCTACCACAGGCCGTTCAAAAGCTACGGCTACACAAATATTTTTATATGCGGCCATGCTTATCCCCTGCGGATTATTGCCTTTGCAACTTGCTCAAGCAGGTTGGATTTCGGCAGCATTGGCAACAGTTGCAGCATTGTATGTATTATATAGATCATACAGATTATTGCAGACTTGCGACGGAAAAGAAGCGAAACAAATAATGTTTTCGAGTTATATATATTTAACGGTTACACAAATAGCATATATGCTCGACAAAATTTGATGAATATGAAAAGGCAAATGATACAAAGACCACAAGAACGAGAAGAGTATACTGTGCATCCGCTCAAGTTTATGATGTGGGTGGCTATAGTGGCTATCGTGATGTTATTTGCAGGTTTAACGAGTGCTTATATAGTTAAGAAAATTGATGGAAAAGCTTGGTTAGAGTTCCAATTGCCTTCCATGTTTATGGTTTCCACAATTACAGTTATATTGTCAAGTATTACTATGTGGTGGTCGAAGCTTGCTGCGAAAAGAGATGAGATACTAAAGGTAAAAATAGGTTTGATAGCAACCCTAATTTTGGCATTGGCTTTCGTCGGCTTTCAAGTTTGGGCAGCTAAACAATTGGTAGATAATAATGTTTATTGGACTGGATTTTCAGTATCTGCATCATTCGTATATGCACTTGCAGCAGCTCACTTAGTGCATATCATAGGTGGTATTGTATTCTTAGGAATTCTACTCGGCAAAGCGTTTCAATATAAAGTTCATAAAAAAAACATGTTATCAATATCATTGTGCAGTACCTACTGGCATTTTGTAGGCGTGCTCTGGATATATCTATATTTCTTTATGACGTACGCTTAATAATTAAAAAAACTAAATCGATTTATATAATATAATAATATGTCAGAATCAGTAGCTTTAAATCCCAACAGTGCCTGGAACGGGGGCAAATCGCCCTTCAGTGTTAGCTATGGCAAACTAATGATGTGGGTATTCCTATTATCGGATGCATTTACTTTTTCATCACTTCTGGTAACCTATGGTTGCAATCGCTACCTTTCGGGTGGTTCAGAAATTAAGTGGCCGCATCCCGATAAAGTGTTTAATCACTTTCCATTTTTACATGGGATGGATTTACCATTGGTATTTGTGAGTATGATGACTTTTATCCTCATCTTTAGCTCGGTTACTATGGTGCTTGCGGTTGAAGCCGGTGCTCGCAAACATCGCAATGATGTTGCATTATATATGTTCCTTACTATTATAGGTGGTATAGCTTTCTTAAGCTGCCAAGCTTGGGAATGGTCACAGTTTATTACTGGTAGTCACGAAGGAAGTAGCTTTTTAGTTGATGGACAAAAAATACATGGAGCAAATTTATTTCTCAATGAATATGGGCCAGCGGCATTTGCCGGACTGTTCTTTATTGTAACTGGTTTCCATGGTTTCCACGTGCTAAGCGGTGTGGTATTAAATGTTATCATATATGTGAATGTAATTAAAGGCACTTACGATAAACGTGGCCATTATGAAATGATAGAAAAAGTGGGATTGTATTGGCACTTTGTAGATTTGGTTTGGGTATTCGTATTTACCTTCTTCTATCTTATATAATTCAAAAGGAATAATTTTTATAAAGTATATATATTAATAATAAAATATTTTAAAATGGAACATACAGATCATTCAGCAGAACATACAACCGAGCACCACGAAGAAGGACACGGCATTAACAAGAAAACTATTTGGGTAACCTTTGGAATCCTTTCAGCCCTGACGCTTGTCGATTTTGCATTCTTCTTTAATATGGATGCAAGCATGAGCAGAAATCTTATATTTGTTGCTTTGGGAATTATCAAATCATATTATATCGTGGGCATTTTTATGCACATGAAATATGAGGTTAAACGTCTTGCAGGAATTATATTATTACCATTCGGTTTTATATTGGGTCTTGTCGCCGCACTCTTATACGAAGGTGATCGCTGGAGCGTTATCAAATGGTTTATTGAGTAGCCTCACCCCCAGCCCATCTCCCCTGGAGAGGGGAGCATTAACTTCGTTAATTTATCCTAGTTTTTGTGTTTATCATTTTATAAATACAAATCATATTATTATATAAAGATTATTCATGAATAAAAAAATATCTTCAAGGATAGCCATTATAGCAATAATAGTTTTACCCGTAGTATTATATTATGTGATGCGGCAAGCTACTATGGTGGTGAACTATGTGCCCGTGCTGGGTGAGCGTGAATACGACCCCATTAAAAAAGATACCATATATCATAAAGTTCCCGCATTCAAATTCACTGACCAATTGGGCAGAACTGTTACTGAAAAAAACTTTGACGGACATATATATATTGCCAATTTCTTTTTCAGTACTTGCAGAGATATTTGCCCCAAAATGCAAGGCGTGGTGCATAGTATATATGAAATGTTTTGTGATACCACAGGCGGAAAGAATGCTGATCCTATTATAAGATTTATTAGCCACACAGTGGATCCCGAAACTGATACCGTTGCTCAATTAAAACGCACTTCAGATGCATTAAATATCAATCCCAATCTTTGGTATTTGGTAACCGGAAATAAACCAGATATATATGGCTTGGCCCAACGCGGTTATTTATTGCCCACCGGCGAAGACCCAAAAATTCCAGCCGATTCCCTCAAATTTTTTCACAGCCAGACATTGGTTCTCATCGACAAAGAAAAACGTGTACGCGGTGCTTATGATAGTCATGACCCGCTAGATATTAAACGCTTGCAGGATGATGTGCGGATGTTGATGTATGAGTATAGAGAGAAGGAAAAGAAAAAATAAATTCAGCATAACGAAATAGGTTTATTTAAATCCCCAAAGGAGTGATATTATAAATACGCGTCAGCAACCCCATTCGCCGCGGCGAACCGAATCCCGCATCCTGAAACCGCTTCGGTTCACGCTTCGTAATCCCAACATGATTCTCTTTTTTCCCACACAAATCCAAAACTTTTTTCTCAAACAAATGGCTTTGTTCTTAAGTTTGCGGCCTAAAGCCACTTAATTAAACACCAACACATGGCAAAAAACTTAGTAATAGTCGAATCACCAGCCAAGGCAAAAACCATAGAAGGCTACTTGGGTGCGGATTTCAGCGTCACATCTTCTTTCGGGCACATACGTGACCTCAGCAAAGAAGAGGAAGCAGTTGACATCGCAAATAATTTTAATCCCCACTACGAAGTGCCCGCTGATAAAAAAGATGTGGTAGCCAAACTGAAAAAAATGGCCAAAGAAGCGGACACCGTTTGGTTAGCGACTGACGAAGACCGAGAAGGAGAAGCAATCTCTTGGCATTTGGCCGAAGTGCTCGGACTTAATATAGCTGCTACAAAACGTATTGTGTTTCATGAAATTACAAAACGTGCAATTCTAGAAGCAATAAAAACGCCTCGTACTATTGATGTTAATTTAGTAAATGCCCAGCAAGCCCGTCGTATATTAGACAGACTTGTGGGCTTTGAACTATCACCCGTGCTTTGGAAAAAAGTAAAACCAAGTCTCTCTGCTGGTCGTGTGCAATCGGTTGCCGTGCGTTTGATTGTTGACAGAGAAAGAGAAATTCAAAATTTCACATCCAATTTCCAATTTAAAATTACTGCTGAGTTTACACTTGACGGCGGCAAAAAATTACTAGCCGACCTTCCCAAAAGATATGATACCCGTGAGCAAGCAATGGCATTCTTAGAAGGATGCAAAAATGCAGCTTACTCCATCGAAAATCTCGAAACCAAACCTGCGAAACGCTCGCCAGCTGCACCATTTACTACTAGTACCTTGCAACAAGAAGCAGCTAGAAAATTAGGATTCCCAGTGGGCATGACTATGCAGGTAGCACAACGCTTATATGAAGCAGGGCATATCACTTATATGAGAACAGACTCGGTAAACTTGGGAGAGATGGCGATGGAAGCATCGAAAGCGGAGATTGAAAAAAGTTATGGTAAAGACTATTCACATAGCAGAAAATATACTACCAAATCAGCCGGTGCGCAGGAAGCTCACGAAGCTATTCGTCCAACATATTTTGAAAATAGTGAAGTAGATGGAAGCAGCCAAGAAACAAAATTATATAGCTTGATTTGGAAACGTGCCATTGCTTCGCAAATGAGTGATGCACAATTTGAACGTACCGTTGCCACAATAAATATATCAACGCAAAAAGAAAAATTTACCGCAACAGGCGAAGTATTAAAGTTCGACGGTTTCCTAAAAGTATATATGGAAAGCAAAGATGATGAAGAGGATGATGAAGCTACAGGCATGTTGCCGCCTTTGAAAGTAGGCGAGATATTAAACTTAAACGAAATCAATGCAACCCAACGCTATGGCCGCCCAGCACCACGATATACAGAAGCAAGTTTGGTAAAAAAATTGGAAGAGAATGGCATCGGTCGTCCTTCTACTTATGCACCAACTATATCAACTGTTCAAAAACGAGGTTATGTATTAAAAGAAGACAGACCCGGGAAAGAACGTGAGTTTGAAACATTAACTCTTGCAAAAAACAATATTGCTTCCCTAGTGAAAATGGAAAACTATGGAGCCGAAAAAAGTAAACTTTTCCCAAGTGATATCGGAACTGTTGTAACGGATTTCTTAATAAAACATTTCGACAAAATAATGGACTACCAGTTCACTGCAAAAGTGGAACAGGAGTTTGATGAGATAGCAGAAGGCAAAGTGAAATGGCAACAAATGCTCAAAACATTTTATACTCCTTTTCATGAAACTGTCATATTAACAACTGAAACTGCTGAAAGACAAAAAGGCGAAAGAGTGCTGGGTGTTCATCCCGCCACTGGTGAAAAAATAATTGCACGTATTGGTCGCTATGGCCCACTTGTGCAGATTGGTGGAGAAGACGAAGAGCAGAAACCCAAATTTGCAAACTTGCGGCAAGGGATGATGATAGAAACAATGACTTTGGAAGAAGCATTGGAATTATTCAAACTACCAAGAATTGTTGGTGAATATGAAGGAAAAGAAATAAAAGCAAACACAGGAAGGTTCGGTCCGTATTTGCAGCATGATGGCAAATTTATTTCTATTCCAAAAACCGATGATCCGATGACGATTACTGATGAAAGGGCATTTGAATTAATAGAAGAAAAACGAAAAAAGGAAGCAGAAAGATTAATCAAAGCATTTCCTGAAAATCCTGACGTGCAATTGCTTAACGGGCGTTGGGGGCCATACTTAGCCATTGGTAAAGAAAACTATAAATTACCCAAAGGCTCCGATCCCAAAACAATGACCTTTGAAGATTGTATGACAATCGCAGAAAATGCCCCAGAAAAAACTGGAAAAAAAGCCGCATTTAAAAAAGCAGAAGCACCCGTGAAAGCTGCACCCAAGAAAAAGGCCGTAGCAAAAAAGAAGACAACCACAACAAAAAAGAAATAATAAATTTGTACGGACAGGTCGCGACCTGTCTGTACAAATTTATTATACAAAAAAGATATATATGATAGACGAACGTGAAATACATTCGTTGGTAAAATTGCTCGACGACCCCGATGCGGAAATATCTTACCTCATCGAAAAGAAGCTGATGTCTTACGGTGGGCAAGTGGTGCCGTTCTTAGAGACTGAATGGGAAACATGTTTCGATGCATTATTACAACAAAAATTAGAAAGTCTGATTAGTCGAATACAATTCGATATTGTAAAAATAGAATTGACTGCATGGTATGCAAATGATGGTGAAGATTTATTGGAAGGTGTTTTTTTAATTGCCAAATTCAAATATCCCGAACTTGAAAAACAAACACTTTCAAATCAAATTAATAAAATAAAGTTAGATGCTTGGTTGGAATTAAACTATGATTTATCTAGCTTAGAAAAGACAAAAATATTAAATCATGTTATATATGATTTATATGGTTTTCAATCGAACACACAGAGCTATCATTCACCCAATAATTCCTTTATCAATCAAGTGTTGGAGAGTCGCAGAGGAAATCCGGTTTCGTTGAGTATAGTATATCAATTGGTGGCACATAGTCTAAATATTCCTATATATGGCGTTAACCTTCCACAACATTTTGTATTGGCTTATCGTGATGATTCGGGATTGGAAACAATACATTCCATTCATGATACTGTTGACTTGGATAATTTGAATAAGGGACAAATATTATTCTATATAAATTCATTTAATCATGGTGCTATTTTATCATTGAGCAATTTGGAGCAGTTTGTAAAACAATTGAATCTGGAATTAGACCCCAATTATTTTGTACCTTGCAGCAATATAGAAATCGTGAAAAGGATGTTGCGAAATTTATTGTTTTCGTATACTCATAACAAAGATAAAGATAATGAACAAGATGTAAAACAAATGCTCAATATATTGGGAGAGCCTGATATATCAGCGTTTGGCCGCAACTCGGAAGATAATGAAAATGATAATAACGAAGATGAGGAAGAAGAATAGTAGTTCGCCGTGGCGAATCATCAATAAATATATATACATTGTCACTAATTGAAAACATAAAACAAACTATTGGCAGGTTCTACTTAATGCGGGACAGGGCAGAGAATGTGCAACGTTTCACACAGCATTTTAGCGAGGTAAAAACCATTGGTATATTGTATGAAGCTACCCGTGAAAATATGGAGATTATTGGCAAGTATGCCAACAAATTACGCAACGAGGGAAAGACCGTTTTTATGCTCGGATATTTCCCCTACAAAGAACTTACTTTCGATGTAAATTTCACCATGCACTCAGAGTATATACACCGCCAAAATCTTACTTGGACGGGACTCCCCAAGAGCGATGCAGGAATAAAATTCAAGAATGATGATTTTGATTTATTGCTCAATTTATATAATAATGATGTACTGCCATTATTCTATATATCATTACATTCAAAGGCGAAATTCAGAATAGGGAAATTCGAAAAAATAAATGTGCAGTTTTTTGATATGATGGTTGATATGAAAATACAACCTGAGCTCCCCGAACTTATTAAAGAAATTGATTATTTTATACATAAATTATGAGTTTTAATTATACAGGAACGGGCATTGCATTGGTTACGCCGTTTACCGCAGACAACAAAGTTGACTTTGATGCACTGGGTAAACTTATTGATCATGTAATCAACGGAGGCGCAGAGTATTTGGTGGTATTGGGTACTACTGGAGAATCGGCAACACTAAGTAAAGAAGAGAAGAAAAGTATATATAAGTTTGCCGTTGAAGCAAACTACAAACGTGTAAATATGTTAGCCGGTATTGGCGGAAACAATACTGCCGAACTTTTGGAAACTGCCAATCATTTTGATTATAATGGATATGACGCCGTGCTATCAGTAAGTCCTTATTATAATAAACCAAACCAAAACGGAATCTACGAACATTATAAAGCATTTGCCAATAATAGTCCATTACCAGTTATTATATATAATGTACCGGGCCGCACAGGTTCTAACATCACAGCCGAAACACAATTGCGTTTGGCAAATGAGATTAGTAATATTGTTTGCACCAAAGAAGCCTCAGGCAATTTTGAGCAATGTATGGATGTCATCAAAAGCAAGCCTGCAAATTTTAAAGTTGTATCAGGCGATGATGCGATAACCTTGCCGTTGATTAGTGCAGGAATGGATGGTGTAATTTCTGTAATAGGAAATGCATACCCACGTCAATTCAGCGATATGGTAAGAGCAGCCCTAGCCAACGATTTTGAAACTTCCCGCAACTTGCATTATAAAATATATGAACTCAGCAAGCAAATATTTGCAGAAGGCAGCCCCGGCGGTGTGAAATATATATTAAATAAATTAGGAATTTGTAATGATGCAGTTCGTTTACCACTTTATAAAATTAGCCCCGCACTCGAGCAAAAATTAGATGCTCTGATGGCACAAGTATGATAAGGAATATACATAGTGCGTCACCGTCCCCCCGCGTCATTCTGACGAGGAACGAGGAAGAAATTTTAATTCGACGCAGTCAATCCCATCGAGTGTGTGCTCGGGAATTTAATCTTGTCCAGCACACATCAATGGGATTCTTCGCAGGAAGCCTGCACAGAATGACGTTAGGTCTAAAAGCAATGACGGTGTTGTTGTTTTTTTCTTTATTAACTCATCTAGTATTTTCACAAAATGATAGTACTAGTGTGAAAAAATCAAAAACGATTCTTCGGGATGATCCCGTTAGTGGACAGCCATTTATAGAAATTAAAACGGATAATTTTAGCCATAATTATACTCAATCCTCCTATACTAGTGCTAATACTTTTTTATATCCATATTTTGATAGATATGAAGTACTTTCTGGAACTATTTTTAAAAACATTAATAGTTCTGTAAAGCCTTATTATAGACAAGATTATTGGAACAATAAATTCTCTAATTCTTTATTTGATTCAATACCAATAGAGCTTAATTTAAAAGATAATTCAAATTTTTCTTATTTAAGTAATGAAACAATAGATGCTGACTTTTTTAGATTGAAAGGTACATTTAGATACAATGATAAAAAAATATTGAAGCACTTTTATAATTATTATACCTCTCAATTCTTAGGTGTCGAGCAAGAAAATTTTTCCATGTTCATCAACCCCGTCCTCAGCTTCGGAGTTAACAACGAAAACCAAAAATCAAATCTCTTCACAAACACTAGAGGAATAGAGGTTCGCGGAGCCATTAGCAATAAAATAGGTTATTATACTTTTTTAACAGATAATCAAACTTATGAACCAACCTATATAAATAATTAAATAAACAATATAAAAGGAATATTGGATACCACAGCAAATCCAGGAATTATGCCGGGTGTGGGTTACTTAAAATTCTTTAAAAATAATAAGAATGCATATGATTATTTTATCACACGTGGTTATATAACATTTACGCCCGTAAAAAATGTAAATATGATGTTTGGCCACGATCGTAATTTTATTGGCAATGGGATTCGCTCTTTAATACTGAGCGATT
>Ga0114970_10001778_pt1 | contig 16102 bp, 16 predicted proteins | sample M_140205_XF_Meta_FD_87030 | JGI IMG/M metagenome (GOLD analysis project Ga0114970, IMG submission 87030) | Freshwater microbial communities from Lake Montjoie, Canada to study carbon cycling - M_140205_XF_MetaG | ecosystem: Environmental > Aquatic > Freshwater > Lake | place: Lake Montjoie... | reverse complement strand
CTTTTGAAGTAAAAAATCTATAAGTTTTAGACTGGCTTTTCGAGCTTTCTCTAATTGAAACTTCGCAGTCTTCTTTTAAAAGCTTTTCAATTTTATTAGGAATAAAACTATCAGCTGATTCTATAACAAAACCATCTCTCAAACAGCCATCGCCAATTAAAGCTCCCACAATATATGGATCTAAGAGAAACTCCTTATCTATAGAATTGATTTCAGATACTAATGGAATAAATACTTTTTTACTTTTTTGAGATAGGTCATTAATTATCTTTTGAGTATCAGATACTTCCCAATGATATAATCCTTTATTATTTCTTGTATAAATTTTCCACAAGTGATCTAAACCACAATCGGAGAATCTTCCGTCTTCAAAAGTAACGCGATAGATATCTTTTTGTTGATGATCGAATGTTTTAAGGACTTTTGAAGTTTTGCCATTTGGACATACAATTTCAGATCCAACTAAAATATCTCTCATCTCAACAAATCCATTTGGAGTTAAGACTTTAGTATATAAGGGATTCATTTTACCAACGCCACTTCTAGCAACAATCACAGTGATATTGCCAGGGCGAAGAAGAGATCCGTAGATTTGATTTACTTTTTTATGTGGACCCATCATGCCGAATTCCACAACGGGATTGTTTCCCCTCTCCTCAACGAGAGCTTCCATCTCTTCGTAAATATTTTCTGGAGTATCATTTCCTAATTCATATAAATTAATACGAGAATTATAGATTTGATCTGCTTGAGAAATGATGTCTGTGTAAGTTGAATCAGGACTAATGCCCTTCATTTTCTTGGCGACTTCGCGAGCAGACTCGTAGATTTCTCTACGTACTGTGTATTTTTTTAACTCCTTGGCTGTTTTAATTAGGTTTCCTTTGGGAACTTTTCGCATTCCTAAAGATCTAATATAATCAGATGGATTAACATTATCCTCAAAAGATAATCCTAGAGAATTTACTCTCTGAGCAATAATAACCTCGTCAATTCCTTCGCTCTTATCAATAGCTTGTTTGATGATTGAAAAGATTGAAGAGTGTAAATTAGTATTCTCAGAATAAAAATCTCTAGAGTTGATAAAATTAGAAATCTCACAATAATCATCTGGCTCTTTGATTAAAGCTGCAAGTAATTGTTTTTCTAATTCATAATCGTAGATCATATATGTGTATACGAGAGACTATTGATTTTGTCAATGATTGATTTATAGTTCTACTCCAAAATTCAAAAATAACTCTTTATTGAGAACATCTTTGGGGTAAATTTCTATTAAAATTATTTCATTTACTTCGCAAAACTTTAACTTTTTGTCATCTCTTTTTAATTGTTTTAAATATTGAAGTTTATTTCTATGAAAGAATTTAACATATTGAGTATGCTGTAAACCTTGAACTTCAACAGCAACTTTTTTATTGTAATTGTAGAAGTCTAAAGATAAAGCTGTTCCAACAACGCGCATTTCTTCAAAAACTCTATCATTTTGCCAATAAAGTTTTAAAAAGTTTTTAACAGTTGTTTGGAATTTGCTACGGCTATTAACTTCCCAATCAATGAGATACTTCTTGGAATTTTTTAAAAATGATGGATTGCCATTGATGTTTTTAAACTTCATTATTGATGAGCTTCTTAAAATATTTAATTAAGAAAGCTGCAAGTTTAGCATCATTTTCAATAAAAAAGAATAAATTATCAGCACCTTGAATTTTTTCAGGAATTATGATAGCTGTTTCTTCAAGTACTAATTGTCGAAACTCGTCTGAGACGTTAATCCAAGATCCTTTGCGAGAAATGAACTCCCATGCATAAAGCATATCAACGATTTCTTTTTCAATCCAAATTGAATTGCCATTAGTTCTTCCATATTTAATAGGATATGGAATTGTTAAGTTTGTCTTTTCATTGGGAGACTTCTTCACTGTAGCTTTTGCAAAGTGACCAATGATTGGATTATTAATTAAATCAATTTTATCAATGTTGGGGTTTTTGAGAATAAGATCTCCCTTGAATCTTGGTTCAAATTCAAGAATCCAATTTGCAAAGTGAAGTAGTGCATTGCCGCCAGTGGCAGAAGTTTGGCGTACTGGAGCTTTAGAGTATGGGTCAAGTTTAATGTCTGCACGAACTTGACTGATGAAAATTGCCAAGTGGCCCCTCTTGCACAGAGAGATTGACATTCGCTTCATAAAGTTACCAGCAATCACTGCTCCACCAGCAACTTTATTACTGTCTTCAAATCCCTTGTCTAAATCTCCTTTAGAGATGAGTCCATCCACAGAGTCCAAAAGAAAAAAGTAGAATTTATTTTCATCATTTTTACCCACTAGTTGACGCATAGCATCAACAGCAGTTTCATAAATGTTTGTTTCAAATACAAAGCAAGTTCCATCAACCCATTCATCCGCAGAGAAAACAAATTTAATACCAGATCTTTCTCTCATTTGCTTGGAGAGGCGACCTTCAGCTTTGATGTAAAAGCCTTTGCGATTAACTCCATTATCTAAGAATCCCTTCATAAATGAAAGAGCGCATGATGTTTTTCCAGTTTCATTTGGACCGCAAAATCTATGAAGTCCTGGTCCTAATCCTCCATCTAAATGTAAATCTAACTGAAGCGATCCGCTAGAAACTTTATAGTCAATTTCTTCTTCAAAATTATAGTGATCTTCAGAATTTTGTTTTAAGAATGATCCAAGAACATCAGATGATTTTACAACTTCTTTATCTTTATCTTTAATTTTGCTCATTTAGAAAGTCTTTGATTGTTTTAGTTTTATTAATGATAGACGCATCAGAATCGCACTTATCCCCAAGATCATAACTCTCATATCGGGAAGTGTCAATGGTAAAGTTGAAAGCTCTGAACTTTTGATCTAGAACATCTTTGAGTTTTTCACTCACTAAATATGCTAAAGAATCAAACTGCTTATCAAAGGAAGCTACTTCCATGAACTCTTCAGAATATCTCTCGCATAAAATATTCAAAAAGTGCATTTCACGCATATAAAAAAGGCGCTTATCCTTTGCGGGAGTAAGCACCAATCTTATGAGGATTTTCTTTTTGTTGACTTTTTTTTGAGATTTTGGCTTAGTCTTTTTAGCTGGCATTCACCACTATACAACAGTCTTAAAGTTCGTCAAGGTCATTTGATATCATCTTGCTGACTAGATTTTCAAAAGATGTTTTTGGAGTCCAGTTTAGTTCTGCGCGAGCTTTTGTAGAATCTCCCCAAAGAAGTTCAACTTCGGCAGGTCGATAAAATTTAGAATTAATTGCTACTAATACTGAAGATTTTAAATTAGACTCTTCAAGGATATCATTTGGAATGATATATTTTTCATTTAAACCATCTCCACTCCAATATCCAGGTATTCCAATTTCAGAGAAAGCCAATTCAACAAACTCTCTAATAGAGTGCGTTTCATTAGATGATAATACATATTCATTTGGAGCTTCCTGATTGAGCATGAGCCAAACTCCTTCGACAAAATCTTCAGAATCGCTCCAGTCTCTTTTAGCGTCTAGATTACCAAGCTCAAGAGGATTAAACTCTTGATTATTATCTATAGCATATTTAATTTTAGCTACTGCTTTTGTAATTTTTCTAGTAACAAACTCCTCGCCCCTGCGTGTACCCTCATGATTAAATAACCATCCTTGCAAAGAGTATAGATTATAAGAGTCTCTATACACTTTCACAAGATGCCGTGCAGACGCTTTAGCTGCTCCGTATGGGCTTCTGGGGCGCAGGGGATGAGCTTCGTCTTGAGGACTATAAGCAACGTCTCCAAACTCTTCTGAAGAGCCAGCATTGTAGTATCGACAATTTGGAGTAAATTTTCTAATAGCCTCTAATTGATAAAGTACAGCCATGCAATTCGTTTGCATTTGATTAATTGGCATTGACCAGCTAGTTCCAACAAATGAATTTGCTGCAAAATTAATAAAATAATCAGGGTTTTCTTTTCTTATCACTTCTTCTGTATTGCAAGCATCTGTGATATCCAAATCAATAAGTTTAAATCTAGGATTATTTTTTAAATGATCAATATTTTTATGATTTTGAACACTTAGTCTGCGAACGCCTCCAATGATAGTATGGTTGGTATTTTTTAGTAAAAAATCAGCCATGAAACTTCCATCTTGTCCAGTTACTCCAGTAATAATAATCTTTTTCATTAATTTATATTTATAAAATTTATTAATTTTTTAATTTGTTTTATACTTACATTATAGTGGAGTCCAATATAAAATCCATTATTATGTATAAAATCACTATTTGGATAATCTTGTGGATTTCCATACTTATTATAGCAAGTTTGTTTTAGCAAATTGCCCGATATAATCGGTCGAGTTTCTATTTTATTTTCGCGGCAAAATTCAAGCATATCTGCTTTTTGTTCTTTTGAATCGCAAATAATAGGGATGCAAAATGGAGAGTGATTTGATTTTCCATTTTTTGTTTTTAATTTAATATTATTAGTATAGTTTACAAAATAATTAAAAAGCTCTTCTCGTTTTAATTTTAATTTATCTAATCTATTAAAATCTAATAATCCTATAAAAGCGTTAATATCTGTATTTCTAAAATTACTACCAAGTTGGTAAAAATCAAACTGACTATCAACTTTTTTATTTTGTATATTTTTAGGATTTTTTAAGCTTCTAGTCATTCCATGATTTCTAGCCATGAGAAAATAATCTCTTTCTTTATCGCAATTTGTGAATACGAATCCGCCCTCTACACTTTGTATTTGATGTCCAAAATAAGTGCTTGTAGTGCTTGTAAAAAATGAAGAAATATTTTTATCATCAAACTCACCAAAAGTATTTTCACAATTATCCATCATAATTCTAACATTGAATTTTTGAGAAATTCTTTTTATTTCATCAATGTTTGGCGAAAAGCCAATGAGGCTTGTGATAAAAACACAAGCGACTTCATTATGGTTATCTTGTAAATAAGACTCTAAAAGATTTAAATCTATTGAAAAATCTTGTAAATTAATATCTAAAAATACAGGCTCAAACCCCTCTCTTACAAAAGGCGATATTGAAGTAGTCCATGTTGTACTAGGAAAAATTATTTTATTTTTATTAAAATTTTGATCTTTAAGAAACATTGCTAAAATAGTATTAGCAGTTGATCCGCTAGAAACAAATACGGCATGTTTTACGCCAATGTAATTAGCCATCTTCTCTTCAAAAAGAGAAACTTGTTTGTTCATTGTCCAAAAGTTTTTAGGATTCAGGAAAAATTTACAAATCTTGATTCTATCTAAAAATGTAAAATTTGAATCATTAAGCTTCCACGGTTTCATTAAATTTTTTATTGTAAGTTGTTTTGATGCCCTCTAAAAGATTTGTAAATTTAAAACTTGAATAATCATTTAGAAATTTTTCAGAACAGGCATCTTTTCTAAATTGACCATCAGGTTTATTAATATCCCACTCTATTTTTAAATTACTAGCATCACAAGCGATCAACGCTAATTCTGCTATTTGTTTAATACTTAAATTTTGCGGATTGCAAATATTATAATCAAATGATTCATTTTTATCAAGAGTATGTGAAATAGCTTTAGCAATATCTTCAGCGTACATAAACTGTCTCAGTGGCTTTCCTGATCCAAATAATTGAATTGATGAAGAGCTATTTAATTTTGCTTGATTGATTTTAAATATTAAACTAGATAAAAAATGAGCCTTGTCTCCTTCAAAATGATCATGCTCTGAATATAAATTGCATGGAGTTAATGTGGAGTATTTAGTTCCATATTGCTGATTGTATGCTTTTATTTGTACTGACAAGCATCTTTTTGCATATCCATAAGAAAAATTAGTTTGTGCTGGTGGTCCTAAATGTAAGCATTCCTCTTTAATTGGATATTGATCTTCAGAAAGAATATCTGGATAAATACAAGTGCTGAGTACTGCTGTTAGCTTTTTGACTTTAAATAAATAGCAACATTTTAAAATATTAGTATTGATGTAAATATTATCTTCAAAAAAAGAAACTGGATTATTAATATTATCCATTATTCCACCAACTTTTGCAGCTAGATGAATAACAACGTCTGGTTGATATTTTTTAAATAAAGAGAAAGTATCGTCAAAATTAATTAAATTACAATCAGAACTACTTAAATATATAGCATTAGGCAAAAATTTTTTCAAATGTTTTCCAACCATGCTTGATCCTCCAGTGACTAATATGTTCATTATTTTAATAATTCATAAGTTTGTTTTATTGCCGCTTTTAATCCTATTAAATTTAAATTTAATTTTTTTAGTAAATCTCCATCTCCGATATAATTATCTATTTTATCTAAATTTTCAAGTTTAATTTTACATTTATGTGAATTCAAATTATTAATGAAATCGGCAATATATTTTAAATTAAATTTTTCTTGATAAACACAATCTAATGATTTAGGGCAAATTATATTATTAATATAGTATTGAATAATTTTAATAAAATCATTCATATAAATAAAATCCATTTTTTTATCACAATGAATTATCAAATCTTCTTTATTAATATATCTAATTATATTATTTTTAATAAATCTTGTATGAAGTTCATTTTTATCAAAAACGCCAAAAATTCTTAAATTAAAAAAATTATCTTTATCTAATATTGATTGATTGATTACCATTTTGCTCAAACCATATGGGGAGTTTTTATCATAAGTTTCAGCGCCAGAACCTAAATTTATAAATTTTTTAAAATGATCTTTATTATTAATTAAATTAAAATACATTTTTAAATTATCATCTAAAATAGACCAATCATCTTGTTTTAATCTACTTCCTCCAGTTATTGCTGTATGTATAACTACATCAAAATATTTTTCTTTAAACCAAGTAGAAAGAGATTGATGATTTGTCAAATCTAAATCTTGTCTATTGATACTAGTAATAGTATGATCGCCCTTTAAACGACTCGCAATACTTTTAGCAATGTATCCATTGCCACCAGTGATCAAGATGTCCATTGTATATCATCTAATTTGCCTGGTATAAACTTACCATTACTATCCAGTTTAGCCATGACTTTTGGTTCGTGATATTCTTCTGGATCAGTAAAAATTTCACATACACACGGACCTTCTTGATTTAAAAATTCATTCAATGTAGGTTGAATATCTTTATTATTTTTTATACTGTAATAGGGTAAATCATACGCCTTAATTAATTTTTCAAAATTAGGAAATGATACTCCGCTGTTTTTTTCAGAAGCAACATATTTTTTATTAAAGAATGTATTTTGAGAAATCTTAATAGATAAATAACCATCATTATTTAATAATATTAATTTAATAGGAAGATTATAGTGCTTCATAGTTTGCAATTCATGAATATTGAGATGCAAACTTCCGTCTCCCTCTAAACAAATAATCTTATGGTGCGTAGCTGCTCCTATAGCAGCAGGCAAACCATATCCCATAGGAGCGCAGCCAGTATTAGTAAATAATCTTTGATTTCCTTTTAAATCTAATACTTGCATAGTTACTACATTTGCAGATCCATCACTAGTTACTACATGATGATCCCGTGGCAAAGTCTTAGATAACTCTTCTAAAAATGCATAATGACTAACATATTTTTTATTATCTCTATGTCTTTGTAGTATCTTTGGAGCTTTATTTGTTTGTTCGCATTCATCTATCCATTCTTTTGATGAAATTGGAAGTTTATTATGCAATAATTCTTCCATGAATTTTTTAGCATCAGATTCAATAAAAATATTAGGATATAATGTTGGTTTAGTTAATTCACTAATATCAATATCTACATACGCTCTATATGCTTGACTAGCAAATCCTTCAAAGTTATAACCAGTCTGGCGAACATATAACCTACTTCCAATAGCTAATAAAAAATCACACTCTTTTAGAAGTTTATTGGCGCATATCTGAGCATGTGTCCCAAATCTACCATAATAATATGGATAATCACTATTTACAATATCATTACCATTTACTGCTGTTATTGTTGGTATATTTGTAATAGAAAGAATCTCTTTCAATTGATCAATACCACCACTTAATCTAACGCCATTACCAACAATTAAAAGAGGTTTTTTAGCCAAATTCCACATTTCAACTATTGTGTTTATTTTTTCTGTTTGTGGAGAATAATTAGATTCTTCTTCTGTATATCCTATGAGAGTTTCAGGATCAATTATTGCAGATTGAACATTTAATGGAATATCTAACCAAACAGGCCCTTGTCTTCCAGAGGTTGCTAATTTACAAGCTTTTTCCAAATGATATCGAATATCTAATGGATTATTTACTTGTATTGCATATTTAGTCATACTTTTAACACATTCAACGATATTAAACTCTTGATCTCCTAATTGTCTAAGAAGAAGTTGTGTATAACTAGTGGTCATTTCTTTATTTACTTGACCACTTATAACTATTATTGGAATAGAATCCAACCAACTGCAAAGAGTTCCTGTCATGGCATTTGTGCAGCCTGGTCCACTTGTTACTAAACACGCCCCAAGTTTGTTATTCATACGAGCATATCCTTCGGCAGCAATTGATGCTGCTTGTTCATGATGCGTAGCAACATAACTAATGCCTTCAGCATTTCCTAATGAGTCTATTAAAAATATACAGCCACCACCAGAGACAGTAAAAATAGTATCAATTTTATATTGATCTCTTAAAAACTGAATCACATAATCAGATAGTCTCATATATTTTTTTTAAGATAGTTAATAATATATCATGCTCCTCAATATCTCGCAAAAATGGTTTGTTGTCTATTAAAACCATTGTTAATTTTCCTGTGCTTTTTTTATCTGATTTTATTATATGCATTAGTTGATCAAAGTCAAACCATTCTTGTTTAAATTTAATATTACTACTACGAACTAACTCAAGTCCATCATTTAAAACTTTTTGAAAATTATTTATAGTATATCCTAATTCCTTAGATAATATAACAGCAATCATGCATCCAATAGAAACTGCAACTCCATGAGGAATTTTATATAAAGATATTGTTTCTAGTGCATGACCAAATGTATGACCAAAGTTTAAATACTTTCGCTCGCCTTTATCAAATTCATCTCTAGATAATACATCAATTTTAAATTTTAATCCATCATAAATCATCTTTGTAAGATCTGATTGAATATTAAAATTTAATATATTATCTTGAAGAATATGAAATTTATAAATTTCACCAAAACCACTAATTAAATCTAAATTAGAAAGAGTTTGTATAAATTTAGGATATATAATAATTTTACTTGGTGGATAAAAAGTTCCTAATATATTTTTTTTATTTTTAAAATTTAATGATGTTTTTCCACCGACACAACTATCTACTTGGGCAAGCAAAGTAGTTGGAATTAAAATATAATCAATTCCTCTACAATAAGTGGATGAGCAAAAACCAACTAAATCTTGTAATATTCCTCCACCAATAATAACTAATTTACTATTTATATTAGCTTTTTTTTCTACGAGTGTAGAATAAATTAAAGATGCTCCTTCTAAATTTTTTACATCTTCAGAGCATTGAACTGATATAATATTTGCCAAATTAAGCTCTGGATATAGTTCTACTATATTTGAATCAATAAATGATATAGTATTTGAATTAGAAATTAAATCAATGATTGCTTTTAGACTAGAAACAAACTCGACTGAATAATTTTTAATTTTAGAATTAATATTTAATGTGCTGTGCATGAATAACCTCCATCAATCACTATGTTCTGTCCACTCATAAAATTATTTTTAATAGAAGTCCAATAAATAAAATTTGCAATTTCTTTTGGAAATCCCATTCTACCAACTGGTATGTTTTTAATTATATGAACAATATCTTTTTTACTATTATTTTTAAAGGTTAAATCTGTTTCAATAAATCCTGGAGATACAGTATTCGTTAAAATATTTCTATGTGCATATTCTGCTGTAAGAGATTTAGTAAGTGAATGCAATGCATGTTTGCTCGCGCTGTATGCAGATCTTTTTTGTTTTGCAATATCTATCCAAATGCTTCCTATATTTACTATTCTTCCATAATTCTGCTTAATCATATATGGCAAGCATTGTTGTATTATTTCTAATGGTGCAAAATAATTAATTCTCATTACTTCTTCATCAGAAATATCAATTATATTTTTAAGAGGATTAATACCAGCATTATTTATTACAATATCATATGTTGGATTATTTAATTTTATTATTTTAGAAAGATCTAATTCGTCTCTAGAGGGACAAAAGACATCGTGTCCATGTTTAATAAATTTTTTAACTATAGATTTGCCAATTCCTCTGGAACCTCCAGTTATCAATACTCTCATTTAGATGCCTACTGATTGATTGATTCTATCTTGAATCATCTGAATTCGTTTAATATCTTGATTTGCAAGAGACGAATAATATTCATGTTTACATTGTAGCCATTCATATTCAAATATCTGACCCTTTGATAATGCTCTAGATAAATTTTTAAGAGCAATTGATGGATCATAGATTGCGTATCTAGTTTCAAATTTATCAAGTAATCCATCTGAATGCAATCTTTTAAGAAAACTCAATGAATCTATTGAAACTGCCCCACCAAGACAAAGTTTGAGACCTTTTTCCTTTACTTTGACAAAAACATCATGAACTAGAGAGTATATTTCATCACTATTTACATAGCCTCTGTCTTTGCCCATAGATGAAACTAAATCAACTCTTCCAATAGTAATGCCATAAAGACTATTTGCTTCTGATAAATCTAACATTTTTTGTACATTACTAATAGCAGTTATAGTCTCTACATTAATGTTTAACTGAATCGATGATAAAGTATCCTCTGAAATATAAGTTTTTGCAGATTGAATGAATTTTTTAAGACCAAATGCTGATTCTACCATTGGAGCAACTAAACCTTTTACTCCAATAATTAAAGAATCTTTGATATCCCTTACTGCTTCAGGACCGCCAATTTTTAGTGTTAGTTTGGTTTTTGCTTGGTTACAAATTTCTTTTAATCGCACAGTCTCATTAAACATTGCACCCTCGTCTTCAAACGAAGTTTTAATACCGATTAAACCTTCATTTTCAATAAGATCGGTAAGAATATTAACGCATTTAAATTCTCTTGTATTCATAATATATTTTTTTATTTTTTAGTAATAATTGCTACTGCAAATACATCTTGAATATCATTATGTATTTCTATACTTTTAATATTATTTTCTAAATATTCCTTTTCTTCTGGTAAAATATGTATATTAGAAATTTTACCTGTTTTTTGAAATTCTCTTAGCATTAAATATGTTTCATCATTTGAGACCCAGATATTATTAACATTGGGGATAGATATATCTTCGAGAATATAATATCCACCACTAGAAATTTTTTCAAATAAATATGCAAAACTAATCATTTGATGATGATGTTGATGAGATCCATCTTCAAGAATAAAATCAAATTCTAAATTTCCATATGCAGAATACATATTTTGAAAGTGTTCTCTATTACCTTGATCACCACAATAAAATTTACATCTATCACATCCAATTATAGATGGATGTTGACTCATATCTACAATATCAAAAGTATATATTGATGCTTTTGTAAAATAATCCGTCCACATTTTTACCGAATGACCTCCCTCAGTAGATTCCATACAAATTCCAATTTCTAACATTCTAATGGGATCACGTCTCCATTTTGTTAGTAATTTATCATACAGGGGAGCATATCCATGCCTTGTAGAATGAGGATACAGAGTCCCCTTATCTGTATTATATAAATTTGCGAGATCATCTAAACTAACTATATTTTTATTTACCATATGAATTTTTCTTTATAATAATTAACGATTTCTGCGATTTCATCACTAAATAGTTTTGTTGGATTCCAACCTAAACTTCGTAACTTAGAATCATCTAGAGCATATCTTACGTCTTGTCCTACTCTATTGCAAGAAAAATCTATATATTCTTCAATATTGTTTTCATTTGCATTACTTGAAATTGAAGTTAATATTTTTTTTACTGTATCTATATTGCTCTGTTCATAACCGCCGCATATATTATATATCTCATTAGTTACGCCACATTCAATTATTTTAATAATTGCAGAGGCAGTATCATTGGCATGAAGCCAATTTCTAATAGGAGATCCTCCATTATGAAGTGGTATTTTTTTACCAAGATGAAGATATTTACAAACTTTAGGTATAAGTTTTTCTACATATTGTCCAATACCATAATTATTTGTTGGTCTAACAATAATATATGGAATAGAATATGTTCTTGCCCACGCCATGATTAACATATCTGCTGCCGCTTTACTTGCAGCATACGGATTTGATGGTTTTAATAGATGGCTCTCAGTATGTTCGCCCTCTTCAATATCTCCATATACTTCGTCTGTAGAAAAGTGAAGCAGAGTTGGTTTTTTCACGCTCTCCTGTCTGTAGTTCTTTATTAGTTCAAGAATATTATGAACTCCATTTATGTTTGAATGAATAAAATCGTCGCTATTTGCGATAGAATTTCCAACATGAGTTTCTGCGGCAGTATTAATGACATAATCACAATCATATAAAAACTTCAAATCATTGATGTCGCAATTAACAAAAGAGAAATTTTTATATTGCTTAAACTCTTCTAAAAGATCATGATTAGCAGCATATGTCATTTTATCTACACCTTTAACATACCATCCTCTTTCTAGACATTGACGAGTAACATAAGAACCAATGAATCCTAAACATCCTGTTAAATATACTACCTTTTTCATTATAAATTTATAAAATTATTTAACGTTTTTTCAATATAGTCTAGTTGTTCTGATGTAATAATTGGACTTGTTCCTAAGAAAAAAGTATCTGTTGTCACTTTTCTTGCATTTGGAAAATTATTAATTACTTCATTCGAGTCCATCAATCCTTCATATGCTGGCTGAAGCATAATGTTTCCAGCAAAGTATGGTCTAGTTTGAATTTTATTATTTTCAAAATAATCAACAATTTGAGTCCTTTTAAATGGAGCATTATCTTTAATAGTCACAGCAAATGCAAACCAACTTGGATCGCTTTTTTCTGTAGCTTTTGGAATAATAAAGTATTCTTCATACTTTGAAAAGATGTCGCATAATCTTTTATGATTAATTTTTCTTTTTTCAATAATTTCAGGAAGCTTTTTTAACTGCTCTAATCCCATGGCCGCTTGTAATTCAATTGGTTTCATATTATAACCAATTTCATCGTACACATATTTATGGTCAAAAATTTCATTAGGCAATGACGGTAGCCAATTAGAGAAGCGATTACCACAAGATCCATTTTTATTCAAACCTGCTTTCATTCCAACGCAGTAGCAACCCCTGCCCCACTCTCTAAAGCTTCTGGCAACTGTTTCTTGAGCTTGTGTATTACAAGCAACAAAGCCTCCTTCTCCCATAGTTATATGGTGTGCTGGATAAAATGAGCAGCTAGAAAATTCTCCAAATGATCCCAGTGGCTTTCCGTCATAAGTAGATCCAAGAGCATCGCAGCAATCTTCTAAAAGAATTAAATCATACTGTTTAACAATACGCATTAACTCATCCATATTTGGTGGATTTCCTAATACATGAGCAAATGTAATTACTTTAGCTCCCTCTTTAGCTCTCTCTTCAACTTGAGAAAGATTTAGATTTAAAGTATCCAAATCAATATCTACAAATAGAGGCTCAAATCCAACTTGAAAAATTGCATTAATAGTAGTTGGAAATCCAGCAATAGGAGTAATTACTTTAGTACCCTTTGAAAGATTATAAAGCCTTTTAGATGTTAAGGCTGACATCATAATTAAATTTGAACTACTTCCGCTATTAGTAAGTATTCCAAATTGTTTGTTAAATAATTTAGAAAATTTATTTTCAAAGCTTAATCCTTTAGATCCCAAAACAAGCCATCCATCTAATAAAGATTCTATACTAGCAATATATTCATTATCATCAAAATATGTACCAGCATACTGAACCCAGTCCTTACTAGCTTCCCATTTTTGTAAAGATTTTTTTTCTTTAATAAATTTAGATACTAAATTTAATATTTGCTCTTTTAAGTCTTCCATTTGTTTTTCCATTTCTTAGTAATGATTTTAGAATAATTAATTATATTTTTATTCATTGACCATGTAGCCTGATCTTCATGAATATGATAGAAATAACCTATCCATTCATTCATATTATGTATATAAATATTGTTGTCAACTAGTTTACAATAAAAATCGTAATCAGCTGCTCCGCTATAAAGATCTGACCTAGTTTTATATAGGCCCATATCTATTAATTTTTTATTATAAAACATTGTTGGCGTATTAACACAGCAACCATTAATTAATTTAAGTTTTAAATCATTAATTCCATCATATTCATGATTAGTTAAATTAATATTTTCATTATTTTTAACCCACAAAAGAGATGATTGAACAGCAAGAACTTCTTCGTTTCGTTTAGAAATCCAATCATGAAATTTTTTTAAATAGTCAAAATCTATCCAGTCATCAGAACCAACAATTGTAAAAAAATCTCCATCAATATATTGCATTGCTTTATCTATACATTCCTCCCAACAGTGTGGATATATATTTAATGCAGTATCGATTATAAATTTTTTAGAAGATTCTGCTTGTATTTCATTTACAATTTTTAAACTTTCATCTGAACTTTCGTTGTCAATAAAAATTAATTGATAATTTTCATAAGATTGATTTAAACAAGAATGTACACATTTTCTTAAAAAATTCTCTCTATTATAATTTGGGATGATGATAGTTAATTTCATAAAGAGATAAATTGTTCTACACGATTAATATATGTGTGATTTTCTTCAATAAATTTTTGATTATTCTTTTTAATAAAATTAATTTCTTCATTTGTTTTTTTAACAAATTCTAAACAAAAATCTACTAAGCAATCAGCTTCATTAGAAGTAAATATATTTGGAAATAGTTTTTCTAATTGATTTATTTTATCACTAACTATAAAACCAGTGGACCCTAAACCTTTAAAAGTTCTTTCATTAGTATCTGATCCAAGTGTTCTTTGATATTGGTCGTGAATATTTAAAGATATTTTTGAATTATTTAATATATAGTTTTCTTGATCATGCGTTAAATTATAATTTACAGCAAAAGCGCATTTTAAACCGCTTTTAGTAAAAGAATCAAAAACATTTTGAATAATTTTTATTTTTTCATTAAATCCATTGTCTGCAATTCCACCTATGTAACAAATGTCATATTCATAATTATCTTGAGTCTGTGAATCATAATTAATATTATCAAATGCTAATGGCACACTATGGACATTTTCCCACAAAGAAAAAAATTCAGAATTTATATCGGAAAAATTCCATTTAACTACATTTTTAAGATTATTTAATTTTAAAATTAAATCTTTAGCTAGAGAGCATTGCCAATTTGGGTGAGACCCCCATGGATCTGGAAATGTATTAGGGGATACATATAAAATTGTTTTTTTACTATTTTCAATAACTGAAAAATTATTTCTATCTATAAAACCATCAGTTATCATTAAGTAATAATCATCATTGCATTTAACTTCTGATAGAGAATTAATAAATTGAACTGAAAATTCTTTATAAATCCATGCATGGCTATATCCATTATATATCCATTTACCAGCATTAGAATCGTGTTTTTGTATATAAATTTTCATTTATTAATTTGCTGTAAAATATTATTTAATCTTATTTTTGACGTATGTTCTTTTAAAAATCTATCATGACCTAAATTAGCTATTTTTTCTCTAGCTGAATCATTTTTTAAATAAAAATTTATTTTATTTTTAGCTTCATCTATTGTAGAAAAAGTTTCTATTTCTTTACCAATTTCAAAGTAATCTTCTAAATTTTCGACATTCTCTGTTAGAAGTAGGGAATTGCTTGCTACAACTTCAAATATTCTAAGTTTCATTTGAGGTTTTTTTTCTAAATCATTATCATTTACTGTTAGATTTAAACCTATTTTAGATAAGCTGTATACTTTCATTACATCTTCATAAGCAATACAATAAAAATATTTTAATTCTACTTCACTATTAATTAAATTAT
>Ga0114970_10001776_pt1 | contig 16111 bp, 11 predicted proteins | sample M_140205_XF_Meta_FD_87030 | JGI IMG/M metagenome (GOLD analysis project Ga0114970, IMG submission 87030) | Freshwater microbial communities from Lake Montjoie, Canada to study carbon cycling - M_140205_XF_MetaG | ecosystem: Environmental > Aquatic > Freshwater > Lake | place: Lake Montjoie... | reverse complement strand
GATTGGCGTGCGGCGATGGTGGTGTTGGTCGAGCCTTGCACGAAACCATTGCGACTAATGGTTCCGGTCGAGGGCAGCACCAGGGGCGAGGACCTCTTACCGATAGTGATCAAATTGGATCCGGCGATGGAGATCAGCGGCGAGAGCGCCGTCGACGGCATTTTATCGGCCATTCGTCCCATGTAGCCATCGAGACTGGTTTCACGCGCCCGGTTGCCTTGCCAGTGCGCCTGCTCGTCGGCGTGTGACATCAGGTTTAGTGGTACGAGGTCGGGCCGGGTCTGGTAGAGGGTGCGGGTCAGGGGCTGGAACAGTGAACCGGTGTTGAGCACCACGTTCATGGCACCCTCGTTCCAGGCCATCTGCAGCGGCGCGAAGCTTGGATGCAGGCCGAAGGCCGTACCGCTCAGCGCCATGAGCGAGGTTTTGGGTAACACCAGTCCGGCGTTGCGGGTCGAAGCATAGGTCGCATAACGGCTGTCGGTCGGCACCACCATGTTCCAGGCGTCATTGCCGCCGAATAGAAACACACCGACCATAGCGCGATAGCTGAAGGTTGTCTGGGCTAAGGCTGCAGTGCGGCTCAACTGGCCCATGGCAGCCAAGGCACCACCGCCGGCGATCAGTCGGGAAAATTCGCGTCGAGAAATCGTCATGGTTTGATCCCTCCTCAGCGATCGATCTGGAACATCGGCGAGGTCCCGACAATGTAGAGTGCAGTCTGCGCCCGCTTGCGGGCCTGGATAGCCGGGTCAGCGTTGGTGATCGGTGTCATTGCGGCTAGCAGGGCGGTGCGCTGGGCTGGCGACATGGTGTTATTGAGCATCAATAGGTCGATGCGGTCGATGATGGCATTGGGATCGGTCAGTGCCTCCCAGCTCGTCCAGTCCGGAATTGTTCCGGTCGCATCAGCAATGGTGGCCTGTGGCGCATATTCGCCGCGGCTAGTGGCATCGCCGCTGAATGTCCAGTCATAGACGAGGTTATGGCGCGCCAGGATGGTGGACGTGGTCATCAGTTTCGAAGGTGGGCTGATCAGACCGCCGCCCTGCGGCAAAGGATAGTCCGGCGGATAGAAGTTGAACACGCTCGCCGCACGAAACGGGGACTGGCCCATGGCGGCGTCGCGTGTGGTGAAGGCGTAGCCATCTGATTTGAACCCGGCCAGACGGCCGATAGCGGTGCTGAGCAGCACGGGCTCCTTCACCTTGCCATAGCTGGCGATAACTTTTGAATCCCCGCGAGCTTCGGGGTCGGTCAGGATCGCCCTGATTACAGACTTCAGGTCGCCTCGCGTTCCAGAGCCGTTGTTGATGAACACCGCCGTTACCCGGGCCACATAGGCTGGCGTCGGGTTGGAGGTGACCAACTGCTGGATCAGCTGTTTTGAGATATAGGGCGGGGTCGATGCGTCGCTGAATACCGTGTCGACCACACTGTTAAGGCTGACGTCCTGGCTGGCTCCGGCGGCCACTGTGGTTCCCAGGAAGCTCTTGGCACCTGTGTCGTAGATCGCCGAGTTGGCGATCATGGGCTTGGAGTAGTCAAGATTGTTGTTGTCGCTTAGCGGCGCCGTGCCTATGCGGGCGTAGGTCCAGCCGGTCAGCGCCCGGGCGACATCTTTTACGTCGGCGGCGGTGTAGGTTGGGATGGTTGCACCGGTGGCGTTGAGTTGTTCGGTCCCGTCGGCATTGAGCTTGTTGATGCCCATTGAGAAGAGCTGCATCAGCTCGCGGGCGTAGTTTTCGTTGGGCGCGGACTTGGAGCTGTTGGCCATGTCCAGGTAGTCGCCCATGTAGCCGCTAAGCGTCACGGCCTTGAGGATTTCGCGATAGTTGCCGAAGGCATTGTCGAGGAAGATCTGGTTCATTGCCGCCTGGCCGGCGGTGGAATGGACTTCCACGTCGGACGCCACCAGGATTTGCGACAGGGCGAAGGCGACGCGCTGGCGCAGCTGGTCTGGTTGCTGCATAGCGTCGCTATAGAAACGCATCGCCAGGGGGGTCGAGCTCATATAGTCGCGATTGCAGATCGTGGCCGCCGTGCCTGTCATAAGATTGCAGTAGTTTCGGGCCGCGACCCGGGTGGCTAGGTCCGAATAGGTGCTGCCAGTGGCGGCGAACTGCTCTTCGAGCCAGGCGTTGATGTTCACAGCGATGATATGGTCGACCAAAGCTTGGTTTGGCCCAAAGCTCGCCTGTTTTGCCAGTCGAACCGCGTCGGGAGCGCTCATTGGCGCGGCGGCTCGCGCAGTAGACGCGGCCGAACCGACCTCAGCCGTCGATCCGCCGCCGCCGCCTCCGCAGGCGGTAAGCAGAAGCGCGGTCGCCGACAGCAGGGCCGCGCACCGAGCGATGGCCGAGATTATCATTTCTAGACAGCCTTCCCTTAAACCGTCTTCAGCTTACGGACGTGCCAATGAACAGTCTCGGTTCGGATCGCCGCAGCTATAACTTATTGCTAGCAGGCCTGTGTTGCTTGGAAAAGCCTATCCTCGCTGGACGATCTGGGCTGGCGGGGCCATTAGATGCGTGAGGACGCGGTGACGATAGAGCGCCGCGACGCCAAGCCGTATGTTGGGTGAAGAATGGACGAGGATTTTCGTAAGGCGGCGCTGGACTACCACCGGTTGCCAAGGCCCGGGAAGATGGCCATTGAGGCCACCAAGCGCATGGCGACGCAACGCGATCTCGCCTTGGCTTATTCGCCCGGCGTGGCGGCGGCTTGTGAGGAAATCGCCGCCGATCCGGACAAGGCGCGAGACTACACCATACGCGGCAATCTGGTCGGTGTGATCACCAATGGCACGGCCGTGCTGGGGCTTGGAAATATTGGCCCCCTGGCCAGCAAGCCGGTGATGGAGGGCAAGGCCGTCCTGTTCAAAAAGTTCGCCGGCATCGATGTGTTTGACATCGAGATCAACCAGCTGGACCCGGACAAGTTCATCGAGGCGGTGGCTTCGCTGGAGCCAACCTTTGGTGGCATCAACCTCGAAGATATTAAGGCTCCGGAGTGTTTTTACATCGAGGCGGCTTTGCGCGAGCGCATGTCGATCCCGGTGTTCCACGACGATCAGCACGGTACCGCCATCGTCTGCGCGGCGGCGGTGTTGAACGCCCTTGTACTGCAGGGCAAGAAACTGAAGGACGTGCGCCTTGTTACCTCGGGCGCGGGTGCCGCGGCCTTGGCTTGCGTCGACCTGCTGGTCTCCATGGGCCTGCCGACCGGCAACGTCACCCTGACCGACATCAAGGGCGTGGTCTATGACGGGCGCGAGGAGAACATGCCGCCGAATATGGCGCGCTATGCGCGCCGTACCGATGCGCGGCGTCTGCCTGACGTCTTGCCAGGTGCCGATATCTTCCTGGGGCTGTCGGCCCCCAATGTGTTCAATCCCGAGTGGCTGCCGCTATTGGCCGATAAGCCGCTGATCCTGGCCATGGCCAATCCCGATCCAGAGATCATGCCTGAACTTGTCACGGCGGCGCGGCCGGACGCCATCATGGCCACTGGCCGGACCGACTATCCTAACCAGGTCAACAATCTGCTCTGCTTCCCGTTCATATTCCGGGGTGCGCTGGACGTGGGGGCTACTGAGATCAATGAGGCCATGAAGGTGGCGGCGGTAAAAGCCATTGCCGACCTGGCCCGCGCTGAGGCTTCCGAAGTCGTCGCCGCCGCCTATGGCGGTGCCGCTCCGCTGTTCGGCGCGCAATATATCATTCCAAAGCCTTTCGATCCGCGCCTGATCCTCAAGATCGCCCCGGCCGTGGCCAAGGCGGCCATGGACAGTGGTGTTGCCACCCGCCCGATCGCCGATTTTGCGGTTTATCAGCGCGACTTGGAACGTTTTGTCTATCGTTCGGGCCAGCTAATGCGGCCGATCTTTGATCGCGCGCGCAAGGCCCAGTCTAGGGTAGCGTTTGCCGAGGGCGAGGATGAGCGCGTGTTGCGCGCGGTCCAGACCGTGGTCGATGAGGGACTAGCCCAGCCGCTGCTAATCGGCCGTCGCTCGGTCATCGAGGGCAAGGTCAAGGCCATGGGCCTGCGGCTGGATCTGGGTGGCAAGGTGAAGGTGCTGGATCCGACCACTGACGTCGAGGCGCTCGCGCCACTGATCGAGCAATATCAAGCCGCTGTTGGCCGGCGCGGGGTGCCGCCGCTTGCGGCGGAGCGGCGCGTGACCAGCCGGCCCAGCGTGACCGCCGCCATGCTGCTGCGCTCCGGCGCGGTCGATGCGGCCCTTGTCGGTGGACGTGGCGATTGGTGGACCCAGGCCAGCTATGTCATGCCAATCATCCCCCGCAAGGCCGGGGCGAACCGGATCTACGCCCTATCGGCTCTGATCCTGCAGAACGGCGTCCTGTTTATCTGCGACACGCACGTCAACGTCGATCCGACCGCTGAAGAGGTGGCCGAGTTGACCCTGCTGGCGGCGGAAGCGGTCGAACAGTTCGGTGTGGTGCCCAAGGTGGCCCTGCTGTCGCATTCCAGTTTCGGCGCCAGCAATGCCCCCAATGCCCGCAAGATGCGTGAGGCCCTGGCCCTGATCCACGATCGCGCACCCGATCTGGAAGTCGATGGTGAGATGCACGCCGACGCGGCCCTGAGCGAGGCGCTTCGCAATAAGCTGGTCTTGGACGGACGCCTCAGCGGATCGGCCAATTTGCTGGTCATGCCCACGCTTGATGCGGCAAATATCAGCCTGACCCTGCTCAGCGCCGCCACCGAGGGCTTGCTGGTCGGTCCGATCTTTATGGGGATGTCGCTGCCGCTGCATGTGCTGACGCCCGCCGCGACAGCGCGCGGTATCGTCAACATGACCGCCCTGGCGGCGGTGCAAAGCCGCGGCTAGCCTGTCTTCTTGGGTCTGCTGCTCTGCAGCACGCCTTGGCATGCCAGCTGTAGACAAACCGCTGGGGCAGTCGCACAACTTTGCCAGGGATCAAGAGACGTCCATAGGGAGATAGCGATGGCTGATGCAATCGGTTTCGGCGCACACATGGCGCGGTCGCTGGTTTTAGCGGCGGCGATCGGTGCCACGGCAACGGCGGCCCCCGCACCCCTGGCCATCAAGGTTGTTTCTTCCAGCCCCAGCCGGGTGACGGGTGAGAATGCGCTGGTTGAAGTGACCGGCGCGGGCCCGGGCTTGAAGCTCACCGTCAATGGCGCGGATCAGACATCTCACCTGACGGGAGCCGGTGCCACCCGGCGCGGGGTCATCGATGGGCTGAAGGTCGGGGCCAACCAAGTTGCTGCCAGCGCCGGTGCCGCTAAGGCATCCATCACCCTGACCGATTATCCCAATGCCGGTCCCGTGTTCTCTGGTCCGCACCAAACGCCGTTCGTTTGCGAAACAGCGGCGGTGAAAATGCCCGACGGAACCACGCTCGGCGCGCCCAAGGATACCGACTGCTGGGCCCCGACCAATGTGCAGTACGTCTATAAGCCCACCAGCGGCGGGCCGCTGAAATCCTATAGTCCCAAGGGCCCAAAGCCGGCCGACCTAGCGCGCACCACCCTATCGACCGGGGCGAGCGTCGATTATATCGTGCGGCTGGAAACAGGCGTGATCAACCGCTCGATCTATCAGATCGCTATGCTGGCCACGCCCGATGACACGCCAAGCCTCACCTCGCAATCCCCCGGCTGGAACGGTGTGCTGGTCTACAGCTTCGGCGGCGGCTGTGGCGCGGCCTTCCGTCAGGGTCGCAATAACGGCGGCGTCGTCAACGGCGGCGAGATGAACAACGACCCGCTCGACAAGGGCTATGCGGTCGCCTCTGCCACCTTCAACGTCGAGGGTCAGAACTGCAACGACGTGATCTCAGCTGAAACCATGATGATGGTGAAGGAGCACTTCGTCGAAAGCTTCGGCCTGCCGCGCTACACCATCGGGCTGGGCGGCTCGGGCGGCTCGATGCAGCAGTTCCTGCTGACCTACAACTATCCTGGGCTGCTCGACGGCCTGCTGCCCGAGCGCAGCTACCCCGACTTGATCACCCTGCTGCCAGCCTGGGCCGACTGCCCGCTGATGATGCACTATTTCGATAAGACCGAGGCTGCCTGGACGCCGGCCCAGAAGGCGGCCGCGACCGGGTTCTATTCTATGGAGCACTGCTCCAAGGCGGTGTCGAACTACCTGCCGCGCTGGATCTCGCCGCTTGGCACGGGCTGCGACGGCGCGGCCTTTATCACCGTTGAGGAGGGCGGCGGCGCGGCGGGCGCTAGCGGCGGCGGGCTTTCCGCCGCCCTGTACGATCCGGTCAAGAGCCCCAAGGGCACGCGCTGCAGCTATTACGATAATTCGGAAAACATCTACGGCCGAAACCCTGACGGCACGGCGAAGAGTACGCTCGACAATGTGGGGGTCCAGTACGGGCTGAAAGCCTTTAATGAGGGCAAGATCAACTTCGACCAGTTCGTTGATCTCAACCGCAAGATCGGCGGCTATGATTCCGACGCTAGCTTCGTGCCGGCGCGGGTGCAGGGCGATCCGCAGGCAATCCGCGTAGCCTATGCCAGCGGCCGCGTGAACACCGGCGAGGGCATGAATACCGTGCCGATCATCGATGTGCGCTCCTATCTCGATCAGGCCGGTCCCGACGTGCACACGCGCTATACCACTGATCAGGAACTGGCCCGCTGGAGCAAGGTCGGACCGCTGGGCAACTACGTTTCCCTGACCACGCCCACGCTCGGTTCGCTGCGCCAAGACACGCAGGATGGCAACTCGCCGCTGCGCAAGACCATGCGCGACTCTCTCGCGGCGATGGACCAGTGGCTTGATGCCATTTCTAAGGACCACTCCAACCTGCCCAAGACGCAGAAGATCGTGAAGAACAAACCAGCCATTCTGAGCAGCGCCTGCTTTACCGCCGATATGCAAAAGATTTCGATGAAGGCGGGCGGCGCGTGCGACACGCTCTATCCTGCCTATGGCGATCCGCGCATTGCGGCGGGCGAGCCCCTAGCCCGCACCACGCTGAAGTGCGCGCTCTCGCCGGTTGCACCGAGTTTCTACACGCAGAAGCTTACAGCGGAACAGTTGATCGAGCTCACGGCCGTGTTCCCCACGGGCGTCTGCGACTACGCCAAGCCGGCGATGTACGCCGCGCCCAAGGCTGGGACCTGGCTGACCTACACGGGCAATGGGAAGTTCACGGTGGCGGCGCGCTAGGGCCAGACCCGTAAACCAAACGCGAAAGCGTCGGCTCGGGCAGCGACAACATCGACCTTCGTTGCTCAGGCAGCGTAGGCCGCTTATTCCGCGTCGGCCTCTGCCTTCGCCCTAATTGCCCCTATGGCTTCAGAGAGCCGATGTAAGCCGCCGAGGTGATCATGTCGTGCAATGTCATGGTGGCCACGACCGGTGTCATCAGTGGTGCCAGGGCGTCGTGACGTTTGCCGGACTGGAATTCGTACAGTTCGCGCACGATGTAGATGGGCGAGCGACCGGCCAGCGCCGGGATCGAACCCGCGCCCCGCATGCCTTCGCCGTGACAGGCGGTGCAGGCCTTGGTCGGATCGGCCTTATTGTTCACCACCACTTCGCCTTCAGCGATGGCACCTTCCGGCACATAGGCGATGAAGGGTGAGCGCGCATCACGCAGGTTGGCGCGTTTCTGGTCCTTGGCGACTTCAACAATGCGTTCGCCCAGCGGCTCCATCCTGCGGGGCTCGACTGGCACCATGAGCCCGGCCTCATTCTCCCAGACTGGGGACTCCTTGCTCTCGACAACCTCGATCCAGGGTCCAGCCTTGACCGAAGCGAAATAGGCTGAGGCGTCGGCGATTTCCTTATCGGTTACGATCTTGGCAATGGCGGGCATGCGCATCCCGGTGCGCGTCCCTTCCTTGAAGGCCTTCATCTGAGCGATCATGTAGTCAGCCGGCTTGCCTGCCAGCGAGGCGTTCTCGGGCCGGCCGAAACCGTTGGGCAGGTGGCAGTAGCTGCAGGCAAACAGGCCGTCGGCCTTGCGGCCATATTCGACCACAGTGGGCATTTTCGGGTGATCTTTTGGCCACCAGTCGGCGGGATGATAGCGGTCCTTCACGCGCGACAGCGGGAACGTGATCGAGTTGCCGGGCAGGTGTTGAATTACCTCATCGCCCGGTGCGGGCGGCGGGATTGGCGCGATCGGGGTCATGGTGAAGAGCCATTTGGGCTCAGGGCCAGCCAGCGGCGTGATGGGTGGCATATCGGCGGCCGATGTGGCGGGCCCCTTCGCCTGGGCCTGTTGGGCGGAGGTCTTTTGTCCAAAGCCTACCGCACCCACCAAGGCAATCACGGCCAGCGAAGCGCTGGCGGCCACGATCTTGCGTATCATCCCGTCAATTCATCCCTGAATGTTTTCAACCCCGGCCCAGCCCGAACCGGTTGTTCCTCAGCCAAACCCTATAAGACGGTTTGACCCTTGTATCCATAAGGCGTTGGGCATTAGCGTCAGCCGCAAGCGCTGGGGCTGCCTTGGCGAAATAACAGGAGATACAGGGGTGGAACTTTCCCGTCGGAATATCATCGCCGGTGCTAGCGTTGCGGTCGTCGCCACCGCCGCCACCCGGGTCCTTGGCGCGGAGTTTGTCCCCTCGCAGCGTTTCCCCGATCCGGCGATCGAAATCCTCGACCCTAAGTTTGGCACCTACCTGATCGCTCAGACTGCGATTGAGCGCGTCGCCACCGGAATTCTGTGGGCCGAGGGTCCGGTGTGGGTCGGCGACATGGGGGCGGTGCTGTTCAGCGATGTGCAAGGCAACGCCCTGATGAAATGGGACGAGGCTACGGGGCAACTGGGGACCTACCGTAAGCCGTCGAACTATTCGAATGGCAATGCCCGCGACCGGCAGGGTCGGCTGATCACCTGCGAGCATCAGACCAACCGCGTCACCCGCACCGAGCTCGACGGTTCGATCACGGTGTTGGCCGACAGCTTCGAGAGCAAGCCGCTCAATTCGCCCAACGACATCGTCTGCAAGAGCGACGGCTCGATCTGGTTTACCGACCCGGCGTTTGGCCCCAACTTCCTGGAAGGCTCACATGCCCTGACGAGCCCGATGCGGGTCTATCGCTGGGACCCGGAAACAAAGAAACTAGCTGCTGTCGCTGACGACATTATCGGTCCCAACGGCCTGGCCTTCTCGCCGGACGAAAAGGTGCTCTATGTGGTCGAGGCGCGCTCAATGCCGACGCGCCACATCCTGGCTTACGACGTGGTAGGCGGCACGAAATTGGCCAACCGGCGTGTCTTCCTCGACGCTGGCCCCGGCGGCACGCCCGACGGGCTTCGCATTGATATCGACGGTAATCTGTGGTGCGGATGGGGTATGGGCGCGGGCCTCGACGGGGTTCGCATCTACAACCCGCAGGCCAGGCTGATCGGGCGGATCAGCCTGCCAGAGCGCTGCGCCAACCTCTGTTTCGCTGGTCCTAACCGCAACCGGCTGATCATGACGGCCTCGACCTCGCTCTATTCCCTGAAGCTGAATACCCAGGGTGCCAAGCTGCTCTAGGCACACGACGCGCCCGCCTTTACGTGAGACTATGAGCACATTCCAACGCCGAACCATCGTCACGGGCCTGGCTGCTGCCCTGACTCCGTTTCTCGATACCACGGCCCTTGCCCAGGTCGCCGCTAGCCTGCCGCCGCCGTCGCGCGACGTGATCGCCAGCCTGGCACCTAGCGGCCGACTGCGCGCCGCCGTCAACCTGGGTAATATCGTTCTCGCGCAGAAGGATCCGGCGACCGGCACCCTGACCGGCGTCATCGTCGACATGACAAACGAGCTGGCAAGGCGCCTAGGCGTGCCACTAGATGTCATCACCTACGACACCGGCGGTAAGATCGCTCCGGCTCTGGCGACGGATCACTGGGATGTCGGTTATCTGGGCGATCAGCAGGCCCGCGAAGCCGGTCTCTTGTCGACCGCGCCCTACCTCTATGTCGACGCCACCTACTTGGTGCAAAGCCAAGCGGCCTACAGAACCGTGGCGGAGCTCGACCGCCCCGGGGTGCGGATCACAGCCGCGCTCAATTCAGCCTATGATCTGTATCTCAGCAAGACGCTGAAGAACGCCACCCTCGTGCGGGCCCCCACGTCCGGTGCCGCCATCGAACTGTTCGTCAGCGATAAGCTCGATGCGGTGGCGGGAGTGCGTCAAAACCTGCTCGACGGCCAGAAGCTGCATTCAGGGTTACGCATCTTGCCTGACGCCTTCACGCGCGTTGACCAAGCCATGTGTATGCCGCCAGGGCGCGAGGCTGGGTTCAAATATCTGTCGGCGTTCGTCGAGGCGATGAAGGCCAATGGCTTCGTTCGGCGCGGCCTCGACGCCGCGGGCCAGACCGCCGCCATGGTTGCCCCGCCGGCGGCGGCTTAGAGCAATTCAGCTACGCAGAGTGCCGGAGGACTTGGTCGCGCACGCCGTGAGCTTAGCGGTCGCTGTCGCCGTCAGACCTCGTCGAGGAACTCGTCCGTGACGGTCTGGGCGTATGAAAGCGCGGTTTCGGGCGGAACGAGGCCGGTGCTCCGCATGGCGTCGAACACGGCCTCAAGGGCTGGCGGTTCAATCCGCAGGTCGCGCGGCGTGATGCCGTCGTCGAACATGGCGTTCATCCCGCGAAGGGCATAGTCAGCGCCCGTGTTGGTCGCTTCCGCCAGGATTGTGGCAGCGGCCACGCGCTCCTGGTCTGCCCAAGCCGTTGCCGCCAGCAGGGCGCTTAAAAAACGCCTTACCAGATCGTGATTGGCCCGACCCCAATTCAGCTCTAGGGCGATGGCGGTGAAGGCGTAGTGCGGAACATAGTCGCCAGTCTCAGCCAGGTTCAGATAGCCAGCATCTTCAGCCACGTAGTTCAACGGCATCAACTGTAGGCCAGCCTCGATGGTGCCCTGTTGCAGGTGCGCCCAGCGCTGCGGATGGGCACCGACCAGGGCAAATTCGTAGTCGCCTGGATAATGCAGGCCATGTGCCGCCAATATGGCCTTCGACATCACCGCCGTGCCTTCTTTGAGCGACGAGGTTCCGATCCGCTGACCGCGCAGGTCCTCGATACGTTCAATGCCCTTTTGGACGATCAGCGATAGCGGAGCGCGGTTGGAATTTCCGGCGATCAGCCGCAATGGCCCACCTGCGGCGGCGTCTACGATGGCCCCTTCGGGCGTGACCATCCCGATCTGGGTTTCGCCCTCACGCAGGGCCTCGGTCACCTTGTCGGTCGCGCCATGGATAATGCAGTGGGCCTCTATGCCCTCGGACGCGAAGAACCCTTTTTGCTGCCCTACCCAAATCGGGAAGAACAGGTAGGCCGGTGCAACCATGCCAATCGCGAGCTGATCCATCAGGGTTTTTTCCAGCCATGAATATCAAAAACGGTTTCTCCACCGCGCAGCCGCACGATGGCCGCATCTTCGGCCGCCACCCGCTTTTGCGCCGCCGCCAGCACCGTTTCCTTAGATGCCGCTGGCACCACGACAACGCCATCAGAATCGGCCACCACAAGGTCGCCGGTCTGGACTGTGATGGCCCCGATGCGAACCGGCTCACCGATCGATCCGACAGAGCCCTTGCCGGGACCCAGCATGCTGGGGCCACGGCAGAACACGGGAAAGCCAGATGCCACGATCTCGTCAACGTCGCGCACGCAGCCATCGATCACCAGACCGGCCAGGCCTTTCACCTGTGCGGCCGTCGTCATGATGTCGCCCCAGTAGGTGTATTCGAACCCGTTTTGATATCCGGTGGCCACAACCAGTACCGATCCCGGCGGCGCGCGGATTATGGCCGCGTGCACCATCAGGTTCTCGCCTGGCGCGGTCTCAACGGTGAAGGCCTGGCCACCGAGCATCATGCCGCGCGCTAATGGCTGAATGGCGCAGGGCAGGGCACCGTTGCGGCCCTGCGCCTCGTGCAAAGTCGAGGCTGAGAATGGGTATTTGGTCATGGCCTGATCCTATGCCCCCTCATCACTGGGGCACAATCGCTGCACAAACCGCGTTTCCCAACAGTTTTGTGCTGGCTGTCCCGCCCAGGTCGCGCGTTCGCAGCGAGGGCTGGTCCAAAACCCGGTCCACCGCCGCGACGACGGCACCTTCAGCCGCCACAAGTTTCTCATTGCCATCGCGCCGGCCGCGCCAGCCCAGCAACATAGCTGCCGACAGGATCAGTGAGGTCGGGTTGGCAATGCCCTGGCCGGCAATGTCGGGCGCTGATCCATGCTGGGCCTGCGCCACGCAGATATCGGTGCCGAAATTGATTGAACCGGCCAGGCCAAGGCTGCCGGAAAGCTCTGACGCCTCGTCCGACAAAATGTCACCAAACATATTGGTGGTCAGGATCACGTCGAAACGGTCCGGCTGGCGGATCAGCATGGCGGCTGCGGCGTCGACGATCATGTCGTCCAGCTCGACCTGCGGATAGGCGGCCGCGGCGGCGTGCACCTCGCGCAGGAACAGTCCCTCGCTCAGTTTCAGCACATTCGCCTTGTGCACCACCGTAACCTTGCGGCGGCGGCTCACGGCGAGTTCGAACGCCGCGTGGGCAATACGGGACGAGCCCTCGGCCGTGATCTTGCGCAGGGAAAGCGCCATGTCCGGATCCGGCATGAACTCGCCGCTTCCGGCGAACATGTTGCGGTCGGAATAGAAACCTTCGGTGTTCTCGCGCACGATCACCAAGTCCATCGGCTTGCGGAGAATCGTCAGGTCGGGGTGGGAGCGGCAAGGGCGTATATTGGCGTAGAGGTCGAAATGCTTGCGCAGGAACCCGGACGGATTGATCCCGCCCTCGGTGACGGGCGGATAGCTGTAGGTCGAGACCGGCCCCAGGATCACCCCGTCGGCACGGGTGGCGCTGGCGACAACGGCCTGGGAGAGGGTCGTGCCGGCTGAGGCGAGGCTGACGAGCCCAATGTCCTGCAACGCGAACTCTAGCCCAAGGCCCAGTGTGCTGTCGGCAGCGCGCAGCACATCAAGCGTGGCTTCGGTGATTTCCGGTCCGATGCCGTCACCCGGTAGGACAAGTAATTTCATCGACCGTGCCCCCTAATCCAGCAGCCAGGGCGTATTCGCCTCGGCCGTTACGGTGGCCTTTTAACGCGCGACACGCCAACCTTCGAGAAGCGCCAGGATTTGTTCGCCACACAGCGCTTCGGTATTCACCACCCGGGGTTCAGCCGTTGCGTTGTCTAGAGGAGAGACGCTGGGCCGTCAGACTGCGGCCTTGTCCAGCACGGCCGCCTTACCTGCCGAAGCGCCTGCGATCTTACCGAACACGGCGCCAGCCATCAGGCCGGTGCCTCCGGGATAGTTGTTGTAGAACAGGCCGCCAACCATCTCACCGGCGGCGTAGAGCCCGCCGATGGGCTTGAGGTCGACGTCCAGCACCTGGCCATCGGTGTCGATGCGCAGGCCGCCGAAGGTGAAGGTGATACCGCACGTCACCGCATAGGCCTCGAACGGACCGTCGGTGAGGGTGTTGGCCCAGTTGGATTTTGGCAAAGGCAGGCGAGCGCTGCGGCCGTCCTTGACGTTGGGATTGTAGGGCGTCGATTGATCGACGGCGGCGTTGTACTCGGTCAGGGTTTGCAGGGCTTTTTCTGGGTTCACCCCGTCCAGTTTCCGGACCAGCTCTTCGAGCGTATTGGCGGTGACCTTGGTCACCTGCTTGATGCGGTATTCGTCCCGGAGTTGTTTGATGACCTTCTGGTCGAAGATCTGCCAGGCGAACTGGCCCGGCTGCTCCAGGATGCGGCGGCCGTACTTGGCGTAGGTGTAGTTGCGGAAGTCTGCGCCCTCGTCGACGAACCGCTCGCCGTTAGCGTTGATCATCACCCCCCAGGGATAGGAGTGCTTCTGGAAAGCGTCGCCAACCGCCAGGTCGCCGAACTCCGGCGCATTCCGCTCCCAGCCCACCGCGTGGCAGCCCGACCACTGGCCATAGGGCATGGCCCCGATATCCAAGGCAATGCGCAGCCCATCGCCGGTGTTGAAGCGGGTGCCCCGCACCTTGGCAAGGTCCCAGCCCGGACCAAGATAGCGCGTCCGCCATTCCACATTGGCCTGAAAGCCGCCCGCCGCCAGGATCACGCAGCGCGCCATAAGCTCGTGGGTAACGCCGTCCTGTTTGTAGCGAACACCCGTTACGCCCGTATCGTCGGCGATCAGTTCTGTGACCCGCGCGCCATAGTGGATGTCGATGCCGCGCTTCTGGGCCGATGTCGTCCACCCTTCCAACAGCCCTGGCCCACCGCCATAGGCCTCCACCGTCAGGCCGCCCCAAAACGTAAATTTGCCGTCGACCAAGAACGCCTGCCGGCCCCAGATCGGATAGAACTTGATTCCTGCCTCCTGCATCCACTGGATGGTCGGGCGGCTTTTCCGGACCAGCAGTTCGCACATGTCCGGATCGGTGCGGTACTCTGTTACCCGGTGCATATCGTCGAAGAACTGATCTTCCGTGTACGATCCGAAATCGGTGCGCTCACACTCGGCGTCCGTCAGGTCCGGCATCAACTTGCGAAGGTCGTCTACGCCTTCATAGGCAAAGCGGATCGCACCCGCCGTGAAACGGGTGTTTCCACCCGCTTCTTCTTCCGGCGCACGCTCAAGAACCACCACCTTGGCGCCCTGCTGCGCAGCAGACACCGCCGCCGCAAACGCGGCATTGCCACCACCAACAACAATCACATCCGTCAAAACGCTATGTCTCCAAAGTCTTCTCTACAGACTCGCCTTAGCGCAGCTGCGTGTAAAATTGTATCCCAAAGAATGCAAGCGACCCTAGCGCTCGTTGGCCTGCGGGGGTCTAGATCCGAACTTGCAGGCTCGCAGTCGTGCGCGCGGTTATGGCTGAATTGTTCCGAGAGGCAATTCATGAATTGCCTGTTCTGAACGCTGATGGCCAGAATGAGCGACGCGACTTGAAAAGTCGCGGGCGAACGAACCGCCACATCGTGGCTTGCCGAGATTTTCGGCATTTCCGATAGGATCGACTGGTTATCAGCGACAGTACCTCGCGACGAGGGAAGGGTGTTGGACCAAATCACGGCCGCCTAGCTTCGCAATCAATGTTAGGCGGGCGGCCGATTGCCGCGAAAGCCCAACCAGGACTCGTCATCCATATCTGCGGCCCCGATCATCGCACGGCGCAATCGATGGGCCTGCCGGATATGGGCACGGGCCGCCTCCTCTGCGTCGTCGAGCCGGCGGGCGGCGATAAAATTGATGATCGCCCGATGCTCCTCAACCGCCTGGGCACCGCGATTAGGAGCCGACATGGTTGTGCCGCGCAGCAGCGCCAGAGACAGTCGCAGATTGCCGAGGGTCTGAGTCAGGTAGCGATTGCGCGCCGCATTGCAGAGGCGCGTATGGAAAAGGCGATTGGATTTCGCCAACTCAATTGGCTTTTCGATCAGGCCCTGGTCGTTTTCCACCATCTCGTAAAGCAGATCTATTTCGGGCGGAGTGGTGTTGCTCGCCGCAAGGCGCGCGGCAATGCCTTCGAGCGACTCGCGCACCAGATACAGCTCGGCAATCTGGTCTTCGCTGATCGTGGCGACCACCGCACCCTGGTTGGGAAGGTGCGTGGCCAGCCCCTGCGTGACTAACCGCCGAAGTACTTCGCGCACCGGTGTGCGGCTGATCTTAAACTGTGCGGCCAACTGAGCTTCGCGCAGCCTAGCCCCAGCGGGCAGACGTCCATCTTCGATCGCGCTGAGTAAGATGTCATATGCGGCGGCAGCCGAGGATCGGCTGGGGACGAAGCCTCCCACCGTATCGATATCGATCGGGCCGGCTGCTTCGCCCTCAAATGTGGCGCGGGACGTGCGCCGGACGCCTGGGTTTAGTTTAGCGGCCGGGGCCATTTTCTCGAAATCTCGCAACGCTCACAAGGCTGGACTGGATACAGTCATGCCTGCGGCCACGCTAGATGGGCGTGCCGGTGACGTCTCAGTTTCTGTGCTTAAAGATCAATTGGGTGGCATCCAAACGCCACCGCAGCCGGCGACGGCAAAAATAGAACTCGACGCCTTTCGGAGTCGAGCGCGACCAATGTACAAAATTACACGAATTGCTGCTGCTGGCGGAAGTTTGACAGATTCTGGAATATCAG
>Ga0114970_10001775_pt1 | contig 16124 bp, 14 predicted proteins | sample M_140205_XF_Meta_FD_87030 | JGI IMG/M metagenome (GOLD analysis project Ga0114970, IMG submission 87030) | Freshwater microbial communities from Lake Montjoie, Canada to study carbon cycling - M_140205_XF_MetaG | ecosystem: Environmental > Aquatic > Freshwater > Lake | place: Lake Montjoie... | reverse complement strand
GGGTCCGGCATCGCCGCCGAAGCCTTCGATGCTACCCAGGGTGGAGACTGTGCCATCCGGAGCAACCTGTCGAATCAGATGGTTTCCGGAGTCTGCGATGAAGAGGTTGCCCGTCTTATCAACACTGAGGCCGGAGGGGGATTTCAGGGGCCCCGTGGCGACGGTGGTGATGGCCCCGGAAGGTGCCACCCGCTGAACCCGGTTGTTGGCCTGGTCCGCGATGTAGAGGTTACCCGTTGTGTCCACGGCAACGCCCCGCGCGTTGGCCGCTATGGCTGTGGCGGTCCCGTTCGGGGCCACTCGAACCACTCGGCTATTTCCCGAATCGGCGATGAACAGGTTGCCCGCGCCGTCAATGGCCACGCCTGTCGGGAAGTTCAGACCGGAATTCACGGCGGTGGTGATGACCCCTCCAGGCGTCACCCGGCGAATCGCATGGTTACCGGTATCGGCAATGTAGAGATTGCCCGCACTATCCAGCCCCAGCCCCAGAGGGCCGCTCAGTTGGGCAGCCGCCGCTTCACTTCCATCGCCTGAAAACCCTCTGGTCCCGTCGCCCGCAACCCGGGTGACCGCGCCGCCGCGGGAGACCGAAAATACCTGATTGCGAAATGAGTCGGTGTAGTAGATGGTGCCACTTTCGTTCACTGCCACCGAATCTGCACTGTAGATCTGCGGGGCCGTGTCGCTGCCCGCCAGCGTGGAGATAATTCCGGCAGGAGACACCACCCGGATTCTCGAATTAGCGCTGTCGGCGATGTAAATTGTCCCGTCCACACTGATGGCAACATCATTGGGATAATTCAACGCGGCCGCTGCAGCACCGCCGCCATCGCCAGAAAAGCCCTGCGATCCGGTGCCCGCCACAACCGAGACAATGCCGTTGCTGGTCACCTTCACGATCCGGAAGTTCCCACTGTCAGAAATGAAGATACTACCGGCACTGTCGGCGCGAACGCCATCCGGAAAATTGAGCGAACCGGCCGAAACGCTGCTCACCAGCCCATTGGCGATTCGCCGGATGCGATTGTTGCCTGCGTCGGCGAGTAACAGGTCGCCGGTTGGCGTCAGAGCCATGCCGGTCGGGTAATTAAAAGTCGCTCGCAGCGGAGGCCCGTTATCGCCGGAGAGGCCGACAGCCCCCGTTCCGGCATAGGTGCTGATGATGCCTGCCGCCGAAACCTGGCGAACCCGGTTATTGCCAAAATCCACAACAAAAAGCTGGCCATTCGGGGCAACTGCTACCGCTGCCGGAGTATCCAGCCGGGCGGCAACCGCAGGCCCGTTATCGCCCGTAAAACCTGCCGCCCCGGAACCCGCAATGGTGGCGATGGTGCCATCGGGCGTAACTCGCCGGACGCGGTGGTTGCCGCTGTCGGCAATGTAGACGTTGCCGACGGCATCAATAGCCACACCGGCCGGATTGAAGAGTTGCGCCGCATTAGCCGGGCCTCCGTCGCCCGAAAATCCCTTCCGGGTTGTGCCGGCGAAACGATCCAGCTGGCCAGCGGAGCCCATGCGGAAAACCGAGTGGAGGCTGGTGAAGTAGACGTTGCCTGCTGCATCGGTTGTCACACTATCGGGATTGCCGATCCAAATGCTGGCGGGGGTTGTACTGCTGTTAAGCGGTGGGTTCGTCAGCAGGGTGGATACCGTATAGTTCTGCGCGTCCAACCATGCGGGGGCCAGAAACAGCACGGCAATGAGGCGAAGACGGTCCAAACTCACATTGTCGCTATAGTTGGTGACTGGCGCACTATGTCAGGCCTGATCACTCCTCCCGGCGGCACTCCCCTCGCTGCAATCCGACTCACTCCCGAGGGTCCGTCCATTTGGTGCAAGCTGGAGTATCTGAATCCCAGCGGCTCCACAAAAGACCGAATCGCGGCCTTTATTCTGCATCGGGCGCGGAAGACGGGCGGCCTGAAACCGGGCCAGACCGTCATCGAGGCCTCAAGCGGTTCCACCAGCATTGCGTTCGCACTGGCCTGCGCCCAGCATGGCCTCCAATTCATCGCGGTCATGCCCGAGGGGGTCAGTAACGAAAGGGTTCTGATGATTCGGGGCTTTGGCGGTCAGGTTCGTTTCACGCCTGGGGCTCTGGGCGTCCGGGGGGCGATTGAGGAGTCCGAACGGCTGGCTCTGGAGACCGGAGCCTTTCTGCCACGCCAGTTTTCCAACCCGGACAATGCGAAAGCTCATGAGCTGCACACCGCTCGGGAGATTGATGAAGCCCAGCCCGGGGTTTCGTTTGATGCCGTCGTCAGTGGCGTGGGAACGGGCGGGACCCTGGCCGGGCTGTATGCGGGACTTCGGCCCTACTCCCCGAACCTCCGCGCGGTGTTGGCCCGCCCCGTAGAAATTCACGAATCGGTGGATGCCGAATGCTGTAGCTTCTCCTCGCAGATTCCCGGCGTGGTAGACGGTCTCTCGAAGCTGTTCCGCCCGAGTGAGATGCCGGATCTGATGACCGTGGATGTACGCCAGGAGTTGGCGATGACGACCGCGAGGGAATTGATCCGCCGCGGTTTCCCGGTGGGTCCAAGTTCCGGCTTAAACTTCGCCGCCGCCGTAATGGCAGCCGCTCAACTGGGGAATGACGCTCAAGTGGTCACCGTATTTCCGGACCGCATGGAGCGCTACTTCACCACCATGCTGTTTGCTCCCCTGCGCTAATCAACCGGAAAGCCCGGTGCACTTTTAATTCGCTCAATTTGCCGTAGAGAAAACGCGGAAAGACGACACCTTCGGGGTCCAGCCCCCCCGGTTCCCCTTCGGTTTTTTCGAGTAACGGCTGGCAAGCTCGAAGGAACTCCACCCGGTAGCGCAAGGTGCCGCCCACATGGGGAGTGGCGATGGGCGGAGCGGCTTCTTTGGGCTTCCCCGTTCGGGTAATCATCTCTTCGATGCGCAGACCCTCAATAGCGGCCCGGATTTTGCTCATGCCCGAGTATTCCGCCAGCACGATACGTTCCAGGTTTTCCAGATTATTCCACTAGCCCGGAGCTGGCCGGAACGCTGCCTGAGCGGGACTCAGGCCCCTGACGGCATGGCACATCCCTTCCCTCACCTCGTTCACTTCCTGCGCCATTCGCATTTTTACAGTTTAGTGGTAGACAATATTGTGGGGTGGCTAAATGATGAAGCTGTCGAAACGAGTTGGGGTTTTCGCGGGCCTTGGCCTGGTTCTGGGATGTGGTGCGATTCTGGTGGCGCAGAATCCGGCAACCATGTTTCCGGTGGTCCGTGGCACGAAGTACATGGTGGGAGCGGGGAACAGCCTGGAAGTAGCGGCGGGCGTCCAGATCCTCGAAAAGGGTGGCAACGCTGTCGATGCCGGTGTCGCCTCGGTGCTCGCCGCGTCCGTCACCGAGATGGATCACTTCGGTATCGGTGGCGAGATGCCTGTCCTCATCAAGATGAAGGACAAGCCTGTGGTGGTGATTTCGGGCGTTGGACCTGCACCGGCGCTTGCCACGCCCGAATTCTTCCGCAACCGCAAGCCCGAGCCCTGGGAAGAGAAGGCGACCATGCCTCCCATTCCTGCCAACGGTATTCTGGCAGCCACGGTGCCCGGTGTCTTCGACGGTCTGATCGTGGCGCTTCAAAAATACGGAACCATGACGTTCGCCCAGGTGGCGGCTCCCGCGCTCGAATACACCCGTGGGTTCCCCACGCCGGAGGTTCTTTCCAGCTACATCGGGACCAGCAAACAGTACCTGGAATTGTGGCCGGTTTCCATGAAGTTCTTCCAGCCGAACGGGCATGTCCCGGCTCCGGGCGAGATCTTCGCGACGCCCAGCCTGATGCGTACTTTTCAGCAACTGGCCCTTGCGGAAAAGAAGGCCAAAGGCAACCGGATTGCGAAACTCGAAGCGGTTCGGAACTACTTCTATCGCGGGCCAATCGCCCGGCAAATCGCGGACTTTTCAGAGAAAAATGGCGGGCTGATCCGCTATGACGATCTGGCGAAGTTCCATGCTGAGGTCGATACGCCCCGCACCACCACCTACCGCGGCTACGAGATCCAGAAGCCCGGCTTCTGGTCACAAGGTCCCGTCATGCTGGAAGCCCTGAATATTCTGGAAGGCTACGACCTGAAGGCGATGGGGCATAACTCGCCGAAATACCTGCACACGGTCCTGGAAGCGGTGAAACTGGCGTTTGCCGATCGTGACCGCTACTACGGGGACCCGAAGTTCTCGAAGATTCCCGAAGAAACGCTGCTTTCGAAAGATTACGGCAAGCAGAGGATGGGCGAAATTGACCAGCTGAAGGCTTCGATGGAGAGCCGTCCGGGAGCCTTCGGCGGACCCCTGGCGATGGCGCAGACAACGCGTCCAACTGAAGGTGTAGCAGACACGACCTCGGTGGACGTGGTGGACGCTCAGGGCAATGTTTTCGCGGCGACGCCGAGTGGGGCCTGGCTACCTTCGGTGATCGCCGGCGACACAGGCGTTCCCTTCGGAACCCGCCTGCAGTGCCTGCTGGTGAATACTCCGGCGCACGCGAATTCGCTGGTGGGCGGGAAGCGCCCCCGTGTGACGCTGAGCCCGACGATGGTACTGAAGGATGGGAAACCGGTCCTTGCCATGTCAACGCCCGGTGGGGATAACCAGGATCAGGCGATGTTGCAGGTCCTGCTCAACATCATCGATTTCGGCATGACGCCACAGGCGGCTGTGGAAGCTCCTCGTTTCCAGAGCGAGCATTTCTATGCGACGTTTGCGAACCATGAGTTCATTGCAGGCAAGGTAAATATTGAGAACCGGATTCCGCAGGAAACCATGGACGCGATGATCAAACTGGGCCACAAGGTAACCGTGTCGCGGCCCTGGAGCAACGGGTCGGCACCGGTTGTGATTCAGCTGGACGGTACGACACTGCATGGCGCGGCGGATCCGCGACGTGGCCGCTACGTCTTTGGACGGTAAGCGAATTCGATAGCAAGAATCGGTTGGTGGAAGGCGGTGGCTGGCTGGTATTTCAATACCATGATCAGGCGCCGCCTTTTTCTTGGTTCTCTCGTGATTTCAGTTGCTGCCGGACAGGAGGTGTGGACCTGGTTCCGATTCCCATTCTGAATAAGGTTTACTGCGGCGGGAGGCGACTCCCGCCGCTTTCCTTTGGCGACATCGCTTTCGCCCGGGGGACCGGGCTTAGAATGAAACCGGCGGTGAACGATGCAATTCGACTGGAAGTCCTTCGAGGCGATTCCGGGCGCGGTGACTGCGGCGAAGATTGGGTCGGCGTATTTGCTGGCGCTGCCGACGGGGTGGTACCGGGAGAAGCAGGGCCAAATGGTGGGGTTGCGAACGTTTCCGATTGTGGCGATGGCTTGCTGTGGGTACATGCTGGTGTTGGGACCAGGCGGGCCAGGTGATATGTCCCGGCTGTTGCAGGGCCTGATGGCGGGTATTGGGTTCGTGGGTGGTGGCGCGATTGTGAAAGACGGCCTCAGCGTCCACGGGACCGCGACTGCGGCAAGCATCTGGAATACTGGTGCGATCGGGGCGGCCTGCGCGCTTGGAAACTATGAGGTAGCTCTGATTCTGGCAGCGCTGAATCTGCTAACGCTCCTGGCGCTGGTGCCGGTGAAGAAGAGGCTGGATCAGGCACCATTGGATCCGGATAGTTAGCGAGGGGAAGGAACAGATGATTGAGACAGGTTTGGCGGGCAGGGTTGTGGTGGTTACGGGGGGCGCGGCGGGGATTGGCCGCGCTACTGCTGACCGGTTTCACGCTGAAGGGTGCCGGGTGTCTGTCTGGGACGTCCGGGATGCAGCCGGAGAGTTCGATTTCCAGCACGTGGACGTTACCAATACGGCTTCGATTCAGACTGCCACCGACGCTGTTGTGGCGAAGTGGGGTCGGATTGACGTGTTGGTCAATAACGCCGGGATTCTGCGCGACGCGCAGCTTGTGAAGGCGAAGGACGGCGTCGTGACCGGAGTGATGTCCGATGAGGTATTCGATGCGGTGATCTCGGTGAATCTTCGGGGCGTCTTTGCCTGCACAAGAGCCGTGGCCCAGGTGATGATCGCCCAAAAATCGGGCGTGATCCTGAATGCCTCCAGTGTGGTTGGCCTCTACGGAAACTTCGGGCAGACAAATTATGTGGCAGCGAAGTCAGCTGTGATCGGGATGACAAAGACCTGGGCCAGGGAACTCGGCAAATTTAACATTCGCGTCAACGCCGTAACGCCAGGGTTCATTGCCACCGAAATGGTGGCTGCGATGCCGGAAAAGGTCCTGGAGGGTATGCGACAACACACCCCTCTGGGTCGCATGGGGACTCCTTCGGACATTGCGAACGCCTATCTGTGGCTGGCGTCTGAAGCGGCGTCATTCGTCCATGGTGCGGTAATTCCGGTTGATGGCGGGATTGTCGTCGGGACCTAGCTGGGGGACCTGTTTGGCTTGTTAACCTGAGAGTTAGTCGCTGGATCCCCGTTCGAATCCATACCAATATCTCAGGAGCCACAAGTGTATTCTGCCGACCAGGACGAACTTCTCCGTTATGTTGACCTGAAGCTTGCAGCTCTCGGACAACCGACGAGCGCACATCCGAAAGACCCGGCCTTCCTCCATTTGGCGGGGCCTCTGCTGCGGAATTACCACCAGAAGGATTTGCTTCTGGCGGGGAAGATGTGTCCCGCAGACGGCCGAATTCAGAGCTTTCTGGAGTCGTATCTGGCGGGGTTCGAAGTGGCGAAGCTGCCTGCAAATACGCTGGTTCTGGACCGCGGGGGGCTGGCGCGGGCCATGTCCTTACCGGCGGGCGAGGACTATTTCTCTTCCCCGTATCTGAAGTCGTACAGGCTGGTTCAGGGCGTTCTGCACAACCCGAAGAGTGACCGGCGGACGACGAAAGGAATCTTCCACGTAGTGGAGGGTGGGATGCCGGTTCCGGCGGATAAGATCACGGTTCCGAAGAAGGCCTTTGCGGCGCTGCTGGCGAAGGCCCTGCAACCCCCACAGGACGTCCTGGCGCTTCCGTTTACCTCCAGTCAGCCGGATCGCGCGCACATGTTCGTGTCGCTGTTGCTGCGGCCTTTGGTGTGCCCGGCGACGGGGACGGATGGTGCGCGGAGTATGGAGACGCGGTTCTTTGTTCCGGGCAGTCTCGTGAGTAATCTGGACTTCGTGGAGACCATCTTTGGCAATGCGGGAGATCCGTATTTGCCGGAGAATGACGCAGCCCGGGATTCAGCGCACTGGAGTGGCCACACGGGCTGCGTGATTCTGGCTCCTCACCTGGCTGGGGTCTTGAAGAAAGATGTGGGGCTGCCGCATATTTCGGAGGCCACAGAAATTGAGCGCGCCAACCGCATGTGCTGGGCGAGTGAGACCGAGCAATACAACGACGGTAATGCTTTCAAGGCAACCTGCCGCGACCACCGGGGCGTAATTGTCACCATCATCGCGGATAACTATTACGGCTACTGCAAGAAGGAAGTGAAGACGCAGATCAGCTATGCGACGAATCTCTTCGGCATTGCAGAAGAGGAGCATGCAGGCGGAGCAATTGCGTTTCCTGCCTATGTTCTGGGGCAGGATTTCCATGCCGGGCGCACGGTGTTGACCAAGGCGGTCGTCTATGAAGAGGCGATGAAGCTGCTGGGCGACCGCGTGGAGTTGAAGCCCGAACGGTATGCGGTGGACAAAGCGTATCCGGACGTCTACTATGTGCCGGAGAATGCAGATTTCCATGTTCGCGAGGGCGTGGTTCGGTGGCCGCACCATGAGGGAAGTGCCCATCTGGTGCTGCGTGCCGGTGATGTCTATGTGCTGCCCTGGGGGACGAAGATACGGCTGGAGAAGCAGCCCGGCGGCTCTGTCTGGCGTCTGATCGCAAGCCGCGCGGACGGCGTCTTGTGTCATAAGCCGTGCACGGTTTCCGGTGGTGGGAAGTCAGAGATCTCGAAGTCACTATCCAGTATTTTGATGCGTGGCCCGGTATTTGTGGGCGATTATCACCGGGACATTGCGGACGTGGCAGCGATCCTGAAGCGGGAGTTCTCCGGGATTTATCGGGAAGAGAAGGACAAGGCGCGGGCAGCTCGACCGATTCTGAGTGTGCAGCGATCCCTGGGCTCGGTTATCAAGCTGCTGACGCCATCTTCCGAGTACACGGATGCCCATAACGCGTGGGTCCGGGGCCTTCCGGCTCCCATTCGGCAGTTGATTGTTGCAGTGAAGCGCTACTATCAGCCGGAGTGGGGCGAGGCGTCGGGCGATGCGTGGCAGAAGTACTTCACGGTGGACCGTATCAATGGCTTGCTGGGTCATGAGCTGAAGTTCGATAACCAGAAGCTGATGGGGAATTACCTGCGGGTGGGGTATGACCCGGATGGGTCCTGGCGGATCTTTAAGCTGCGACCGGACTTCAATCCGGCTGACAAGGTGCAGGTGGAGGACGACATTACGGCCTCGGTTGTGCTTCCTCGGGAGAGCCTGACGAATCTGGAGCCGGATTATCCGCACAAGAGTGTGAAGTTGCTGCAGAACTGCGAAGCGAGGCTATTCCAGAGGCCGGACGATGCAATTCACCGCGGCTTTGACAAGGATGCCGAAGCAGACCTGGCGGCACCGGGAAATTTCCTCTCGAACTTTGAGCCCTTGACCCAGGCAGATGTTCAGAAAATGCTCGACAACGTGGTGGCGTTTGATGAGTTCAGTGACCCGATGAAGAAGTTGCTCGGGGGCTTCGTCACGCAGCCTTCCCCGGAGTTTGTGGTGTCTTCCTCGCAGCCCCGGATTGTGGATGGGGCGCCCTCGAAGAATCCCCGATATCTGCAGGTCCGACCCGATTTGGCGAACCCCCGGGAAGGGCATTTAGCGGAGATGGGGACCCGCCTGGCTCGTGAAATTCCTGCAGACAGACCGGTGTATTTTCCGGTCAACGCGGTGCTGGCGGGACGTCGAAATAATCCGCCCGACGCGAAGGCCGAGATTACGAATCTGGCAGTGTATAGCCCGGTTCACTACCAGGAATTGCCGGAGCTGTTTATGGATTTCATTTGCAGCCTGACGGGCAAATCTCCTTCGACGACAGGGTTTGGAAGCGAGGGGGCGCTGACGAAGGGGCCGTTCAATGCGCTGCCCCCGGTGATTGATGTGAATAATGCGCTGGTATCGGCGATCCTGACCGGCTACAGCGGGTTTACCACGGCGGCGGGGCATGTGGGGCCGCAGTATCGGGTGGACCACGACAACAGCATGCTGGTGCCGGAACTTTGGTGTCGGATGCGGATCCACGAGCGCGAGGCAGACTATCTGATCTCGCACGGTTTGCTGGAACGCGTGAACGATTTCGAGTTCGAAGGCCGCCAGGTCCTGGCGAGCCGGTTGGGGTACCGGATTACTTCGACGTTTGTGGACCGGTTCCTGGGGCGGATTTTCGAGTCGCCGGGAGCGGTGTTTACTGACGAGATGTTGCGCCCGGAGAGGCAGGGCTTAGCCGAATTTGCGGAGGGTGTCGACGCGATTTGCGAAGCGCAGCAGAGGGTGTCAGGGAACTATTTTGAGGATGGGAGTGAGAACGCTGCGTGCCCGCCAGTCCGGGCGTTGCTGCACATCATGCGCGATGGACACTTCGAGGGCAAGGATGTGCATTCGCCCGAAATCCGCGGTATGTTCACTCGCGAGGCTTTGCTCGAGAGCGACTGGTATCGAGAGCGCCTGAAAGCGAAGCAGCGGCGCGATGTGGCGTTCTGGACAGCGCGGGGGGATGCGGGGCAACTGGACCGAGTCTCGGCTCCGGCATATCTGGAGGAGCTGGTCGGGACTATTGGGGCAGATCCGAGCGCTGTGGGCTGATGCGGCGGCGCACCTCCCGAGCGGGTAGGATTGAAGGAGGTTGCAACGTCATGAAGCCATCTGCTGCCCTTGAAACTCACCGTGTCGCTTTACGGGCACTTGTGCACGACTACGGTCTTTCGCGGCCCCGTGTGTTCGGGTCGGTGTTGACCGGAACTGACACGGAAGAAAGTGACCTGGATCTTCTGGTTGACCCCTCGGAATCCACGAGCCTGTTCACAATTGCCGGGTTGCAGATTGACGCCGAAGATCTTCTGGGTGTTGCGGTATCCGTGATGACTCCCAACGCACTGCCACCGAAGTTTCGTCAACGAGTGCTGCAACAGGCCGCGCCCCTGTGAAGCACCCGGAGAGGGTTGAAGATTACCTCGAGCACATTGCCGAAGCGATCGAACGGGCCACCGCGTACCTGAGTCCCCTTCGGCAGCTGGAGGACCTTCAGGTAAACCAGCTTGTACAGGACGCCGTAGTACGCAACATCGAGATCATTGGTGAGGCAGCGGGCAACATTCAGAAGATGGATCCTGACTTCATTGCGGCGCACCCGGAATTGCCGTGGAGGCAAATGAGAGCGATGCGAAATCTGGTGATCCACGAGTACTTTTTTGTGGACGTCAATATCGTTTGGACGACCGTCAAGAACCACCTTCCGCAGTTGAAGGTACAGATAGATGATCTGTTGAGCAGCCGCCGACATGATCGCGGGTAAGAGCCCAAACTTAGTTAGCCTCCCAGGGGCATGATAGGAATGCATGGAGAAAGGGTACAAGGGAAAGCGATGTGTCTATTGCCTTGATCGGTTGGCACTTGGCCCGGATCATGTATTCGCAAGGGATTTTTTTCTCGCCAGTGAACAGGCCTGGATCAACGAGGGCAGCGGTATTTATCCCGGATGGTTCGGAATTTTCGTGTAGCGGTTCGCTCCCAGGTTGAACCATATTTCGTGGCTACCGGCTGCCTGGCGGTCAAACTGGAAACCTCCGGCCTTCAACTTTCGGACAATTTCGCGATAACGGAAGCCTGAGAGTCGACCCACGTCAGGCTGCTACCACCACGGTGTATTCGCGTTGCGTTGCGATTGGTAAGGGCGTGATACCGTCCCGATCACGACGGGCTTCTCTGAGCTTGCGCGCAACATCGCGTGCGATGTCGAGAGCTTCAGCTACCGTACGACCCTGTGCGACCAGTCCAGGCATTTCGTCGGACGTCGCAAGGAACAGGCCTTCAGGCAATTCTTCAACCTGTACGCGAAGGATTAGTTCCATACGCCTGATCGTAGCATTTGTGAGCGGACCGTTACCAGCCGTTCTGTTTGCGCAATTCTGATACATGGGCCACATGGTTGCGACCATGCCAGTCGTAAAGTGCTGCCATTTTTTCGAGCGAGACTTTGCCCAGTGCCGGATGGGTCAGATTGCGTTTCCAGTCCGCTTCGGTCATGGCTTCGAGGATGGCGACCCATCGCTGATGGAGGCATTCCAACAGGCAGAGGGAAGTTTCTATGGGGATCGTTTTGGTGTCCGGCAGTTCGGCCCAGGCGGCTTCGTCGTAGGGCTTGATGGTGGGTTCGTCCTCGGTCAGGGCCAGCTTGAAGCGCACGTAGCTGTTCATGTGGCTGTCCGGGAGGTGGTGGATCACCTGGCGGACTGTCCAGCCTCCCTCACGGTAGGGCGTATTTAGCTGGACTTCGGTCAGGCCAGCGGCTGCGGTCCTCAGGTGGGCAGGTGTTGCAGCTATGCCCTCGACCCACCGCTCTCGATCTTCTGCGGTGATGTTTTCGGGCCAGGTGAATTTGCCGACAGGGTAGCGGGGATCCGTCATTTAGATAAGTTCCTCGCCTCGAATCAGGTCTTCCCAGGTTTCTCGTTTTCTCACGACTCTCCAGGTATTGCCTTCCACCAGTACTTCGACGGGGCGGGGGCGGGAGTTGTAGTTGGAGGCCTGCACGAAGCCGTAGGCCCCGGCAGATTCTACGGCCAGCAGGTCGCCAGGTTGTACGTCCGGGAGTTCGCGATCTCTGGCCAGGAAGTCGCCGGTTTCGCAGACCGGGCCCACGACGTCGGCTAATATTGACCCGCCGGTCGCCTTCAGGGGCCGGATGTTGTGATGTGCCTTATAGAGCGCGGGGCGAATCAGGTCGTTCATGGCCGCGTCGATAACGACGAAGTGCTTCGAAGGGCTTTGCTTGAGGTAGAGAACCCGCGTCAGAAGTTCCCCGGCATTGCCGACTATGGAGCGGCCGGGCTCGATGGTGATGGTCAGGCCGGCTCGTTCGACTCGTTCGCGCAGGTCGGCGATAAAGGTTGCAATGGAGGGTGAGGCGTCGCCCTCTTTGTAGGCGATGCCGAGGCCTCCGCCCAGGTCGATGTGGCGAATTGCGTGGCCATCAGCCTTCAGGTGCTCGATGAGGGTCAGAACCTTGTCGGCGGCTTCGAGGATTGGCGAATAGTCCAGAATCTGAGAACCGATGTGGCAACTGACTCCGGCGGCGCGCAGGTTCCTGAATGCCCGGGAGCGGGCGTACACGGCGGGGGCGTCGGAGATATCAATGCCGAACTTGTGGTCCCGGAGGCCGGTGGAGATGTAGGGGTGGGTGTCGGCGTTGACGTCCGGGTTGACGCGAAGGGAGAAGTCGGCGGTGAGGCCGAGGCGTCCGGCAACGGCGTTGATGACCGCGAGTTCACCTTCCGATTCGCAATTGAAGGCACCGATGCCGCTTTGGAGGGCGAGTTCGATTTCCGCTTCCGTCTTACCGACGCCGGAAAATACGATTTTCTTCGGATCGCCACCGGCTCGGAGAACCCGAAAGAGTTCGCCGCCGGAGACGATGTCAAAGCCGGCGCCTGCGTCTGCGAGGAGCTTCAGAAGTGAAAGATTTGAGTTCGCTTTGACGGCATAGCAGACCAGGTGGGGCAGGTCACCGAAGGCCCTGTCGTAGGCGTGCCAGGCTGTAAGAATGGCATCGGCGGAATAGACGTAGCAGGGCGTGCCCACGCTGTTGGCGATGGTGGCAAGCAGTTTGTTGTGATCGGCGGATATCAAAGAACCCTCATTACGATAAGTGTCTGGTCGTCGAAGCGCACGGTGTTGAAGTTATCGAGGTCAGTGAAGATGGATTGGACGATGTCGTTCGGGGTGCACCCCTGGCAATTCGCCATAAGCCTGGAGAGACCCGACCGACCGTACTCCTCACCATCCGTCCTGACGTGGTCACTGACGCCATCGGAGTAGAGAATGACGACATCGCCGGGCTGTACCTTGAAGGTAGTCTCTACGTACTCCTGCCGTGGCAGCAGACCGATCGGGACACCGGCGATTTCCACATTGATGACCTCACTGCCCCGAAGAACCATAGGTGGCGACCCACCCGCGTTCACAATGTTGAATTCAAGGGAGTGCGGATGCCAGAGCAGCAACTGCAGGGTGGCGTATTTGCCCGCAGTGGCACGACCGACCAGTTCGTCATTGAGCGCCTTCATCAGCTCAGCGGGGCCCCTGCGGCGCGGGGCAAGCGTCCGCATCAGGCCGTTGAGCATAGCGCCGTAGAGGGCCGCCGCAGCGCCTTTCCCGGAGGAGTCGCCGAACGCGACCACAAAGTGGTCGTCTGAGTGCGCAAAGAAGTCGTAAAGGTCGCCCGAGATCTGACGCGCGGGGCGGAGGCCGATCGCAATTTCCAGGCCATCCACATCCGGAGCTTTCTGCGGCAGGAGTACGGTCTGGAGCTCAAAAGCGGCCTTTAGGTCTGCCTGCATGGCACGTTCGCGTTCGCCCAATTCTTCATACAGACGCGCATTTTCAAGCGCGATTGCGACTGACGGAGCGAGTAGTGCCAGGGTGCGGGCATGTTCCTCGGTGAAATAGCCCATGCGCTTGCTTTCCACGTCCATGACGCCGATGACGCGGTGTTTCACGATGAGCGGGACGGCTATTTCCGACAGGATGCCCGGGTGTGACGAGATGTATCGGGGGTCGGCACCGGTATCGTGAACGCGGACGATTTCGCGGGAGCTGACGGCGGCGCCGGTGATGCCTTTGCCGAGGGGAATGCTGTCCACCTGAACGCGTTCGTCGAAGCGGATGCTGACGCGGTGTTTCAGGGATTTGGTGGCTTCGTCAACGGTAAGGATGGCGAAGGCGTCGTAATTGATGAGGCCTCGCACACTGGACGCGACTTTGCCGAGAAGCTCTTCCAGTTCCAGGATGGACGAGAACTCGTGCGAGATTTTTGACAGTGTTTTGATTGTGCGGTACTGGCGTTCCGCCCGGCGGTAGAGCTGGGCGTTATCGATCGCGCTGCCGACCCGGCTGCCAATGAGCCGAAGGAGGGCGCGCTCGTCTTCCTTAAACGCTCCGAGCTTGGCGGACTGGACGTCAATGACGCCGATGACCCGATTGCGGGCGATCATGGGGACGCAGAGTTCGGCGCGGACCGCGTCAGAGACGGGGAGGTAACGAGGGTCCTTCGAAACGTCAGGGACGAGGATGGGGGTGCGTTCGGCAGCGACTGCGCCAACGATCCCTTCGCCGATCGGGATTGCGAGGTTCCGGACGACTTCCTCGCGGTGGCCCAGGGCGTAGCGAATGCGCAGGTCTTTCCGCTTTTCACTCAGCAGCAGGATGGCGAACATGTCAAACGGAACGACACGCTGGACAATGCCTGCGATCCGGCCGAGGAGTTCGTCGAGATCGAGTGTTTCGGAAGAAAGGGACGAGACTTCGAGCAGGAAATCAAGAAGTTCAGTCCGCTCTTTGAAACGGATTTTTTGGCGCGGCACGCTCACGCGTTTTCCGCCGCCCTTGATTCCAGCGCCTTTGATTCCAGTGCCTTTGATTCCAGTAACGCCGCTTCCATAATCGCCACGCTGGCACTGGCCCCCACACGGCTGGCACCGGCGGCCACCATGGCGCGAACATCAGAGAGGGTACGGATACCTCCGGAGGCTTTGACACCGATATCCGGACCCACCGTCCTGCGCATCAAAGCGATGTCGGCTGCCGTGGCACCCGACTTCGCGAAGCCCGTAGAGGTCTTAACGTAGTCGGCACCGGCGGCTACAGCGATCCTGCAGGCCAGGACCTTCGCGTCGTCGCTGAGCAGCGCCGTCTCGATGATGACCTTGACGAGGGCCCCACCGGCGTGACTGGCCCGCACAACAGCCGCAATATCGCTTTCAGCAGTGGCTGTATCACCGGAAAGAAGGGCCCCGACGTTCAGGACCATGTCGATTTCGGCGGCTCCCGCAGCAACGGCTTCGGCTGTTTCCGCCACCTTCGTCGCAGTTGTGGCGGCACCTAAAGAGAAGCCCGCTACCGTGCAGACTTTCACGCTGGACCCGGCGAGTTCGCGGGTGATCAACGGGACCCAGAACGAATTCACGCAAACGCTGGCAAATTCGAACCGGAGGGCTTCGGCACAAACCTTTTCGACGTCGGACCGGAGCGCGTCCGGGCGGAGAATAGTGTGGTCGATCAGGCGTGCGAGATTGCGGTCAAAGCTCATGATTTGTTGGGGGTGGAAACCACTACCCTAGCATATCGGCAGAAACACAAATCCGATTCCGGACTGATTTCGTATACCCGTCTGATATGCAAGCGAGCACGATTTTCCGGCTTCCCATCGCGCTTCTGGTGATGACCGCCCTTCTTTTGGGGCATCCCATGGGCAACCTGAGCGTGAATCACTACGCGAAGCTGGTGCCCTCGGAAAAAGGTATCGCAATCACCTTTGCCATGGATCTGGCGGAGATTCCTACGTTCGAACTGCTGCAGGCGTGGGACCTGCCCAAAGAAGCGCCACGCGGCGTGCTGGAGCGCCGCGCCGCTGCCGAGGCCCGTCTCTGGGTCTCCAGGTTGAGAATCGTACAGAACGGCAAAGCCCTTTTGCCCACCATCGAATCAACTGAACTTGCGGTCCTGGACGGGGCAGGGAATCTGCCGGTCTTTCGGGTAACGACTCGCCTTCACGTGGATGCCAAAGCCGGAAGAGTGGAGTTTGAAGATGAGAACTATCCGGCCCGGACTGGCTGGAGGGAAGTGGTCATTGAAGCCGGGGTTGGGGCCAAAATCACCGCCGCATCGAAAAACTCAGCGGATCTTAGTTACGCGCTGACCGCCTACCCGCAGGACCCACTGCTGGCACCACCGCAGGACAAGACTGCCTGGCTTGAGTGGAAAGCTGCCGTCACTCCTGTGAACGTCAGTCAGGCACTACCGGTGCCTTCCGGGGCTTCTGTCGCCCCCATGCCCTCGGGCGCGATGGCTTCTGTCTCCCAGGCCGCCGGGCGCCCCGCCGAAGTAGTTGC
>Ga0114970_10001774_pt1 | contig 16124 bp, 18 predicted proteins | sample M_140205_XF_Meta_FD_87030 | JGI IMG/M metagenome (GOLD analysis project Ga0114970, IMG submission 87030) | Freshwater microbial communities from Lake Montjoie, Canada to study carbon cycling - M_140205_XF_MetaG | ecosystem: Environmental > Aquatic > Freshwater > Lake | place: Lake Montjoie... | reverse complement strand
CCACCGAGGTGTGCACGGCCTTCTACGACAACGACCGCCAATACCCCGCGGAACTGCAAAGCCAGGTGCGCGCCGCACTGGCCAAGGTGGAACAGTCGGTCGGCCTGGAATTCGGCTCGCAATCCAACCCGCTGCTGGTCTCCGTGCGCTCCGGCGCGCGCGTTTCCATGCCCGGCATGATGGACACGGTGCTGAACCTTGGCCTCAACGCCGCCACCACCGAAGGACTGGCGCAACGCACCGGCGATGCGCGCTTTGCCTATGACAGCTATCGCCGCTTCATCCAGATGTATTCCGATGTCGTGCTGGGCGTGGACCATTCCGGCTTCGAGTCCATCCTGGACGATGCCCGCGACGCCAAGGGCGTCGAGCTGGATACCGACCTGGACGCCGAAGATCTCAAAGCCATCGCCGAACAGTACAAGGCGCGGGTGCAGGAGGAACTGGGCCGCTCGTTCCCCGAGGATGTGAACGAGCAGCTCTGGGGTGCCATCGGCGCCGTGTTCGGTTCGTGGAATTCCCACCGCACCATCACCTATCGCCGCCTGAACAGCTTTCCGGAAGAGTGGGGCACCGCCGTCACTTGCAGGCGATGGTGTTCGGCAATCGCGGTGAAACCTCTGCCACCAGCGTTGCGTTCACGCGCGATCCCGCCACGGGCGAAAATGTCTTCTACGGCGAATTCCTCATCAACGCCCAGGGCGAGGATGTGGTGGCGGGCATCCGTACGGCGCAGCCCATCGCCAAGCTGGTGCGCGAGCGCCAGGGCTGCCGCCGCCCCTCGATGGAAGAGGCGATGCCGGCGGTCTATGCCGAGCTGAAGGCGATCAGCGACCGGCTGGAAGCACATCATCGCGACATGCAGGATATCGAGTTCACGGTGCAGGAAGGCCGCCTCTATATGTTGCAGGCCCGCGCCGGCAAGCGCACGGCGGAAGCGGCGCTGCGCATCGCCATCGAGATGGAAAAGGACGGCCTGATCGATCGCGACACCGCGCTACTGCGGGTCGATCCGATGGCGCTGGACCAGTTGCTGCATCCGACCCTCGATCCCGACGCGCCGCGCAAGCAGATCGCGGTGGGGCTGGGCGCTTAGCCCGGCGCCGCAACCGGCCTGGTGGTCTTTACCGCCGAAGAAGCGGAGAAGGGTGCGGCGGACGGCCAGGAGGTCATCCTGGTGCGTACCGAGACCAGTCCGGAAGATATTCACGGCATGCATGCGGCCCGTGGCATCCTGACCGCGCGCGGCGGCATGACCAGCCACGCCGCCGTCGTGGCGCGCGGCATGGGCCGCCCCTGCGTCTCCGGCGCGGGCAGCCTGCAGATCGATATTGCGGCGGGCGATATGGTCACGGGCGGTGTCACCGTCAAGCGCGGCGATATCCTGACCATCGACGGCGCCACCGGCCAGGTCTTTTTGGGCGCGGTGAAGATGCGCCAGCCGGAACTGACGGGTGACTTCGCCATCCTGATGGGTTGGGCCGATGCGGTACGCCGCCTGAAGGTGCGAGCCAATGCCGACACCGAGGCCGACGCCACCACCGCGCGCAAGTTCGGCGCCGAAGGCATCGGCCTTTGCCGCACAGAGCACATGTTCTTCGATGCGGATCGCATTCTGGTCGTGCGCGAGATGATCCTGGCGGAAGAAAAGCCCGCGCGCGAAGCCGCGCTGGCGAAACTGTTGCCGATGCAGCGCGGCGATTTCGCCAAGCTCTTCCGCGTCATGGCGGGATTGCAGGTGAATATCCGACTGCTTGATCCGCCGCTGCACGAATTCCTGCCGCACAAGGAAGAGGAGATCGCCGAGGTGGCGAAAGCCGCGGGCACATCGCCCGCCAAGCTGCGGGCCCGCGCCATCGCGCTGCATGAAGCCAACCCCATGCTGGGCCATCGCGGCTGCCGCCTGGGCGTCACCTATCCGGAAATCTACGAGATGCAGGCGCGTGCGATCTTCGAGGCGGCGCTGGCCGTGGCGCAGGACGGCGTGGCGCTGGCGCCGGTGGAGATCATGATCCCGCTGGTCGGCTTCAAGAGCGAGCTGGACCTGCTCAAGGGCCGCATCGTGGCGGTGGCGGAGGATGTCGCCAGGATGCACGGCAAATGCCCGGACTATCGCATCGGAAAGATGGTCGAGCTGCCGCGTGCGGCGCTGTTCGCGGACCAGATCGCGGCGTCGGCGGAATTCTTCTCGTTTGGCACCAACGATCTCACCCAGACCACGCTGGGGGTTTCGCGCGACGACGCGGCGCCGTTCCTGACTGAGTATGTGAACAAGGGCCTCATCGCGCGCGATCCATTCGTGACGATTGATCCCGATGGTGTCGGTGCGATGATCAAAATTGCTGTCGAGCGCGGCAGAAAAACCCGGCCCGACATCAAGCTGGGCATCTGCGGCGAGCATGGCGGCGATCCGGATTCGATCCGCTTCTGTCACGACTCGAGGCTCGATTATGTGTCGTTTTCACCATTCCGCGTGCCGGTTGCACGGCTTGCCGCAGCGCAGGCAGCGCTCAGAAAATAGGCGGAATTGTGTTTCTGAGAAGATAAAAGGCCCGGAATTGCTGGGTTCTTTAGCTATGCAAAAACGGTGCAGCTGCAGGAATAAAAAATTTATTTGACGATTCGGACGCAGGTTGTCACAACCCTGGTCGGTGCTGGAGCCATTCGGAACTTTTTGAGGACTAGCGAAATCGAAGCAGCCTGATTGAAATAGCAACTGCGCATACAAGCCGGATGAAAACGGCAACGGAAACGCAAGCGCGAAATAGACCAAGCCAGATAGACCAAGCGAAACCAATACCGAAACGAGTTCGAAGCCTAAACCATGATCCGCAAAAAGAACGACGCATTGGCGCGGTCCGACCGCGCGCTGGTCGCCGCCATGGCGATCATCATCGCCACCGGCAGCGCAGCCGTTGGCGCCTCCATCAGCTATAATCCGTCCACGGACAAATCTGCCGCGCCGGTCGCGATGGCCGCGCCCGCGCAGGCAGCCCTGACGAAGGATTCGGCGCTGTCGCGCCTTGTGGCCGAACATCGCTGCCTGTCCGAAGTCATGTATTACGAAGCCCGTGGCGAAGGCTCCAGCGGCCAGAAGGCCATTGCTGAAGTCGTCTTTGCCCGCATGCGCAACGGCAATTATGGCCATTCTATCTGCGCCGTGGTCTATGAGGGCGCCAAGCGCGCCGGCTGCCAGTTCTCCTTCGCCTGTAGCGGTGACCTGGTTCGTCCCCGGGACCCGGAAGCCTGGAGCGAAGCCGAAACGCTGGCGGCGCGTATCCTGACCGGCGAAGTCCGCCTCGCCAACGCCACCAATGGGGCCACCAACTTCCACGCCATTTCGGTGTCGCCGGAATGGGCACCCACGCTCAGGCGCACCACCCAGATCGGCAACCACGTGTTTTATCGCGGTGGCCCGGGCATTGCTGTTCCCGCCCTGGCCGAACCAGTCGTGGCGACGCCTGCCAGCGACAGCAGCGACAGCTAAAAGTCCAGGCCCAGATCGAGGTTCGGCGCGCTGTGAGTGATCGCGCCTGAACTGATGTATTGCACGCCGCTTTCGGCAATGGCGCGCACCGTGGCCAGTGTGACGTTGCCCGACGCTTCCAGCGTGGCGCGCCCTGCCACCAGCGTCACGGCCTGCCGCAGCGTTTCCGGCGCCATGTTGTCCAGCAGCACCGTGTCCACGCCCAGCGCCAGCGCTTCCTCAAGCTGGCCCAGCGTATCGACTTCGATCTCGATCCTGACCATGTGGCCCAACCTGGCGCGCAGGCGCGACAAGGCGGGGCCGATACCGCCCGCCGCCGCGATGTGATTGTCCTTCACCAGCACCGCGTCATCCAGGCCGAAGCGGTGATTGAAGCCGCCGCCGCAGCGCACGGCATATTTCTGCAGGATGCGAAGGCCGGGCAGGGTCTTGCGGGTGCAGGCGATGCGCGCGCCGGTTCCTTCCACCGCCTGCACCAGTGCCGCCGTCATGGTGGCGACGCCAGACAGGTGCCCCAGGAAATTCAAAGCCACGCGCTCGCCGGTGAGGATGCTGCGGGCTTCGCCGGTGATGGTGGCGAGCGTCGCGCCTGCCGTGACGGCATCGCCGTCCTGTGCCTGCAGGGTGAAACGCAGGGCAGGGTCGACCAGGCGGAACGCGATCTGCGCACACTGCAATCCGGCGATCACGCCGGGCTTGCGCGCCACGATGCGGGCGGTGGCTTGCGTGTCTTCGGCAATCGTCAGGGCGCTGGTGATGTCGCCGGCGCGGCCCAGATCTTCTGCAAGCGCGGCGCTCACCTGCGGCTCGACCAGCAGCGCAGGCGGTGGGCGGGTGATGCGTGTGTCCGTCACGGCGCGGTGCGGCGTTCGGTGGGCGCGGTGCTGATGGCTTCCGCAGACGCGAGCGTGAAAAAGCTGCGCTGGCCGTGCCCATCGGTGCGCGGGAAGTCGCTGCGCCAGTGACCGCCGCGCGATTCCTGTCGCGCCAGCGCTGCCGTCGTCACCAGCCGCGCCGCCGCGATCATGTTGAGCAGGGCGGCTTCGCCATTGCCGGCCTTCTCGACGCGGGCGATGGCTTCCAGCGCCTGCGCCAGTCCGGCGGCGTCGCGTTCCAGCCCGACATGGCGGCTCATCGCCTCGCGCAACAGGGCCGGTGGCGGCTGCAGCGCCGCCAGTTGCGGTGCGCGCGGCAGGACGCGGCGTTCGCCGGTCCGCAGCAGCCCACGCACATCGTCGGCGACGCGCGCCCCGAACACCAGATTTTCCAGCAGCGAGTTGGAAGCAAGACGATTGGCGCCGTGCAGGCCAGTGGCGGCGCATTCGCCCACGACCCACAGGCCTTCCAGCGAGGAACGGCCGCGGTCATCGCTGGCGATGCCGCCCATGTGATAATGCGCGGCGGGCGCCACCGGAATCGCCTCGGTGACGGGATCGATGCCGGCAGCCTGGCAGGCGGCGAAGACGGTGGGGAAGCGCACAGCGAAATCCGTGCCGACCGCGTCGCGGCAATCTAGGAAAACCTTGTGACCGCCTGCGATCTGGCGGTGGATGGCGCGGGCGACGATATCGCGGGGCCCCAGTTCGGCATCAGCATGGATCGCCGTCATGAAGCGGCGGCCCTGTTCGTCGATCAGGGTCGCGCCTTCGCCGCGCAGCGCTTCGGTCGCCAGCGGTGCGGGATCGCGACCCACGGCGATGGCGGTGGGATGGAACTGGACAAACTCGGCATCGGCAATCAGCGCGCCGGCGCGCGCTGCCATGCCCAGGCCTTCGCCGCGCGCTTCCGTCGGGTTGGTGGTGACGGCATAAAGCGCGCCAAGCCCGCCGGTGGCCAGGATCATGGCGCGGGCGCGGAACAGCACCAGACGCGTGCCTGCGCCGCTGCCGCAACGCGCGAACAGACCGATGACGCGGCCGTCTTCCACCGCCAGCTCAATGGCATGGAAACCGTATAGCAGGGTGATGGATGGCGTGGCGATGGCACGCTCGGCCAGCGTCGCGGAAATCTCCGCACCGGCGCGGTCGCCTTTCACATGCACGATGCGGGCCCTGGAATGCGCTGCCTCGCGGCCCAGCGCCAGGCTGCCGTCGCGCTTGCGGTCGAACGGCGCGCCATACTCCAGCAGGTCGGCGATGCGGGCAGGGGCGTCCCGCGCCACCAGCTCGACAATCTCGGAATCGCAGAGGCCCGCGCCCGCCGCCATCGTGTCGGCGGCATGGGCGCGCCAGTCGTCATTGGGGTCCATCGCGGCGGCAATGCCGCCCTGTGCCCAGGCCGAGGCGCCGGAAGCGCCCGCGCGCGTGCCGGTCAGCACCGTCACCGGCATCGGCGCCAGCTTCAGCGCCGTGAACAGCCCGGCGATGCCGCCGCCCAGGACAAGGGCGCCATCGCACTCCACGACATTGTCGATGCGCGTGGTCATTGCGTTACAGCTTCACCGCCAGCATGCGGTCGATCGGGGCCCTGGCACGGGCGGCGATCACCGGATCGATCACCACTTCATGCGTCATGGTCTGCAGCGAATGCAGAATGCCTTCTAGTGTGATGCGCTTCATGTGCGGGCACAGATTGCAGGGCTTGATGAACTGCGTGCCGGGATTGTCGGCAGCGACATTGTCGCTCATCGAGCATTCGGTGATCAGCACCACCCGTTCCGGCTTGTGATTGCCGACATAGCCGATCATGGCGGCGGTGGAGCCGGCGAAATCCGCTTCGGCCACCACCTCCGGCGGGCATTCGGGATGCGCCAGCACGACGATGCCCGGATGGGCGCTGCGATAGTCGCGAATTTCCTGCGCCGTGAATCGCTCATGCACTTCGCAGGCGCCTTCCCAGGTGATGACCTTCACGCCGGTCTGGGCCGCGACGTTGCGGGCCAGGTACTTGTCCGGGATCATGATGACGGTATCGGCGCCGAACTGGCGCGCGATTTCCTCCACCACCTTCACGGCATTGCCGCTGGTGCAGCAGATGTCGCTTTCGGCCTTCACGTCGGCGCTGGTGTTCACATAGGTCACCACCGGCAGGCCGGGATATTTCTGCTTCAGCAGGCGCACATCGGCGCCGGTGATGGACGCGGCCAGGCTGCAGCCCGCCCGCATGTCGGGAATGATCACGGTCTTGTCCGGCGAGAGAATCTTCGAGGTCTCGGCCATGAAATGTACGCCCGCCTGGACGATGACCTTGGCGTCGGTGCGCGCCGCCTCGCGGGCGAGGGCAAGGGAGTCGCCCGCGAAATCGCCGACGCAATGGAAGATTTCCGGCGTCATGTAGTTGTGCGCCAGGATGACGGCGTTCTTTTCCCCCTTCAGGCTGTTGATGGCGGCGATCAGCGGGGCGTGGACGGGCCACTCGGCGGCGGGGATAACGTTCGCCACCTTGGCGTAAAGGGCGTCCGTGGCCCGTGACACAGCGTCCGTGAAAGCCAGTTCAACGCCCATCTGCTTGTTCTCGAGTCCGTGACGTTCCCTACCGTCAATTAATACTCATTTCGAGTATAAATATGGGGCAAAAAACCCGGCCTTCAAGAGCCGGTTCGCGACTATATGACTCCCTTGAGCATTATTCCGTCAAGGGCCTGTCGTCACATTAGTGCCGCACCGCCTGTTTGGGCCGGGCTGGATCAGCGCCTGGTTCCAAGGCGCAAACCCGGTGCCGGTTGCTCGCGCAGGACTTCGCGGCGGAAGCGGAACAGCTCGGCGGGCCGTCCCCGCGCGGGAGCAGAGAACTTGCCGGTGCCTTCCACCAGGCCCTGTTCGGACACTAGGCGCCGGAAATTCTGCTTGTGCAGTTTCAGGCCCGCCAGCGCCTCCACCGTGCGCTGCAGTTCGAGCAGGGTGAAGGACGGCGCCATCAGTTCGAACACCACCGGGCGGTATTTCAGCTTGCCGCGCAGCCGCGCGATGGCGGTCGCCAGAATCCGGCGATGGTCGTACAGCATCGCCGTGCCCAAGGCGGAAACGGGCGATGTCTTTACCGCTGCGCCGCTATCGCGGAAATATTCCTCGACCAAGCCTGCTTCATAGAGCAGCTCATAGCGTTCCAGAACCTTTTCCTCGTCCCAGGGCAGGCCATCACCGAACGCCAGCCGGACGCGCTCGCGCCGCGTGTCGCTGGCCTGCAGATTGGGCGCGTCCTTCACGAATTTGCGCAGGGCCGGCAGGATGGCGCTTTCAATCAGGACGGGCTTGCCGCCACGCCAGTCTTCCCACGGGAAATAGCGATACCAGCCGCGCCATTCGCCATTGGGGGCGATGGCGTCGGTCTGCCGCGTCAGCGCGAGATAGCCGACCGAGATGATGCGTTGTGCGCCCTTGGCGTGGGCCTTGTTGCCGCCAGCCGGTGTATGGCGGCCCTTGTCGCCAAAGGTGTAGAGCTGCTCGGTATAACCGAGCTCGAAACGCGTCTGTTCGCCGACCCACTCGTGCAGGCCCAGTTCCAGCGTGCGGTGTTGCGCCGGATCGAAGGGACCAAAGGGCAGGGCGTCGGCTTCATCCTTGCGCGCAATAACCAGCACCGAGGGCAGTTCGCGCTCGACCGAGACGATGGCGGCCGACAGGCCGATGGCGATGGCGTCTTTCGTGCTCACGGGTCGGCCAGCGGAAGTTCGGTGGTGACGCCTTCCTCCACCATGCGCGCCGGTCCCATTGAGTTCAGCGCTGCGATCATTTGTCCGTTCCGCCCCAGCGCCGCGTCGGCATATGCCACCAGCAGCGTGTTGGGCGCCGCATGTGGCGCGCGGCGGCGGATGGCGCGGGCGATCTCGATCTCGCGGCCGGGACCAAGCCGGTCGCACAGCACGGTATAAGCCGAGGCCATGGAGCGGCTGACCCCCGCCCAGCAATGGATCAGGATCGGACTGTTGCCATCCCAGTCGCGCGCGAAGGCCAGCAGCGCGTCGATGTGCTCGCGGCCCGGCGGGTGCGTGCCGGCCGTGGCATCGGCGATGTCGTTGACGCCCAGCCTGAGATGCCGCGTGGCGGGAAACCCGTCCGGCGTCTCGATCATGCGTTCCGGCGACAGCAGCGTCACCATGTGCGAAGGCCGGTGGGCGGCGATGACGGCGTCCACGGCAGAGAGCGGCGAAACCAGGATACGGGGCATGGCAGGGTTGTAGAGCAAGATACCCCGATAATGAACTCCACCGCCGGAGGGATTTTGTGGCCTGAGCAGGAGAAGGGCGCAGCGCGTATCGGGATATACGGGCCAGCCCTTCGACGAACCCAGGACGCAAAAGACCCTGTCGGGTTAGGAGGACAGTTTGCGGAAGCGGTCGAGGAAGAGCTTTTCCGCCTCCGCCGTGGCCAGGGGCAGCAGCCGGGGCGTGGTCAGGCCCGCTGCTGGCGCGCCGAACAGGCGACGGGCTTCCTTTTCCTCGAACCCGGCCAGCTGCGTCGCCTCGTAATAGGCCGAGAGATGATCAGCCTTTTTGAACAACGTCCTGAGGGCGGCCGGTACGATCGCCGAAATACCGTAACGCATGTGGATCGCGGCCTGGAGCTTGTTCTCCATGTTCTTGTAGTCCAGTCCGACAGCGGCCTTGAACGGGCTGATCAGGTCGCCGATGACATATTCGGGCGCATCGTGCAGCAGCGCCATCAGGCGGGCCTCGCGCGCCAGGCGCGGATTGAGATCATAGACCAGCTGTTCCACCAGTACGGAGTGCTGCGCCACTGAGAAAGCGTGCGCGCCCCGGGTCTGACCATTCCAGCGCGCCACGCGCGCCAAGCCATGCGCGATGTCGGCGATCTCGATGTCCAGCGGGCTGGGATCCAGCAGGTCGAGACGGCGCCCGCTCAGCATGCGCTGCCAGGCGCGGGGCGGGGTCATGCGGCGGTCTGGCATCAGCTCTGCAATTTTTGGTTTATGTGCGAAAGGGCACGCAATCTCACACAAAGAGCAAATACGAACAATGCGCGAGGATATTGCCTGCGAAAGCGGCAAAGCAGGCGCTTTCGGGTGTGAAAAACGTGAAAATTTAACGGCTTGTCCACGCAGTTTAACAAAGCCTTGCCATGCGAATTTCACAGCAGTGCGAGACCGTTGCTAAACTCAATGTGGCATTTAGGAATTTCCGCTAAAGCGGTGGCATGAACAGCCGTGTCCAGCATGTCTGATTACGACCTGCATCCTGCTCTCGAGCCCAGCCGCGCTGCGGATCGGACGATGCTGGCTGTCGGCCCGCTCGTTTTCGTGGGCGGCTTGCTGGTCGGGCTTGGGCTTGCGGCGAATCCGGGCCCGATTTTCTTCGTCGGCCTAGTGTTGATCATACTGCTGGGCAGCATGCTGACGCTGCTGGCCCGGACCGCGCGCAATACGCGGATGCGGGTGACGGCGGGCGAAGCCAGTTATCGCGCCTTCTTCGATCATGCCGTGGAAGGCATTTTCCGCACGACGCCCGACGGCCAGTACCTGGCGGTGAACCAGGCGCTTGCCGACATTTATGGCTATTCCAGCCCGTCGGCTCTGATCAGCGGTCTCACCGACATCAGCGCCCAGCTCTATGCCGACTCCAGCCGCCGCGAGGATTTCCGCGTCCAGATGCAGGCGCATGACGTCGTGACCAACTTCGTCTCGGAAATCTACCATTCCAGCGGCCGCCACATCTGGATTTCGGAGAATGCGCGCGCGGTACGCGACTGGTCCGGCACGTTGCTCTACTATGAAGGCACGGTCGAGGACGTCACCGAGAAGTTCGAGGCCGAACGCGCCCTGCGCGCGGCGCTGCGCCAGGCCGAGACCGCCAACAAGGTCAAGGCGGCCTTCCTGGCGGCCATGAGCCATGAACTGAAGACTCCGCTCAATGCCGTGCTGGTTTTTTCCGAGATCATCCGCGACGAGATTCTGGGGCCTGTGGGCCAGCCGGTCTATCGCGACTATGCCAATGACATCCACAAGTTGGGTGCGCGTCTGCTGGCGGTCATCAACGACGTGCTGGATGTCACCAAGCTGGAATCCGGCTCGGTAGTCCTGGAGGAACGTCCGGAAAATCCGCAGGAGATCATCGAGCAGGCGATCAAGCTGGCGCGCAAGACCACCGGCGACGAACGCGAAGTGGCCTGCCTGTTGCCAGAGCCGTTGCCGGCGCTGACGGTCGTCCCGCTCCGCCTGGCGCAGGCGCTGGGCAACGTGCTGTCCAATGCGCTCAAATTCACGCCCAGCGTGGGCGAAGTGCGGGTGCGGCTGACCGCACAGGCCGATGGCAGCGCCGTCTTCACGGTGGAAGACACTGGCATCGGTATGGCGCGGGAAACCATTGCTGCGGCGCTGGAACCGTTCCAGCAGCTTGACGGCAGCCTGTCGCGCAAATTCGAGGGTACGGGCCTGGGTCTTTCCATCGCCAAGGCGCTCACCGAACTGCATGGCGGCAGGCTGGCCATCACCAGCGAGGTGGGTGCGGGCACCATCGTCACCCTGTCGCTGCCCGCCAGCCGGGTGACATATTACCCGTCGCGTGCCCGCTCCGCCTGACATAATTAGTGACCCCCTCCGGCCTTCGCACGCGACGGGCGCTTAGCGCCCTGCGCGCTACGGCCACCTCCCCCTTTTGGGCGTTGCGCGCAAAAGGGGAGGCGGGCCCGTGTTTTCCTTTCGTCCAGGCACAAGAGGCGGTAAATAGCCGCCCATGAGCACTTGCGCCCTTGTCCTGTTCTCCGGCGGCCAGGATTCCACCACCTGCCTCGCCTGGGCGCTGGCGCGTTTCGCGCGGGTCGAGACCGTGGGTTTCGATTATGGCCAGCGTCACCGCGTCGAACTGGATGTGCGGCCTGCCATTCTGGGTGCGCTGCGCGCGCTGCCGAATGGGGACAGGCTGGGTGAAGATCACCTGCTGCCGCTGGATACGCTGAAAGCCATTGGCGGCAGCGCGCTCACCGATGACATGGCGATTGAGATGGGCGCGGACGGGCTGCCCACCAGCTTCGTGCCGGGCCGCAACCTGATGTTCCTGACGGCGGCTGCAGCGCTGGGCTATCGGCGCGGCATCGCGGATTTGGTCGGCGGCATGTGCGAGACGGATTATTCCGGTTATCCCGATTGCCGCGACGGCACCATGAAAGCCATGACCGGCGCTCTATCGCTGGGCCTGGCGCGCGATGTGCGCATCCATACCCCGCTGATGTGGCTGGACAAGGCGGCGACCTGGTCGCTGGCGGCAGCACTGGGTGGCGCGGCGCTGGTTGACCTGATCGTGGCGGATACCGTCACCTGCTATGAAGGCGACCGCACACAGCGGCATGACTGGGGCCTTGGCTGTGGCACTTGCCCGGCCTGCGAACTGCGCGCGTCCGGTTACGTGAAGTACCGTGGGCGCGACGGCCAGGAAAAGGGGCCTTCCGGTTTTCCGTCCGGCCGCGCGACCAAAGAAACCTCATGACCTATTCCGTCAAAGAGATTTTCTACACGTTGCAGGGCGAGGGTGCACAAGCGGGCCGGGCGTCGGTTTTCCTGCGCTTTGCCGGCTGCAACCTGTGGAGCGGCCACGAAAAGGATCGTGACGCTGCCATCTGCAAATTCTGCGATACCGATTTTGTCGGCACTGACGGCACCGGTGGCGGAAAATTTGACGATGCGGCGTCACTGGCACGGGCTGCGGCGGCGCAATGGCCACAAGGGCAGGGCGGCAAACCCTATGTCGTCTGCACCGGTGGCGAACCCCTGCTGCAGCTGGATACGCCGTTGGTCGGGGCTTTGCATGAACAGGGTTTCGAGATCGCCATCGAAACCAACGGCACTTTGTTGCCGCCTGCGGGCATCGACTGGATCTGTGTCAGCCCCAAGGCGGGCTCCGAGCAGAAGCTCAAGCGCGGCGACGAGCTAAAGCTGGTATATCCGCAGGCCGATGGCGATCCGGCGCGCTATGCCGGTCAGGCCTTCGCGCATTTCTTCCTGCAGCCGATGGACAATGCGGCTCAGGCCGCGAACACCCAGGCCGCCATCGCCTATTGTCACGCGCATCCGCAGTGGCGGCTCAGCCTGCAGACGCACAAGCTGCTGGGCATTCGCTAGAAATACGAAACGATCTTGTCCATCTCGGGACGGGGGCGCTCTTCCAGCGGATCCTTCGCGGTGCCCAGATAGATGAACCCCGCAACGCGTTCGCCAGACTTCAGCCCCAGCCCCTGCCGTACCGCCGGATGATAGGCGTACCATTCCGTCAGCCAATTGCCGACGAAACCCAGCGCCGTGGCGGCGACCAGGATGTTCTGGCAGACCGCGCCTGCCGACAATTCCTGTTCCCACACTGGTATCTTGTGCAGTTCGCGGGCGCAGGAAATGACGCCGATCACCACCGGCGCGCGCAGGAAGCGGGCGCGTTCTCCCTCCACCTGCCGGTCGCGTTCGCCGTCGGCCTTTGCCGCTTCGGCCAGGATATCGCCAGCCCGTTCCCGTCCGTCGCCTTCAAAGACGATGAAGCGCCAGGGAAACAGCTTGCCATGATCCGGCGCGCGCGCACCGGCCTGCAGGATCTGCTCAAGCTGCTTCTTGCCAGGCCCCGGCGTACCCATCGCCTTGGCCGAGCCGGAGCGGCGGGTGAGCAAAAGGTCCACGGCATCCGGAGCCGGATGGTTGAAGCTATTGGTCTTGGACATGGGGGATCGCTCTAGATGGTGACGTTGCCGTCACAGAGACGGACGTTGCTGCCGCGCTTGCGGGCGGTGAAGGAGGAGATGTTCTTGCCGTTCTGGAACAGCCGGCCAATGAAGCAGCTGCCGGAGATGGTGCCGTCAAAAACGAAGCCTTCATCGTTCTGGGTCATCACCACATGCACGCCCTGCAGGGTCCAGCGGCCCGAAACCTGGGTGCGCTGCGTGTTGAAGGCATTGCGGCCGCTTTCCTGATAGGTGCCGTCACCGGCCACGCTCCAGTAGAATACGTGCAGCGGGAAAGCCTGGGGGATGGTGACAGTCCACAGTCCCGCCATGTCGAGGCCCTGGGGCGGTTCCTGGGCGCGGCCGGGGGCCGTGGCCGCAAAAGCCAGGGCCAGGATCAGCACCAGACGGGTCAGGAACTGCGGCAATCCGGGAACCCCTGTAATTTTGATATTCTACAACCATTTGTGGTAAAAGCACCATCACAAAGGACTTCCGTTTCATGGCCAATCCCCGCGAAAAAATCGCCTCCTGCGACCCGGTCTGGAGCACCATGCGCTCCGAAGCCGAAGGCATGGCGGAGCGCGAGCCCGCCTTGGCAGGCTTCATCCACGCTACGGTGCTGCAGCATGCGCGGCTGGAAGATGCCATCTGCTTTCACCTGGCCAACAAGCTGGGCAATGACGATATTTCGCCCATGCTGACGCGTGAGACCTTCGAGGCCGCGCTGGCAGATGATGCCTCCATCGCGGCGGCGATGCGCGCCGACCTCTCGGCGGTGTTCGAGCGTGACCCGGCCTGCCATTCCTATCTCGAGGCCTTCCTCTACTATAAGGGCTTCCTGGCGCTGGAAGCGCATCGCATTGCGCACTGGCTCTGGCAGCAGGATCGCAAGTGGATGGCGCTTTTTTTCCAGAGCCGCGTCTCGCAGCTTTTCAGCGTCGATATCCACCCGGCCGCGCGGATGGGCCGTGGCATCATGCTCGATCACGGTACCGGCATCGTTATCGGCGAGACCGCGGTGGTCGAAGACGATGTTTCCATCATGCAGGATGTCACGCTGGGCGGCACCGGCAAGGAAGCAGGCGACCGCCACCCCAAGATCCGGCGCGGCGTGCTGCTCTCACTGGGCGCGAAGATCCTGGGCAATATCGAGATCGGCGAATATAGCCGTGTCGGCGCCGGTTCGGTGGTGCTGAAATCCATACCCGCCGGCTGCACCGCTGTCGGTGTGCCCGCCAAGCTGGTGAACTGTGCGGGCAGCGAGCGCCCGTCACAGGAAATGAACCAGATCATCGACGAGCAGGACAACAAGATCTAGGCGCGCCGACCCCGCGTCCGCCACAAAAGGGCGGTTGACCACTCGCGCCTGTCATGCGAGTGAAGCCCTTCTCCCTGAAGGATATGGCCGTGACCCGCAGCGAAATATGGCGTCTGGAAAAGTATCTCCGCAACCTGTTCCGTCTCGACACCATCACCATTGTCGAGCGTCCCAAGCAGCAGGATTCGGTCGAGGTTCTCATCAACGGCGATTTCATCGGCGTGCTGTTCAAGGACGAGGAAGACGGCGAAGTCTCCTATGCCTTCAACATGGCGATCCTGGAAATGGACCTGCCCGAGCCGCCCGCCGCCCGCTGATCTATTTCGCCAGCAGCCGCGCCAGCAGGCCATCCATGCCGCCGGAGATTTCGCGCCAGCGCGCCAGATAGGCGCGCTTGAAGCGATAGGAAAAGCTGAGATTGCGCGCCACGGATTTTTCCGTCATCAGGCAATTTGGGCTGGGCAGGTCGGTGCTGGTGCGCTCGCACAGGAACAGTACCAGCTTGCCGCCCGCCATGCCGGCGAACAGATCCTGGCGGGCATAGCCGGAATTGGCGCGGAAGGCATATAGCGTAAGGCCGAAATCCGACGGCGTGCCATTCGGCGCCTGGATATAGGGGCGGTAGATGCGCTCCAGCCGCGCCGCCGCATCCAGGTCGTTTTCATCCCCCTTAAAGAGCAGCCGCACCACCGGTGAATCTGGCGCATTGCCGATGAAGAGGTGCGCGTCTTCCGGTGAATAGCCGCGCAGGTCCGGCAGCAGCGCCGAGAGGATGAGGGTGTCGCGCTCGCCATCGCTTCTGTCGCTGCCGTCGAGATAGTTGGCAGGCACCGTGAGCTGTAGCCCCCGCACGGTAAGCTGCACCGGTGCGGCATCGGCGCTGCGACCGCCGCGCGGACCCGGACCCGGCCGAAGGTCATAGAGCAGGAAAAGCCCCGACAGCACCACGATGACGAGCAGAAATCCCAGCGGGATGAGCCAGCCGGAATGCTGATGAACTTCGTCCTGGCGTTCGTCGGGCCCGGTCACATTTCAGGTCTTATGGTTATCCGCGCGACCCTATCAGCCCTGCACGCCTTGCAGGAGCGGGTCAGCCCAATTCTTGCGAGGCGTGACCTGGAAACATCAAATTCGCGTCAAAACGGAACATGGGACTTTTGTTCAAAGCCGGCACCGCCTTCGCGCTTGCCGCCTGGTTCCTGGGAATGGGCCCGTTTTCCGGGCCCGCAGACCCGCATTGGGACTTGGTGAAGGCCGACCTGGCCGCCGCCCATCCCCGGGAACGTCTGGCCTCCCAGGCGCAAGCCCTGTTCCGTTCCGGCATGCCCCGCCCGGCCGCGAATATGACAACGCGCTAAAGGGAACAGGACCGGGGCATGTATCATCTGACTATGCTGTTGTTTGCCACCACGGGCGGCCTGGTGCTGTCCGGCATCGTGGCCAATCTCTATCGCCTGCTGGCGCGCAAGCCCAAGGGCAGACTGGAGAAGATGGTCTACGCCACCATCATGATCTTGGCCGGGCCCAGTGTGCTGCTCGACAACGCAACACGTTCCTTCGCCAAGAGGGATTGCACGAATCTCGCTTATGGCTTCGCGGTCGGCGTGACAGCTTGCTGGTCGTTCGCGCTTGGCCAGCTTCTGCTGACACTGGCCGACTCTGTTGGATGCCCCCATCTGTCGGCCAACGCGGGCAAGCCCGCAGGCCGACATCTTCCCCCGCT
>Ga0114970_10001773_pt1 | contig 16131 bp, 8 predicted proteins | sample M_140205_XF_Meta_FD_87030 | JGI IMG/M metagenome (GOLD analysis project Ga0114970, IMG submission 87030) | Freshwater microbial communities from Lake Montjoie, Canada to study carbon cycling - M_140205_XF_MetaG | ecosystem: Environmental > Aquatic > Freshwater > Lake | place: Lake Montjoie... | reverse complement strand
TCGCCAAGCCGTCGATATGGGGCGTTCTGGCGAGTGGGTCGCCATAGGCACCGACGGTGGTCGCGACGTTGTCCTCGGTGACGAGCCAGAGGATGTTGGGCCGATCGGCGGCGGAGATCGCCGGCGCTGCGCAGGCCAGAGCGAGTAGCGCGAAAGAGAGGAGGGATTTCATGACAGGACGTTGATTTACTTTCCGGAGGCGTCGCCGGCTTTTTTCTTCGAGTTCTTGGCTTTGTTCGTGGCGTTGGCCGAATTGGCAGGCCACGGAACGACATAGGCGCGCTGGGCCCACGCGTCATAACTGGCAGCCATGGTATTGACGCGGGCCGGTTCTTTCGCCGCAAGATCGCGTTGCTCGGCCCGATCGGTGGAAATGTCGTAGAGCTCCCAACCACCGGGGAACTTCGACACCAGCTTCCATTGGCCATCACGGACCGCGCGGTTGCCTTCGTGCTCCCAAAAAATCGGCTGCGGACGCTTGAGTGATTTGCCTTCGAGCGCGGGACGCAGACTCACCCCTTCCATCGGGGTGATCGCTTCGCCATTGAATCTTACGGGATACTTCGCGCCCGCGAGATCGACGCACGTCGCCATCAAATCGATCAGGTGACCGGGCTGCGCATCGATCTTTCCACGACGCGCCGCGGGAATACCAGCGGGCCAGTGCACGATGAGCGGAGTCGCGATGCCCCCTTCGTGGACCCAGTGCTTGTATTCGCGGAAAGGGGTGTTGCTGACGTTGGCCCAATCGCCGCCGTAGGCCATATACGTGTCGGCGGGGCCCGGCAGTACGCCGTAACCGCCCCGCACCGGGTAGCCGTCGCGGGTCTGGTTGGGACGACTGCTCAATTGCTGTGCATCCTTCGCCATCGGCGGCAGTGACGGGGCCGGGGCGCGAGGTGTAAACTCACCGATCCGGCCGTTGGTCTCCGCGTTGCCGCCGTTGTCTTGGAGGTAGCAAATCACCGTGTTTTCATACTGCCCGGTCGCCTTCAGCTCGGCGACGATGCGACCGATACCTTCGTCCATTACGGTGAGCATCGCGGCGTAAACTTCCATGCAACGGATCTCGAATTCTTTGTTCTTCACCTTGTCCCACTCGCCGGTCTGTGGGGCGAGTCCCCACGCCGCGTCCGCCACCCCGAGTTGCTTTTGTTTTTCCCAGCGCGCCGCGCGCACCGGGGTGTAGCCGCCATCGTAGCGGCCCTTGTATTTCGCGATGTCCCGCTCGCGCGCGTGCATCGGCCAGTGCGCAGCGGTGTAGGGCACGTAGAGCAAAAACGGTTTTCCAGCCTGATCACGTTTGTGTTCGCGAATAAACTTCGCGGCGTGATCGCTCAGTGCGTCGGTGTAGTAATAATCCTCCGACGGGCGGTATTCAGTATCGTTGGCCGCGGTGATGAGCGTGTTGTCGCGCACGAGCGAACTCGGGTCCCAGAAACTCCCGGCGCCGTGAATCGTCCCATAGAAGCGATCGAAGCCACGCTGCAAGGGCCAGTTCTTCTGGTTCGCGAGCGCGGCTGCGGTGTCACCCGGGGTGACGTGCCATTTGCCGGCGGCATACGTGCGATAGCCGGCGGGCTTGAGGGCCTCGGCGAGGGTGACGCTGCGGCGGTTCAGATCGCCGCGATAGCCCTCGGTTCCGTAGTCGCCCATCATGTGGCCGATGCCGGCTTGGTGCGGGTAGAGCCCAGTAAGCAACGCGGCGCGCGTCGGACAACAGCGAGCGGTGTTATAGAACTGAGTGAAGCGCACCCCACCCGCGGCGAGCGCATCGAGGTTCGGCGTCGCGATCTCGCCACCGTAGCAGCCGATGTCGGAGTAGCCGACATCGTCGGCCATAATAATGATCACATTGGGCTGGCTAGCCGCACGTGCCAGGCCGAGGAATAGAAATAACGTTACGAGCGCGGTGGTGAATATCTTTTGCCGGAGGTGCATAGGAGTAATGGTCGAGGGGAAACACAACAGGTGGGCGCATGGGCCCACCTGCCGGAAACGTCTTGGGGCGTCGCGCGGAGCAACGCGAGCACTCAAAGCTTGGCGGCGACACCCGGTTTCGCGCCCTGCCAACCCTGGCGCCATTGGACGAGGAGCTTGTCGACCAGTTCGTTATTACCCGGCGTCTTCGCGATGTTGGTGTTTTCCTGCGGGTCAAGCGTGTGGTCGTAGAGCTCAATCGCATCGATCTTCGCATGATCGTCGCGGGCCACCCACACCACAAAGCGGTAACGCTCCGTGCGCATAGCATAGCCCATTAATTGCCCGATTTCGGACTTGCCGGCGCTGCGTGGATACTGGCTGAAGGCAGCGGATTTCCACGGGCGATTCGGATCGTCGAGCACAGGGCGGAAGCTCACGCCTTCGAGGTGCTTCGGCAGCGACAGACCGGCGAGGTCAGCGAGGGTCGGGTAGATATCCACGAACTCGACAAGGGAGTTCGTCTTCACCCCGGCGTTCTTCATGCCGGGGACAGAAAGGAGCAGCGCGGTATGGGTATCGTTTTCGGTGTTACTGTGTTTGCACCACGCGTCGTGCTCGCCGAGTTTCCAGCCATGGTCGCCCCAGAGGATGACGATGGTGTTCTTCCGCAGATCAAGGCGATCGAGTTCCGCGAGGACCTTACCGACCTGAGCGTCCATGTAACTAATCGCGGCGTAGTAGCCGTGCTTGAGCTGGCGGGCGAGGTCGTCAGGCACGTGACCTTCGGGGATGCCGTGATAGTTACGGAGTTCGCCACCGGGAAGAATGGCGTACTCGGGGGCGTCCTTCGGGCGAAAGGAGTTCGTGGCGAGTTGGATTTTGGCGGGGTCGTAGAGGTCCCAGTATTTCTTGGGCGCGATGAAGGGCAGGTGCGGCTTGATGAAACCGACAGCGAGGAAAAACGGCTCTTTTTTCTGGCTGATGTCCCGGAGCGTGGAGACGGCGAGTTCCGCGACCTTGCCATCCTGAAACGTGTTATCCGGCACCTCGGCGCCCTCGAAGGCGGGGCCGCGGATATTTTTCGCAGCCGGCATGGAATCCGGCACGGTGACTCCCGCAGCCTTGGCGGTTTTCGCCCCCTTGCCCTTCCCCTTGCCCTTGGTGGCGGCAGCGTTGTCCCCGTCGGGATCGACGCCGTAGCGCCGCTCGTTGAGTGTGACGTTTTCCGGCAGTGCGTAGGTGTCGGCCTTCGGCGTGCCCCAGGGCACCGACCAGGACTGCGGGTCGTCGAGGCTGCCATGATAAATTTTGCCCATGCCCTGGACGAAGTAGCCGTTGTTTTTAAAATGCTGGGGAAGCGTCACGACGTTGGGCAGCGCGTCGCGGAAGTGAGTGACGAGATCCCAGACCTTGGTGGTATCGGGGCGAGTGCCGGTGAGCAGACTAGAGCGCGTGGGCGAGCAGACGGCCTGCTGGCAATACGCGCGGTTGAAGGTGATGCCCTCTTTCGCGATGCGGTCGAGGTTCGGGCTCTTCACGTAGTCCGCACCATAAGCACCGAACTCGGGGCGAAGGTCGTCAACGGCGATGAAGAGGATATTGGGCCGATCAGCGGCGTGGGTGAGACTGACGAGCAGCCAACCGAGGAGCGAAGCGAGGCGGAGTTTCATGGTTAAAAATATCGGGCGGAGAAAAGGGGCTGAGTGAAGGACGGAGATGTTTTTGCGGTATTTTTTTCGGGCCGAGTCGGGCCGGCTAGCGTTTTTTCTTCTTTGGCCGCGGTTCGGAGGTCGCGGACCGGGCTTCGGTCGCGACGTCCTCCATCGCGAATTGACCATTCTGGCGCAGCGCGATGACCCACGCGGGACCGACGTCGGCGGCGGTGAGCGGCCGCAGGGCGGCGCGTTCCTGCGCTTCCGCCCAGCCCGCAGGAATGGGCAGCGTCGCGAATCCGTCCCGCGCTGCCTCCGCGATGCTCCCAGCGCCAACGACGACATTTCCCGTGTAGGCGTTCGGCTTAAAGTTGAACCGATCCAAGGGCGGGGTCCGTTCGGCCGCCGTCACGACGACCGACACCCCGCCTTGCGGGCGCACGAAGCGGTTGTTCTTGATGACGCACTCCTCGGGGAGAAGTACCTGCTGCGATTCCGGCCAGTGGCCCTTGTAGGACGAGCCGATTTCCAAATCTGGACCGGAAATCCCGACCAACACATTGTCGGCGAGCACGAGGTCGCGCACCTGCGGATACGTGGGAATGCGCACCTGAGCCGTGCGTTTGCTGTTCGGCTTCACGTCGGGCGTGTAACGCGGCGTCAACGCCTCGCCGATGAACTCGCCGCAGGCCACCCGCAGGCCGTAGTCGCAGCCGGAGATGAAATTTCCCTGCACCAGATTGCCGCGACCCGACATCCGCAGGCCATGGGCTCCCTCGACGCCCTGGCCGAGAACGATGTTGTTTTGCACGGTATTGAAATTTCCGCGACGGATATTGATGCCCCCGCGGGTGGCGATGACGGTGTTGTTCCGCACGACGTTGTGATTCGACTTCAGCGAGATCGTCTCGGTGCCTTCGCCGTCGGCGTGGTCGAAGAGATTTCCCTCGATCGTGAAGTAGGCGCCATCCTCGTCGCGTTCCTCAAGTTTTCCCGAGCCCCAGACGCGGATGATTTCGCGGCCGTTGGCGTTCGCGAGATAGGGGATGCGCTTGAAATACGAACGGCTCACGGTGTTGTGGCGGCTCGCCTCGATGGCATTGCCGATGAGGGGATGAAGATTGTTCTTCCCCTTGAAATAGCAGCGGTCGACAAGGTTGTGGTCGCCCGCAAAGAACACCCAGTAGCATTCGGTTTCGAACGCAGGCGGGTTGTAGTCGATGATTGCCGTGTGCCGAACGACGCCATGGTGAGACTTGAACTGGATCACCGAAGCGCGGGTGGTCGCGCCGCCGTGAAACAGGAGGCCGTCGATGGTCACGTAGGGGGCGTTGATTTCGAGAAATGACGCGCCGCTCAGCGTCACCCCGCCGGGACTCTCCGCGCGAATTTCAACCGGCTGGCCAGCCTGGCCACCCTGGCTGACGACCAGTTTCGCGTCCGTCCACATGCCGTTCTTGAGGATAAGGACATCTCCCGGCTGGGCGGCTTGGAGCGCGCCGGACAGCTCGCTGGGCCCGGGCACGAAAATATCGCGGGCCGCGAGCGGTGCGACCGGAAGTGCGAACGCGAGCGACAGGAGGAGAGCCGAGACAGTTTTCACGGGTAGAGTTTTCGGTTGGACGGCGCGGATGCTCACTCGGATTTCTTTTTCTTGGCCTCGACGTTCTTGGCGTGGCGGCCGGAGCCGTCGCCGTTGTCGAGGATGCCGCCGGCCGGGTTCAATTGAGCGAGGGCGGCGGAAAGGCGTTGGCGGGCGGCGAGCGCGGCGGGGTCCTTGGTGTCGGCCGGAGCGAGTTTCTCGCTCCACGGTGCGCCACTCATATCGTAGAGTTCGCCGGCTTGATTGAGCTTCCAGCCAGTCGAGCGCACGTACCAGTTGCGGGCGAGTTGGACGAAAGCCCAGTCGCGCGGCCGGCCTTTTTCGCCGCGAAACTGCGCGGCCATGCTGCGGCCGTCGATGACGGTGTTGGCGGGGAGCTTCGCGCCGGCGAACTCAGCAAACGTCGGGAAAAAGTCGGTGGAGTCCACCATGTCAGTGCAGATTTTTCCCGCGGGAGTCTTGCCCGGCCAGTTGACGATCATGGGCACGAGCGCCCCACCCTCGAGCATGTCGCCCTTGGCGCCGGAAAGGCGGCGGCCGTTGACCGTGGCGCGGTCGGAGTAGTTTCCACCGGTGCCATTGTCGCCGAAAAAGACGATGAGGGTTTTCTCGCGGAGCTTCAGCCGGTCGAGTTCGGCGACGAGTTGGCCCACCAGTTTGTCCATGTACGCGATGTTATCAGCGTAGAGATCTTTGCTGTCAGGGGCGCTGTCTGGCGTGGGCAGGATTTCCGCGTGGATGTGCGACATCGAGTAATAGAGGTAGAAGGGCTTTTCGCGATTCCGGGTAATGAAATCGACAGCATGGTGGTGCATGACGTCGGGCAGATATTCCTTGTCGCGCAGCGGGACGGATTGGGCGTTCACCAGGTAGTTCTTACCTTTGGCCTGGCTGTTCCAGTAGATGCCGCTGCCCTGAAACTTCAGGTGTTCATCGAAACCGAATTCCGCAGGGCCGAGCGGGAGCTGGCCCCATTTGCCAATCATTGAACTGGCGTAGCCGGCGGTTTTCAGAGTTTTCGGCAAGAACGTTTCGACGGACGGCTTCATCTCGCCGGTGGCGTCTTGGTTGGTCGCGCCAGTGCGAAATGCGTAACGTCCCGAGAGGATCGCGGCGCGCGATGGGCCGCAGAGCGGGACCGTGTAGGCGTTCGTGTAGCGCGTGCCGCCTCGGGCGAGGGCGTCGATGTGGGGCGTCTTCACGGTCGCGTCGGCTCCGTAACAGCCGACGTTTCCGATGCCGAGATCGTCGGCGAGGATGAAGACAATGTTGGGTTTATCGGCAGCGAGGGCACCGGAAACGGCGACGAGGCTGCTGAGCGCGAGGGAGAGCAGACAGGATTTCATAGAGGAGTCGGACGGGAGGGAGCGGGCAGTCAGAACTTAGTGCCGCGGTGGTTCAGCGTATAAGTGAAAAACACCGCGCGGTCTTCGCCGCGCAGGCGGGTAGCGGCGCTACTGCCGGCCTTGAAGTATTGCCGATCGAGGGCGTTGTTCACATTGACGGCGAACGTGTGGGACGTCGCCGACTTGCCGGGAAGTTGGTAGCGCAGACCGGCGCTCCACAGCTGATAAGCGGGTGCGCGGAGCGCCCACTGGCCGGTGGAACGGGTGACGACGCGCGCCCCCGTGGCGGGCGTGGTGGCGTAAGTGTCGCCAGCGTTGGGCGCATCGGTGGGCGTGGTGCCGACGAAGGTCACGCCGACGTTGGCGGAGAAACCCTTGGCGGCGCCACGGACGGGCGTGTATTTCACGCTCAGGCTGCCGTTATAGGGCGCGATGAATTGCGCGGGGCGGCCGACGGCGGCGGGGAACGAGGAACCGAAATCGGTGTAGATCGAATGCACATTGCCATAACTGCCGAGGACGGAAAACGCGTCGGTCGCCTGCCAGTTGAAATCGATCTCGTAACCGCGCACGAGCTGGTTGCCGGCGTTGCGCGTCACGTCGATGAAGGTGCCGGAGCCGCGCGGAGTTTCCTCGAGATCGGTCACGCGGACGTTCTCGCGATTGATGTAGTAGCCGCTCACGGTGTACGAGAGGCGGTCGTTGAGGAGCGTGCCCTTGAATCCGTAGTCGTAGCCGTTGGCGATTTCGGACTTGTAGGCGGTATTGGCGATGTCGATCGCGGCGTCGCCCTGATCGAGGAAATAGCTCTCGCTGAAGTTGGCGAAGACGCGGATCGCGGGGGTGAGTTTGTAGTTCACGCCGACGTTGGGCTTGAACTGGTTGATCTCGCGGCGGACCACTTGGCCGACGACGTAGCCGGGAATGAAAGGCGTGAAAGAGGATGCGGCGGTGAGCTTGTCGCGGTGCTGGTGCGTGACCGAATCATAGCGGAAGCCGGCGAAGGAGAGGAGGTCTCCGCCGAAGAAGGCGGACTGCTGGCGGAAATTTCCGCCGCGGGTGGTCGTGTGCTTCCGGCCGTCACGCGTGAGCACTTCGCCGGGTGAGTCCTGGCTGCGCTTCGGAAAATAAGCGATCGGGGCGGTGGGATTCCAGTTGGCGTCGAGATTGACGAAGCGAGCGGTGTTCCAAGCCACCAGATCAGGATTGGTGGATGCAGCGTAGGAGAGCGTCGGGTTCCACTGGTAGTAGTCGTTGAGGTCGATCGTGACGAGCGTGCGGTGTTCGATCTTGCGGTCGTTGGTCCAGTAGTGAGCGAGCAGGTCACCTTGGAAGCCGCCGCCATCCTCGAAGATTCGGCCGCGGCTCGGCGTGGCCGCGCGGGCGGTGCGAACGGGTGTGGTGGCGAGGGCGGGGTTGATCGTGAACGCGACCCACTGGTTGACGTAGTTGAAGTCCCAACGGCGGGCCTGGTAGGTGTTGGCGGAAAGGCGCGTGCTGAAGACGGAGTTCAGCTTCTTGTCGTAAACGGCGGTGAGGCCGGTGTTGCCGCGGTTGAGTTCGCTGTTGGGACCGCTCGCATTGAACTTGCCGAGATTGACGGCGTAGCCGACGGCAACGTCGTCGTTGACGCTGGCCGTGCCTTTTTGGTCGGTCACGAGCGGCACCGCACTCGGTGCGGAATGGCGGATTTGGAGAAAATACTCTGCGGACAAAAACAGTTTCGAGCCATCCGCGAAGACATGGTCGAGGGCGAGGTAGTATTCGTGATTGCGGTTACGGGCGTAGTCCTGCCCGAACTCGCGCTGATACTGGCTGCCGGTGAAAACGTAGCGCGTCTTGCCGAGCGCGCCGGGCAGGAATGGGCCCGACCCCTCAAAAGTGAGGCGCTGCGTGCCGAAGTCGCCGAAATTATAGCTGAGCTTCTGGCTGGCGGCGTCCTTCGGCGCCTTAGAAATCATATTGATCATGCCGCCGGGCGAAGTGCGGCCGTAGATCGCGGCACTGGAACCCTTGATGATCTCCATGCGGTCAACGTTGCTCGAGCCGTAGCGGCCGAGGCGGAAAAAACCGTCGCGAAGTTGGTTAGAGGAGGAGAAACCGCGGAGGTTGAAATTGCCGCCGATGTCGAGGCCGGTGAAGCCGCTGATGTGCGTGATATTGTCGAGGAGATCGAAGATGCCGAAGTCCTCGAGAAACTCGCTCGTCATCACGTTGACCGAGTACGGCAGATCGATGATCGGCGTCTTGACGCGGCTGCCCGTCATCGTCTCAGACGCGACGTAACCGCGGACGGATTCGGCGCTGACCTCGAACGGCGAGAGCTCAACGGTTTCGGAGGCGTTGGGGCGCGGTGTCGCCGTGGTTTGCGCGAAGACCGCGCTTGATGTGATCAGAAACCCAAGGAGGGCGCGTGACAGGTGTCGGTTGGTCGGTGGTAGCATGAAATTTAAAAAGCGATGGGGAGGGAGCGGCGTGACTGTCGCCGAAGAGACTGGCGGCAATCGCGGTGTGGTCAGCGGAGTCCCGTTCAGAATTTCACCGTCACAGTGAGATCGTACTGGGGCGGCATGACGTAGGAGTAGTTATAGACGTTGGCGCCGTTGGCCAAGGTGACGAAGCCGGTTTTCCGAACGCGGCTGTTCTCGAGATCGAGCAGGTTTTTCACCCCGGCGCGGATGCGGACTTGCTGGCCCCAAATCTTTTGATCCCGCATCGCGTAGGCGCTGACGAGGTGGCTCGTCCCGCCGATCATTTCCTGTTTGTTCGGGACGCCGAAGAGATAGTTGTCACGCCAACTACCGTTGACGCCCAAGCGGACACCGCGGAGCACCGCGGTGGAATCCCGCCGGAAGCTGTAATCGACCACCCAACTCGCCGACCACGGCGAGGCGCGGGCACCGGCGGGCTTGGTGCTGATGTCGAGCGTGTCGAGCAGGAGCTTGGCGGTGGTAAGGATAGCGGGGCTCTCGTTGCCGCGTTTGACGGCGGCATCGTAGTAGGCGCGGAATCCGGCGAGGTCTGGCGCGTTCAGGACGTTGGCTCGGGCGAGGGTGAACCGAAGCTGAAGGGACTTCGTCGGCCGGAGCATCAAGGTCAGATCGGCACCGGTGGAATTTTCCGTCGCACTGTAATTGCGCGCGGCGCTCGCGGTGCCAGGTGCACTAAAGCGGTAGTTCGGATTGGTGGGCAGGACGTCATTCGGATTCATGAGATCCTCGAGGTCCGCGGCGGTCAGGTTGACGATATTGTTATAAGAGAGCGCCACGTTTTGGCGGTCGATGTCGAATACTCCGAGCGTGAAGCCGGCGCGGTCGTCGAAGAGGCTGCCCTTAACGCCAACCTCTTTGGTCACGCCCGTGATCGGGCCGAATCGCTGGTTCTCGAAAGTGACGGCATCCTGAAAGCGGAACGACTCCGAGTAGACACCGTAGACGTTCACGTCCTTGTTCAGCGCCCACGTGAGGCCAGCAGTGTAGCTCGTATTGGCCTGTTTCATGAACAGGTTTTCGACGTATTCGCCGGGCAGCGCGTCGCTGCGTTTCGGCGGGGCGATGGCCTCCGCGAACGGGCCAAAAAAACGCTTGGTCGAATATTCCCAGAGGCGGCTCGTGTCGCGCCGGAGGCCGACGAGCGACTGAAGACGTCCGCCGAAGTAACGTCCGCTGGCGGAAAGCGAAGCGGCGGCAGCCCGGCTCCAGTCGGTGTTGGCGGCGGGATCGTTACCCCCGAGGTTGGCGATCATCCGCATCTCGACGGTGCTCGTCGCGGGCAGGGCTTCCATTTTCAGTCGGTCGTAAAGTGAGCGCGAATAAAACGCGGGATCGTCCAGATAAACGCGCAGGCGGCCGCGATCGTTGGTGGTAATCGCGGGGGCGCTGCCACCGAGGATGTTCTTCACGTTGTAGGCTTGGAGGCGGTAGTTGTCCTTCGAGCTCTCACGATATTCCGCCGTGGCCACGAAGAGCTGCGGCATCCCCTTCAGCCGATCCCAAAGGTAGGCAGCCGAGCCGCGGAAGGCGTCGGTGTCGGTGCCGAAGCGTTTTCGATCCAACGTCGTATCCATGTAAGGCCGACCGTTCACATCGAGCGCGATGGGCGAGTCGACGAACGAGCCGTCGTTGCGCTCCGACTGCTGGTTCTGGTGATTGTACGCCAGCTCGAGGCTGACCGGGCCGGCCTTTTGCTCGATGGTGAGCGAATAGGCGCCAAACGGCCGGGCCTGGAGATCGAACGAACCGCGCAGGTTGTAGTGTTTGGGGAAACCGTCGATCCGCTTCGTGCCGACCACGGCGCCGGTGGCATTGCGCAGTTGCACAAGGAAGACTCCGCCCTCGAGGAGCGAGGGCGTGCCGCCGGCGGCGCCGTTCGCCGCGCCGCGATCGATCGCGGGCAGCGTTGACTGAAAAATCCACGCGCCGTCCGAGGTGAAATAGGTGCCGGCGGAGTTGAAGCCGCGCCCGCGGGCCGATTGCTCCTGCACCGCGACGCTCGCGAATCCGCGCACGTTATCGAATTTACCCTGTTCGACCTCGACGCGGATCGACGTGTGCTTGAACGGCTGCCAGACGGCGGCGAGCGTCTCGCCCGCGAGTTTATAGGCGGACGCATCCTGAAACGTCTTTTGCTGACGGCGGACGGCGTTGAAACGGAGGGCGAGCTTGGAGCCGACCTTGCGATTGACGTCGATTTGGTAGCGGTAAGCGCCCTCGCTCGTTTGCTGCATCAGCAGCGTCCCAAAATTACGCATCATAGGTCGCTTGGTGAAGACCGAACCCTGGCCACCCGGGTCGACCTCGCCGAAGATAACTGAGTTGGAGCCCTTGCCAAAATCGATGCGCTCGACGTTGTAGGTGTCGCTCGGGATGAACCAGCGGAAATAATTCCGACTGACGTTGTTGCTCTGGCTCAGGCCGCGAAACGAGAAATCGCCGTCGAGATTTTTGTCGTCCATCGGCGGCGCGGCGTAAACATTGGCCACGAAGCTGGCGACTTCGTCGGCCGTGAAGAGCCCGAGGTCCTCCATGAAATCGGCGGTGATGGCATCGATGTTTACCGGCACATCCTTGAGCGCCTGCTTGGTGCGCGTAGCCGAAAGGGTCTCGTTGGCGGACCAGCCGGTCTCACGCTCGGTGGCGATGACGAAGGGCGAAAGTTCGATCACGTCTCCCTTTGCGGTTGCTGGGTTAGTGGTCGGCGCCGTTTGCGCGGAAAGTCCGGCGGCGGCTATCCCCGTGAGCATTCCGAGGAGCAAGCGTCTGCAGAGCCTGAAAGCGCATGGAGAGTTTACGGAGGTCATGGGTGGTGGGGTGAAGCGGATTGCTGGGCAGGTTCTTTATTCGTGAAAAGGGAACGGCACTTTCCGTCAAGGAGGTGCCTCACGGCAGCGGTGCCCGGCGCGTGAGCGAAATGCGGACGTCGTCCACGTAGCTGCCGGTAAAAATGAAATCAGGACCCGATTCGAACGCCTGATTGATGTGCAGCCGGACGGCGAGAAACTCGGCGTTGGCCGGAAGGCGCAGCTCCGTGGTCAACCGCTGCCACGTCAAGGGATCGCGATCCATCTGGGTGCGACTGCTCCGGGCCATCGCGAGGGCGTCATTGGTGAGCGCGCTACCCAGGCGTCCGGCCCGTTCGGGAACGGACTCCGAATCGAGGGCATAGAGGGAAATCGCGAAGCCATATTTCTCGGCGTCGGGAAACACCATCGCATTGAAACTCGCCGATACTTCCACCACGGCCCCGCCATCGGATAACTCGCCGCGAAATGGCCGGAGGTCGATCAGGCGGTAGACGACCGCGATATGGCCGCCGGCCGGCTTGGACTTGCCCTCAAAATCGGCCCGAAGAAACCGCATCATCCGCTGACCTTTTTCCGGTTTCACGCCGTTCTGGGCACCGACGATTTCGGCGGCGTCACCGCGCCAGATCCCGGTTTCCAGCGCCGAGCGGATCGCCAACGGCGCCTCGGGGTTCTCAAAATCCTCATCGAGCACCGAGTGCGACTTCACCACGGGTGGAAGGACGTAGGCCCAGACTACGGTCGCGGCGAAAAGCCCTGCCACGAGTCCGACGGCCGCATGGGGCGCCCACTGAAACCACGACAGCGGCCGCGATAGGCTGAACGCGGCGCGACGTTCGCGGAGGGGCAGAATCGGCGTCCGGGCCCTACCCTCTCTCCGGACCACCTCGGCCAACGCAGTGCCGCCGGCCAGTTCGCCGTGGAGCGCCGAATAGTGTAGCCAAGCGTCAAGCGCCGTCGCGTCAGTGCGCAACAGCCGATCAAGTTCGGTGATCTCTTCCGCGGTCGCGAGGCCGTCGCAGACGCGGGCAAACAGCAGATCCTGGTTTGGCGTCATTTTCATGCAGTGGTTCCTTCGGTTCTCATCCCACGCTCGACGCAGTCCAGCAGGACGCGCCGGCTGCGTTGGAGCAGCTTGTAGATCGCGTCCGCCGTACGACCTTCGCGCAGCGCGATGGTTTCGACGGGCTCTTCTTCAGTGTAGTAGCGATTCAAGCTGGCGAGTTGGTCGGGTGGCAGCTTGGCGAGGCAGTCGCGCAGCTTTTCCGCTCGCAGCGAAAGCTCCGGCGACAACACCTCGCGACGGGCATCGATCAGGGCAATCAAGTCGTCGTGCGCGAACGCCTGCCAACGCGGTTGATTACGCCAGAACTCGCGCACCTTGAAGCGCGCGATCCCGCAAGCCCACGGGAGAAATTCCCTCGCCTCGTCAAATTCGGCGCGCTTCGCCCAGAGCGTGACCAGCGTCTCTTGCAGCACGTCGCGCGCGTCGACCGCGGCCGGCACGTAGCGCAGGATAAAGCGCAGCAGAGACCGTTCCTCCGCCATGAACTGGCGGAGAAAAGCCTCTTCGTCGGCGCTGCGATTAGCTTTAGGGGTCATCGATTCCTACCCATCATTGGCAGGTGAGGAGCGAAATTGGACATTTATTTAGCCCAACGTGAAAAAAATCGGCACCGCCGGCACCGAGCGCCGGCGCCTCTGACTGAGCGAAGCAACCCCCGCCTCAGTCCGTTCGCCCTCACTCCTTCGACCCCGGCTGGAATCAATCCGCAATGTCCGCCTCGGGAGTAACCGCCTGCCATCGCGCGAACGTTCCCCGCGGCCGGACAGTTAGCTGAAACCTCACCTTTAGTTCGGTGCCAAGGACGTCCAGCAGCCAGCTCTGTACTGAACGGTGAGCGGGATTCCAGCCGCCACCCTCAGCCCTGGCTGGCCTCAGAAACGCACCGTCAGGCTCGCGTCGACTTGGAGAGGTACAACGTAACTGTAGCGGTAGACGTTCGCGGCGTTGGCGAGCGTCGTGAAACTGGTCTTACGCAGTTTTCCGTTTTCGAGATCAGTGAGATTGCGGAAGCCGAGCCGGGCGCGGACTTGTTGCCGCCAAATTTTTTGATCACGCATTAAGTAGCCGTGCACGAGGTGCGTCGCGCCGCCGCCGAGCGATTGACCGTTGGCGATGCCAAACAGGTAGTCGTCGCGCCAACTGCCGTTGAGCCCCACCCGCACACCGCGCAGCGGAGTCCACACATCACGCTGAAACGCATAATCAATCACCCAGCTTGCCGACCACGGCGACGCCCGGGCACCGGTGGGCTTTTGGTCGATGTCGAGCGAGTCGAGCAAGGTTTTCGCTTCGTTGAGCAGAGCCGGGCTTTCGTTTCCACGTTTCACCGCCGCCTCGTAATAACCGCGAAAACTGTCGAGATTGGGTTGGCCGGTGACCTGCGTGCGCGCCAGGGTCAGGCGGAGCTGCACGCCGCGGGCTGGGCGGAGATTCAGGGTGACGTCGGCCCCCCGGGAATTTTCGGTGGAGCTATAGTAGCGCGCGGCGCTGGCCGTGCCTTCCTCGCCGTATTTATAGCGCGGATCGCCGGGACGAACGTCGTTGGGGTTCATGAGATCCTCGATTTCGGCGGTCGTGAAATCAACGATGGTGTTCCAACTCAGGGCGACGTTTTGTCGGTCGATATTGAATACCCCGAGATTGATGCTGCCACGGTCCTCCCAAAAACTGCCTTTGAGACCGACCTCTTTGTTGACACCCGTGATCGGCGGAAAGCGCTCGCGGTCGAAGGTGCGGACACCCTGAAAGCGGAAGGACTCGGAGTAGACGCCATAGAAATTGAGCCCTTTGGTGAGGACGAGCGTGAGACCGCCCGTGAAGCTGGTGTTCTCCAGTCGCAGCTGCTTGTTCTGCACATATTCACCAGGGAGGGCGTCGCCGCGATTCGGCGGAGGGACCTCTTCGTTGTATTTCCCGAACGTGCGCGTGCCATCGTACTCGTAGTTGCGATTCCAATCGTGCCGGGCGCCGACGAGGGACAGCACGCGACCGCCAAAATAGCGCCCGCTGGCCGAGAGCGAAACAGCCGAGGCTTGGCGCCATTGGGTACCATCAGTCGAGCCCGTGCCGGAGGGAAAGGACGCGAGCGATTTGAGGGTGATAGTCGGGGTGTTGGGGAGATTCGCCGGCTTCAGTGCGTCGAAGAGCGCGCGGGAATAGAACCGTGGGTCGTCGAGGAAGAGGCGGAGACGGACGCGGTCCGAGTTTGTATTCAGTGTGCCACCACGGTCGACGTTGTAGGTATTGTAGGTGTTGAAGCGATAGTTGAGCACCTGATCTTCGCGATATTCAGCGCTACCCACGAAGAGCTGCTGCATCCATTTCCACTTGTCGAAAAGGTAGACGGCGGCGCCGCGGAACGAGTCAACGGTGTTGCCGAAGCGTTTCTCGTCCAACTCGGTTTCCGTGTAGGGCCGGCCGTTGACGTCGATGCTGATCGTACTGGCGAAAAAATTATCGTTACGAATGGCCGTCTGCTTTTGGTGGTTATACGCGAGTTCCAGCCCGACCGGGCCGACGCGTTGCTCGACGGTCACAGAAACCGTACTAAAGGGACGGTTTTGGCGGTCGAAGGCACCCCGGAGATTGTAATGCTTGGGATAGCCGGCGAAGCGCTTCGTGCCCACGATAGCACCGGCCGCATTGCGCATCGTGACATCGAACGAGCCCCCCTCGAGGAGGGATGGCGAGCCGCCGGCCGGGCCGTTGGCGCGGTCGGCCGCGGGGAGCAGGGCCCGATTGATCCACTCACCGTCGGATGTGTAATGGAGGCGGTCGTTGGTGTACGCACGCGAGCGGGCCGACTGTTCGCGAATGGTCACGCCGCCAAAGCCGCGCACGTTTTCGAAATCACCCCGTTCGTATTCAACGCGAATGAGCGTCTCTTTGAGCGGTTGCCACGTCGTCGTCAGCGTCTCGCCCGCGAGCTGAAACGTGGAGGCGTCCTGAAACGTGCGTTCTTGGCGACGCACCGCGTTGAAGCGGAAGGCGAGGTTGCGCCCGATGCGCCGGTTAACATCGAGCTGAAAACGGTAGGCGCCGTCGCTGTTGTAGAGGGACAGGAGCGTGCCGAAATTTCGCATGATCGCGCGCTTGGTGAAGACCGACGCCTGCCCACCCGGCTCGACGTCGCCGAAGATGAGGGAATTGGCCCCTTTGCCGAAATCGATGCGCTCAACGTTGTAGGTGTCGCTCGGCACATACCACCGGAAGTAATTGCGGGTTGCCGTGGATCCGCT
>Ga0114970_10001770_pt1 | contig 16141 bp, 12 predicted proteins | sample M_140205_XF_Meta_FD_87030 | JGI IMG/M metagenome (GOLD analysis project Ga0114970, IMG submission 87030) | Freshwater microbial communities from Lake Montjoie, Canada to study carbon cycling - M_140205_XF_MetaG | ecosystem: Environmental > Aquatic > Freshwater > Lake | place: Lake Montjoie... | reverse complement strand
GGAAATTTGCAGTTTAATCAAGTTTTGACATATAATGGTTCATTAACTACAAGTGCAATTTGGACCGTACCAGTTGGTAAGGTGTGGAAAATAGAAAGTGTTTTAATGGTGAATATGGGAGGTACATCAACCTTTAAAGTGAACAATACAACTGTTTTATACAACGGATTGCCTTCTCAACCAATTTGGTTAAAAGCAGGTGATTATTGTCAGTTTAGTATGTCGCAAGCTGGTAATGGGTATTTTCTGTCAATCATCGAATTCAACATCATCCCATAAAAACTTTCGTATGAAAATTCTCATTCTTTCCTTTTTCCTTCTTCCTTTTTCCTTCCTTTTCTCCCAAGGAAATCTGCAGTTTAATCAGGTAATTTCTAACGCTGGTTCAACGTCAACATCAAATGTCGGGTATAGTACCTATAATTCAATTGCCTATACAGTGCCTACTGGAAAAGTGTGGAAGTTGGAGTACGTGTTCGGAATGAGTAGTGGCTGGTATGTGACAGTGAATAATAAGGTGATTTATTACACAAATATTAGTGGTCAACCATTGGAAAAACAAAGCCCAATTTGGCTAAAAGCTGGTGATATATTAAAATTATCTTCAATGTATAATGCGTATGATTTTTATTTCTCTGGCATCGAATTCAACATCATCCCATAAATCGTTTTTTATGAAAATTCTTATTCTTTCCTTTTTCCTTGTTCTTTGTTCATTGCTCTATTCCCAGGGAAATTTGCAGTTTAATCAGGTTATAATAGGAGGCACAAGCGATCTAACAGTGCCAACAGGTAAAGTATGGAAGATAGAATCATATCAACAACAACAAGTTGGAGTTACGCAAAGTGGTGTCACTTCTGGATGTTCAGACCTTTCCCGTCCTCGTCCCTTTTTTATTGATGGAATAAGTTACCATAACATCAAATCTGCAGGATATGGAGGCGGAAATGTTCCTGTTAGTGCAGCAAATGAATTTCCAATTTGGCTAAAAACCGGACAAATAGTAAAAACAAGTTGTTCCGGTGATTTTTTGAGCATCATCGAATTCAACATCATCCCATAAATCGTTTCATATGAAAATTCTCATCCTTTCCTTTTTCCTTCTTTCTTTTTCATTTCTTTTTTCGCAAGGGAATCTGCAGTTTAATGCGGTAAAAAGGTTTAGTAATCAATCCCTTCCTATTGCATTAGGTACTTGGGTTTCTGTAGGTTCAATAACGGTTCCGGCTAATAAAGTGTGGAAAATTGAATCGAGTAGTCTTACATTTCCTTTTAATGGTGCTTTTATGCTCGCTGTTGATGGTCAAACAATTTTTACAGGACTGAATTCAAACGCGGAGTACAAAATGAATATTTTAGCGCCGATATGGTTGCCAGAAGGTACTTATCCTGTAACGGTATTTCAAAGTTCCGGAGGCATTGCCACAATGGATAAAATTAAAATCTCAGCCATCGAATTCAACATCATCCCATAAAACTTTCTTATGAAAATTCTCATCCTTTCCTTTTTCCTTGTTCTTTGTTCCTTGCTCTATTATCAGCTGGTAACAACATGCGTTATCTAAGTGTCATCGAATTCAATATCATCCCATAAATAGCTTTGTATGAAAATTCTCATCCTTTCCTTTTTCCTTCTTCCTTTTTCCTTTCTTTTTTCACAAGGAAATTTGCAGTTCAATCAGGTCCTAAACATCGAATTCGCTTCAACAGGTGCTACAGCAGTGACGGTTCCAGCAGGAAAAGTGTGGAAGTTAGAAAATTGTATGTTAACATCAATAAATAATTATGCGTGTATGGTCTTCAATGGAACTACCTATTATTTACGGCAACATAATACCTCTTCCTCGGCATGGGATAACTTCCCTTTTTGGTTTGGAAGTGGAAAAACAGTTACGTTTGGTGGTGGCTGTTCTCCAGGAATTGTAAGTATCATTGAGTTTAATGTTGTCCCGTAATCAGTTTCTTATGAAAATTCTCATCCTTTCCTTTTTCCTTCTTCCTTTTTCCTTTCTTTTCTCCCAAGATACAACCTTCGTAAAATCCTTCTATGGTGGTTCAACTACTAAGGTTCCAGAGAATAAAACGTGGGTACTAAAAAACGCATTTATCACATCTGGTGATGGGTATAATATCAAAATCGCCTTGACTAATTTTGAAGAAAAGTATACTGCTGGTCAAGTCATAAATTTCCCCTATTATATCGCTGAAATGGAATTATTGAGTGAGCGTTCAATGGTGAGTTATCTCGTTACAATCCTTGAAAAGAAGGAAGAGAAATAATGCGTTGAGCGAGCTGAATTTGAACAATAAAATGAGGATTAAACTATAGTATCGAACTATAAAAACATTTTTTTAATACGTGCTTATCACTTAGTTAAGAGATTAAAATTATCTTTAACACTAAATTAAATCAACCATGAAAAAACTACTGTTCATCCTTTTTTTAGTGCTCACGGTAAATGGTTATGCCCAATTATTTCCGAATCCAGCCACTTTATCAACTGGTCAAGGGGCAATTGGTACTTTTGATCCAATTTGGTTGGTTTCTCCTTGGTATACTTCGGCACCGCCCAACCCAATCGGTTTATCCTATACACCTGCATTAATTAATAATAATTGTGCACCCGGATCTTGGGTTGATCCAGCTTCATTGCCTGCTCCCGTGAATAATGGGAATTGGATCACAGGGAATGACGCCAATTGTGCAAGTAATACAGCCGATGGTTACAGATATTTCCGTCTAACGCTCGATTTACCTCCAGATTGTAATGGCAGCAGTGTAGCCGTTAATGGTAATTATATTTTATACCTATCTGGTTATGTCGATAATAGCATCACAGATGTTTTTGTAAATGGTACAAGCTTGGGAATTAGTGGTGGGAATTATTCTGTTGGCACACAATTAAATATGACCTTGCCTGGTCCATGGGTGCCTGGAATTAATTTTGTAGATATTCAAATTTATAATATCCCAAATGGAGGAGGAAATCCTTACGGTTTATTGCTTGTAGCCAATAGCGCTGCAACTGCAAATACAGATACTGATGGCGATGGAATTTCAGATATCAATGATTTATGTCCGTGTGAAGCAGGTTTTGCAAGCAATGGTTGTCCGCCGCCAATCACTCCAGATACACAGATTTGTTTAGGAGAATCAACCACAATTGAAGTGGCTACAGCAGGAACTTTTTTATGGAGTAATGGAGAAACAACTGGGACGATTGTCGTAACACCAAATGTAACAACAACTTATACATGCACGATAACGTATCCAAATTCCACGCAAGAAAATTTATCCTCTACGGTAACAGTATTACCAAGTTATAATACCACAATTTCCCAACTTATTTGTGAAGGAGAAACCTATTTATTTGCTGGCAATCCGTACAATCAAACTGGGAATTACAGTGTGATTAATCAGACAGTGAATGGTTGCGATTCGATTTCAAATTTGAACCTTTCGGTAAATCCAATTTATACTGAAACTGTCAATCAAAGTATTTGTCAAGGTGAAACAGTCAATTTTGAAGGAACAAGCTATTCAACAGCTGGGACGTATCAAGTTACGATCAACTCAAGTCAGGGTTGCGACAGTGTTCGAATTTTAAATTTGACGGTCCTAAACACAAGTTCTTCAACGTTGAATGTTGTTGAATGTGGCCAATATGCATGGAACAGTCAAAATTTTACAACGAGCGGCAGTTACACCTTCACAACATTGAACAGCAATGGGTGCGATTCAGTGGCTCAGTTAAACTTGACTATTCACCCAATTTATCAAGTTACGATTGATACAGCTTTGTGTCAAGGTGAAGCCTACAACAATAACGGCACGACGTTTAATCAAACTGGAAACTATACAATTCCGCTTCAAACAATAAACGGTTGTGACAGTACTATTTCAATTAACTTGATAGTCTATCCAATTCCAGCAGCACCAATTTTAACTGCTAATCAGCCAGAGTGCCCAGGTGAACAGCTTCAGTTGGCTGCCATTACAGCCCTAAATTCTGAACTGTTTTGGCAGGGACCATCTAATTTTTATTCAAGTAATAATCCAATTTCAGTGCTTGCGTCTAATGCAACGATTGGTTCCTATTTGGCCTATTCAATCGCAAATGGGTGTGTTTCTGATACTTCCTTTATTTCCACCTCAATCCTCAATCCAGAAGACTTTGAAGGAAGAGATTTTCCGAATGTCCTCACGCCAAACAATGATTTTATTAATGAAAATTTCAATTTAAAAGAGATCTATCAGTCCTGCTTAGCCTATGAGTTAAGAATTTATAACCGTTGGGGCTTGAATGTTTACTTACAAACCAATGACACAGCTCCTTTTGATGGAAAAACTCAAGATGGAATGGAATTAACCGAAGGCATTTATTTTTATAAATTAACCTATGACGGCGGACAAAAAACTGGATTTTTTCATATTTTGAGGTAATCGATAAACTCATTGGAGGCCAGTTCATTGCATCACTATCAGTTATAAACTTTAAACCCTTCGACACCCTTCGATAAACTCAGGGGAGTCCAGCTCAGGGCATCGCTATAAACCCTTCGGCAAAAGCTCAGGGCATCGCTATAAACTATCAACTACCAACACTAGATTCAATTACTAATGCAAGTTTTTGATAAAAAAATCCTTCCATTTCAAATATAAGTGCTATTTTTGTGTAAAATATCACAAAATAAACACTTATAAATGGAAAGAGCATTACAAAGTGAACTTCAAAGTTGGCAAAAACAGCCCAATAGGTTACCATTAATTATTCAAGGCGCTAGGCAAGTTGGAAAAACCTACCTGATGAAATGGTTTGGTCAAAATCATTTTGAACAGTATGCTTATTTTAATTTTGATGAACGACCTGAGCTGAAAGATTTTTTTACGTCCAATAAAGATGTTGATAGAATTATTAATTCACTATCATTAATTAGTGGTAAAACCATTAATTCCAGTACGCTGATTATTTTTGATGAAATACAAGAATGTCCGGAAGCATTAAATACATTAAAATATTTTGCTGAAAAGAAACCTGAAATCCCTATTGTTTGCGCTGGTTCATTATTAGGAATCGTATTAAATTCTGGAATTTCTTTTCCTGTTGGTAAAGTTGCATTTATGACACTTTATCCATTAACGTTTAAAGAAGTTTTACCTTATTGGAACGATAATTTAGCCCGGTTTTTAAATCAAATAAAAAGCATTGAACCAATACCAGATTATTTTTTTTTCGACCTAGTTGACAATTTTAAAAAATACCTCATTACAGGTGGTATGCCGGCAGTATTAAATGCATTCAAACAAGAAAATTCATTTGATGCTTGCGACACTGTGTTACAAAATTTAATACTCTCTTACCATGGCGATTTTGCAAAGCATCCCGTAATGAGTGATGTAGCAAAAATAGGACAGGTGTTTAATTCCTTACCCAGTCAACTTGCCCGCGAAAACAAAAAATTTATTTATCAATTGGTTAGGACAGGAGCCAGAGCAAGAGAATATGAAGATGCTATTCAATGGTTAATACGTGCTGGCTTGGTGTATCAAGTCAAATTAATTTCAAAACCCAATATTCCACTTGCGGCGTATGATGATGTGAGTGCTTTTAAATTATATGCACTAGATGTTGGAATGATTCGTAAAATGGCTAAGCTATCGCCAACAGCTTATACCGAAGGGTCGCGCTTATTTACAGAATTTAAAGGAGCAATAGTAGAAAATTATATTTTACAAAGTTTAGCGGCACAATTTGATGATCTTCCGCGGTATTGGACCTCAGGAAATACAGCTGAAGTTGATTTTGTGATACAATACAAAAATGAAATTATACCCATTGAAGTGAAAAGTGATGAAAATATTAAAAGTAGAAGTTTACAGATGTATCATCAAAAATATAACCCAAAATTACGCATCCGTTTTTCGTTAAAAAATCTTTCTTATCAAGATGGTTTATTGAATATTCCTCATTTTCTGTCCGATTATACAAAAGAAATTATTAAAATTATTTTGAATGATTAAATTTCTTATCTTCCTTTTTTGCCTTCTCTAGGTTATTGAAAATAAGTTAATTTACAATAGCTAAAATTATCACTCCTCACAATTCGGCCAGTTCATTGCATCACTATCAGTTATAAACTATAAACCCTTCGGCACCCTTCGATAAACTCAGGGGAGTCCAGCTCAGGGCATCGCTATAAACCCTTCGGCACCCTTCGATAAACTCAGGGGAGTCCAGCTCAGGGCATCGCTATAAATTCCTCACTCATAATTCCTGTCTCTCACATTATTTTTCTATTTTAGTGCCTGATTAGCTTGGAACCACCGAAAATTCAATTTATTGATACTAAAAAGATTTTACATCCTTTCGGATTTTATACTATGAAAATGAAAAAACTACTATTTTTACTGACTCTCAGTCTCAGTCTCGGCTCTCGGCTCTCTGCTCTCTCTTCCGCATACGCCCAAACAATCCCGCCACCCTACATCAATTACCAAGCGGTTTTGTATGATGTAAATGGCGCGAATCCAAATAATCCGTTGATCAACCAATCGTTTTCTACGTTTGTCAACATCAATGATGAACTAGGAAACTTATTGTACCGCGAAGAACATTATGCTTCTACAGATGCAAACGGGCTAATCACCATTAAAATGGGCGATGGTCTATACATTGCAGGGCCAATTACCAATTTCAATCAAATTGACTGGGGAGTTGGAAAATATTATTTAGTAGTAGATTTCAACATCAACGGAACAACGAGCTCCACCGCTCCTGAACAATTGGTGACGGTGCCGTATTCATTTTATTCAGGCAGGGCAGGGAACGGAATGACTTCTGTCACGGACAATGGCAATGGAACTTTGACCTTTACCTATGCGAATGGTGCAACCTATACCACACCAACATTGAGTGGAATTCAAGGGCCGGCTGGGGCTACTGGGCCGGTTGGTCCAACTGGGGCTTCGGGGCCTTCGGGAGCGAATGGACAAAGTGCTTACGATCTTTGGCTCGCCCAAGGAAATACGGGGTCTGTGCAGGATTTCTTGTCAACAAGTGCCTATCAAATTTGGTTGGCGCAAGGAAATACAGGAACGTCACAAGACTTTTTGAACACATTGGTTGGGCCTTCGGGAGCTTCAGGCATTCAAGGACTAATAGGACCAGCTGGTGTTCAAGGACCACAAGGACCCATCGGATTAACGGGTGCAACAGGTCCACAAGGAATTCAAGGGTTGACTGGAGCTGCAGGTCCACAGGGACCCATCGGATTAACGGGCGCAACTGGACCACAAGGAATTCAAGGTTCTGCAGGAAATGATGGAGCAGCAGGTCCACAGGGTCTAATTGGATTAATGGGGCCTCAAGGTCCACAAGGGATTCAAGGTCCCGCCGGAGCAAATGGTACAAATGGTTTGAATGCATTGATTAAAACCACATCTGAATCAGCAGGAGCCAATTGCACGAATGGTGGAACGAAGATTGAAACCGGTTTGGATGCGAATGGAGATGGAATTCTAGATGTCGGAGAGGTGAATGTTAGTCAGACAAAATATGTTTGCAATGGCACAAATGCAACAACATCATCAACACAAGGTGTGATGGTTGGAATTTCATCATCCACGACTTGGACATGTCCTACCGGAGTTACTCAAATAATTGTTGAGCTCTGGGGAGGAGGAGGAGGAGGAGCATATGGACAGTCAGGTGGTAATGGCGGCTATAACCGTTCAACAATTAATGTGGTGCCCGGTAATTCCTACAATATCGTAATTGGTAATGGGGGAAATGCCGCTACAGCCAATGCTTCTAACCCGAGTGGTACAGGGTCAACAGGCAGTGCATCTTCATTTGGAGGTGTCCTCAGTGCTTCTGGTGGAACAGGGGGGTCATGTTGCTGGTTAGGTGGTTCTGCTCCAAGCGGATCGGCTATAAATTGGCCTTATTCTTCTATATCTGCGCCTACATACATTCCCAATCATTTTTTTAGCATACCAAGCAGAGCTCCAGGAGGAAGTGCAGGCAATCCAAATGGGGCTCCTGCGCCAACGGCAGGCTCATTAGGTTTCGCTATAATACGCTATTAAACTCAGTTCGATTTTTAATTGAGCTCCGAATTCATTTTAATTTATTAGATTAAGTTTTATTCCATCAACTATGAAAAAACTACTATTCACATCACTCATTATGCTATCAGTAGCATTCGCTGGTTTCTCGCAAACCATCCCACCACCCTACATCAACTACCAAGCGGTCTTGTATGATGTAAATGGTGCAAATCCAAACAATCCATTGATCAACCAATCGTTTTCTACGTTTGTCAATATCAATGATGAACTAGGAAATTTATTGTATCGTGAAGAACATTACGCTTCAACAGATGCAAATGGGTTGATCACTGTTAAAATGGGCGATGGTCTATACACCGCAGGCCCAATCACCAATTTCAATCAAATTAACTGGGGCGTTGGGAAATACTATTTAGTAGTAGACTTTGATATCAATGGTACAATTAGCTCCACTGCTCCTGAGCAATTAGTAACTGTTCCGTATTCGTTTTATGCTGGTAATGCGGGCAATGGAATGACAGCCGTTGCTGATAATGGAAATGGAACATTGACGTTTACCTATGCGAACGGTGCGACGTATACAACGCCAACATTAGCTGGAATTACGGGTGCTCAAGGTCCAATTGGATTGACAGGTCCAGCGGGTCCAACTGGCGCTCAAGGAATACAAGGAGTAGCTGGATCAAATGGAGCAGTTGGTGCGACAGGCCCACAAGGTCCAGCAGGACCAACTGGAAATCAAGGGGTACAAGGCCCAGCGGGCCCAGCAGGCAGTAGTAATAACATCAGTTTTGGTGGTGGTAGTCTTGATGGAACAGTTACAATATCTACAAATACGACATTAACTCGAAATATGTATTATGATAATTTGACCGTAAATTCAGGTGCTATATTAAACACAAATGGTTACAAAATTTATGTGAAAGATACTTTGTTAAATAATGGAATAATAGGTTCAATTGGAAATTCTGGTACAAATGGTGGAATCGGTACATATTCAACTGCAGGAGTCGGTGGAGCATCATTGCCTATTTCTTCAGAATTCCTTGCGTCCAACGCTGGCGGAAATGGCGGGGTTGGTAAAAGTGGTCCCACACCTGGTTCTGGTGGTCCTGGAGGAGACGCTAATGCAAATAATTATAGTTTAATTTCTGGCAGCGGGGGTATAGGAGGAAATGGTGGTGGAGGTAACTATCCAGCTGGAAATGGAGGGAATGTTGGAATAATTACATATAAGCCTATAATGCATTTAACACATAACTTCTTAAGTGGTTTATCAATGCTTTCAGCTGGCGGTGCAGGTGCAGGTGGTGCGGGAGGAGGAGCTCCAATTAGTGGATATGGTGTTAGTGGAGGCGGAGGCGGAGGCGGAGGAAATGCTCACCCCGTTATAATATTTGCAAATACTATTATTAACAACAATATTATCCGTTCCAATGGTGGTAATGGTGGTAATGGTGGCGTTGGTTATACAAACACTTCAGGATATAGTGCTGGTGGCGGTGGCGGTGGTGCTGGTGCTAGCGGTGGATTCGTGTATTTAGTGTATAAGAATTTAATTCCAGGTACAATTCAAGCAATTGGAGGGACTGGTGGAATTGGAGGAGCAGGAGGCTTTTTTGGTGGATCTGCTGGGACAGCAGGCATGAATGGATCAAATGGACGAATCATTAAAATAGATATTACAAATGATTCAATAACGACATTGTGATGGGAAATAATTTTAAAATAGCTATGATAACTGCATTACTAATATTTATTACAGTAGTTAATCTTTAAATACTTCCGCTCAATCGCCTCAATCCTTCTCATAACAAGCGGACTTGTATGACGTAAACGGTGCGAATCCAAATTCACCCTTAACCAACCAATCGTTTTCTACTTTTGTAATCATCAATTATGAACTAGGGAACTTATTGTACCGTGAAGAACATTACGCTTCAACCAATGTAAACGGACTTATCGCCGTTAAAATGGGTGATGCTTAATATACCGTTAAATACAATTTAGTTCAATACCGATTGCTGTGATGCCGGTATAATTTGAAATTGGTTCAAAGATAATTGGACTATAGTGGAAACATTAGCGGTACGAAGTAGACATCTATCAGATTCTCGCAATTTTGTAAAAAAATGCTTCCATTTCAAAGATAAGTGCCTTTTCTGTGTAAAATATCACATAATGAACACTTGTAAATGGAAATAGCATTACAATTGCACTACAATTTGGAAAAACACCCAAAATTACGCATTCGGTTTTCTTTAAAAAATCTTTCTTATCGAGATGGTTTATTGAATATTCCGCATTTTATGTCCGATTATACAAAGGAAATTATTGAATTTATTTTAACTGATTAACTACCCTTCCTGCGTTTTATGCCTTCTTATTTCTAGCTGGAGGATCGCTTAATCCATAACAGGTAGATTTACTCACCTTGCCAAGTAAGAAATTAAACTCCAAGGTTTCATCGGCCTGAAAGTTAGGTTTGTACAGGCACTGGTATGAGCTATTTGCGGAAAGATGGAGTAAACGTTATCTCCCTGGCTTCGCTGGGTTATTGAAAATAAGTTAATTTACAAAAGGTAAAATTATCACTTCTCACAATTCGGCCTTCCGGCCAGCTCAGGAACCTTAATTCATCATTCCTAATTCATCATTCCTAATTCATCCTACATCATTCATTAACTCATCACTATAAAAACCCTTGTTTAACGATAAATAGTCTTAATTAATCACACAAAACTCAAGTTTAATACTCCTGATTTTCAATTTAATTATCTATTTTAGCTCCAGATTTATTCGAAACCACCTAATAATCATAAATTATTAATTAACAGAAGAGTTATGTTCTTCAGCTTTTATACTATGAAAATGAAAAAACTACTATTCTTAGCAATCAGTCTTTTGTCTTTTGTCTTTTTTCCATTGTCTTTGAAAAGCCAAACAATCCCACCACCCTACATCAACTACCAGGCGGTCTTGTATGATGTAAATGGTGCGAACCCAAACAATCCGTTGATCAACCAATCGTTTTCAACGTTTGTCAATATCAATGATGAGTTAGGAAACTTATTGTACCGCGAAGAACATTACGCTTCAACAGATGCTAATGGACTTATCACCGTTAAAATGGGTGATGGTTTATACACCGCAGGTCCAATAACCAATTTCAACCAAATCAATTGGGGCGTTGGAAAATATTATTTAGTTGTTGATTTTGATATCAATGGAACGATCAGTTCTACCGCACCAGAGCAGTTGGTAACTGTTCCGTATTCGTTTTATGCAGGGAATGCAGGAAATGGAATGTCAAGCGTTATTGATAATGGCGATGGAACATTGACGTTTACGTATGCGAATGGTGCCACGTATATTACGCCTATTCTATCAGGTGTGACAGGTACTCAAGGTCCAGTTGGACCAGCCGGTGCAACTGGAATTCAAGGACCAATGGGACCCCAGGGACCAGCAGGAAACGATGGATTAGACGGTGCAACAGGTCCTCAAGGAATTCAAGGTTTAACTGGCGCTGTCGGAGCGACAGGACCTACTGGTCCTCAAGGAATCCAGGGAGTAGCAGGAACTAACGGAATGAATGGTGCAGTTGGTGCTCAAGGTCCAATTGGATTTACAGGTCCAGCGGGTCCGCAAGGAATTCAAGGTCCTGCGGGAAATGATGGATCTACTGGCCCTCAAGGTCCAATCGGGTTAACTGGTGCTCAAGGTTCACAAGGTATTCAAGGAGTAGCAGGAACTAATGGAGCAAATGGAGCAAATGGTGCAACTGGAACACAAGGACCTCAAGGGGTTTCTGGAACCAATGGCTTAAATGCATTAATTAAAACAACAACAGAACCTATTGGAGTAAATTGCGCAAGTGGTGGAACTAAGATTGAAACTGGATTGGATGCGAATGGAAATGGAATATTGGATGCTGCTGAGATTAATGCAGTTCAAACGAAATATGTTTGTGACGGTTTTGGGTCATCAGGAGCAATCCCTTTCTCTAATTTTCAAGTTTATTCCACACCAGGAAGTTATAATTGGACTTGCCCGGTTGGAATCACAAAAATTATGGTTGAATGTTGGGGAGCAGGCGGTGGTGGTTGTTCTCAGACACAGTATTCATATAGTAGTGCAGGCGGCGGTGGCGGTGGATATGCTAAAAGTATACTTTATGTAAATTCGGGTACAACATACACGGTTGTGGTTGGTTCAGGAGGAGTTGCTGTTACTGGAGTCTCGAACGTTAACGGTAATAATGGAGGTAATAGTAGTTTCAATGGAGTTGTAATTGGAAATGGCGGTGGTGGAGGGAATTCTACTGATTGGGGTATGGGAACTAATGTTAGAGCTACTGGAGGTTCAGGTGTTGGACAAATAGTTCGATCAGGAGGTAATTATTTTGTCGTTTATAATAATTCGGATGGAATGACAGCTTATTTTTATGGCTACGCTCCAAACTCGAGTTTAGGTACTCCTCCAGCTTTCCCTGGAGGGGGAGGAGCAAATAATGGTAATGGTGCAAATGGTCAAGTAATAATTACATATTAAAAAAGTAGATTAGAACCTCTAAATTAATTTCAAATTAACCGTTAATTATTATGAATAAATCATACTTAACTTTTTTGTTAACAGCTTTTATTTTTACGTTAGTTTCAAAATCGGAAAGCCAAACCATCCCACCACCCTTCATCAATTACCAAGCGGTCTTGTATGATGTAAATGGTGCAAACCCAAATTCTCCATTAACCAACCAATCGTTTTCAACGTTTGTCAACATCAATGATGAATTGGGAAATTTATTGTACCGCGAAGAACATTACGCTTCAACAGATGCAAACGGGCTAATCACCGTTAAAATGGGCGATGGTTTATACACCGCAGGTCCAATTACCAATTTCAATCAAATCGATTGGGGAGTAGGGAAATACTATTTAGTCGTTGATTTTGATATCAATGGAACAATTAGTTCAACTGCTCCAGAGCAATTGGTTACGGTTCCGTATTCGTTTTATGCAGGAAATGCAGGGAATGGACTTGCAACAGTAATCGACAATGGTGATGGGACTTTATCTTTTATAAATGAAAATGGTTCTGTTTACACTACTGATATATTAACAGGAATACAAGGTCCGATAGGGCCAATCGGATTAATAGGGCCTTCGGGAGCGACAGGTCCAGTTGGTGCAACGGGACCCCAGGGCATTCAAGGTCCAATGGGTTTGACCGGAGCAACTGGGGCAACTGGGGCAACAGGTCCAACGGGTGCAACTGGCCCACAGGGATTGCAAGGGATTCAGGGGCCGATAGGTTTGACCGGAGCAACCGGGGCAACTGGGGCAACAGGTCCGACGGGTGCAACTGGCCCACAGGGATTGCAAGGGATTCAAGGACCAATTGGATTAACTGGATTAACAGGCCCTACAGGACCACAAGGACCCCAAGGAATTCAGGGCCCAGCTGGAACGAATGGGACAATAGGACCACAAGGACCAATTGGATTAACTGGTCCGGTTGGAGCAACGGGTCCGCAAGGTCCACAAGGATTATTGAACAATGGGACGAATGCGGGGAATACACCGTATTGGGATGGTACACAATGGGTTGTAAATGGAACGAATTTTTATAACAATGGCGCAAGTTTAGGTATTGGAACCACAACACCAGATGCATCGTCGAAATTGGAGGTAAACTCTACCTCCCAAGGTTTTTTACCTCCAAGATTAACAACCTCGCAGCGCGATGCCATCGTTTCACCAGCGATTGGTTTAACTATTTATAACATTACTGTAAATTGCTTGCAGTGGTGGAATGGTACTAATTGGTACGACGGATGTGCAAATAATAACCTGACTTCCACGCTTACTTCAGTAAACTGTAGTGGTGCAACAAATACAGGTACTTTAATGAACGGGACTGCAGCTAATGGAGTGTTTGCATCAGTACCATATACAGGTGGAAATGGTGGTAATTATAGTTCTCAAATTATTTCTTCAACGGGTGTAATAGGTTTAACAGCTTTACTTTCGGCAGGTGTATTATCAAATGGTGCTGGTTCACTGATATATACAATAACAGGTACCCCAACTTCTAGTGGAATAGCAAATTTTGCTATCACGGTAGGCGGACAATCTTGTACTTTAGGAGTAAGTGTGGCTGCCAATCAACCACAATATCCTGCAGGGGCTATTAATTGCGCGGGCGCAACAGAGGTCGTTGATGTTATGAATCCCATTACTGGAAAAACCTGGATGGACCGAAATTTAGGTGCTACACAAATGGCCATAAGTAGCACAGATGCAGCTTCTTATGGTGATTTATATCAATGGGGTAGACGAACAGATCAACACCAATGCCGAACCTCTTCCGTAATCGCGACACTTTCTAGCACGGACCAACCGGCACATGGTAATTTTATTGGAACAATTGTTGGAAATGCTGGTTTCGAGTGGAGAAGTCCCCCAAATCCAAATTTATGGCAGGGGGTGAGTGGAGTGAACAATCCCTGTCCAAGTGGTTACCGAATACCAACCTATGCAGAGTTAGATGCGGAGCGTTTGAGTTGGACTAGTAACAATAGTGCCGGCGCTTTTGCTTCCGCACTTAAATTACCTTTGACGGGAATGCGGGATAACGACTATCTTGGTTCGTTGATTTTTGTTGGAACCTATGGATTTTATTGGAGCAGCACTGTGAGCGGCACCGAGTCTCATTACATGGAATTCTCCAGTAGCAGTGCTGGTTTACCCACTTCACGACGAGCGCGTGGGCATGCTGTACGTTGCATAAAGGAAATAGCAGGAGCAATTGGTGCTTTAAATTGCGGAGGTGCTTCTACTCCAGGTACCTTATACAATGGTAATGTAGCCACTGGTTTTTCTGTTACAGTTCCCTACTCAGGTGGAAATGCTGGGAACTATAGCGCACAAAGTGTATCTTCTACTGGAGTAACAGGTTTAACTGCAACTCTTGCAGCAGGTTACCTTGCCAATGGTAATGGATTATTGACGTATATCATAAATGGAACTCCAACCGCAATTGGAACAGCAAGTTTTGCCCTAACAATTGGTGGGCAAAGCTGTTCGTTTACAGTTCCTGTTCAATCTGCATTGGCAGCGCAATATCCTGCAGGTTCGGTTTTCTGTGCTTCAGGCCCAACTGCAATCGTGGATGTGACCAACCCAACAACTGGAAAAATATGGATGGATCGAAATTTAGGTGCTTCGCAAGTAGCAACAAGTTCAACAGACGCCGCTTCTTATGGAGATCTATACCAATGGGGAAGAAGAAGTGACGGTCATCAGTGTAGGAATTCAGCAACAACGGCAACTTTGAGTTCTAGTGACCAACCTGCGCATGGCTTGTTTATATACTCCTGCAATTGTGATTGGCGAAACCCGCAAAATGTAAACTTATGGCAAGGTGTCAGTGGTATAAATAATCCTTGTCCCCAAGGGTATCGCATTCCTACACAAGCCGAATGGAATACTGAAAGTGCGAATTGGGGAGGAATGTCAGGTGCAATTAGTGGAACAGTTTTGAAATTACCTATGGCTGGGTACCGATACAATTCAGTATCTATTGATATGAGTGTAGGTGCATATTGGTCATCCACAGTTGAAAATTCTGGTGTTTCTTGGAATTTATTATTTAGTCCAAGTAATGATGGTGCGAATGTGTTTTTCAGAAGCTTAGGATTATCCATTCGCTGCATTAAAAATTAAAAATCTATGAAAAAACTACTTTTTTCCCGCGCAATCAGTCTTTTGACCTTTGTCTTTTGTCAATTGTCTCTATACGCCCAAACCATCCCACCACCCTACATCAACTACCAAGCGGTATTGTATGATGTAAATGGTGCGAACCCAAATAATCCATTGATCAACCAATCGTTTTCAACGTTTGTCAATATCAATGATGAGTTAGGAAACTTATTGTACCGTGAAGAACATTACGCTTCAACAGATGCAAATGGGTTAATCACCGTTAAAATGGGTGATGGTCTATACACCGCAGGTCCAATTACCAATTTCAATCAAATCGATTGGGGAGTAGGGAAATACTAT
>Ga0114970_10001769_pt1 | contig 16143 bp, 8 predicted proteins | sample M_140205_XF_Meta_FD_87030 | JGI IMG/M metagenome (GOLD analysis project Ga0114970, IMG submission 87030) | Freshwater microbial communities from Lake Montjoie, Canada to study carbon cycling - M_140205_XF_MetaG | ecosystem: Environmental > Aquatic > Freshwater > Lake | place: Lake Montjoie... | reverse complement strand
GCGGGCAACTTCAGGTTTTCAAAATGGGCAGCCCGCTCAACCTCTACTTTTTGGCGATCAATGTACCCCGCATACTTGGCTGCAATCTCAACCTGCTCAATCACAGCCGCCGAAAGTTCGCCCAATGTTTCACGTGAAACAGTTGTTGAAACGTACCGATCCCCGTCCAAGGACACCAGGCTTTCGTACCCGACGCCAGGCCGACGGAGCAAATCAAACAAGTTGTGCTCATGCTCGATGGCCTTACCCAGTACGCGTGCCGACTCAGCATCAGGCAGGTTTCTGGGGTTGACCCAAGTTGACTTCAGGCGCTCTGTTTCACGTGAAACAGCTTCGCGCTTTGTACAAAAAGAAGCCCAGCGCTCATCGTCCACCAGGCCCATTTGGCGGCCCGCCTCGGTCAAGCGCATGTCCGCGTTGTCTTCCCTAAGCTGCAAGCGGAACTCTGCCCTGCTGGTAAACATGCGGTAAGGCTCCGTCACGCCTTTGGTAATAAGATCGTCCACCAGCACGCCCAAGTAGGCCTGGTCGCGGCTTGGCAACCATGCGCCGCCCATGTCATGGGCGGAGCCGGACAAGGCTCTGCATTGAAGCGCCGCATTGATACCAGCAAACAAGCCCTGAGAGGCGGCCTCTTCATAACCTGTCGTGCCATTGATTTGGCCCGCAAAGAAGAGCCCCCCAATTTGACGGGTTTCAAAGCTGCTCTTCAATGACCGTGGGTCAAAGTAGTCGTATTCAATGGCATAACCGGGTCTCAGAATGTGCGCATTCTCAAGCCCCTTCATGGACCGAACCAAGGCGTATTGAATGTCAAACGGCAGGCTGGTGGAAATGCCATTGGGATAAAACTCGTGGGTGGTGAGACCCTCGGGCTCTAAAAAGATCTGGTGACTGTCTTTGTCGGCAAAGCGATTGATCTTGTCTTCCACACTTGGGCAGTATCTCGGGCCAACGCCTTCAATCTTTCCCATGAACATGGGGCTTCGATCAAAACCAGACCGAATGATGTCGTGCGTTCTCTCATTGGTATGCGTGATCCAACAAGGCATCTGCGCGGGGTGCATGTCTGCTCGGCCCATGAAACTGAAAACCGGAACGCCAGCCTCTGAATTCAAGCCGCCGGGCATGCCATCACCGGGCTGCTCTTGGCACTTTGAAAAATCAATGGTGCGGCCATCCAGGCGCGGCGGCGTGCCCGTTTTCAAGCGGCCCTGAGGTAACTTGAGCTCTTTCAAGCGGGCCGACAAACTGAGCGCTGGCGGGTCACCCGCCCGACCGGCCGAATAGTTTTCTAAGCCAACATGGATCTTGCCATCCAAAAATGTGCCCGCCGTCAGAACCACTGTTTTGGAACGAAAGCGAACACCCACTTGCGTGACAGCCCCCACCACGCGGTCTTCTGTTCCATTAGACTCCACCATGAGATCGTCTACGGCCTGCTGAAACAACCACAAGTTTTCTTGATTTTCTAGTCGGCGGCGAATGGCTGCCTTGTACAAAATTCGATCTGCTTGAGCGCGTGTTGCACGCACAGCAGGGCCCTTGGAGCTGTTCAGAATTCGAAACTGAATGCCCCCTTCGTCAGTTGCCAAGGCCATGGCGCCGCCCAAAGCATCGAGCTCTTTGACCAAATGGCCCTTGCCAATACCACCAATCGAGGGGTTGCAGCTCATCTGGCCCAAGGTCTCAATGTTGTGGGTCAGCAAGAGTGTTTTGCAACCCATTCGCGCAGACGCCAGCGCGGCTTCGGTGCCAGCATGGCCACCGCCGACAACGATCACATCAAATTCTTGTGGGTAAAGCATCAAATCACCAGTCCATCACCTTAGGGTCGGCGCTTCTCGCGCCGTGAGAGGCCAGTGGCCAAGGGGGTGATTTTATCTGTATCGGGTGTTCCTTGTGTGACTGATGCCAACGGCCATCTGAAGCTAAGCTCAAGTCACCCGCCAACAGGAGAGACAATGAGCCCGTCCCAAACCCATCAAGAACGCTGCCACCCTGATGAGTGGCAACTGCGCGTCGATTTAGCGGCGTGTTACCGCTTGGTTGCTTTGTATGGTTGGAGCGATTTGGTTTTCACCCACATCAGCGCCAAATTGCCAGCCTCGGTGTGCGGCGATGAACACCAGTTTTTGATCAACCCCTATGGGTTGATGTTTGATGAAATTAACGCATCAAGCTTGGTCAAGATCGACATGCATTGCAACAAGCTGGATGCAGAGAACCCCTATCCGGTAAACCCCGCGGGTTTCGTCATTCACAGCGCCGTGCATGAAGCGCGCCCAGAAGCCGCGTGTGTGCTTCACACGCACACCCGCGCTGGTGTGGCCGTGAGCGCGCAAAAACAAGGCGTGCTGCCCATCAGCCAGCAAAGCACCTTTGTGCTGGCCTCGCTGGCCTATCACGACTACGAGGGCGTTGCCATTCGCGACGATGAAAAAGCACGCTTGCAAAAAGACTTGGGCGAAGCCAACTTTTTAATGCTACGCAATCATGGCTTGCTCACTGTGGGCAAAACCATTGCCGATGCATTTTTAGGAATGTACACATTTGAAAACACCTGCCGCATTCAGGTTGATGCGCTTGCTGGTCAACGCGGCTCTGCCGATCTCACGGCGGTCAATCCTGAAATTTTGAATGGCATTGCACACGTGATGAAAGTCCAAACCGGCGGCTTGGGTGGTAGTTTTGTTTGGCCTTCTTTGTTGCGCAAACTCAACCGCGAAAATCCTGGCTACGACGTATGAAAAACTTGTTTGAACCTTGCCAAGCTGGCCAACTGCAACTCGCCTCACGCATTGTGATGGCGCCTCTGACGCGCAACCGCGCGCCACAGGCTCTAGCGAATGCCCTCATGGCTGAATACTATGGCCAGCGGGCCAACCCCGCTACTGGCGCAGGGCTCATCATCACAGAAGCGACCGCCATCAGCCATCAAGGCCAAGGGTACGCCGATGTGCCCGGTATTTGGTCAGCAGAACAAGTCAAGGCATGGCAAGCCGTCACTCAAAAGGTGCATGCCAAGGGCGGAAAAATTGTGGTGCAACTTTGGCATGTGGGCCGCATCTCACACATCAGCCTTCAGCCTAACGGGCAATCACCCGTCGCGCCTTCGGCCATCGTTGCGAAGTCAAAAACCGTGCTCATTGAAAATGGCATTCCAAGCTTTGTCCCAACCTCTGCGCCGCGTGCGCTTGATTTAGCCGAAATACCAGGCATCGTGTCCGACTATCGGCGGGCCGCCAAAAACGCCACCGATGCCGGCTTTGATGGCATCGAGTTGCATGCGGCCAATGGCTATTTGATTGATCAATTTTTAAGAGCAGACAGCAACCACCGCACAGATGCTTATGGTGGCAGCATTGAAAATCGCACACGACTTTTAAAAGAAGTGATGCTTGCCGTGTGTCAAGAAATTGGTGGCGGTCGATGCGGCATTCGAATTTCTCCCGTCACACCGGCAAACGATGCAAGTGATGCTTCCCCACAAGCCTTGTTCGAGCATGTTGCAAGCTTCCTTGGCACTTTAGGTTTGGCTTATGTGCACACCATTGAAGGCTCGACGGGCGCTGCCCGTGATTTTCAACAAGGTGCTGCGCCCTTTGACTACAAGGCATTGAAGAACGCCTATCAACAAAGCGGTGGCCATGGTGCATGGATGCTCAACAATGGCTACGAGAGGGCCTTGGCCGATCAAGCCGTTGCCGATGGCGCAGACCTGATTGCTTTTGGAAAATCTTTCATTGCCAATCCAGACCTGGCCATGCGCTTGAAACAGAACGGCCCTTACAACACACCCGACAGAGCAACTTTTTATGGCGGTGGTGCTGCTGGCTATACAGACTACCCAAGCCTCTAAGCGGCTTTTTAAGCGGGTCACTCGGCGGCCGCCCTGCTACATGACGGGTTTCGCTGCTATCCCAAACCAATGGGTGCAGGTGCATTCGACACAATTCGAATGGAAGTGTTTATGCTACTTTTTTTCATACCCATCTGTTTGAGTTCGTTTAAACGTTCAGAAAATAATTCAGGTCAAGAAAACACTGCAAAATCAGACCATGAACTTACACAACAAACCCCTTCAAGGTCGTCGCATTGAACAACAGGTCATGGGCCAAGCCACTCGAGATGGCGATGGTGTCAAGCTCACACGCGTTTTGACACAAGCCCACCAAAGACGGCTCGATCCCTTCTTGATGCTAGACAACTTTGGCAGCGATGATCCCAATGACTACGGCGGCGGTTTTCCAGATCATCCCCACAGGGGGTTTGAAACCGTCACTTACATGATTGCGGGACGAATGAGGCACAAAGACAGTGCTGGCCACGAGGGCCTCTTACAAAACGGCGGCGTTCAATGGATGACGGCTGGCAGAGGCGTCGTACACAGCGAAATGCCCGAACAAGAAGAGGGTGTGATGGAGGGGTTCCAGCTTTGGTTGAACTTGCCTTCCTATCAAAAAATGTGTGCGCCCGCTTATCTCGATATTCAAAGCGATGGCATTCCTGAATATCAGCTCAATGGCACCATCAGGGTTCGGGTTATCGCTGGTGAATCCAATGGCGTTTCGGGTGCTGTTCAAAGACCCCCTGAGCTGTTCTCAACCAACCCCCTTTATTTGGACATTCATTTTGAGGATGTTGTCTGTTTTGAGCAAGCATTGAACCCTCTCCACAACGCCTTCTTGTTTGTTTACCGCGGTCATGTCAGTGTGGTCAGCGAAGGCGAAAAAACAACGGTAAGTTTGCACAGAATGGCCATTCTTCAGAACGAAGGAAATGGCGTCGTGATTGAGGGCTCTCCTGGTGCCAAAGTACTTTTGATAGCGGGCCAACCCCTGAACGAGTCAATTGCGCAATATGGACCATTTGTCATGAACACACGCGATGAGTTGATTCAAGCAGTCGATGATTTCAGGGCGGGTCTTTACAATTCATAACAAAAACGGCAAAGAGTGGACACATCGAATTGGCAGAGTAGGGTTTTAAACCTAAGGAGAGCATATGACTTCCATTTCACGTTTGACCTTTTCCGCAGCTTTGGTGCTAGGTACTTTGTTCACCAGCATTAGCTTTGCACAAAGTCCTGGGCCGATGGGAATGCGCCCACCCATGTTTGGCAACGACAGAATGCCGGGCATGATGGGAAACCCAAAAATGCAAGAGCAACGCGATGCCAAGCGCGCTGAACGCCATCAAAAACGTTTGGATGAACTGAAAGTTTATTTGCAACTGCAAGCTTCTCAGGACGATGCTTGGCAAAGCTTCGCAGGTGTTATGAAAACACCCATCAAACGACCCGCACCCATGACGCCATCAGAGGTGGAAAAACTCACAACGCCAGAGCGTATTGACAAAATGATGGCGCGAAAAGCCGAAACAGATGCCGAAATTACAAAGCGTTTGAATGCGAGCAAAACCTTTTATGCCACCTTAACGCCCACGCAACAAAGGGTGTTTGACACCCATACACAAAAGCTATTTTCTAAAGGCCCTATGGGACATCACACCAAAATGCATCATTGATTTTGGCCTAACTTCAAAAATTAAAACATTCAATTAGACATGTTTGTCAATGAACAAACATGTGGATAGTTTTGGGATAACAACATGCTTATCCACAAATTATTTTTATTTCTAAAGTTGTTCATATTTGCGAGACAGCTTCGATGCAGCCTCGTACACACCCTTCAAAATGATTCAATTCATTGATTTATAAAGAAAAAAGAGACTTGTCCACAGAACAAGTCTCTCTTTATCTACTACTACTATGTATTAATCTATATAGAAGAAGAATACAAAGACAAACTCAGAATTCAAATTAAATTGCTTTTCTGAACGCATCCATGCAGTTTTGCCACTGAACCATGACGGCAGCCAGGTGTTTTTCTTTCACGTGACCAAATCCTTTGATTTGTTCAGTCACATTGGCCATTTTGACCGCCAAGGCATGATTATCTGAATTCAAGGATGCTAACAATTCATGGACAGCATCTTTGTACTCTTTAATGAGAGCACGTTCTGTTTGCCGCTCGTCGGTGCGACCAAAAATATCCAAAGCCGTGCCGCGTAAAAATTTAAATTGAGCCAATACTTTGAAAACCAGCACCATGTGAGGGCTCATTTTTTGTTTAATGAGCTGACCCTTGTCATTGCGTTTGGCAATGATGGGTGGGGCTAGATGGTAGAAAACCTTGAAATCACCCTCAAACTGCGTTTTAACGCGTTCTAGGAACTGTTTGTCGGTGTGCAAGCGGGCCACTTCGTACTCATCTTTGTAAGCCATCAATTTGAACAATTGACGCGTGACAGTTTCAGTCAGCAAGGCAGAGCCCAAATGACTTTCTTTGGCTTTGACCATCGAAATAAAGTCTTCGTATTGTTTGGCGTAAGCAGTATTTTGATAATCGGTTAAAAACTCAACGCGTCTGGCGATCAAATCTTCTAAACGATCACGTTTTTTAAACGAAATGATTTGCAGTGGTTTTAACAAGGTTTGAACAGCCGGCAATTGATGGGCCGCATGACGGCCCCATTCAAAGGCTGCTAGATTTTGAGCAACAGCCACGTCATTCAATGTGATGGCACGTTGTAAAGCTTCAAGACTTAAAGGGACCCAGCCCTTTTGCCAGGCATAACCTAAAAGCATGGGGTTGATGTAAATCGTATCGCCCATCAATTGAGATGAAAGTTGCTCGGCATCAAATGAAGCCAAACCATGAAGCCCGACCGTAGAAGCAATGTCAGCAGCACAGCTGTCGGCTGGATTTTGCCAAAGTGTATTTTTAACAAACTCTGCAGTGGGTGTGCTGTGAGAATTCAAGGCAACACGCGTTCTGCCTTCTATCATGCGTGATAAGGTTTCTTTGCCAGCTGTCACGATGGGATCACAACCCAGAATTAAATCAGCCGCCGCCATGCTGACTCGAGTGGTTTGGATGTCATCTTGGTGTTTGGCCAATAAAACATGACTCCAAGTCGCGCCACCTTTTTGTGCCAAACCTGCAGAATCTTGGGTCACGATGCCAAGTCCATCTAAGTGAGCGGCCATGCCCAAGAGCTGACCAATTGTGATCACGCCTGTGCCGCCAACACCAGCAACGACAACGCCATAGGGTTGCTGTGCCTTGCCTAAATCGGGCAACACAGGCAAAGGCAAAGCGGGCAAAACATCGGAGCTGTACTTTTGTTCTTTGGACCTCTTTTTTAATTGTCCACCTTCAATGCTGATAAAACTGGGACAGAAGCCTTTGAGACAGCTGGTGTCTTTGTTGCAAGTATTTTGATTGATGACTCGTTTGCGGCCAAACTCAGTTTCAAGAGGTTCAACAGACAAACAATTGGATTGAACACCGCAATCGCCGCAGCCTTCACAAACCAACTCATTGATCATGACACGCACTGCAGGGTCGACCATGGTGCCGCGCTTGCGACGACGACGCTTTTCAGTGGCGCAGGTTTGGTCATAAATAATGACCGTACAACCCTTCACTTCGCGCAGTTGTCGCTGCACCGCATCAAGCTCGTCGCGGTGATGAACCAAGACACCTTCAGCCAAAGCAATGCCGTCGTATTTTTCGGGTTCATCGGTCACGACCTTGATCACCATGGCGCCTTCAGCGCGCATGCTTTGCGCAATTTGAACAACCGTGTGTCCTTCCGCGCGCTCGCCGACGCGCTGACCACCCGTCATGGCAACCGCATCGTTGTACAAAATTTTGTAGGTGATGTTCACGCCAGCGGCAATGCTTTGACGGATTGCCAAGATACCGCTGTGAAAATAAGTGCCATCCCCGATGTTGGCAAACACATGTTTCTCATGGCTGAAGTGTTGTTGGCCAATCCAAGGCGTGCCCTCGCCCCCCATTTGCGTAAAGCCAACCGTGCTGCGGTCCATCCACACACTCATGAAATGGCAACCAATGCCCGCCATCGCACGCGATCCTTCGGGTACTTTGGTGCTGGTATTGTGGGGACAACCTGAGCAGAACCAAGGCGTGCGGTCTGCCGATGGATTGAGAGCCAAATTATTTTGTGCGCGCTCCTTGGCTTCGATGATCTGAAGTTGACCATTGATGCGTGCCAAAACATCAGAAGGTAAATCTAATTTGGAGAGCCGCTTGGCCAAGGCCTTGGCTATCAAGGTGGGCGTGAGGTCGGCATTGGCGCGAAGAAGGCGATGCGCCACTGGGTTGGGCACAGACCACTCGCCGCCAGAGTGATCGCCTTCGATCTCATCAAATTTGCCAACAATGCGCGGCCGCTGTGAGTCGGGCCAGTTGTACAACTCTTCCTTCAGTTGGTATTCAATCAGTTGGCGTTTTTCTTCAACCACCAAAATCTCTTTCAAGCCTTTTGCAAACTCGCGAGTGCTTTGCGCCTCTAACGGCCAAACCACAGAAACCTTGTGAACACGAATACCCAAACGCTGGCAGGTTTCTGTGTCTAAACCCAGATCCACCAAGGCTTGTCGGGTGTCGTTGTAGGCTTTGCCGCTGGCCATGATGCCGTAGCGATCGTTCGGGCCTTCTATGACGTTGTAATTCAAACGATTGGCGCGAATGTAGGCCAGCGCGGCGTACCATTTGTAATCAAACAAACGGGCTTCTTGATCAAGTGCCGAGTCGGGCCATCGAATGTGAACACCGCCTGGCGGCATTTCAAACTCCGGCAAAATGATCTTGACCCGATCTGCGTTGATGTCAGCGGTGGCACTAGATTCAACAATTTCTTGAATGGTTTTCATGCCAGACCACACACCTGCAAAACGGCTTAGCGCAATGGCGTGAACACCCAGATCTAAAACCTCTTGAACAGAAGCGGGAAAGAACACGGGCAAGCCACAGGCCTTGAAAATGTGATCGCTTTGGTGTGCGGCGGTAGAGCTTTTGGCAATGTGATCGTCCCCTGCCACGGCCAATACGCCGCCCAAGGCTGTTGTGCCCGCCATGTTGGCGTGCTTGAACACATCGGAACAACGGTCCACCCCCGGCCCCTTGCCATACCAAATGCCAAAGACGCCATCTAGTTTTTGACTTCCTGGGGGCGCAAAGCCCAATTGTTGGGTGCCCCACAAGGCCGTGGCCGCGAGCTCCTCGTTGACCCCGGGTTGAAAAACGATGTTGTGTTTTTCCAGGTAAGACTTGGCCTTCCATAAAGCCTGGTCATAGCCGCCCAATGGCGAGCCACGATAGCCGCTGATCAAGGCACCGGTACTTTTGCCGGCCAATGCATCTCGTTCTTGCTGCAGCATCGGCAAGCGAACCAGGGCTTGAACGCCGCTCATAAAGGCCCGGCCTGATTTCAAACTGTATTTGTCGTCTAGGGTGACGTTGGCCAGCGCGAGCCGCAGGTGTTCAGGCAGAGGAGCGTTCATTTTGAGCCACTTTCAAAAGCATGGAGACACAGTGTAGGGCGACACGGCCTATCTTGGAAGTAAAACCCATGCGCGCATGTCTTGTTTGAGACGACCCGCCAACTCGCCTGCGGCATCGCCAGAGCCTGCAAAATAGTCCGCGCGCACGGCGCCTTGAATGGCGCTGCCTGTATCTTGTGCAAAGACCAGTCGGTTTAAAGGCGTTTGAGGCCCGACGCTGGAAAGCCAGACGGCCGAACCGTAAGGAATGCTCCCAGGATCCACCGCAATGGACCTTCCGGGCGTTAAGGGAACGCCCATCGCCCCTTTGGGGCCTAACAACGCCTCAGCGCCGTTAAGGGGCTCTTCTTTGAAAAAAATGAAGCGCGGGTTGCGCCACATGAGCTCATTGGTTTTGCGCGGATTTTGAGCAATCCAAGCCTTGATGCCAGGCCAGGTGGCATCTTTGGTGAGGTTTTGATCGAGCAGCCATCGGCCAATGCTTTGATACGGGTGGTCGTTGGTTCCGGCGTACGCCAATCTGATTTGGATTCGGCGGCCATCACTCTCAGTGAGCCACAAGCGGCCCGACCCTTGAATGTGAAGCACCATGGCATCAACAGGGCTGGCAATAAAGGCAATTTCTTTGCCTTTGAGCGCGACTTGGGCTGCCGGCAATTTGGAAATCTCTTCTCTGCTGTACCAAGGTGTGCGCGCTTTTAATTGGGCAGGCAAGCTATACAAGGGCACGTCAAAGCCAGGCTTTGCACTTCGAGAGGCTTCAAAAACAGGCTCGTAATAAGACGTCAAAAGGCCATTGGCAGGCGCGGCGGCGGCATTGAGGTTTTCAACGCGGTAGGGTTGAAAGTTTTGCTCCACCCAGCTTTTTTGCAACTCGGAAGGCTGTCCGTCTAAGCGCTTGACTTCGGCACAAAGGCTTTGGGTGTTGGGTAAACTGCGCGCACAGTTTTGCCGCCAAGCGACCCACGCCTCGTTGAAGTTGTCTGAGTTAAAACCAGGAAGATCTGACCAACTGGCCAAGAACCAGCGACTTTTGGACTTCAGTAAAACTGCGGGTGAGTTGTCACCAAAAGAGGCCTCTGGCGGTGTGACCGAGGCTTGAGGCCTTGGCGATTTCTCTGGGGTGGCGCAGGAAGCCAAAAGCAAAGCACCTAAAACACAGAAGCTTCCTACAATCCATGATCCTAGGAGTTGATGCATGGGCTTGATTTTGTTAGAAGCGTTGTTGGCGTTGGTGGTCTTATTGGCGATTGTTTGGTGGACCATGTTTTCAGGTCGAGACAAGGGCGAACTTAAATCAGACAAGCCAAATGAGCGCCAACAAAAGGGGCCGCCCAAAGAATGAAAGAAAGATGGGCGATCTTTCAAACGCATTCAAATCTCCCGCAATAAATTTGCCAATTCGACAGCAGACTTCACATCCATTTTTTCGAAAACGCGCGAGCGATGAACCTCAACGGTGCGCACGCTGATGTCAAGTTGGTTGGCGATGAGTTTGTTGGGCAAGCCCGCCACCACCAACTGCATCACATCGCGCTCTCGCTCTGTTAAATCTTGTAGGCGCGAGACCAGTCCCGCACTTTGGAGGTGAACCGCCAAGCGCTCATTGGACAAAGCCAAGGCTTGTTCTACGCGATCAACCAAGGCGTTGTCGGAGAACGGTTTTTCGCAAAAATCAAATGCGCCGCGCTTGACGCTGTCAACAGCCGTTGGCACATCGGCATGTCCCGTCAAAAAAATAACGGGCCAAGTGTGGGCCAAGCCGTTGCCGATGAGTGTCTCAAATAAGGCCAAGCCACTTTGTCCTGGCATTCGAACGTCTAACAAGATACACCCGGCTTGGTTAGGCACGGGCGTTTTGGGGCCAGGAAACCGCTCTAGCAGCATGCGCTCAAAATCATCGGCACTGGCAAAAGCCTCGCTCATCAGTCGACGAGAGCGTAGCAACCAAGCCATCGCTTCGCGAACACTTGCATCGTCATCAACGATGAAGACACAGGCGTTTAGGGCGGGTTGCATGAACGGATTTTAGCCTTGCTCACAGCTCAGGGGCCGTAGGCAGGGTAAAGCGAAAGAGCGTGCCGCAGGGTTCTTGCGCTTCGAACTCCAAATGACCACCGTGTTGCTCGACAACGGTTCGGCAAAGACTGAGGCCCAGGCCCATGCCTTCTGCTTTGGTTGTGAAAAAGGGCGTGAACAATTGTTGTGCAGTGTCTGGAGAAATGCCGATCCCCATGTCGGTGATAGAAAACTCAAGCCACCCATGTGACTCGCTGGACGCGGCCCTTTTAACTTGAAGCGTTAGGAGCCGCTTGCGACAGTCAGGGTGGTCCATCGCCTGCATGCCGTTGCGTGCCAAGTTCAACAAGACTTGTTCGACCATGGTTCGGTCACACAGAACAGGTGATAAGCGCTCACTCAATTTGGTTTCGATGCGAACGTGCAATTTGTGCGCTTGCAACTGCACAAGTGGCATGACCGCATCGATGATGGCTTGAGGGGTGACGATTTCCTTGTCCTGATCGCGCCGCCGCACAAAATCATGAACGCTGTTGATGACCTTGCCTGCACGACCCGCTTGCTCAGAAATTCTTTCAAAGGCCATTTGAAGGTCGTTCAATTGGTGCTGCGCGTTGCTGTGTTCTGGATGCCGCAGCAAGTTCAATGAGCCCGTTGCATAACTTGAAATGGCGGCCAGAGGTTGGTTCAACTCATGGCTTAAAAGTGATGCCATCTCGCCCACCGTCGCCAAACGCGCTGTGGCCTGCAAGCGCTCTTGACTAGAACGCGAAAGCTCTTCAATGCGGCGTTGTTCGCTGATGTCCAAAAACGCACTCATCCAACCTGTTTGTTGCCCCAATACATTGATCAAGGGGGCTTCAAAAATAAGGACCGGAAAACGCGAGCCATCTTTCCTCACAAAAACCGACTCAAAACCCTCTCGCGGCGGCGCGTTGCCTGCCAATCGAACAGCTTGGCGTTGTTGATACTCGCCCACCATTTCAGGCGGCCAATACGGCATGGGTGCAGATTGCCCCAAGAGTTGATCGGCTTCAAACCCCACCATCTGACAAAACGCGGGATTCACATAAGTGATTCGACCTTTTAAATCACGCGCACGCAGACCCGTGACCAAGGAGTCCTCCATGGCTTTTCGAAAAGCAAGCGCATCCGCCAAATCGCGCTCCGCTTTAAGTCGGCGACGAGAATCTTTCACCAACAAAACCAAAACGGAGACCAGCGCAATTGACATGGCCATGACCAAGGCCGGCAAGATATTTGGAAAGCGATCAGGCGCAGCGCGGCGTCCATCCATTCGAAGCATCAGCGTGGTGCCTGGCAGGTCTAATAACTGTGTTGCAGTGAAAAACCGTTTGGCGCGCGGCAAAGTACCATGAACGGCCAGCCGCGTGCCGTCGGGCTCAATGAAAGAGATTTCATTGCGCCGGCCATAAGTCTCGCCCAATTCTGTGGCCAAAATTTCTTGAAGGCCGTAAGTTAAAAGCGTAAAACCAACGGCACTGCCGCGCTCAATGATAGGCAGACACATTTCCATCACTTCCAAACCAATGCCATTGGCTTGAGGCACAAAGTAACTTCTGGAATAAGCGGGTCCCTTGACTCGTTTTGAGCGCAAACACGTTTGAACGATTTCAGCTTGCTCATTCATTCGGTTGTTAGCGTCAAACAGTGTGGGCTTGAAGGGAGAGATGGCGGCCTCCAAAATCAAGCCTTGCAAGTCGCGCCTTTCAACGCGGAGCCAAGATCTGTTTTGATTCAATAAAAGCTGAAACTCTGCTTGCCATAATTTGGAGGGCAGCGACTTCACTTGTAAGTTTTGCAGGCTCACAATGTGTCTGCTGAAGCCATTGCGAAGGTCGCTCACAGCATCTGCCGTATCACGGTCTAATTCCGCCTGATATTGACTGGCTTCATACCGACCCGCAAGCCAAACCAAGGTTACCAAAAGCGCAACCACCAGCCCAACCAAGGCAATCCACAATGAAAAGCGACGGTCGGTGAAGGAGCGAGTTGCAGTTTTGAAAAACTGCCAAAGCGGACGTGTGTTTTGCGGCGATGAAGCGTCAGTTGGCGTCATGTGCAAAGACCCACAAGGCTTAAGGGGCAACAGCGTTGGCTGTAACTTTGGTCACCTTGGGGTCGCTCCAGGTGCCGTCAATTAAGAACTCTTGTGTGTTGGCCCGGCTGAGAGGTTGTTTGAGAACCAGTTGTGCCAAGAAAGTGCTTAAACCAATCGCGGGGTTCAGTGCGATGGCCGCCAACAAAGAGGCGGTACCCGCATCAACTTCGGGCAAGATCAGGACGCGCAAATTTTGCGTTTCTCTTTCAATGTCAGAACTGCCATCCATTTGCACGACCGCATTGACGCCCTTCATTTGCAGATTGCGTGTACTGGCAATGCCTTGTTGAATCAAGACATCGCCGCGGACCGTGTCAAAGGCAAAACCAGCACTGAAGACGTCTCTGAAATCAAACAACAAACGCCGCGGCAGGGCTTGCAAACTTAAGACGCCCAAAAGCTTGGCGACACCTGGCTCAGCTTGAAGAAACTGTCCCCGCCCCATGTTCACATTGAAGCGGCCGCCCAAGCTGGGGTAGTGTAAGGTCATAGGAGAGCCTTGCCAGTTGACCTGCCCCTCTAACTTGCCAGCGCCGCCGCGCAGTGCGTCTTTGGTCCCTAAACGCGTTAGCAAATCACCGGCATCAGAAACGTCCAGTCGAAAATTCATTTCGGTGCTGGCTTGTTGCGCGCCCTCTCGAGAGGTGATCCATCTGCCATTGGCTTTGAAGCTGGCTTCAGGCAGCGTGATGTTCAGCTTGTTCAAACGCCATTCGCGGCCAGCCGCATTTCGCGGCACCGACGAATCTGTATTGACAGCCTCAATTTCAACGCGCCCCAATTTTTTGCCACGCAACTCCAGGTCCTCCACCACAATGTCCAGTGCAGGAATGCTTAAGGGAGAGTCCTCTAGCAGGGACTCCACGGTTTGATCTGCCGAAGGCGGCAAACTTAAGCGCGCTAAACGCGCATAAATGCGACCGGCATTTTGGTTGTTGGGCTGCCGGTATTCTAAATAACCACTGAACTCTTTGGCGTCTAAATTGGATCGCCACAAATAGCCTTCGCGCGAGCCGCTGACAAAAACATTGTTCATTTGACGACCTTGCACAGTGACCTCAGTGGCTTTCAGTGTCATGCGCGTTGGCAGGTAGTTTAGCGTTGCCGCACTCAGTGGTGCGTTTGGGATCGAGTTCCAAGCGGGGCTAGACTTTGGTGGCGAGAGCACTTGCACCCAGTCGTCGACAGAAACAGAGGGCAAATTGAAAAAGGCGCTTACCCCAGAGTCGGAGAGGCCGCTGCCAGCTGTTGCAAAGCTTTCACCGACTTGCCATCGGCCCTGGATGACGCGAGGATCGGCGCCACTCACATCGCGCAAATAAGTTGCCGACAAAGAACGCCCCCACATCAGCTGGAGTTGATCGCGTTGAGCCTTGCTGGGGTTTGAGTTGCTGACGCTTTGAACCAGATTCTCAAACTTGAAGGCCACCTGTTCATCGGCCTTCTTTTGAAGGGGCGCAGGCAAACTCAATGCCAAACCTTGAAGTTGCGATTGAATGCTCAATTCGCTTTGCCCGCCTTTAAAACCCAGGCTGGCCGTGTAGTTGCTTGCGCCATTGGCATGTTGAGCGAGCAAGCTCAGGGCTGGAATTTCTTTGGCTTGTCGCAAACCATTGGCAGTCACTTGACCTTGAATGCGAATGAGAGGATTGGCTTCTGTGCTGCGTGGTGCAAGTTTTCGAGTGCCGCCCTCCAGCTTGATGGGGCCACCTAAAAACTGCGCGTTGACGCCCATCAAACTGAAGCCAGCTTCTGTGAACTGTATGGTGCCTTGTGCTTTTTCAAAAACGGGCACCACGGACTGCATGCGAATGTCATTGCCACTGAGGGCAACGCTGCCTTGAAGGCTTGTTTTTTCAAGGTCAGCCAAGGGCAAAGTCATCTTTAGGCGCGTCGTCAATGTGCCGGTGCTGCTGGCTTGCATCAAAGCGCCACTGATCATGTTGTTCACAGGTGAAAGGCGCAGCTCATTCAAGACCACATTGGCGCTGGCCTTTGAGTCTCCTTGAACGTTCACAATTACCGGGCCATTGAGATGGGAGATTTCCGCTTTAATTTGCGTGAAGGGCATGTTGCCCCATTTGCCTGAAGCACCATTGACTTTGAAGTTAAGTCGGTCAAACAGAATGTCACCATTGACGCTGTTCATGATCGGCCAAATGCCCTCTGAGCTTGCATTGCGATTGGCCGGGTTGGGGCTTGCCGGTGGAACGTAGGCGTATTGAGCCTCTTTGACCTTGCCAGCAAATCTGAACTCGCCCTCTTTAGGGTTTACAAATGGAACTTGTTTCAGATCGCCTTTGATTTTGACGGCAACGCTCTGAAGACTGCCTTTTAAAACCGAATCGCGGACATAGTAGCGAACACTTTGTGAAATGCTCAAAGGCAGGTATCGATGAACACGTGAAGCATCGCCTTGTTGGATGTTGCCTTGCAAATCCAAAACACCCAAACTGTCCGGAAGCGGGCTGGGTTTCCAGCTGCCTTTGAAATCACCCGTCAAATCGGCATTGCTTAAGCTCAATTGCCATTCGGGAACCATCAGTTGATTTTTTTGCTGCTGCCACTTGATGGCGGCCTGCAGTTTGTCCAAGGGGATGCGCGGATCTTCAAGAATGCGATT
>Ga0114970_10001768_pt1 | contig 16143 bp, 12 predicted proteins | sample M_140205_XF_Meta_FD_87030 | JGI IMG/M metagenome (GOLD analysis project Ga0114970, IMG submission 87030) | Freshwater microbial communities from Lake Montjoie, Canada to study carbon cycling - M_140205_XF_MetaG | ecosystem: Environmental > Aquatic > Freshwater > Lake | place: Lake Montjoie... | reverse complement strand
TGGCGATTTACTATCTGCTGATATAAGGCAATGTTTATTTTATATTGGTAACATTACTGGAGAGATTACTAACGAGGATAAGTTAGATTTTATTTTTTCTAAGTTTTGTATCGGAAAGTAAGTGGCAAAAACAACCACCTAAAAAACAACCAAAAAACACATTAAAATCCTTACTTAGTAAGGGTTTTGTCATTTCATCCCTTTTGTCTGGAAAATTTATTTTTTTGCATTTTTGGGCAATATTTGTACCTTATTTGTACCTTTGGTAAAATTAGTGATATTTACAAAGAAGGTATAAAAAGATATTGTCACGATTTGACACAAAATGTCTTAATATGTCTTAAATTGTACACTAAATTAAGGATAAAAGAGATAAGTTATGAGTTCGAATATAGAAATAACCAGGGTTTGCGAGCAATGCAAAGATGATTTTGTTGCAAAGACAACAACTACTCGTTTTTGTTCTCATAAGTGTAATAATGCTGCTTATAAACAGCGGTTGAAAGAAATTAAAATGAAGCAAAGCAATATAGAAACTGCTATAATAAAAATTACACCCGTTCTGGAAACGATGATGAAGGCTTACTACACCATTGAGGATTTATCGCAAATATTTGGAATGAGTAAAAGAACTTTTTATAGAATTATTGAAAGGGGAGAGTTGCCTTCTGCAAAGCTGGGTGGAAAAACCTTTGTAAAAAAAGAAGCAATAGAAGATTTATTTAAAAAGGAAAAGTAATGGGAATTAAAGTTACACTCCGCAAGAAAAAAATATCAAAGGGCAGGTTGAGTTTGTACCTTGATTTTTATCCTGCTATTGAGAACATCTATACCAGTCAAATGACCAGGAGGGAGTTCTTGGGTCAGTATATATGGCAAAGCCCTAAAACACCCTCAGAAAGAGCCAATAATAAAGACACCATTGAGATTGCAGAGGATATCAGACATAAGCGCCAAAACATTCTCAATAAGCCTGAGGTTTACAATGAGTTTGAAAGAAGACTCATAGAACAAAAAAGATTATCCGAGGCTTGCGTATTGCAATACTTTGAAAAGCAGTCCATGAAGCCTAACCGAAGCAATATGCATAACTGGAAAGCTGCTTACTTGTATTTCAAAGATTTTATTCAGGAAGAATCTTTACAATTTTCACAATTGAACGAATCGGTTGGCGAGGATTTCAAGGAATATTTATTGAGCACACCTAGCCGTAAATCCGACAAGCAAAGTTTATCTATCAATTCTGCCAAGTCTTATTACGATAAGTTCAAAGTGATATTGAAGCACGCTTATAAGGATGGTCATCTGCTAGTCGATTTGAATGCGAGACTAGATTGTATTAAGGAAGAAGAAACCCATCGTGAATTTTTAGATCAAAAAGAATTGAACCAACTGGCCAGCATGCGTTGCGCCATACCAGTAGTTAAAAATGCAGGATTGTTTTCTGCTCTTACAGGATTACGTTTCAGCGATATTCAGCAACTAAAATGGAAGGAGGTGATTCATATTGACGGACAGGGTTACTACATAAGATTTAAACAGCAGAAAACAGGGGGAGCTGAGATGATGCCTATTTCGGATGATACGTATAATTTATTGGGGAATGCCGGCGACCCTGATGATGATGTATTTGCAGGATTGGATTATTACGACTGCTCCCAAAACCCTCACTTTAAAATGTGGCTTAACGATGCCGGTATTACGAAGAAATTCACCTTCCATTGTTTCAGACACACATTTGCAGTGCTTCAACTAATGAGTGGAACAGATATTTATACAGTTTCTAAAATGCTGGGTCATAGGAGTGTGAAAACGACAATGATATATGCGAAGGTGGTGGATGAGATGAAACGTAGTGCATCGGAAAAAATCAAAATCAAGCGAAAATAAATGAAAAAAAAGATCACTTATGAAGATTGGTTTGAAGGTAAAGCAATACACATATGTTGCGAAGCCTACTTTCCTATTGATGCAGAATTAAATTTTATTAGGTTTGACTGGGACGATGTTGCTAATGAAGATATGATTAAAGTAAAATCAATGCAATCCGAAATATTCTATAATGAAAGTTCTAGAATATTTTTTTTGTGGAAAAAAATATTTCAAAGTAATCTAACAGTTTATAACAATAAGAAAAAATATTTAACAAATGAATTAAGTGATATGAGAACCATACTTTCGATTGATGAAAGACTAAATGTTGTTCATAATGTAAAACCATTGCTTAATCATAAAGGATTATTTTTTGAAGAAGAATCTTTAAATCAGATTAGAGATTATTTTCTAGATGTTATTCTGCTAGAAAAAAATAGGTCATTTGATTTTATACATAGCATAAACTTTAAGTACCAAAATTTAATTAAAACACCCAGCGAAATTTATGCTCAAGTCTGCTGGGATTTCTATAATTGGCTATTAAAATTTAACAATGAATATGAAAGTCTTGATTTGATTGAAACATCTAAAAAAGAAAAAGTTAAAATCGAAATCAATAATGCAAATTTCAACTCACTACTATCAATATTTGATAATAATCAAGTAAAGTTTGAAATTGTTAAGGAAGCTATGAATAAACTGAATATAACAAAAGCTTGTTCAGAAAGGCAAATCACTGCGTTTGTTGATGTCTCAAAAATGGCGGGTACGTTACCAGGATTAAAAAATCTTGAACTGATAAGTACTATTTATGATTTTATTGGTAAAAATATCCCTAAGAATCTCAAATCAAGAACTGACGGGAATGATTATAAACTCATGCATAAGTTGGCTAAAAAATATTATGGAATAATTTAAACAGTTTGGCCATTTTCGGCCCGTCTCTCGGCCATTTTCGGCCATAACTAATAATCAATAAAAAAGTTCATTTCTTTTGTGACAAACATTTTGCAAATGGATATTGTCACTATATCGGTCCAACAATTAGAGGCGTTACTTGACTCAAAAGTCCAAGTAATACTTGATGCTGTTTCAACGAACAAAAGCAAACCTAGTGCAGACCAATGGTTTGACCTAAAAGGCTTGATTGAATATATACCCAGCCATCCCAAGCCACAGACTGTGTACGAATGGGTACACAAAAAGATAATCCCTTTTCATAAAAGTCCGGAGACAAAGGTGCTCACATTTTTAAAGAGTGAGGTAGATCAGTGGCTAAAGTCAGGAAGGCGCAAAACACAGCACGAAAAAACTGCACTTGTAAATAATTATCTCAATAAAAAACATAAGTTATGAAAAAGAAAACTTTAAAGTGCTGCAAATTGTCTTCTTGTAAAAAGCCATTGTTCTTTTATAATGAATCTGTAAATGGCTGTTGCTGTGAAGAACATTTCAGACTCTGGAAAAAAGAATACAATGCAAATTATTATGAACAAAAAAATGAAGTTGTGTTAAATGCAAAATATTCAGTCATGCTTCGAAGTTGTTTGCGGCATTTCGGCGAGGATTTTCCTTTTGATGCAGAGATTTTAGGCCACATGGGTTTTGATTGGGAATTTTCAAATGAACAGGTTGAAATAAGTGGTTTTCTTTATAATGTAATTGGTGAATATGGTTACATTGTTTTTGGTAACGAAAAAATAAAAATTAAAAAACTATGAAAAATTTGGACAGTAATAAAGCTTTTCAAAATATTTTGAAAAATGCGCCGGAGATGCCTGCTCCAAAAATTCCTGAGGATAATCCTCAATCAAATGGTAATGGAAATGCAGGATTAGTTGTTTCATTCGCAGTAATACTAATAGCACAATTTTTGATGTATATGGCTATAAATAATTCTCAAAAGAAAATTTTAGGGCAAATGAAATCTTTTCCCCAACCACCTAAAACGAATGATGATTCTAAGTCGTCAATCGAAAAAGAAAATCCCAATACATAGGTTAATTCTTGGTTGTTTTTTGCTTGTTGTATAAAAAGGGTTTAGATGTTCATTCATCTAAGCCCTTTATGATTTGATAATTATTTAATACTCGTATTAATCAATTTGTGTTAAGTAAGGAGAACTTAGCAATCGAATATTTTCAACTCTTACATTTATATTTATGAAATTATAAGCAAACCTTAATGCATTTTTAGTATTTTCCCAAAAATGAACAATTAAATGATAAGGAAGTTAATCAATTATTATTATGGTTTTATGTTGCCCACATGAAAGGTCGTTATAGCAAAGGCTCTTCGGAATCAATTTTAGATAGCGATTTGAATATAATAAAAAATGGGGGTTCGCTGAAGCGTTATGTAAGGCAAAATATGGGATTTAAGAGCTTTGTATAATCGGGTGTACAATAGAACAACATCGGGATGTATGGTGGCAATTGTATTGTTTTTGGGAGTCTTAGGTTGTTTTATAATGGTCTTAAATTTTCTTTTGGGGCATTAAGGAGTATTAGGGAAGACTAAGAACTATTAGGGCAGTTTAGGGAGTCTTAAATTATCTTAAGAATTTTTAAGTCGATTTTTATCGATAAGATATCGATAGAATTCTCGAAAAGTCGATAATTCGGAACGAATATAAAAATGAACCGCATAAATCAGGAAGGAGCATCTCCTTAAAATGCCAGTTTTTTTCTATTTTTTGCTATTTTAAGTAATTGAAAGTTTTCAGAAAATGCCGAATTTGTTTTTTGTCAGAATTGAACCTATCGTACTTATTTGGGTGAAGAAATTAATCTATTAAAAACGCTCGATTTTTGACACTTCATCCTATAAATATGACATTATAGGTTCTTTTATCTATGAAACAATCTATTGCTTCTCTAGGTATATCCTACAAAACTGATTTTACTCCCTTAATTTATCTGAATAAATTGACGGGAACTTAGTATTATACTAATCGAAAGATTATAGAATCCTGAAAATGCCAGTTTATTTGCACATAGGATGCCTCGTTTGTAAACAAAGTTAACGGCTATTTAATTATTTTAATAAATAACATCTTGCCATTCTCTCGGTTCTGTAGCAACCAATTATTATCTGATATCCATAAATGTGCTTACTATTATCTTCCACCTTAAGCTTCCATAAAAAGTGCTCTTCTCTGGGTTTGTCATCTCTTTTCCAGGCATATTTAGCTCATTGTAAATACCTTACTATCCCAAACAGTATTTTGCTTCAAAATCATAACAATGGAAAGAAAAAAAAGCTTTTGGGAAGGACTTCTTTCTGCCATCGGGATGATGGTGGGTCTTTTTGTGTTTTATTTTTTAATCTGTTTGGGTTATTACAATTGGCATGTGCGTTATCAGAAGTTGATGAGAGGGAATGTAGATGATGGTGTTGCAGCAGGTTGGTCTCAGAGGTTATTCGGTATTTGGGCTGTTTTATTTGTAATTTCTGCTTATTTTTTTAATGAGTTTAACTGGTATGAAACTCATGAATCGATTACTGATTTAGTTATAAAATGTCATATTGGATTTTTATTAGTAGGAGTGTTTGGTCTTTTCATGTCTATGGAAGATTAAGTCTAAAGCTGGTAAGTCTTTCCTATTTTGAAGCTACCCATTTGGGTTATTTTATCATACCACAAAAAGGGGTATAATTGAGTTTATATTTACTTTAATGAATAGGGTAGGTACAGAGCCAATCCTTGCCGTATTTGTCGAAATATCATTGAATTGTAATAGAGGCGGTAAAGCCTTATGTCCCAGCATTTTTGTTATCAAATTTACATCTAACATTTATGAATTTTGGGTAAGTGAGTAGGGTTTAATTATGAAAATGCTTTTTTAAAAGCATAATTGATTTATATTCGGGTATTATACCTTACATGGTGGGATTAACGAAATGATATGCGGGAAGGAGGGAGTTATAGGCAATGGTAGGACGACCGTTCCACAGACAACAGACCGACCAAAATTTAAACATAAACACAAAGACAATCCATTTTGACAAGTGACCAACATACAGACCATATTTCAAACGAGCTAAGAGTAAGCCGACACTCATTGCCGACCCTTCTGTATTTTTTATTTTCCCCACCGCACATTTTTTTTAATTCAATTTTAGCCAGCCGCACATTTTGCACATTTGGTTTTGCCCGACACACAAGCCGACCCTTCGCAAAACCAAAAGAGCAAAATTTACCCACCGCACGGTGACAGTTTCAAATTAATTATTTACATTTGACAAATATTGACAAGTCAAACTTAATACCAATACGGTGAATCATTTAGGACAGAAAATACGAGAACTAAGAGAAAGCCAAAACCTTCTCTTGCGACAGGTTGCAGCAGAACTTGAAGTGGACACTGCTTTAATGAGCAAGATTGAACGTGGCGACAGAAATGCTTCTAAACAACAGGTTATTGAGATTGCTAAATATTTAAAAGCAAACGAAGAAGAACTATTAACACTTTGGCTTGCTGACAAAATAGAATCAACAATTGTTGAAGAACCAACAATTGCATATCAGGCAATGAAAATCGCAAACAAGAAATTAAAGAAATGAAGAAAGGCATAAAACTTATAGACAATTCAACAAACGAATATCAACTTGGTAGTGTACTAAAAGAGTTGATAAAAGACGATGCCTATTCTCAAATATCCATTGCGACTGGTTATTGGGATTTGCCAGGAATGGTTGAAATATTTGAAGAACTAAGTGTGTTTTTAGAAAAGGGAAACACTACTTTTCGTTTGCTGCTTGGTGAAGAACCATCTGTGAGAGCCTATCAAGTTAAGAAACCTGCAAAGCAAGACCCTGATTTTCCTGAGAAATATTTAAAGAGAGATTTAGAAGACTTACAACTCAAAGCGGAATTTCAAAAAGTTGCAGACTTACTTGGTAAATATCTAACAAAGGAGAATGATGGTAAACTTCAAATCAAAGTTTACCGCAAAAATTTCCTTCATGCAAAATGTTACATTTTTGGAACTGATGAAGAAAATGCCGTTGGCATTATCGGTAGTTCAAATTTCACTAGACAAGGTTTGTTTGGTAATCTTGAATTGAACCAATTTGAGGACAATAATGCAACTGTAAATTTTTTACGCAAAAATTTAACTCAACATCCTTCACACAGAAGTTGGTTTGAAGAACTTTGGAATGATAGCGAAGCATGGTCACAGACTTTTAAAGAAGAAATTCTGCAATTAAGTAAACATGGAAATTTAGCATTTAGCCCTTACGAAATGTATATCCATGCTTTGTATCGTATTTACGGACAAGACTTGTTGGATGAAAAGGAAAACAAAATTGATATTGATGACCCTGCTTCTGGTAAACCGCAAATGCTAAAGTTTCAAGTTCAAAATGCAAACAGCCTTATCAAAAAACTGGAACGACAAGGTGTTGCAATGCTTTCTGATTCTGTAGGATTAGGAAAGACCTATACTGCAATTAAAGTAATTGAATATTATAAACACAACCTCAATCAACGAGTAGTTGTAATTGCACCTGCGGGACTAATTCAACAATGGAGAAAAGCATTTGATGATTTCAGAATGATTCACATTCCTGAAATTTACAGTTTGCAAGATACTGAAAGAATAAAAGACATTCGTGAAAACCTACAATCCATTCCTGTTGGATTATTTGTGTTTGATGAAAGTCACAACTTAAGAGCAGCAGGTGGACAACGCTTTGATGTATTTATTAAGTGGAGACAAGAGAATGAAAATGCAAAAACATTGTTGCTTACAGCAACTCCTATCAACAATCAATTAGCCGATTTGACCAATCAAATTATGCTTGGTTCAGGTGGTGACATTTTTAAATTGGGTAGGTTTTACGACCGTAGCAGACAAAAATATTTTACTCTAAAAGAACGCTTAGAATTATTACAAACCGATATGCGAAAGCAAATTCGTGAAAGCGGATTTATCAACTATCAGCAAATTAAAGAACAGCTCACACCGTTGCTAAACCGTTTTATCGTAAGGCGAACAAGACAGGGAATAGAAAAGGAATATCCAGACGGATTAGAGATAAACGGAAAACTTCAAAAGTTTCCGAATTCCTATCCTGATAATTTGGAATATGAAGTACCGAATCAGTTTAAATCGAAACTACTCAAATTTGCTGAGCAAGACGCTTCGCTTACTCAAGCTTTTAAATACGAAATAACAAGTTTGGCTGAACTTGAATATTTAGCCCATCCGCTTGACTTATTTGAGCATTATACAGAGAGAGCAAAACCAATTGATTCATCACTTGAAATTATTTATACAGCTCTACTTGGCTTAGGCTTCCCTTGCTACAGATACAATATTTATCGCCATGCCTACTATGGTAGAAAAAGAGGCGAGTTAGAACTGAATGCAGATGAAAACCGTGAGTTGAGCAGACAGATAGGTATTTATGGGATTTTTAGAACTGTATTCTTGAAGCGTTTGGAATCTTCCATGTATTCCATCAACAAGTCAATTGACAGCTATGAAAGAAAGTTAAAGGACTTCCAAACCAAACTGGAAAAATTCAATAAAATTATTTCAGTAAAAAATCTATCTGCACTCAACAAAGCTATTGATGCTTACAATGAACAAAATGCAGAAGAAGATGAACTGGATTTTGATATTGAAACCTTTGAAGAAACTGAACAAGAGTTTGTAACCATTGTAGCTGATGAAGGCATTTTTAATGTGGTACAACTTAAAGCGGATATTATAAAAGACCTTACCGTTGTTGCCATTCTAAAACAACAAATTGCACTTTTAATTAAGAAGGACGACAAGATACAGGAATTGGCAAAACACTTGAATCAGAATGAGGACAGAAAGGTTTTGGTGTTTACTTATTTTGCTGACACCTTAAAATACTTAGAAGAAAAACTTCCTGAATATTTGGTAAAAGGCAAAAACATAGAATTTGCTTTGGGAACAAAAGGCGAAATAGAAGATTATGCCAAACGCTTTGCTCCTATATCAAAACGTTACCAACTAAAGCAAGGAGAAAAGGAAATTGATTTCTTGATGGCAACCGATAAACTTTCGGAAGGCCAAAACTTGCAAGACTGCGGCATGATAGTGAATTATGATTTGCATTGGAATCCTGTGCGAATGATTCAAAGAAATGGTAGAATAAATCGTTTAGGCAGTTTACACGAAGAAATATTTATTTTCAATTTTAGACCAACAGAACAATTAGAAAGCTACTTAAAACTGGTTAGCAAACTCCAAGACAAAATTAATTTGATACGCTACACCATTGGAAGCGACCAAAGTGTATTGGATGAAGAACCTATTCCGCAAGATTTTACAGAAGATTTATACAGCCGAGATGAAAAGAAAAGAATGGCTGCCTTTCAAAAAATATTTGAAACCTCTGAGTTGCTTGCAGCAGAGGATTTATTCATGGACGACCTAAGAGCATTTGACCGCGATGAAATATTTGAAGCCTCTTACAAAGAAAAAATAAGGAACTTACCCAAAGGCAAATGGGGCAAAGTACAAATGCGAAAAGAAGATGATGACTATGTGCATCTGGCTCACTTGGCAGCAGGCGAAGAGGAGACTTTTGAAGCGGGATATTTTGTGGCTTTCACTAAAGATAAAATTGGAGAATTACTAACCACCACCGAAGGTTTACTTTCAATAAAAGCTACAAGTGAACAAAATGAACGCTTTACCGACAAGTTCAAAAACAAGCCCGAAACAGAAGCATATATTTTAGATTTTATTCAACGATACCAGTTTTCGGAAGAAGAACATCAAGTGCGATACAACCAGCCACAACAAACAGCTATTGCATTTTTAATTAATAAAATGATGGAATATGGTTATGCTGTTTCAGAAATTGACAAAGTGACCAATTCTGTTTTACACTCACAAAACGCCTACATCAATAAAGAAAATTTGAAACTGGTTCGTTTGGTTAACCGCATGAACCGCAAAGGCGAACACATAGGCGATGATGTAATCAAACAATTTATTTCATTGGCAAATCAATACAAACCAGAAGAAAAAACAGAGAAAGCACCACTAAACGAAATCATACAAATATTTGCATGACATTAACTGATATAAATAAAGCACTTTCAAATCTCGCGGAGCAGCCCACAAGAGAAAACATCCTTGCGTTTTCTTTTGAGTTGTTGCATTGGATGAATATTACACCCAATGCTGATAATAAGCCGCAACTGCTTTCGCCACAAACGCAAAGGCTAAAAGACTATTTGGCAAATGCACCGCAAACGGTGCAGCCACAGTTGTATCGTCTTAGTGCCGATAACCAACCAATAAGAGTTCGGTTTGCTGTATTGAAAAAACTGAAAAAGGAATACATTTCTCAGTTGGTTGACAATGACCCAGGCTTAGGCAGCTATCAGGCAATGGCTAAAGGTTTAACCATACCAGCAACAGGCACAGCATTTATTCCTGCACAACCTTATTTTATTCATTTTGTAACAACACCTGATTACGACAAACTAGTCTTAATTTTTAACCAAGGCGAGCAAAAAAGAATTGTATCGTTTCGCAACAGATTAACCAACACCCAATACCACAAAATCATTCAGGCATGGCAAGGCATTGGCTCCAAAGCGAAACCAGAGATTGCCGACCTGCTTTGGAAATCGCTTGACATAAAAGAAGTAAACAAAGAGTTCTACAAGCAAATTAAAGAACGATTTGATGCTTTGTTAGGTATTGTAAAAACGCAACATAGCACCGCCACTGAAAATCAGGTAAAGCAATTTACTGTGCGAATGATTGGTCGTTATATTTTCTGTTGGTTCTTAAAGGAGAAAGGCATTATTCCACTTTCATTAATTAGCAAACAAACTATTGAAAGCACCGATAAGTATTATCAAACCGTATTGCTTAAACTATTTTTTGAAACACTGAACACCAAAGTTCAAGACCGTGACCCACTCAAACATAATAAACTGTTTGAAAAAATTCCTTACCTGAATGGTGGTTTGTTTGATGAAAGCGAAGAAGATAAACTATTTACCAAATTAGATTTAGATTCATGGCTCTTGCCTTTTGTAGAGATATTAGAAAGCTATGATTTTACAGTAGATGAAAGCAGCAGCCAATACCAGCAGGTAGCAGTTGACCCCGAAATGTTAGGCCGTATTTTTGAAAACCTATTGGCGAGCCAAAACGAAGAAACTGAAAAATTGGCCAATCAACGCAAGGCGTTTGGTGCATTTTATACGCCAAGGGAAATTGTGGATTATATGGTGAATGAAAGCATTAAAGCATTTTTACAAACACAATGGGAGCAACATCTTGAAGCGGATAAAACGAAACACATTAATAACCCCGAACCAATTGGCGATATTTTTGGCAACAAAAAACCACAGCAATTGGCTATTGAGACCAAACGCTATGAACTAAAAGCTGAAGAAAAACAAAAGATTGAAAAATCACTTGAACCTTTGTTTGCCAGTAACCCTGATGCAGGACATTTGAAGAAAGAGGAGAAAACCTTGCTGCTTGGTTTTTTAGAACAGATAAAAATTCTTGACCCAGCTTGTGGCTCTGGTGCATTCCCGATGGGCATATTACACAAATTGGTTGAACTGCATGAAGCATTGGGAACAGTAAAGAGCAGTTACGAATTAAAAAAAGACATACTAAGCCAGAATATTTACGGAGTAGACATAATGCCAATGGCAATTGAGATAGCACGGTTGAGAGCATGGTTAAGTTTGGTATTAGAAGAAGATTACAAACCAAACGACCCCAAACATAATTTTGGTGTTAAGCCATTGCCCAACCTTGATTTTAAATTTGTATGTGCAAACAGTTTGATTGATTTAGGGCTTGATGCTTTTATACAGGAAAGCAAAGGCACATTGCATGAAGGGTTTACACAAAAATTAGTAACGCAACTGAAAGGTTTAGAAAGTGTGCGTAAACAATTTTTTACACCTGCATTAGCAAGCACCGAAAAGGAAAAACTGAAAACAGAATATTTTGAAAAGAGAGACAAAGTAGTTGCTGATATTGAAGCAGACAGCGACCCAGTGTTAAAACAAATCGCAAACAAAATTGCAAAGTGGAACCCATTTGATGACAGCATTTCTTCTAATTTCTTTAGTCCAAATTGGATGTTTGGAATTGATAAAGGGTTTGACATAGTTATTGGGAATCCACCATACATTGGAGAAAAAGGAAATGAGGGTATTTTTCAGTATGTAGCTACAACCTCACTTGGTAAAAGAACTTACACAAGATGGATGGATTATTTCTATTTCTTTTTTCATTCAGGTATTGACTATTTGAAGGATAACGGCTGTCTCATTTTTATTTCTACCAATTATTATTTTACATCAACAGGTGGTAATAAACTTCGTGCAGATTTAAAAAACAGAACGACTATTGCCTCTTTAATAAATTTTAATGAACTAACCATTTTTGAATCGGCAGCAGGTCAACATAATGTAATAACAAAACTTTACAAAAGAAAAGACGGACTTGCACTTTGTGATAGCAGTCAAATTCATATCAATGGCCTTGCTGATTCAATTGTATTGAAATCAATTCTTGACAAAACAAATAGCGAAACAAATTATTTCAAGGTTACAAACGATTCATTATTTGACGGTGTAGATTTTCAAATCAGAATTCAAGGGAAAGGTGACATTGCAAACACTTCAGTAAACATCAGCGATGTTCTACAAAAAATGGCCATTAAAAGTTTGCCACTTGGTGCGATTACAAATATTACAATGGGTGTTGTTACCTTATCAGATACAGTAAGTGCTAAACACTTAAAAACATATAAACTCCCTGCTAAAAAAGGAGATGGAATTTATGTTTTAAGCCATAAGGAAGCATTGGCCTTGAATCTTTCAGTGAAAGAGAAAAATACTTTCTTAAAACCATTTTACAAAAATTCAGACATTAAAAAATTTGTTGCGAAACCCAAAAATGACCTTTGGTTAATTTACTGTAAAGATGAAGGCGAACATATTTTGCTTCCAGCTGGAATTGAAAAACATTTTGAAAAATATAAGGAGTTAATTGTAGGATTGAAAAGTAATTTCTTGAAGAATGCAATTGCAGCTTCAGTAATTAAAAAATGGTTTGCGAACAATAATTACTTTGTATTATTTACTCCCAAAAAAGAATCATATTTCATTGGTGAAAAAATAGTAGCTCCATACAGAAGTAAAACTAATTTCTTCGCTTATTCGGATAGTCCATTTTATGGCAGTAAGGACATTGCTTACATTCTTCCAAAGAATCGTGATTTTAAACTGAAATATCTCACTTGCATTTTAAACTCTAATTTAATTTTTCATTGGCTTTACTTAAAGGGGAAACGGAAAGGAGAAATACTTGAAATGTATGCAAAACCTCTTTCAGAGATTCCTGTTAAAAATACTACCAACCAAAAAAGATTTATTGATTTACATGATAAGATTGTTCAGTTGAAATCAGAAAATAAGTCAACCGTTGCCTTAGAAAAGGAAATAGATGTGTTGGTTTACAAACTGTATGAACTCACATACGATGAAGTAAAAATAATTGACAAAGAATTTTGGCTGAGTGAGGCAGAATACACTAACTATAAAATGCAATAAAAAATAAGATGCCAGAATTGTTTGATAATAAATACCGCTTTGTAAAAGACCTTGGCAGTGGTGGCTTTGGCAAAGTATTTTTGGCCAAAGAAGAACGGTCGGAGAATTTGGTAGCTATCAAACAATTAAAAAACGAAGACAAGGCAAAGCAGGATGATATCATTTATGAAATGCAAATGGTATCAAAATTTAATCATCCCAATATTGTTTTATATAAGCATCATTTTGTACAGGAAGATTTATTGTACATCGTTATGGAGTATTGCCCTTTGGGAAGTTTACGGGATTTGATGCGTAAAGAAAAAATCACTTCCACCTTTGTTTGGAAGTGGATGAGTGAACTTACCGAAACCTTGCAATTGGTGCATGAAAAAGAAATCATCCACCACGATATAAAACCAGACAATATTCTTTTTACAGAAAACAGAACAATAAAAATAACAGACTTTGGTGTTGCCAATACTGGTGCAGGCACAAGACCATACATGAGCCCAGAGGCATTGGGTTGGGAAACTGGGGCAGTTAAAGATGCACGGGTAGATATTTATGCTTTAGGCGTTACATTGGTGGAATTGCTTACTAAACGCAATCCGTTTTTTGGCAAGTCGGCAGAAGAAATTATAGAACTGCACGACCTTAAAGATTTTGGCATAACTGGTTTACCCAACTGGCAACAAGAAATTATTTTGAAAGCAATTGCCAAAATTCCTGAGCAACGCTTTCAGAGCATGAAAGATTTTAATGAAGCTATACAAGCTCAATCGGTTCCTATCATTTTTGACAAAGAAGTAATTCAGGCAGGTGATTTTGCTGAACGAGCAAACCAACTTTTGCAAAGAAAGAAATGGCAAAGAGCTTTTTCCATTTTGGATTATGCAGAAAATAATTTAAAACCTAATGTGAATATATTCCTTCAAAAGGGCAAGTATCATTTATTGGCAAAGCAGATTGATTTATCGAAAACCTATTATGAGAAAGCCTTAAAATGGAATCCGAGATTAGATGTTCAAAAAGAACTTGGCTGGATAAACTTAGAACTAAAAAATTATCCCACAGCCATTTCATTACTTTCCGACCATTTACATCGTAACCCATCAGATTACGAAGCATACAACTTATTGCTTCAATGTTACTACGAGACCAATCGCTATGAACCTGCAATGGACTTGGCAAGAATATTATTGGATGTAGAACCCACAAATAAATGTTTTGCCAATAATTACTATGTCTGTTCGGCTATGCATCATATTGGTCAAACTGTTTTTCCCAATACAGTTTTAAAAGCCGACAAATCAGAAAACCATTTTTTGAATTACAATTACGGTGTAATACTCGAAACCGATTTAAGCCATAATTATAAAAAAGAACCTACCCTAAAATCAAAATTGTTGTTTATGGATTATAGGTTTAATAAGTATAGTCCATCTACACTCTATTGCACTGCCAGCAATTCAGAAGCATTTAAAGAAGCGGAAACGCAAAAAGCTATTATAAAATTTGGCAGAGAAAGTTATGATGTAAATGATGTGAAAGTTTCAAATGGAACTGCCATCAGTCGCAGACATTGCGTAATAGTAAACTTTAAAGATGATATTTGGTTATATGACCTTAGCAGCACAGGAACTTATGTGAATGGAAATAGAGTTGTAAATAAAACACCTTTGATTGGCAGAAATAATATCCGCATAAGTAAAACTGAATATGAATTTACCAACGATAAAAGTAAATTGTTTTAATGGCAAGGGTTTTTATAATAGGAGATATTCATGGTTGTTGCAAAACCTTCAAGAAACTTGTTCTTGAAAAAATAAACATCAAAAAAAGCGACAAAATCTATTGCCTTGGTGACTATGTAGACAGAGGCCCAGACAGTAAAGGAGTTATTGATTTTATTTTAAAAATGCGGAAGAAAGGATACAACATTCATACACTTAGAGGCAACCATGAGGAGATTATGCTAAACTCAGTTAAAGACGAAAAATCATTTTTGCATTGGACAAAAAATGGTGGTGACAAAGCATTGACAAGCTTCAAAATAGATTCAATCAATAAACTAAAACCAGTTTACCGAAATTTCATTAAACGGACAAAGTTTTACATAGAAACCAAAGACTTTATGCTTGTTCATGCAGGACTTAACTTTACAATAGAAAATCCACTTGCAGACAAAGATGCCATGCTTTGGGTAAGAAACTTTACAGTTGATAAAGATTACTTAAAGGGAAAAATATTGATACATGGCCATACACCACTGACAAGAGAACAAATCATTTCTCAGAAATTTGAAAGTCCAATAAACCTTGACGGTGGTTGTGTTTATAAAGACAGAAACGGCTATGGAAGTTTATTTGCATTGAACTTTCACGACAGAAAACTAATTGAAGTAAAAAACATCGACTAAAAATGAAAAGCCAGCCCACAGTTGCAAGCACATTTGCAAGCCGCACAAGCCCAAGCACAGACCAAAGCTTGCAAAAGAGCTTGCAACTCTCCAGCCCAGACAAAATTGAATTAAAAAAAATCTCCTCCCCTTCTGAAAATAAAAAATACCCAACCGCACAACCCAACACCACAATGACAGTGAAACGTAGTATTGACAATGGTTTGCAAGGACGGTGGACAAAAACCACTGGCTATAACAGCACCTACCCAAAAGGCGGGGGTTCGTGTTCCA
>Ga0114970_10001766_pt1 | contig 16147 bp, 13 predicted proteins | sample M_140205_XF_Meta_FD_87030 | JGI IMG/M metagenome (GOLD analysis project Ga0114970, IMG submission 87030) | Freshwater microbial communities from Lake Montjoie, Canada to study carbon cycling - M_140205_XF_MetaG | ecosystem: Environmental > Aquatic > Freshwater > Lake | place: Lake Montjoie... | reverse complement strand
CGGCGAGCGCGTGCAATTCAGTGGGAGCGGGAGCGGCACGCTGCAGTTCGAGCTCGAGCCTACGACTGGTGAGTTTCTTGGTGGCTCCGGTACCAGTGCACTTGAAATCACCATGCAAAGCCACCTGCGCACACAGGGTGTGCAGCAGGCGGCAGTGATAACACTCGCGCGCGGAAGCTAATCTCCCGCTCCGCGTTGCTTCCGCGTTGCTTCCGCGTTGCTTCCGCGTTGCTTCCGCGTTGCTTAGTCGACCAGGCGCAGCGGCATGAGAAGACAGAGATACTTCGACGGATCCGTCCAGCCCTCTGGCTCAATCGTTGCCGCACGATCCGGTGCCTTGAAGGTCAGGCGAATCTCGTCGGTGGGCATATAGCGCAAGATCTCGAGCAAATACGTCGCGTTGAATCCGATGTCGAGCGGATCGCCGTTGTAGCGCACCGGCAGCTCGTCCTGTGCCTCGCCAAGATCTGGGGTGCTCACAGAGAACTTGAGCATCCCTGAGTTGAAAGACAGCCGGATACGATGCGTCTGGTCGGAGGCGACAATCGACATACGCTTGAGCGCGCTAGCGAAGGCTGCTTTGTCGATGGTTGCAACTTTGTCATTGTCCTTCGGGATCACCTGGTCGTACGGCGGATACGGCCCTTCGATCAGGCGGGTGAACACCGAGGTGAACGGGGAGCGGAAGCCCAGGTGGTTGTCCCCCTGCGCGACCTCTAGCTCCTCTTCTGCGGGGAAAAGTCGGCAGATCTGGTCCAACGCCTTGGGCGGGATGATTAAGTCGCCCTGAGCGGCTTTGGCGGCCTTGGCGCCTACCGGCACTTCCATCTTGGCAAGGCGATGGCCGTTTGTGGCGACCATGCGCATGTGTTGAGCGCGAATTTCCCAAAGCACCCCATTCAAAATCGGGCGACTCTCCTCGTTGCTCACCGCGAACGAGGTGTGTGATATGAGCCGCTGCAGGTCGCCCGCCGGGATCCGGAGCGCCTTTTCGAAGGCCACGGCGGGAAAGCTCGGGAACTCGCTTTTTGGTAGGCCGAGGAGTTTGAACTTTGAGCGGCCACACTCTAGGGTGATTCGCTGATCACCGGTCGCTGAAATCTTGACCGGTGCTGGCGGCAACTCCCGCGCGATTTCTGCAAGCTTGCGTGCAGGAATCGTGATCGCTCCCGGCGCTTCGACATCGGCGGTGACTTCGGTGCTCACGGCGATATCGAGATCGGTACCGGAGATGCGAATGCCTTTCTCGGTGGTCTGCACGAGAAGGTTTGCGAGCACAGGCAACGTCGTTTTGGATGGGACTGCCGGTGTGACCGCGGCGAGTCCTTCCTGCAACTTCTCACGCGAGATAGTAAATCGCATTCCCGACCTGTCCCCTGGATAAGGAGAATGTGGATCCCGCGCCTAGACTAGTATCTACATGAATTAGATATCTAATTCGCAGTAGTAGTAGTAAGGTGTGGAAAGTTGAAAAGCAAGGAAAGTCGTTATCTAGCTTGGACTTCTGGTGTGTCACGTGATGTGGAAACGCTGTGCCAATCGTGGGGGAGAGCGTGGGTTACCGCAAAACCCCAACCCCAAATGGGGACAGGATGTTGATCAGTGTTCATGACGCAGAGTTTCCCGCACCTTTTCCACACGCCCCCGGAACTCCGCATCCTCCTGCATCATGACGCCCACACGCTCCAAGCTGTGGATGACGGTCGAGTGGTCACGACCACCAAACGCCTGTCCGATTTCCACCAACTGGAGCCCGAGGATTTCGCGCGCGAGGTACATCGCCACCTGTCGCGGGGTTGTGAGGACCTTGGTGCGCGTCTTGGACTGCAGTCCGTCGACCGTGACCCCCCACTCGCCCGCGACCCGCTGCTGCACAGTTCGCATACGATCATGGCGTGAGGACCGCGGCTGAGCAGCATCATTCGATTTCAGCTTGTCCCGAAGTGCTTCGCGGGCCAAGTCGACCGTGACCACACGGTGCTTGAGTGAGGCGTAGGCGAGGAGCTTGATGATGGAACCCTCAAGCTCTCGAACATTTGCCTGAACGTGATCGGCGATGAAGTGGAGGACGTCATCGGGGATTGTGTGCTCGAGATGATCGGCCTGCGCCTTTTCTCGCAGGATCGCAATACGGTGTTCGAGATCTGGCGGCACAATATCGGCGACCATCCCCCACTCAAAGCGGCTCACAAGCCGCGCTTCGAGTTTTGGGATCTCCGACGGCGGGCGATCGCTCGTGAGCACGATCTGCCGCCCCGCTTCATAGATCGCGTTGAACGTATGAAAGAACTCTTCTTGCGTGGCTTCTTTGCCGCCGAGGAAGTGGACGTCGTCGACCAAGAGGAGATCCGTCTCGCGATAGCGGCGACGGAAGTCGTGCATGGTGCGTTTCGTGATGGAGGTGACGACGTCGTTGGTGAACTGCTCGGTGCTGATGTACATGACGCGGCAGTTCGGGGTGCGGGCCAGGATATCGTGCGCAATGGCCTGCATGAGGTGCGTTTTCCCGAGTCCAGTGGCTCCGTAGATGAAGAGCGGGTTGTAGCTCTTTCCTGGTGCGGCGGCGACCGCGGACGCTGCCGCCGCGGCGAGCTCGTTGGACCGTCCGATGACGTACGAGTCGAAGAGGTAGCGATCGTTCAAAGTACTTAAAACGACGCTATTGTCTCGCTGTTGTGGCGCTATTATGGCGCTCTTCTGAGGCATAAAAAGGTCCATTTGCGACCTTTTGAGCCGTTCTGCCTGGACCCTGAAGACGACCTTGACTGGATGTCCAATACAGGTCGGGGCGTACCCCTCAAGGATGGCCTGGTGCTTACTCTCGTTCCACTCAACGGACCATTGGTCTGGGGCGGTGAGGATGAGTGCTGCGCCGTCATAGTCGTCGGGCGCGAGCGGCGAGAGCCACGTCTCAATGACATGCTCCGGGAGCTCGGTCTTTGCGCGATCGAGGAGACGTTCCCAAGCCTCAACTGCGGAGAGTGTCACGGGCGTGTCACGAGTGGCGTGTTGCGAGTGGTGTGGTGTGTTGAGTCTTTCACTGCGCGTTCGATCGATTTCGCGAGACGAAGGCGAGGGGGCAAAGAGTACGGGTCGTATGTGGATAAGTCAACACTCGTGCTTCCGAACAAATGGTACCGCCGATAGGGGTGGACTTGATGTATGTGTTTCCCACGACTACGTTTAGGGGTCTTGGGTTCATACGACTTGAACCGCATTTTGAATCGCAGTTGAACAGCGCTTTTTGGAGCAGCTATGGGGAAGCCAACTTATCGTCCGCGCAACACCCGTCGTCTCAGGACGCACGGCTTTCGTACGCGGATGGCAGACAAGTGGGGACGTGAAGTGCTGAGCCGCCGTCGCAAGAAGGGGCGCAAGCAACTGACCGTCAAACTGCCGTCGAAGTACGCCGGCGCCTGATCGTTTCCGTTTCCCGCCGGCGTCGCGACTGACGCGGGAGGGGGAGCTCGAAGCCGTTCGTCAGAAAGGGAAGCGAGTCCGAGCCACGCACCTCGAGGTTCGGTACATCGCTTCCCTTCTGCGTCGGGTTCGAGCCGGGGTGATTGTGCCAAAGTATGGTCACAACTCTGTCGAACGGAATCTTGTGAAGCGGCGGCTCCGTACCTTGGTACGATGCGAGCTGTTGCCGAAGGTGGATGCGAGTGGTGCTGTGTTGGATGTCGTCGTGCGAGCACTTCCCGCTGCGTACGGCGCGTCGTTCGCGACACTACAACGAGAGATCGCCACGATGACGGCGAAGCTCACCACCGCCTCACCCACGAAGATTCCCTCGCCCTAATGCAGCGGTTCTTCATTCGGTGCGTTCGGGGGTATCAGCTGGTCATCTCGCCGCATCTCGCGGCGTCGTGCCGTTATTATCCAACCTGCTCCCACTATGCGATCGAGGCACTGCAGAAATACGGTGCTTGGCGTGGTGGGTGGATGGCTGTCCGGCGCATCGGGCGCTGTCATCCCTTCCGTACCGGGGGCTATGACCCGGTTCCCTAACTTGCGAAGACTTCGCTGATGGAACGGCGCTTCTTTCTCGCTCTTGTGCTGACTGGCGTGGTGGTTGTCCTCACGCCTCGGCTCTTTCCTGCCCCACCCAAGGCCATCACAGCCTCGGTGGACTCCACAAGCGTCGCGGTTGGGTCCATACCAGCGACCACCACTACTGGCGCTACGGCGGCCGGCCAGGCGACTGGCGCGAGCACAGCCGGAGCGGCCCCACGCACCGCTGCGACCGTCGGCGCCACCACGCAGACGGTCCCCACGGTTCCCGCCGAAACGCTGACCGTTGAGACGCCACTGGCACGGACCACGTACAGCTCGATCGGTGCGGCGCCACTGTATGTCCAGGTCGACAGCTACCCCGCGCTCAATGCGGCGACTGGTGGGGTGCGCATCAAACACGGCACCCAAGCGTTGCTCCGGTATCGCGTGATCTCGGCGACCGACACCATCCGGCTCGACGCGATGACTTTCAGTGCGCAGCGCGGAACGGCGACAAATGGCGATCCGATGGTGACCTTTACAGGCGCCACGCCGAGTGCCCGTGGACCGGTCACCGCGACGATCAGCTATTTGATGTCGCGCGACAGCTACGTGAGCACCACCGTGGTCCGTCTGACCGGCGTGCCCGAGTCGGCGTTCCTACTTGTCGACTTGCCGCGCGGCTTCGACATCCAGGAAGCAGACTCCTCGGGCGACTTGCGCGCGCTGTCCTATGCCGTGAAGCCAGTAAACAAGAGCGCGAAGGGCACCCTTTTCGCGAAGCTCGAAGAAGGGGAAACAAAGCTTGAGCCGGGGCCGCTCACCTGGGCGGTGGCAAAGAACAAGTATTTCATGGTTGGTCTGCTGACACCAGAGAAGGGGGGGAACCCGTTCTCTGAAGTGAACCTGGTCGGCGGCGCCCGCGAAAAGAAAGAGGCGCGCGTAGGTCAGGCGACGGTGGTGATGCCGCTCAAGGCGGGCGCTGCGACGTTCGAGCTGTTCGCTGGCCCACAGTCATGGGAGCACCTCCGCAAGATGGGCCGCGAGTTTGAGACCGCAAATCCGTACGGCGGCTTCATGCAGCCGGTGGTGCAGCCCTTCTCGACAATCGTCATGCGCATCCTACTCTGGATGAAAAAAGTACTCGGCCTCAACTACGGCTGGGTGCTTGTCATCTTTGGCGTCACAATCCGCATTGTATTGTGGCCGTTGAATGCGAGCGCTATGCGCGCGAGCCTGCGCATGCAGCGCTTGCAGCCGGAACTGACCGCGGTGCAGGCCAAGTACAAGAGCGACCCACAGAAGCAGCAGGCCGAAATCATGCGGATCTATAAAGATCATGGCATGAGTCCGCTCTCTCCACTCACAGGCTGTTTGCCGGCTTTGATTCCGATGCCGGTGCTGATGGCGCTGTTCTTTGTCTTCCAGAACACGATCGAGTTCCGCGGCGTGTCGTTCCTCTGGCTGCACGACATTTCATTGCATGATCCGCTGTACATCCTGCCGCTGCTCATGGGAATCTCGATGTACGTGCTGAGCTGGATCGGCTTGCGCAACATGCCCGATAACCCGCAGGCGAAGATGATGAGCTGGATGATGCCGCTCATGTTCACCTTCTTCCTGCTCCAGTCGGCCGCCGGACTCTCGCTGTATTACACCGTTCAGCAGATTGCGGCGTTGCCACAGCAGTGGCTGATCGCGAACGAGCGGGCCAAGGCCAAGGCGACGAGCTGACAAGCGCGACACTTCGTGGCGACACGATTGTGGCCATCGCCACGGCCCCTGGCCGTTCGGCGGTGGCCATTGTCCGTTTGAGCGGTCCGCAGGCGGAGGCGATTGCCGCGCGAATCGGTGTGTCGGTCGCGCGGTGCGCACCACGTGTCGCGACACGCACGCGACTGCACGCGTGCGACAATCCCGCGGTGCCGCTCGACGATGCGCTGGTCACACGCTTTCCAGCGCCCCACTCGTACACCGGCGAGACGGTCGTTGAGTTTGCGACGCACGGCGGAAGTGTTGTGCCGACCGCGGTGTGTGGCGCGCTGCTACATGCGGGGGCACGCCAGGCGTTGCCCGGAGAGTTCACGGAGCGCGCGGTCCTCGCCGGTAAACTCGACGTGCTGCGCGCCGAAGCCGTAGCGGACCTGATTGATGCACGCTCCACGGCCACCCACCGCGCGGCGCTCACACAGCTGGACGGCGCCCTGTCGCGTGCACTCGACGCGCTGCGCGCGGCGGTCATTGAGCTCGACGCCCTACTCGCCTACGATATCGATTTCCCTGAAGAAGACAGTGGACCCGTGCCACGTGCCCGAATTACCTCGGCGTGCGACGCACTCGTGGAACGGCTTGGAATACTCTTGGCGACGGTTCCGGCAGCCGTCCTTGGCCGCGATGGCGTGACGGTGGTGCTCGCCGGAGCGCCCAATGTTGGAAAGTCCTCGTTGCTCAACGCGCTGGTCGGCGAACTCCGTGTGATTGTGAGTGATGTGCCAGGCACCACCCGCGACGCGGTCGAGGTATTACTCGATCACGAGCCATGGCCGCTCCGTCTTGTGGACACCGCAGGGCTCCGCGACACTCACGACCCACTGGAACGCCTCGGGATTGAGGTGAGCGAGCGGTATGTGGCGTCCGCGCATGTGGTGGTGGTCTGCGGCGAAACGCCGGCAGGACTCGCCGCGGCAGCAGCAGAAATCCGGAAGCGATCGGCAGCGCCGCTGATTGGGGCACTCACGAAAAGTGATTTAGTAACAAATAGATACGATATAACCGAAGCCGGAACAGCCCTTGCACGTATTGTTCCTGTGAGCGCACGCACCGGCGATGGACGAAGGGCGCTGCTCGACGCCATTACCGCGGTGATGCGCGCCCAAGTGGAGGAACGCGCGGGAGTGCTCGACACCCACACGCCCCTACTCACCCGCGCGCGACACCAGAGCGCCATCACCAGCGCGCGCGATGAACTCCTCGCGTTTCGGGCCGCGTGGACCAATGGTTCACTGCCGGCGCCGGTGGCTGCATCGCACGTGCGTGCAGCTGCGCACGCGCTCGAAGAGCTTGTGGGGGCTGTCGATATTGAAGACGTATTAGCGAAGGTCTTTTCGAGCTTCTGTGTCGGCAAGTAACACGACGCGACCCGGCGGAACGCGGTGGAACGCGGCTTTTCGAAACGCTACGCGGTGCGCGCAGCTACTTCAGCGAGTGCCAATAACTCCGTCGCGCTCGCGCGCAGTGCCCACGGGAGCCCCTTCTCGATGATCGCGTCCTCAACCATTCGGGCGCCCAGAAAATAGCCAGCACGCTCCGGGACAACTTGGCGCTGCACGGTACGGGCTTCGTCGCTCATACCGCCCGAGAGCCACCGAAGGCGCAGGCCAAGGCCCGCGCGCTCAAGATCGTCGGCTACGGCGCGGGTGAGCATGCCCTCCAGCTCGCGAATCCGCGCGTACTGCTTGCGCTGGAATCCGAAGTACTCCCACGACGCATGTCCTGGACTAAAACGACGGGCAGCCTGCACCGCGAGCCCTTCGTTTACGAGGTGCTCCCGGAGCGACACATTTCGGCCGGTTTCCCAGTACGAATACACACCACCCGCGTTGGCAATCTGCGAGCGCATCTCGCTCCGGCTCTGCGGCGACGTGTAGCGCACCCCGTGCGCGATTTCGTGCGCGAGCCACATCGGAATCAGTTCGGGATCGAGGCCGAGTGCGTGGGTCGTGGGGTTGGCAACGGAGGTGAAGTGCTCGAGGCAGACGAAGGCCACGGCGCGGCCGTTGACGACCAGCTCACCGGCGTTGGCGCCGCCGACACCGACCATGATCAGCACGTCGATGGTGCTGTCGATCTCCATCAGTTCCACGCACTGCGCTTCCGTGTCGCGCGCGATCGCGTCGATATCTGTGCGCTCGAGCATCGCGAGCAGATCACTGCGATCGGCGTTCACCGTGTCGCGCACCACCTCGGCGAAGTGCGGGCCACGCGGATCGACGACGTAGTTGTGCCAGTAGGCTTCGAGCAGGGGACGATGCTGCTCGAAATACCGCTCGTATGCTGCTGCCCGATCCGTGCTTTGCAGGATCGCAAGAAAGTCAGGCAGCAGGTTGATGATCATTAGGCGTCGTCAGGGTACGAAGCGGCGGTCGGGTGCTCTCACGTGTTTGCAAGCCAAATGTACGACAACTGATTCAAGTCTGTCAGCCTCTTGTGGCGCCGACCGATTAATGCTACCGCGTTCCGAAAAGACGATCGCCGGCGTCGCCCAAACCTGGAAGTATGTAGCCGTGCTCGTTGAGTTCTCGATCGAGTGCGGCGCAGATAATCGGCACGTCGGGGTGTGCCTCGTGCACCCGAGCCACGCCGGCGGGCGCCGCCACAAGGCAGAGGAAGCGAATACGCAGCGCGCCGGCCCGCTTGAGTGCGGTGATCGCAGCGACCGCGCTCCCGCCCGTGGCGAGCATTGGATCGAGCAGAAGGAAGTCACGTTCCGGGGCGTCGGCCGGAATCTTGAAGTAATAGTCCACCGGCTCGAGTGTGTCGTGGTCACGGTAGAGGCCGATATGTCCAACGCGCGCTGAGGGGACCAGCCTGAGGATACCGTCGACCATGCCGAGTCCGGCGCGCAGGATCGGTACGAGGGTGAGCTTTTTTCCGGAGAGACGCTCGCCCCGGGTGGTCTCGAGAGGGGTGTCGACGGAGACGGGCTCGAGGGCAAGATCAGCCGTGGCCTCGTACGCCATGAGCATGGCGATCTCGTCCACCAGCTCCTTGAAGATCTTTTTGGGTGTGTTTTTGTCACGCAGCAACGTCATCTTGTGCCGCACCAACGGGTGCCGCACCAAGGTGAGGAGGGGGGTATCGCGACGCGTGGGCGTTGTTGTCATGCTGTGGATACTACTATTTTCCTCATCATGAAAGAATACCAGGCCGTAATCTTGCGCCTTACTGGGCATACGCGCGAAGATGAGGACGCCCTAACCGATCTGCTCAATGAGCGGAGCCGCGGCGGGTGGGACCCCACAATGATGACGCCCGATCCCTATCGTTTGACGATCATCTTCGCACGGGCCTCGCAGCCCGAGCGCTGACCCGGTCGTGGCTCGCCGTCGACCGCGGGTGCTCGTTGCGATAACCGTGTTGCTCCTCTGTTGGCTCACCTCGCTTGCCGCGGTTCTCGCGTGGGCGTTGGAAGATGACGCCGAGCGTGCCGACGCGATTATTGTGATGGGGGCGGCGCAGTATCAGGGTAAGCCCTCGCCCGTGCTGCGTTCGCGACTGGATCACGCGGTGGCACTCTGGCAGCTCGGGCTCGCGAACCGCATGGTGCTCACCGGTGGATTCGGCACCGGGGATACCCTGTCTGAGGCTGGAGTGTCGCGTCACTACGTGATGTCGCGCGGGGTGCCGGACACGGCCATTCTGCTCGAGAGCATGGGACGGACCTCGTCGCAAAGCATGCGCGCGGCGATCGAACTTATGCACACCCAGCAACTACAGACGGCGATCGTCGTCAGCGATCCCTTCCACATGTTGCGACTCGAGATCATTGCTCGGCGCTACGGGCTCGAGCCGCTTACCTCCCCGGCGCTCCCATCACGTGCGGGGAGCCGCAGCTGGAATCACTGGAGTTTTCTGTTAGCAGAATCTATCAAAGCGCCGGTGGCGCTTGTCCTCGATTGGTAATACGAAACACAATGCGCATTCCTGTAGAGTCCTACCGCCTGCCAAACGGATTGCTCGTGACCCTCTCCGAGGATCACTCGGCGCCGATCGTGGCCGTGAACCTCTGGTACCATGTCGGGTCGGCCAACGAACGGGAGGGGCGTACCGGGTTCGCGCACCTGTTTGAACACATGCTTTTTCAGGGATCCGAGCATGTGGGCGCCAACGAACATTTTGAACTCGTGCAACGCGCCGGCGGAACGCTCAACGGCTCCACCTGGCTCGACCGCACCAATTATTACGAGACGGTGCCGTCGAATCATTTAGCGACCGCGCTCTGGCTCGAAGCGGATCGCATGGGCGCACTGCTCCCCGCGATGACGCAAGAAAAACTCGACACACAGCGCGACGTGGTGAAGAATGAGCGCCGCTGGTCGGTGGACAACCAGCCCTACGGCACCTGGTGGGAGCGACTCCCGGCATTGTGTTTTCCGCCGGAGCATCCGTTCCACCATTCGCTGATTGGCTCTATGGAGCACTTGAGTGAGGCGAGTCTTGAGGACATCGCCGAGTTCTTCCGCACCTGGTATTCCCCGGACAACGCGGTGCTGACGATTGCGGGGGACTTTGATCCCACCGAGGCGCGCGCGCTGGTGGCGCAATACTTCGGACCCATTCCACGCGCCGCGGCTCGTCCAGAGTTGCCGTCGTTCACAGTGGCGCCGTCATTCGGCGGCGCGCAGCGCGCGGTCTTTGAAGATGATGTGGTGTTGCCACGCCTCTTCTTGGCGTTCCGCTCACCCGTGTTCGGCTCAGCGGAGTATTACGCGGCGAGTATCTGCGGCGCGATCCTCGGCAGTCGGCGCGGCAGTCGGCTCTACCGGTCGCTGGTGCGTGAGCAGGAGGTCGCTCAGGAAGTGTCGGCCTTTACGTATGATCTCAGCAAAGGCAGCGATTTGTTGGTGGTCGATGCGATGGCGCGCCCCGGTGTGACACTCGAACAGCTCGAAGCGGCAGTGGGCGCTGAGGTCGATCGACTGCATCATGACGGTGTCACCGCGGACGAACTCGCGCGTGCGCTCGCGCTGATCGAGACGGATTTAATTGGCGCGCTCCAGTCGGCAGGCGAGCGAGCCGATAAATTGTCGCAATTTGCTACTTATTTCGGAGATGCCGCGTTGCTGAACGAACAAATCGACCGGTATCGTGCGGTGACCGTGGAGCAGGTGAGCGCCTTTGCGCGCGCGCGCCTTGGGGCCGATAATCGGGCATCGCTTGTGTACGTCCCGCGCGCGGTTGGTGGTGCAGCAGCTGCCGGTGCGGCTACCACTGGAGTCGGCGAGGAGGTGGGCGCATGAGTATGTCCACTCGCCCAGTCGCCGGCCCGGGACGTCCCTGGGAATTTCCGGCTGTGCATCATGCCACGCTGGCGAACGGCCTTCGTGTTTCCGTCGCGCCAATGCACCGCTTGCCGATGGTCACGGTGCTCGCGATGGTCGATGCCGGCGCCACGCGCGATGCGGCTGGGCACGAAGGGGCGTCACTGCTCACTGCGTCGGCGCTCACAGAAGGAACGGCACGACTCGACGGCGCCTCGCTCACCGAACAGTGCGAACGTCTTGGCGCCAGCATCGACGCCGGCGCTGACTGGGACAGCTTCATGGCCCATGTTGCGGTCACCCCAGATCGCCTCGAACAGGCCATGGCGCTCCTTGGTGAGGTGCTGATCACGCCAGGGTTCCGCGCGCGCGATGTGGAGCGACTCAAAGAAGAGCGACTCGCTGATTTACTGCAGCAACGCGTAGAACCGCGCGGCCTCGCGGCTGAACAGTTCCGGGAATTTTTGTACGTCGACGGTTCGCGCTATCGCGTGTCAGCGGGCGGCTCCCCAGCCACGGTGCGCGGCCTCACACCGGAGATTGTGCAGGCGTTCCACGCCGCGCATGTCGCGCCGAGTCGGATGACGATTGTGCTGACGGGCGATGTGACGCCGGAGCGCGGTGTGGAGTTGGTGGAGCGCGCGCTCGGATCGTGGCGTGGCGGTGATGCAGCGTCCCGCGTGATACCAGCGACCGTGGATGACCGCACAGTTGCCGGTGGACGTCGTGTGCGCGTGGTGCATAAGGCCGACGCTCCGCAGTCGGAGCTGCGCGTGGGGCATCGCGGACTTCCGCGCCTGCATCCCGACTTCTTTGACGCGGTTGTGATGAACGCGCTGCTTGGCGGGTTGTTCTCGTCGCGGATCAACTTGAATCTGCGCGAGAAGCATGCGTACACGTACGGTGCGAACTCGATGTTTGATTGGCGCCGAGGCGCTGGACCGTTTGTGGTGTCGACCGCGGTGAAAACTGAGGTGACAGATGCGGCGGTGCGCGAGATTTTGCTGGAGATCGATCGGATGCGGAGTGAGACCGTGAGCGCTGATGAACTCTCGCTTGCGACGGCGTACTTAGATGGTGTCTTCCCGATTCGCTATGAGACCACGACTGCGGTGGCGCAGGCTATTGCGACTGCTTCGTCGTACGGGTTGCCAGATGATTACTACACGACGTATCGCGAGCGGGTGCGGGGGGTGACGGCGGAGTCGGTGCGTCGCGCGGCCGAACAGCATTTGCATCCCGAGGAGTTGCTGGTGCTCGCCGTTGGTGATCGTGAGGCGATTCGTGCGCCGTTGGATGCATTGGGCATTGGCCCACTCGATGTGGTGGTGCCCGCGGACGAGCCGGCGGAAGAGCCCGCCGAGGATGCGGGATGAGTGAGTCGAAGTCGCGCTTGGTGAGCGGTCCGGTGGAAGGAGGCGCCGTGGAGCCAGGGAAAGTGTCGAGCCGGCACGTGCACACCGGGCGGGTGATTTCGTTGGATGTCGACACCGTGCGACTGCCGGACGGGAGTGTGCGCGAGATGGACATGATCCATCACTCCGGCGCGGCGGCGGTGGTGCCGTTCCTCAGTGATCCCACTGGGGCGGATCCGCAGATTTTGTTGATCCGGCAGTATCGCTACGCGGCCGGTGGGTATCTGTGGGAAATCCCGGCGGGCCGGCTCGATGCTGGCGAGGCGCCGATCGCGTGCGCGCACCGTGAGCTTCGGGAGGAGACTGGCTGCACCGCAACGGCGATGATTCCGTTGACCGGTTTTCTGACCACGCCAGGATTCACGGACGAGAAGATCCATATCTTCATGGCCACGGGGCTGAGCGTGGGAGAATCGGCGCGCGAGGCGGACGAGTTTATTGAGGTTGTGGCCAAGCCACTATCTGAAGTGCTGCAGATGATTGAGCGCGGGGAGATTATTGACGCGAAGACGTTAGTAGGGATTCTCTTTGCGGCGGGGTTCCGGATGGGGCGGTAGGGCGGCGAGCAGGCGGTCGGACGGTCGGAAGGTCAGACAGTTGGCGATTGGGTGTCCTAATTTTAGGACACCCAATCTTGTTTATAGGACGATTCTGGTGAATGTGTGAAAACGTAACACGCTATATGTCAACAACTTACAAATTTATCTGAAATGGCACGGCATATGCTCTTGCAGGGGGCAGAGACACTGTCCCAATCCAGAGGAGTCAGTCGCCATGGCCCACGCTGCCGCGCTCAAGTCCGAGACCAGTTTCCAGCCCGCCTTCCGGCCGATGGCCGAACTGCAGACGCTCACGGATCACGATCTGGTGAAGTGCTATCTGGCTGGTGATACCCGCGCCTTCGACGCGATTGTCGAGCGCTACCAGGGGAGGTTGCTGAACTTCGTCTACCGCATCGTGACGGATCGGGAACGCGCCGAGGATTTGGTGCAGGAAGCATTTATTCGCGTGCATCGCCATTTGGCGCGCTTCGACCGGTCGAAGAAGTTCTCGACCTGGATCTACACGATCGCGTCGAATCTGGCCAAGAACGAGTTGCGGAATCGCTCACGCAATCCGCTGGTGCTGTTCACGTCGATCACGCAGGGGTGGGAGGACGAGGAGCGGCCGTTGGAGTTCGAGGATCCGAACGCGCGTCCAGACGACCAGTTCCGCAAGCGTCATGTACGGCAGATGGTTGAGGAATCGGTGGCTGCCTTGCCGGAGCACCACCGTGAAGTGTTCGTCCTTCGTGAGCTGGAAGGGCGTTCGTACGAGGAGATCAGCGAGATCACGCATTGCAACCTTGGCACCGTGAAGTCGCGCTTGAACCGGGCGCGCAACTCCTTTGCCGAGATTATTGAACCATCGCTTCGCTAGCTGAAGGTGTTGGTGCAGGTGCAGGTGCAGCATGGAGGAAACTGCTGGGGTTGGGGGACTGCTGGCAGACGTAGGACAGGTGGGAAAAGAGGGACTCTCGTTCGGCATGAACAGTGGGAGCCATCTGGTAGGGGGGTCGTGGGGGCGGGAACCTGAATGCGACACTCGGGGTACCGTTACGATCAACCCCTGCCAGATGGACTGCCGAACTTTTCGAGAGCAGCACCGCGCATATGTAGATCACGAGCTGACGGCGCCTGCACTGGCGGCCGTCATTTCGCACATCACGACCTGTGGTTCCTGCGCCGCCCGCGACGTGACCCTCCGTCGCGGGCTTTTCCTTGTCCAAAATCTTCCACGCATCCGCCCCTCGCGGGGCTTCCGCGCACGCCTCCAGGCTCGGCTCGTACAAGAGCGAGAGATGGTATATTCAGAGCATGGCTCCCTCCCCCCTAAGTGCCCTCAAAACAGCCCTGAAAAGTGGGGCGTTCGAGCCGGCGTATCATTTTCATGGGGACGAGGACTTCCTGAAGGACAGCTGGATCCGCGACGTGATCGCTCGCGCCACGGACCCGGCCACTCGCGACTTCAATCTTGAGACGCGCCGCGGCGGCGAAGTAGACGCGCGAACGCTGGCGACAGCACTCGAAGCGATGCCGATGATGGCCGAACGGCGGGTTTTGGTGGTGCGTGATGTGCCGTCGCTCAAAAAAGACGCGCGCGGCATTCTGCTCAAATATCTCGATCGGCCAGCATCAGACACGATCTTGCTCCTGGTCTCGCCAGCTGGTGCGAAGGCAGACGCCGACCTCAACGCCAAGTTGGTGTCGGTGCCGTTCGATACGCTCAGCGAAGACGCCCTCGTCAAATGGGTCGCGCATCGCGCGGGGCAACTGGACGTCACGATCACGCCCTCGGCCGCGGAACTGCTGTGCAGCGCGGCGGGCAACGATCTGGCCCTCATGGCGGGCGAACTCGACAAGCTCCGCAACTACACCAATGGCGCCGAGATCGACGACGCAGCGATTGCCGCGATTGTCGGCGTCAAAGCGGGAGAGACGCTCGCCGATTTACTCGATGCGGTTGCGCAGCGTGACGGGACGCGCGGCATTCGGCTCATTGAGCCAATTCTTCTGCAGCCCAAAACCACCGGCGTGTCGATCGTGATGGCGTTGACCACGCAGATTCTCGCGATTGGCTGGGCGATGGCCGCCAAGGATCGTGGCGTCGCGCAGGGGCGACTCGAGAGCGAACTGTTCGGACTCCTCAAAGCGAATCCGTCGTCGATGACTGGGCGCCCTTGGGGTGAAGCGGTGAAGGTGTGGGTTCGGGCGATGCCTAAATGGAACGCAGCCGATATCGACCATGCCCTGCAGATGCTCCTTGCGGCAGATCGTGCGCTGAAGGATTCCAGGGTATCGACCGAAGAGCAGGTGCTCGTGTCACTCGTACTGTCACTCTCGGCGGGTGGAAAACGGCAAGTGGCGTCGCCTGTGAACAAACCGCAGACAGTGCAGATCACGGCAACTGTCACTGAGACGCAGAAGCTGTGAGTAAAGAAGCCACGCCGCTCATGCAGCAGTACCGCGACATCAAGGCGCGGCATCAGCACGCCATCCTGTTTTTTCGGATGGGTGATTTTTACGAGATGTTTTACGAGGACGCGGAGGTTGCGTCGCGTGTGCTCGGATTGACACTGACGTCGCGCAACAATGGTGGCGCGAACGCGGTGCCGCTGGCCGGTGTGCCGGTGAAGGCAGCGAATGACTATCTGCGCCGACTCGTGCAGCAGGGGTTCCGCGTCGCGATCTGCGAGCAGGTGGAAGATCCCAAGCTGGCCAAGGGCATCGTGCGGCGCGAAGTCGTCGAGACGATTACCCCCGGAGCGGCGTTCAGTGATGATCTCCTTGATGGCGCGCGAAATAATTTCCTCTGTGCTATGCAGGTCGTTGGGGAACTGATAGGCATTGCGGCGGTTGATGTGTCCACGGGCGAACTTCGCTTGGTGACGGCACGCTCCGGTGATGCGCCGGCGGCGCTCGCGCGCATATCACCGCGTGAGGTAATCACGCCGGCCGGAAACAGCGAGAGTGCACTGCTTGCGAGCGGGCTTGATGTGCTGACAACCGAGCGCGAGGGCTGGGAGTTTGAGTCCGCGCTCGCGGAGCAAGCGCTCGCGGAGCACTTTGCGGTGCGCTCGCTCGAGGGATTTGGCATTGGCGCTGTGGATGCGTCCGCGGTTGGTGCTGCTGGTGCATTGATGCGCTATCTGCGCGAGCT
>Ga0114970_10001765_pt1 | contig 16156 bp, 11 predicted proteins | sample M_140205_XF_Meta_FD_87030 | JGI IMG/M metagenome (GOLD analysis project Ga0114970, IMG submission 87030) | Freshwater microbial communities from Lake Montjoie, Canada to study carbon cycling - M_140205_XF_MetaG | ecosystem: Environmental > Aquatic > Freshwater > Lake | place: Lake Montjoie... | reverse complement strand
TGAGCTTGATCTTGAAGCTCTGGCGTGATTTTGGACCGACGGTGCCGGTAAGTTCAGCGGGTTCGGCTTTGAGACCCGGTGGTGGTTTAAGCACGATGCGGTGCTGCTGCATGCTGTCGCGGAAGTTGCGCACGGTGATGTTCACTTCGGTTTCTTTGGAGACATCGACGCGATACGGGTAAGCACTGACCCAGTAGGGATCGAACAGGTATTCATAGTTCGCATCAGGCAGCAGGTCCTTGTATTTGCGGATCGCCCGCAGCGCCCAGTCGTGGTAGCGATCAATGAAGGCGGCGGGTTCCGTCATGAGCACACCATGTGCGCCCATGATGATTTGGGGCTGGATCTTTTGCAGATACTTCGCGGCGACGAGGTAGCCTTCGTCGATGATGGCGCTGTTGCGGGCGTTCACGCATTCGTGGCCGTTCTGCGCGGGATCGGATGGATCGCCAAAGAGATTGTCGCCGGTGAAGACGATTTTTTTACCGTCGAGTTCGAGCCACAGTGCATTACCGAACTCGGTTTGGCCTGGCATCCAGTCGATGTGCAGCTTGTAGCCTTCCCATTCGATGACATCCCCGGCTTTGAGAATGCGGTCGATCTTCGCCCGCTCAAATCCGGCGTTGTAGGTGCCAATCATCGCCGGGTAGTCGTAGAAGCGTGGGTTCTCGCATTTGTCCGCGATGGTGTCCATGGTCCAGAACTTCACGCCATGGTCTTTAAGTGCCGGAAAGAGCGTGAAGTGGTCGCCATGCGAGTGCGAGATCCAGCAGGCGTCGATCTGCTTGAGACCGAGAAACTCCTTCATGTCGCTGATGATGCGTTCGAGCACGAGTTTCGGAAACAGGCCGCAATCCAGCAACAGCGCGTGGCCATTGTTAGCGATGATGATGGCGAAGTTCTTCCCGGCCATCTCGGGGCCGAACATGTAAAGGTGCGGACTGACTTGAACGATGTAGTGCGCCTTCGTCGGCTTTGTGGCCGGATGTGGGCCTCGCTTGGCTAAGTTCTCTACGGGATAACCGCGAATGTAATCAGGCCTGAAGCTAACGAGCTCTTGATGATAGTCTTCGAACTGCTTCGTCGCATTTCGAATACTCGGTCCCTGCGATGGAAATGCCGTCTCAATGCCTAATGCAGCGAGCTTTTGCACGGAAGCGGTGAGTGCGTCGAGGCCTTTGGCAAAACCGTAGTCCCACTCGGTGTCGAACCAGTTCGTCATCTTCGAGCCGTCATGCATCACACCGCCGGTGAAGGCCAGCGTTTGACCATCATGCTGGATAACGAAGCTCATACCGCCCGGCGAATGTCCCGGCGTGCTCACGCAGGTGATGTCGAAGCCGTTCCAGGTGAACGATTCACCATCTGCGAGCACACGGTCGATCTTCACCGGCGCGGCAGGCGGGCGCAAGTAGCTCGCGCCATGCACGCTGTATTTGTCACCGAGACGCGGGTTCCATTTGCGAAATGACAGTGGGTTTTCGAGAATTTCTTTCTCCAACTGCGAAGTTGCCATCTTTGTGACTGTTCGATCCAAGTTCTGCGCTGCTTGGCACAACTCGCGATGGTGATCCGAGAAAAGAACCCACTCGACTCGCTTCACACCAATGTCTGCCAAGTGTTCCATCACCGAGCCATCACCCAGGTTGATGATCAGCGCTGTGTCCTCGTGCTTCAACACATAGACATTGCACGTATCCTGCCAGAGATGCACTCCGGGCACCGGTTGCTGAAATTCGGCAAGCGCAAGACTTTGCAGGATGAGAAATGCAGCGAGAAGACGAATCATGCGTTTAACCATGTCGGGCACAAGAGAATCGCTTTAAGTTCACTTCAGCGGCACGCTCCACAGATGATTGCCGGAGGTGATGAAGAGAGTTTTGCCATCCTTGCCGCCGAAAGCGCAGTTGCAGGCTTCGTCTGGGGCGGTGGGGATGAAGTCGATGAGGCTTCCGCTGGGCGAGAGGATGTAGCAGCCAGCTTTGAAGCGGTTGGTTTCCCATTCGGTCACTTTGTTCGTGCCGGCGGCGACGTAGATGCGGCCTGCGGCATCCATTTTCATGCCATCGGGACCACGTCCGTCTTTACAATCGAAAATGACCCTTCGGCTGCCTAATTTCACATCGCCATTCTTGTCGAGCTCGTAGCGCAGCAGCTTCCGCGAGCCGCCGTGGTTGTTGTTATTGTTGTCGGCGATGTAGAGATACTTGTCGTCCGGTGTGATCAGAATGCCATTGGGGCGCTCTGCGCCGTAACAGTTGATGCGGGTGACTTTACCAAGAGCGTCGATGCGATAAACGCCTTCATAGCCAAGCTCCATGCTTTCACGAGGGCCATAACGCGGATCGGTGAAGTGAATCCGCCCTTTCGAGTCCATGCAGAGGTCATTCGGTGTGTTGAAACGCTTTCCCTCAAAGCGATCGGCGAGCACGGTGATGCGGCCGTCTTTCTCGGTGCGCGTGACACGCCGCAGACCTGACTCACAAGCAACCATGCGGCCTACGCGATCAAAGAGCAGGCCATTCGAGGCATTGTGACGAAACACCGTCGTGTGGCCTTTCGGGTCCATGCGGTTGATGTGCTTGCCATCGGTGAAGTAGAGCGAGCCGTCCTTCCACGCGGGGCCTTCACCGGCACCGATGAGGCCGTGATCCTTGGGCACAGCGCCAGGAACAAGAGGTGAGCGCATGGAAGTGCACGAATTCAGAGCGAGGCCGAGTAACAGAATTGAGAGAGGTTTCATAGCATGAATTCAGATCAACGTAGCAAACCGACGATGTTCTCCGCACTGGCTACGAATTGTTAACGACGGTGATGTAGAGCGTCTTTATGTCGGATCCGCCGAAGGTCACGCGCATTAAAATCTTCAGTCCTTCGATTCCACGCGCCCTGATGAATTATCATTTAGAGATGTGGGGAGCTGATCCTGCGGCTTTGTCATGGTGTGAAGGGCGGACTCCTTACCATAGGCGGTGACGACATCTCCCGCTTTGATCAAATCATCACGACTGGGGATATCAGGGTGTGTTTCGCCATCGCGCTTGATCGCCAGAATGACGACGCCTCGGTCCCAAGGGCGTGATTCACTCAAGGTTCGACCGGCGAGGAAGGTGTTCAGCAGAATTTCGATTTCAGAGACGACGTAGCCGTGTTGAATGCGCAGTAGCAATTCGTAATCAAGCGCGCGCACCATGCCAGTGCGCTCCAACGTGCGTTGAATAACACGATCAAGAATTTTTTGAAACCAAGTGAGGCGTGAAATAAACAGTAGCAGCAGTAATCCGCCGATGAGCCAGCCAAGCATGAGCATCGTGTCGCCGCCGGAGCCACTTTGAAGGAGTGTCACAATGAGCGTAGCGAGCGCGGAGGTGAGGCCGACGTTGCCGGCGAGAATGAGATCGCGAATGATGCGGCGGCGCACGGGGTGGTTCACCACAAGCTCGGCCTCTTTCGTGGTGAAACCGACGCCAAAGAACGCGGAGTAAGCTTGGAAGCTGGCCGTGTCCCAGCTAATTCCAGTCATCATCAGTGCCGTCGATCCCACCCGCACCGCCAGCAGTGAGACGAGGGCGATGACGAGCAGGGCGATAACGGGGGCGACCATGAACTTGCGTTTAAAGTTTCAGGTTTAAGGTTCCAAGTTCAGAGGTGCTTCTCGCTGATGGATTTGTCGTGGTCGTAGATTTGTTCCTTGGTCTGCTTGCCTTTCATGTCCCAGTAACGGTTCAGGCCGTGTCGCTGACCGTGATCAAAGTTGGTTTCGGCGGACTGCTGGCCGTTTTCCCACCACTCCTTCATCACACCATGCATCTTACCATTCTGATAAGGGTATTCGCCAGCCGTCTTGCCGCTCGAATGCTTGTTACGAACAAGACCGGTGTAGGGTTTGCCCTGGTAGTTCGCATCTTTTCCATCATTGAGCATTTCGACGTTCTTGTCGGCGAAATCGACCTCGGCAGGCTGTTTTTCACAGGCGGAAAGACATAATGCACAGAGCAGGATAGTGAGAAGCCGTTTCATGGATGGAGCTTGCAGTTGCAACGCGATTTTTCAATCAGCAGTCGATATGAGACGGCTGACGCAAAATGACCAATTGAGCACAAATAAGCGCCTATATTGACCTGCTAAATTACTCTTTCGACAGAGCACCGAGCACCTTAGCGACGGTATTTTCGACGCTGAGGCCGTGCTTTTGGCGAAGGATTGCGGGGGTGCCGTGCTCGACGAACTGGTCAGGCCAGCCGATACGGACGACGGGTGTATGGATACCGGCGTCGCTGAGTTGCTCGATGACGCCTGCACCGAAGCCGTTGCGGAGTACGTGGTCTTCGAGGGTGCAGACGACTTTCACTTTTTTGGCGAAGCATTCGAAGCAGGCCATGTCGAGAGGTTTGATCCAGCGTGGATTGATGAGGGCGACGGAGAGGCCTTTGGCTTCGAGTTCTTTTTTGGCGGCTTCAGCGACGGGGAACATGTCGCCGAGGGCAATGAGTGCGACATCGTTGCCGTCGGCGATGACTTCGGCCTTGCCGATTTCGAGGCGGACGGGTTTATCTTTGGGCATGATGCCGGGGCCGTTGCCACGCGGGTAGCGGATGGCGATGGGGCCGGATTCGTAGCAGGCCATGGTCCAGAGCATGTCCACGAACTCGTCTTCGTTGCGCGGCTGCATGTGGACGAGGCCGGGGATGCCACGAAGATAAGCGATGTCGAAGAGGCCGTGGTGCGTGGGGCCGTCATCACCGCTGAGGCCGCCGCGGTCCATGCACAGGCGCACGGGGAGGTTTTGAACGGCCATGTCATGCACGATCATGTCGAACGCACGCTGCATGAAGGTGGAGTAGATGGTGAGGAAGGGCTTGAAGCCGCGTGTGGCGAGGCCGCAGGCGAAAAGAGCGGCGTGCTCCTCGGCGATGCCGACGTCGAAGTAGCGCTCGGGGATTTCTTTTTTGAAGACGCTCAAGCCGGTGCCGCCGGGCATGGCACCGGTGATGGCGACGATTTTTTTGTCGGCCTTGGCGAAGTCGGTGACGCTGCGGGCATAGACCTGGGAGTAGGTGGGCTTGTCGCTGGTGGGTGTCTCGCCGGTCTCGCTGTTGTATTTGCCGAGGCCGTGGAATTTGCCGGGGTCGTTGAGCGCGGGGGTGTAGCCGCGGCCTTTTTCGGTGATGATGTGGAGGATCACCGGCTCGTCCTGAGTCTTGAGGAACTCGAAGGTCTGGATGAGCAGGGGGATGTTGTGGCCGTCGATGGGGCCGTAGTAGCGGATGCCGAACTCATCGAAGAGGGAGCTGCGATTTGACGGCGTCTGGCTTTGCGGCAGGAGGATGTTTTTGGCGTGGTCTTCGACCTTCTTGACGATACGGCGTGCGTCTTCGCCGAGCATGAACTCAAGCAGTTTGCCGGCTTTTTGATGCAGGTTCGCGTAGGCGGGATGCGTGGCGATGGAATTGAAATACTTCGCGATGGCACCGACGTTGCGGTCGATGGACCACTCGTTGTCGTTGAGGACGACGATGAGGCGCTTGGTGTGTGCGGCAACGTTGTTCATCGCTTCAAACACAGGACCGCAGGTGAAGGCAGCGTCACCGGCGACGCAGACGACGTGCTCGTCACCTCCGGCGAGATCACGCCCAGTAGCCATGCCGAGGGCGGCGGAGAGAGCGGTGCCGGCGTGGCCTGCGCCGTAGCAATCGTGTTCGCTTTCAGTTCGGAGCAGGAAGCCATTCAGGCCATGATGCTGACGAATGGTGTGTATGCGGTCCCAGCGGCCGGTGAGCATCTTGTGGACGTAGCCTTGATGCGCGACGTCGAAGACGAAGCGATCCTTGGGCGTGTCGAAGACGCGGTGCAGAGCGATGGAAAGCTCCACGACGCCGAGATTCGGCCCGAGATGGCCGCCGGTCTGGCTGAGGGTTTCGATGAGTGTCTGGCGGATTTTTTCCGCGAGTTCGGGGAGTTTCTCCAGCGGCAGGGCTTTGAGGTCGGCGGGGGAGTTGATGGCAGGCAGTTGGGTGTCCACAGGTCTAAAAAAGTCGGATTTCGCCGCCTTCGGTCTCGGCGGTTTTACGTCGGCGGGGCTGATTACGGGGTTTTTCGGCAGAATTGGGGGCTTGTTCGTCTTCCTTAGCTTCCTCAAATGGCGTGAGAGAGGCTTTCCCGCCTTCCAAATCGCCGCTGATGAGTTCCACACGGCGGCGCGCTCCATCGATACGCTGGCGGCAGAGTTTAAGAAGGCTCACACCTTCTTCGTAGCTAGAGATCATTTCTTCGAGAGACAACTGGCTGTCTTCCATACCCGCAACGATTTCATCAAGACGCTGCATGGCGTCCTCGAAGGAGGGATCGTTCTTTTCAGTGGATTTACTCATGAAATGGGTCGCTCTGGCACTAGGCCGAAGGGGTTGCCATTATCATGGGCTCCAAGGGTGCCGCAAGCAGGAAAAGCTTGTTAAGGATCGTGCGTTCAACCGCCAGTGCTGAAATAGGCTGACCCTTTCATGAAAATAACAGAAACACAGAGGTGAATAGGCTCTTGAGTTGGAAGAAAATGAACAATTCAGGCCAATCATAGTTCGTGGGAAGGTATAATTTGCAATTATTGCATTTTTATTCGGTATGGTTAAGTATATATTAACAAGCTTGTGAAAAGACGAATTTTCAGACTTTGCCTCAATGCCTGTATGCTGAGCGCCATTTTTTGGCCTCAGCCTGCAAGTGCTTATCTGGGCAGTTTTGAGGAGCAAGATGGCTATCGTATTCCTTTGAATGGTCAGATTCTTTCCGCTGACATCATTGGAGACGCACAGTTTTACCTCAATAATATCGATGCCAATGGCTATACCGGGGTAGTGCCTCTGGGAACTTACCCCAATACCCTCGGCGATGGAACCCATGGCGCCGACTTGAGTCGTTACAATGCTGGGGCTTATGGAACCAACCGTGGTGGTCCCGGTGGAACTGCGACGGACATTGCAGATAATTCAGGACTCTGGCGGGCGCTTGCTGGAGGACGCCTCAATGAAGATGTCAATGTCCCCTATTACAATGGCGGCAGTTTCACACGTGACTATGTGCACGCCTACCGTTATCCAGGAGCACGCACCGGTTCAGCAGTTATTAACCTTCTGGCCTCAGAAACGAACCTTAGCTATGCCTACACACTCGATGCCCGCGATATCAATGGCACCACGCCGTCCGCCACCGGTTCCAACTTAATACAAATGGCATTTTGGGCCTGCCCCTCTGATTGGGATGATACTGATACAGGCAATATTCTGGGATTGTCGCTAAAGGATGCGATGAATCAGACGGTCTTTCAGGTGGGGTATACCGGAGATAACCTGCTCCAATATCGACTAAACGGCGGAACTTGGCAGACGACCTCGAATCGCCTAGGAACAGCGGGATGGTCTGAGTTGGTGGTGATTCTGGACACACTGAACAACACTGCAGGCATCGCCGTGAGTGCTTACGATGACACTACATCTTCGCTTGGCGCACAGACTTATGTTTTAAGCAATCAAAGTCTTGGGTTGGATGCGGGCGCACTGACCAGTCTCCAATGGGATCTACGTGGCGGGCCGCTTAACAACGGTGCCGCCAGCTTTAAGAACTACTTTGATGACTTCAGTTTCACCGTGAGTCCAGTGCTAGTTCCTGAGCCAAGCAGTGTGGTCCTAGCGGGAATAGCATTTCTTATGCTGATGCTTCAGAGGAAGCGCCGTTGCATATAGCATATTTGCGTATGCGTTAAGGTACATCTGCACAAAAAAACACCCAGTCTTTCGACCGGGTGTTTTTTCATTGAGTGAAATGACCTTCGCTAAATTAGGCGAAGATATCAAGAACTGGCACGCCCTTGTCACCGACCGTAAACGGACGGTTAGAAGGAGACATAACCACTTCGTCCACAGGAAGGCCCATGGCGTGGCCGATGGTGGCCTGGAAGTCCTGCGGCGTGCATTGCTTGTCAGCAACACGGCGGCCTTCTTTGTCGGTGGCACCGTAAACAAAGCCACCCTTGACGCCGCCGCCTGCGAAGACGGTGGAGTAAGCGAGCGGGTAGTGGTCGCGGCCATCATTTTCGTTGATGTCCGGAGTGCGGCCGAACTCGGAACCCATGACGATCATCGTGGAGTCAAGCAGGCCATTGGAGGCCAGATCTTCAATCAACGTGGCAAAGACGTTGTCCATCGTTGCAGCGGTGGTGCCGAGTGCATTATCGATGGTGTTGTGCATGTCCCAGCCGCCAGACTGTACTTCGACGAAACGAACACCCGCCTGAACGAGACGACGGGCAAGGAGAGCTCCTTGGCCAAAGTTGTTCTTGCCGAACTTTTCACGAACCGCCGCAGGCTCCTGGCTGAGGTCGAAGGCTTTGAGGTCTTCACTCTTCATGAGTTTGACGGTTTCGTCGTAAAACTCGGTGTAACTTTTGACTTCTTCAGACTGGAACTTCTTGCGGAAGTTTGCGTCGAACTCATCGGTAAGCGACATACGCTTCTTGAACTGATCGTCCGAAGTAGTGGGCTTAATGTTTTGAAGTCCAGATTCTGGGTTGGAAATCGGAATTGGACTCGTCGTTGTGGGGAAGAATCCAGCACCAGGGAAGGCATTGCCGCTGTTGACAACAACACTGTCCGGCAAGGTCACACCTTTGATGCGGCCCAAGAAATGAGAAGCCCATGCGCCAATGCACGGATGCACAATGGTACCACGAGGCTCATAACCTGTCTTCATCACATAAGTTCCTTGATCATGCACGCCCGTCTTGGAAGACATGGAACGGATGATGGAGAACTTGTTGGCGACTTTGGCCATTTTCTCCATGGTGCCACCAAGGCGGTCCATATTGCCAGAGCCAGCATTGGCTTTGATAGGATCAGTAGGACCCTTGGTAGGGCCGTCCTTTGGATCCCAGGTGTCGATGTGCGTCATACCGCCACCCATCCAGAGAAAGATGACATGCTTAGCTTTACCGAAGCCAGGAGTGCCTGCACCGGTAGTGCCGGCTGCGGCAAGATTAAGAGCAGGCATGACAGTCACGCCGAGAGTGGCTTGAGCCGTACGCATCATGAAGTCGCGACGGGCAATAGGATTGAGTTTATTGAATTCTGATTTCATAAGTATTTGTTTTTTAGCGCGTTGTTTTGTTGGTGTTTATCTGTGTGAATTATTGAATGAAGATGAACTCGCGTGTGTTGATCAGTGCCCAGATCATGTTGGCATAGCCATCCTCACCACTGGAAAGCGCACGCTTGGCAATATCCTTCTCTGACAAGCTCGGGCGACGGTTGAGAACCGAGATGAAGAGTGCTTCAACTTTTTCTGGCGGAGATTTTACTTTCTCCATCGTGCGGAAGATCAGCGAGTCTGAACTGGTGAGCATCTGCTGAGCCTTGCCGTTCATCATCATCAATACCTGAGGCACAGAACCAGTTTTTACGCTGCCGTCGATCAATGCACGCGGTGATTGGCCGAAATCGATCAGGAAATGCCCGTTCGGCGCTGGCTGTTCGAGTTCTGCTGCACGGCGGAGCACCATACCATTGTAGCTGAGAGATGCATTTTCCATCATACCTTCAGCAGGTTTAGCCTCAGCCTTACCCTTGGCTTTCGCGCCGCTCTCCATCATGTCACCGCCAGCTTCAGCAAGACCACCGCCCATAAGAGCGCGTTCTTTTTCGGCCATCTTGCGGAAGGCGTCGTACTTCACAAGCACAGTCTGCGCGTCGAGTTTAGGGTTGGTAAGGTCGAGGTCAATGGAGCGACTGTAGAGGTCTTGCAAAGGCTTGGTATACTTATCTGGCTCGCCGAGAACCAGCGTCATGTATGAATCCCAAGCTTGTTCTGCCGTCATACGACGAAGAAGTGGACCTTGGAAGTAGTAAGGCTCTCCCATAGCGATCTTTTCGCTGGTGGATTCAGACTGGTAAGCGCGGGTATTGTAAATGATACGCATGAAGTCTTTGATGTTGAACTTCACCCGTTTCATTTCCTCGGCCAGATGAATAAGCAACTCAGGGTTCACCGACTGCTTAGGATCATCAATGTTTGTCACAGGCTCAGAAATACCCTGACCAAATGCACGTTTCCACATGCGGTTGGCGATGGCCATAGCAAAACGTGGATTGCTAGGGTCAGTGGTCCATTTGGCAAATGCGGTGCGAAGCTCTTCAGTGAATTTCATCTTCTGCTTGTAGGCAGGAAGATTTTTGTCGTTTTTGCTCCACATAATGAATTTCGGCTCAACTGGATCGTTGGGCTTAGCATCAGGGTATTTGTAATCTTGAGGCAACTTCATGCGATTGTTATCCGTGTCACCCACGATATTGCGATTTGCATTCATATAATTTTGAATGCCGTTGCGGATCCGCTTGATGTCTTGACCACTCTTGGTGACCAACTCTTCGATCTTAGGCATCAGGTCTTTCATGGCATTCATCGCCATACCCGGTGAATCCTTCCCCTTGGGAGCTTGTGCAGTGCGCATGTTAGTGGTGGTGGCACCAAAGAAGGAAGCCATTTCGAAGAACTGATGCTGAGTCCAGTCCGAGAACGGATGGTCATGGCACTGGGCGCAAGCCACATCGGTTCCAAGGAAAACAGCTAGTGTGTTGGCCAAGTTGTCCAGCGGCATGCCTGCATCACGCAGAAGATAGCCCGCCTGGCCATTATAGGTGCCATCTGGCTTCCGGTCCCACATCTTGCCAGTAGCTGTCAGCATTTCAAAAACCATTTTGTCCCACGGGACATTTTTGCCGATTTGATCCTGCATCCAGTTGATGTAAGGGACGCCGCGCAGGTTGTCCTGTTCCAAGCGGTCCTTCACACGCAGCATCTCCGCGAAGTAGTTGAAGGTATTGCTGTTATAGCCGGGGCTATCGATCAGCATGTCGATCAGTTTGGCACGCTTGTTCGGGTTGGAATCCTGGAGGAATCGAGTTGTTTCATCATGATTCGGAATACGGCCCACCACGTCAAGATAGACGCGACGGACAAACTGCTCATCGTTGGCCATGGGATTGAAACCGGTGATCGGCTTCTTACTACCCTTCACACGTTCAGGATTGGCACGAACAAGACCGGCAGCAACCAGGCGGTCAACAGCAGCGGAAGCTTGGGCGACTGTGGCGTTTGCCAGCATCACAGGCTGTTCCGAAGGCTTCATCGTCTTTGCCAGCGTCTGATCTTCTGCGGAAAGGTTCGTCAGGGGGAACTTGTGTGTAGTTCCGTCGGCGGTTTGCAGGATGATGTTCTCACCATCGAGTCCGATGAATGAGGCGGTGACTTGGCGGCCCTTGGTGTCCGTCCAAGTGCGCAGATCCGCTAGGGCGGAAGTCGCAAAAAGAGCGGTAACGAAGAGGCTGCTGAGCAGTTTCGTGGTTTGTTTCATGGTGTAGTGTGGAATGAAGTGATGCTACTTCTGATGACCCAACGGCCCAGAAAGCCAGTTATTAGGCTTAAAAGAGCTTTTTTTGCGATTAACGCAAGTCCCTTGGGGGTGACGGGCTTATTCGCCAGCCCAAGAATTGCTTATAAGAGTGCGGCAACCATTGCTTTGGCTCGGTATTCGCGTTTTCGGCCGCGTTTCGGCTTCTCAGAGCCCAGCGAGAGCTCATAAAAGCCGTTTTATTCGAAACATTGAGAGCGCCATATTTAGGCCATGTTTGATGATTGTTCGTAATAGGATCATCTCAAAGCTTTCGTTATGAACGCTGTAATGTCGGCGTGCATCTTGTCCATGTCCGGGCGGTTGGTGTACATCATGTGGCCGGATTCGTATTCGGCGAACTCGATGTTTCCGCGCAATTCATCCGGCAAATGCATCTGGCGGACGCTGAGCAGCATGTTGTCCGGCGGCGTGACAAGATCACGCCAACCGACGAGAGCCAGCACGTGGAGATGCGGGTTTTGCGTGATGGCCTCGGCTAGCTGGCCGCTGACGCTGGTGTAGCTGTTGCCTTTGCCATGGTTCCAGTTTGGCTGCGGTGCCAGGACCTCATAGGGCAGGTCTTTTTCATATTTCAGCTCTTCACGCAGGTAGGCGTTCATCGACGCGGCCGCTACGCTGCCCACCACGCGCATGAAGGGCTCAAACTGCGGCTGCGTTTCGGATTCATCGCCATCACTGGCGGTCACGCGGGCATCATAGGCACCGAGAATGAGCTTCTCTTTGCGCAGCAGCATCTCGCGGAAGACACCGCTATCGATGCGCAGGTGCTGATCCTCGATAAACTTGGCTTCCAGGCCAGTGAGGCGTGCCAATTTCTTCGCGATGCCTTCACGCTCCGCTTGGGTCAAATCACTGCCCTTGAGCAACGCAGACGCATACTCGCCAAACGCAAAGGTGCGCGACTCCGCGATGGCTTTCTTTAAGTCCGCCTGCAAATCTGCCGGCAGCTTTTTGTGATAATGCGCGGTGGCCGTCATGGCAGGCAGCATCACCTCAAATGGCACCTCGTTGAGAGGTCCGGCAATCAGCGTCGCATAATCCAGCAATCCAGAAACGATGATGATGCCATTCAAATACATGCGATGCCGCTGCTGAAGGTGCTGCGCAAGACCACCGCCGCGAATGCCACCATAGCTTTCACCCGCGATGAACTTCGGCGAGCGCCAGCGCTGCTCGCGCGTCACCCAAAGGCGCATGAACTCGCCCACACTCGTGATGTCTTCCTGCACGCCGAGGAAGTCCCCCAGGGTCTTCGGATCTTCCGCACGACTGAAGCCTGTGTTCACCGGATCGATGAAAACGAGATCCGTCACATCCAGCAGGGAGAACTCATTGTTCACCAGCCCACCTGGCGGCTTTGGCGGCGTCAGGCCATCCGCAGGCAAGTCCACGCGCTTCGGACCAAAGGCACCCAGATGCAGCCACACCGAGCTGCTGCCCGGTCCACCATTGAAACAGAATGTCACCGGCCTCGTCGCCTTGTCCTTCACATCCTTCATCGTGTAAGCCGTGTAAAACACCTGCGCGGACGGCTTCCCATCCGGCTTCAAGATCGGCAGCGTGCCCGCCTTCGCCTCATACGCGATCTCCTTGCCACGAATCGTCACCTTGCCCTCCGTCACCACCGGCTTATCCGCATCCGGCTTCTTATCCTCCTTCTTCGCTTCCCCATTGTCCTCTTTCTTCACCTCCGGAGGCGTATCAGATTTGTTGGTCTTTGCGTCTTCAGCAGAAAGAAAAGCTGGCAATACAAGAGCCAACAAGGTGGTAAAAATGGGTTGGGTGCGCATGGGCATTGAGCATGACATGCATCAGCCTCAGTGGGAACAAAAAATGCGTTTACATAGCCGAACTCATGGACGTTTTTCGCTAGCACATGCGATTATCACTTTTTGTCATACTTCCTATGGTTCTCGGCACGACTCTTGATGCTTGGGCTGTAGAACTACCACTCAGCATAACCCCATCAGGCGAAGCTGGACCTTACACCGTCAAGCAATGGAAGGAGGACTGGCCGGGCTGCGAATTTGAAGGCGGTGTGCAGGAAGGTCGCGTTTCTGTCATCGAAAGCGAAGGTTTAAAATGGCTGCGCGTGAACTTCGCCACAGGTAAGATTGGTCCAGAGGAAGGTGGAGCGGGCTGGCGCATGCCGTTTGGCAAAAACGAAGCCGCAGAACTGAGCTATATACTGCGCTTCAGCAAGGATTTCGATTTCGTCAAAGGCGGCAAACTACCTGGACTATGCGGTGGACCAGAAAATGTCAGCGGCGGCCACCGAGCCACTGGCACGAACGGCTTCTCCGCCCGCCTCATGTGGCGCAAGGAGGGCCGCGGTGAGGCCTACGTCTATCACAAGAACCAAAAGGGTGATTATGGAGACAGCTTCGCCTTCCCCTCTGACTTCCGCTTTCCCACCGATGCCTCTGTGAAAGTGCGCATGGCAATAGCCATGAATGCTCCAGGTGGTCGCACTGGAAGTCTGCGCGTCTGGCTCACGTTGCAAGGTCAGGAAGAGCGCCTCATGGTCGAACGTCCAAATATGGAATGGCGCACGGTGGACACCTTTGGTGTGGATGGTCTCTATTTTGAAACTTTCCACGGTGGCGGAGATGCCTCATGGGCACCCACACGTGCGTGTTCAGTCGAGTTTTCCGAGTTGAAAGTGCAGTCGGGGCACTGATACGGCAAACTCTGATTTACTGCTTCGAGTAAGCTTCGTAAGCTTCGGCGACCTTACCTTCTTTCTCATCACCTGGGTGGAAGAGGAACAGATGGCGCAAGAAGGTGTACTCGCCCTTCTTGAGTTCGTAAGCACCGTCAGGGGCTTCCTTGTCGAGTGACTTGGTGCCAAAGGGATTCGCGGTGAAGAGGCCGTAGGTGCGGACGTGCCATGGGGTGGGGAAGCGGAAACTGGAAGGATGGTTCAGGATCGCGACGCCGACGTTTTCACCGCCAACGGTGCCGTAGTAGTCGCACCACTTGGCGCGTTTACCCCAGGCGTCGGCGTCTTTGAGGCCTTCGCTGTTGATGATGTGACCGTTGCCCTTTTTGTTTTTCTCGATCTCCACGGCCATCTCGGTGGGCACGCGGATGCTCAGGCCGGCATCCTTCTTGTCTTCAAACTTGGCGGTGCCTTCGGTGGCGGAAAGAATCTGCTGCATGTCGATGCTACGGTTTTTACCATCGGCACGGAAAGTCATCGTGCGCTCTTCTTCGAGGTATTTTTTTCCAGCGGCGTCGAGGTAGTCGATGATGGAAACAAGCACGGCAGAATCGCCCTTGGCTTCGATCTTCTTGAACTCGCGGTGTTTTTCGCTTCCCAGCGTGCTGGCCTTCTCGCTCTTCTTGGCGGATTCACCGAACGTCAACTGCTCGGCCCAGCTCTGGATGCCGTTGATGCCTTCATGGCCGAAACAGATACCACGATGATGCGGATGATCGTGTTGCTCTCCCTCGACGGTCTTCATCGGGTAGTTGCGTGTCATCTGCTTGCCGGTGGGTCCGAAGACCGGGGCGAGATACGGCTTGTTCGCTTGATCGACGATGTATTCGGCAAAGACCTGGCCGTCCACCTTCACGATGGCGCCGCCGGTGGCGGTTTGTTCGACGGTGAGCTGGGCGGCGCTGGCCACTGAGGCGAGCAGGAGAGAGACGGCGAGGTGGAGTTTCATGGTGGTGGCAGAGAACGTGGTGAGATTGAAATGCTTTCGCTAGAGGTCAATTCCAGCCGCGGAAGAAATCGAGTCCATTGCGAGTGGTGTCAGCGGCGATTTGTTCGACCGCTTCACCTCGCAGTGCGGCGATGGCACGCGCTGTGTCGGCGACGTAGGCTGGCTCGCAGCGTTTGCCGCGATGCGGCACCGGCGCGAGGTAGGGCGCGTCGGTTTCGATCATGTAGCTGCCCGCAGGCACCAACCTTGCCGTCTCGGCGATGATGCCGGCATTTTTGAAGCTGACGATGCCCGTGAAGGAAATCAGGTGTCCGCGTTCAATCAACGGCTGCGCCTGCTCCATCGTGCCAGTGAAGCAGTGGAAGACACCTCGAAGACGATCACTGAAGGGCAGCACGAGCGCCGTGAGGTCCTCCCAACTCTCGCGATTGTGCAGAATCACATTCAGCTTCATTTCCGCGGCGAGTTCGAGCTGTGCGGTGAGCACTTTCGCTTGATGCGCCTTCCAATCGTCGAGTGTGAAGCCCTCCGGCGGCGCATGGAAGTAGTCGAGGCCAATCTCGCCGATGGCGCAGACCTTGGGATGCTTTGCGAGTTCACGCAGTTCGTCGATCCAGGCGGTGCCGGAGACTGTGTCCGCATCACAAGGATGAATACCGACCGCAACTCGCACATCCGGCTCCTGTTCGGCGATGACGATCAACTTGCGTGCGTTTTCGAGGTCCGTGGCCGGTGCGACCATGCGCGTGATGCCCGCAGCGCGTGCGCGCTCCAGCACGGCGTTCAGGTCGTGGTCAAACTGCTTGTTGGCGAGGTGGGTGTGCGTGTCGAAAAACATGCCATGCGCCTTCGCATCTGCGTTCCGTGTGTCAAGCGTCACGAAATTGTCCTTTCCTCTCACCAGCGGTTGGTGATAAACCAGCAGCATGATTTTTCGTGTGCTTTGCATCGCTTCCATGCTGTCCCTTGCTGCGTTCGCCGCGCCGGAGGATTATTTTGGCATTCGTGTGGTCGATGAGACGACCGG
>Ga0114970_10001763_pt1 | contig 16174 bp, 15 predicted proteins | sample M_140205_XF_Meta_FD_87030 | JGI IMG/M metagenome (GOLD analysis project Ga0114970, IMG submission 87030) | Freshwater microbial communities from Lake Montjoie, Canada to study carbon cycling - M_140205_XF_MetaG | ecosystem: Environmental > Aquatic > Freshwater > Lake | place: Lake Montjoie... | reverse complement strand
TTCGCTCAGCCTCAGAGACGGCTGCCCGGCCCAGCCGGAGCTGGAGCCGTCGGCCATACGGATCGTCGTCGTGAGTTGGGAGTCGGCCGATTCCTGGAAGCCGAAGAGGCCGGTTTTGTTGGCTACGGCTCCAGCCCGGCGGGAACGCTCGATGAGGCCGGCGGCGACTAGTTTGGCTTTCAGGGCGGCGTCGATGATGGTCTTGACGTGCGGGATCATCTCGGGCGCGCGGGCCTTCGCGGTGGCGGGGTCGAGGTCGTTGACGGTCGGGTACTGCTGGGGGCCTAGTGCGGGCAGGCGCTCGGAGTTCGGAGGGGCTAACGCGGCGAGTTCTTCTGCCTTCTTCACGGCGGCTTTTAGAGAGGCGTCGTCAAAATCGTTCGCGGCGTAGCTTCCGGTTTTCCCGTCGCGGGTGACCGAGACGGAGATGGACTGCCGGAGGTTGAGCGACGCCGTGGTGATGCCGTTGTTGGCGAACCGGGTATAGGCCTGTTCGATGGTGGAGACGTTTACCTGGCACTCGGGGAAGGTGGAGAGGGCGAGGACTTTGTTTGAAAGTTTCTGAGCTTCTTCTCTGGTCAGCATGTGAGTTAATCCGTCACCAAAACGTTGATCTTGCGGAAGCGCGTCGGGGAGCATCCGTGGCTGATGGAGTTGATTTGTGTTGGCTCGCCCTTGGCGTCTCCGGTTGTTCCGTACTGACGCCAGTAGGCGGGTCCGGCGGTGCCGTCGCAGGCCTGCCAGAAGTCCGGGGTGCGGGCCTGGTAGGCGACGCGGGAGATCATGCCGCGCTTCTTGCCGCCCTTGATTTCCCAGAAGGCGTCGCCGCCGAACTGGAAGTTGTAACGCTGCTGGTCGATGGAATAAGAACCGCGGCCATCGATGAGAACGCCGTCGTCGATGCCGGAGATGAGGTCGTCGAGCGAGACGTCGGCGGGGCCGGGTTTGAGCCAGACGTTGGGCATGCGCTGGAAGGGGACGGTGGCCCAGGAGTCGGCCTGGCTGCAACCGTGGGATTCTTTGTCGCCGACGAGATGGGCCTGTTCGCGGGTGGTCTGGAAGTTGCGGAAGATCCCTTTATCGATGATGGTGAAGGAGCTGGATTTGACACCGTCATCGTCGTACCCGACGGTGCCGAGGGCACGGGGAGAAGTGCGGTCGCCAATGACGGTGATGTGGTCGCTGGCGATGCGCTTGCCGATGGTGGCGGGGGTGATGTAGCTGGTGCCGGCGTAGTTGGCTTCGTAGCCCAGAGCTCGGTCGAGTTCGGTGGGGTGCGCGACGGATTCGTGAACCGTGAGCATGAGGTGGTTGGGCATAAGGATGAGGTCCTTTTTGCCTTCTTTGACGGGGGGCGCGGCGAGGTGTTCGAGGACCTCTTCACGGATGCGCTGGGCGTTTTCGCCGAAGTTCATTTCGGGCACGTACTCCCAGCCGGCGGCGGCCTGGGTGGGGACGTAGCTGCGGCTGCGGGAGATGCCGGCCTGGCGGTCGACGGCGGTGGCGTCGAGGTTGCCGTAGATCTGGAGGATGAGCTGCTGGATGGAGGAGCCTTCGGTGGACGCGAAGTACTTGTCTTCGCTGCGGAGGCTGAGGGTGGCTGAAGAGCCGAAGACGCGCTGGTTCTTCTTGATCTCCTCGGAGGAACTGCGGAGGAGTTCGAGTTTCTCTTCGATGGGGACGGTGAAGGGGTCTTTTTCGTGCGGGGTTTCCCAACGGTCGCGGTAAGCCTTGACGGGCGCGAGCTGGATGGGTTTGGGCTGGATGGTGGCGTTGGCTTTGGCGATGATGGCGGCCTCACCGGTGACACGCGCGATTTCCTCTTTGGTCACGAGGGGGGAGGATGCAAAGCCCCACGCTCCGTTGACGATGACGCGGACGCCAAAACCAAAGGTTGAGTCTTCGGCGACGGTGGGAACGGCGAGCGTTTTGCCAGTGCCTCGGTCGGCGGAGAGGCGCATGCCGAGGCGCTGGTCGCGCAGGCGGACGATGCGGATATCGCAGTAAGTGGCTTTGTATTTTTTGGATTCGGCGAGGGCTATCGCACCGAGTTTTTCTAGATCGGCCGAGGGGGTTTTGGAACCCGCCGGCGCGGCAAAGAGGTCGGCCGCGAGTGCGGCCCCGGATCCAATGATGGAAGCGCCCAGAAAGTGCCTTCGCGTGAGCATATTGGCGTATTGTACGACGCCGGAGGGCTTGCTGGATTCCTGCATATAATTGAGGACTCCAATGTATATTTCGGCAAGGGAGCCTTCTGCCTGTTTGGTGTTTTGGTTGCGCTGTTCGCGCAGGAGCCTGCTCCGGCAGATCCCGTGATCCGGGTGTCGGTGGATCTGGTCCAGCTGGATGCTGTGGTCAGGGATTCTTCGGGCCGGCATGTGCGTGATCTGCGGGCGGAGGAATTCGAGATTCTGGAGGACGGCAAACCGCAGAAGATCACCCATTTTTCGTTTGTGCCGGGTGGGGAGCCGGGTTCCGCGGTCGCGCCGGGGAAGGGCGAGAAAGTGGTGGCCGGGGGGGCACCTGCTGCGCCCATGCTGACGAGGGATCAGGTGCACAGGACGGTGGTTCTCTGGGCTGACGATCTGGGGATGTCAGCAGAATCGATGCCGCGGATGAAGAAGGCACTGGCCAATGTTGTGGCTCAGAATCTGTTGGAGGACGATCTTCTATCGCTGATGGCTGCGAGCGGCGGAACGGGTTCGATGCAGCAGTTCACGTCGGACAAGCGTCAGCTTCATGCGGCAATCGACCGGATTCACTGGTTCCGGGGCTTGAGTCCTTTCAAGCAGATTCTTGCTGCGGATTGGGTGATCGCGGCCAAAGCCACGCAGTACGAGAGGGCCAACGAAGGTATGGCCGGGTTAGTGGACCAGCATTTTCGCTATGGCACATTGGCGGCAGTACATTACGCAATTCAGGGGATGCGGCAGATGCCGGGGAGAAATGCGCTGGTGCTGCTGACGGAAGGAGTTGTCCCGGACTTCCTGCTGGATGGAGTGATTGACGAGGCGAACCGGGCAGGTGTGGCGATTTGCCCGGTTGATGTACGCGGTGTTGTGTTCACGGGGATGACCGCTTCGGACAGGGTATTTGTAAGCAGCGGGTACGTTTCGAGCGAGGTGTCGAGTTTGCAGGGCAAGTTGGAGGCACCGGTCAGGGTGATGACGGGACGGAGGACGGCGCGCTGCCCTGCCGCGCCAGCTGACGCGTAGGGGAGCCTGACCGAGACCGTCTGGCCCGTGGTTGCCGTAAAGGTTGCTGCGGTACCGACGACGGTGCCGGCTGCGTTCAGGAACGAGACGGAACCGGCGCAGGGGGCCGCAGTACCTGCCGAAGGCGCCGTAGTTATTTTTGAGGCCTGTCAACCCCGGCGGAAAGTGGGAAGTCTAACGACGAATCACAACGCAGGGATCTCTCCAAAGCGTGGCGGCTGCCACCATTCAACTGGTCTGGTTTGGTTGCGGGTGTTCCGCTATCAGGAAAACGATACCTGGACCTTGACGTAAGCGCCAGGTTCGTCGCTCCAATGTTGCAGAACAGCTCCGATTTCTTCCGGCGACACGACTTTGGAAATGAGGGCGTCTACCGGGAAGGTGCCGCTTCGCATGGCTTCGATCACTTCCCCGAATTCATTCAGCGCGTTGCGGGAGCCGAGGATGTCCAGTTCTTTCAGGACAAAGAGGCGTGTCTCGTATTCGACGGGTTCCTTCGCGTAACCGATGTAGACGACGCGTCCCGTATAGGCGACTTCGTCCACAGCGAGGCGGAAGGTGGCGGGGGTGCCGACGGCTTCGATGATGACATCGGGACCCAGACCGTTGGTCAGGCCGGAGAGCGCTTCGTGCACGTCCACGTTCTTCGTGTTCAGGATTTCGGTGGCACCAGCCTGGCGAGCGACAGCCAGCTTGCGGTCATCAATATCCATCGCAATGACCCGCGCGCCCCGGAATGCCGACGAGGCGATGGCCCCGAGGCCGACGACTCCACAACCCATTACAGCTACGGTGTCAGCCTTAGTGACCCGACCGCGGGCGGCGGCATGGAAGCCCACGGAGAGAGGCTCCACCAGGCTCAGTTCCGCCACCGACAAGCCTTCTGCAATGTAGATCTTCTGCCAGGGCGCGGTGAAGTACTCCTTCATGGCCCCTTCGCGCTGCACGCCAAGAGTCTGGTTGAACTGACACGCGTTCACTCGGCCCCGCAGGCAGGAAGCGCATTTGCCACAACTGGTGTAGGGCGACAGCGTGACTTTGGTGCCGGGCACCATGTGGTCCGGAACGTCGGACCCGACGCTGACGATCTCGGCCGCGATTTCATGGCCGGGGATGCGGGGATAGCTCACCAGGGGATTCTTGCCCCGGAAAGTACTGAGGTCGGTACCGCACATCCCCACGACGAGGGTCTTGAGCAGAACCTCACCAGGTCCGGCAGTGGGCATGGGGACGTCGATGACGTGGACCTTGCCGGGAGCTTCGACTTGAACGGCGCGCATGGCTACTGATTCACACCTGACGCCAGGAAGCCGCCGTCCACCGCGATGCACTGCCCGGTGATGAAGCTGGCGGCATCGGAGGCAAGCAGAATAGCGGCGCCCACGAGTTCTTCGGTCTTGCCGAAACGGCCCATGGGAGTCCGCATCAGGAATTCCTGCCCGCGACCAGTGCCATCGAGGAGTGCGGCGTTGAGATCCGTCCGGAAAACGCCAGGGGCGATGGCATTCACGTTGATGCCGTGTTTGGACCACTCAACTGCGAGCGTCCTGGTCAGCGAGAGAACGGCTGACTTGGAAGCGGCGTATGCAGCCACTTCGAACAGACCAACGTAAGAAGAGAGTGACGCGATATTGATGATACGAGCGCGGCCACTGGCGCGGAGGGGTTCATAGAAGGACTGGCAGGCGCGGAACGTCCCGTTCAGATTGATATCCATGATCTGGTTCCACTCGGGCTCGGGGACGTCTTTGGAGGGGGTCCGTTTGGTCTGTCCGGCTACGTTGACCAGGACATCGACGTGGCCGAACTTCGCCAGGACGGCGTCCCGGAGTGTGTCGATGGAAGCGCGGCTGGCAACGTCCACGGTGTGGACCAGCGACTGGCGGCCTTCGGCGGTGATGAGGTCGGCCATTTCCTGAACCAGCGGTTCGCGTCGGCCGGTGGCGATGACGTCAGCACCAGCCTGTGCCAAACCGAGAGAGAGGGCGCGGCCAATACCGGAGGTACCTCCGATGACGACGGCTACACGGCCGGTGAGATCAGTGAAGTTCTTCAACATAAGTTTCAAGTTAACACTCGGTTGGGGCTTCAGCGTTTAATATGGGCCTATATGCCTCCTGCCACTCCGGAAGTTTGTCGCCAGCATCTGACGTTCATGAAATGGGCCGATGAACGTATGGGCGAGGCGGTCGCCCGAAATATGCCCGCGAGTCTGGAAACCCTGCAACACATCTATCTGGCCGAGCTGGTCTGGCTGGACCGCATTTTCGGCAATGAAGAGGCGCTGATCACCCACTATGAGGCTCCCGGGAACATTGCGGACCTGTTGGCCGCCTTCCGGGAAATCCACGCGAAGTGGCTGGGGTGGCTGGAGGCTGCCGAAGATCTGGATGTCCTGATTCCGCATCGCAATCTGCAGGGTGAGGCCTTTCGGATGCCCGTCTGGCAGATTGTACTGCACGTGGTGAATCACGGGAGCTACCACCGGGGGCAAGTCGCCGCGATGTTGCGCGCTGCAGGCTATGCCCCACCGGACAGCGACCTCATTATCTGGTACAGGCAGCAGGGGTAAAGTAGGAACATGTCCGGCACCCCCACTCCCCCCAAGGCCCACCATCCGGGTTTCCTCGATATTGTGAACGCCGCCAAATCACGGGTTCGTGAGATCAGCATTGAAGAATACAAGGCGATGGTGGCGTCGGGCGAGCCTCATGTTCTGGTCGATGTCCGTGAGGAAAGTGAGTTCACAGCCGGCCACGTTCAGGGTGCTGTGCATCTGAGCAAGGGCATCATTGAGCGCGATATCGAAGGGCAGTGTCCGCAGAAGGATACAAAACTGATCCTTTATTGCGGCGGCGGTTTCCGCTCCGCACTTTCGGCGGACAACCTGCGGATCATGGGGTACACCGACGCGATTTCACTCGACGGCGGGTGGAAGGCTCTGAAGGATTCCGGCTTACCTCTGGCGTAGGCCTTTTCAGTTGATCTTCTTCACGCGGATATTCCGCACGTAGACCTTAGTGGTCGCTTCGATTTCGATCCCGAAGAACCCGGACTGGTTGTTCGACGAGTTCGGGTCGTCGTCCACCATCACGGCCATCAGCTGCCCGTTCAGGATATGCATGCAGGTGCCTCCGCGAGCGATCACGGTGAACTCATTCCAGTCGTTCATCTTCACCAGAGAAGCCAACTGCTTACGGTCCCCGATGTTACCCATCAACTGCTTGCGGGCCATGCCGGAACCCTCAACTACCTGACCACGCCAGGCGAGGATGCGCATGGGGGTGTTTTCCGAATAGAACTGTCCCGTCCAGTCAGGTGAGTTGGGCCAGAAGTCGGCCTGCGGGCCGGTCATCATCCAGTTCAGGTTCACGGGCCCGACATTGGCGGTTACATTGTCGGCGATGTTGGCCAGCCAGGGGAGGCCGGTTTTGCTGCGATATTGGAAGCCGCTGCCGCCGGTGCCTTCTACTTTGATTTCGAACCGAAGCGTGAAATCTTTCGCTTCCATGTCGCGATAGACGATGTAATTATTGCCGCTCGGATTCTTTGGCGTGGACTCGCCGATGATCGCACCGTCTTCCACGCGCCAGAATTTCGGATTGCCGTCCCAGCCCTTCAGCGTCTTGCCGTCAAAGATGGCAACCGAACCGTCCGCTTCGGCGAAGTTGATGGGTTGTGGCAGGGTAAACGCAAATCCGGCGAACGAGCCACCCAGAGCCAGGAAGGCGGTCACCTGATTGGGTGTCAGCTTATTACGGGAGGCCTGAACTTTGGCGAAGGCCGCAGCGCGTGTGGTGGCGACTTGCAGCTCGGCCGATTTGAGGGCATCCACCGCAGCCAGCAAGGCAGGGCTATTCGGTGTCCCGGCGACGGAAGCGGCGTTGAGCGCTGCGCGGGCATCGGTCACAGCCCGGGTCAGGGGAAGAATCTGGTTGGTGAGGCCGGTGAGGGCGTCCACCTGGGCACGCGTGATGTTGGGGATGGTGCCGCCCGTGCCGAAGGAACGGTTGCCTCCCCCCTGACCGCCCCGACCGCCGCCGCGCACGAAGGTGGCCGCCTGATTAGGGGTGAGCTTGTCGGCGGAGGCCTGAACTTTGGTGAAGGCTTGAGCGCGCGAGTCGGCGAGGGTGAGCTCGGCAGTTCGGAGAGCTTCCGCTCTCGCACCAAGCATCGCGGGCTCGCTGAGAGATGCATTCAACAAAGCAGCACGTGCGGCATTGACGGCTTCGTTCTGTGACGCGAGGCCTGCATTCAAGCTCGCGATAGCCGCCGTCTGAGCCTCGGTCAAACCGGAGGTGCCTGGTGATTGCGCGAGGAGGGTGACAGCCAGCAGGGTCGTCAGGGTAATCAGCTTCGTCATTTTGAATGTCTCCCTAAGACTGTATCGTGATATAATTTGCCCCAGCTTGCGGATAAATAAACTACGTCAAATTGCACTGTGTGGAATGGGGATGGCGCTGACGGTAATTGCCCAGCAACCCGTGATGCAGGAACACCCGGAGGCCTACCCAAAGGCCGACATTCAGTACGGTGCGCGGCTTTATGGGGAGCACTGTGACCGTTGTCATGGTGCCAACGGGGCAGGAGTGAGTGGGGTGAATCTGGCCAGCGGGAAGTTCCGCAGCGCCACCACGGACGGGCAACTGAAAATGGTGATCACCAACGGCTTCCCCACCGCAGGCATGCCCCCCTTTCGTTTTGATACGGCGGACCTGACTGGTCTGGTGGCCTGGCTGCGGAACATGAACTCGATTGATCGGGGGTCTATGAAGGCGGGAGACCCGGCTCGGGGGCGAGCGATTTTTGAAGGGACAGCTGCCTGTGGGAGTTGCCATCGTGTGAACGGCAAGGGCAGTCGGAAGGGTCCGGACCTGAGCGATATCGGCACCCTGCGCAGCGCCGGATACTTCGAGAGAATCCTGGTGGATCCGAATGGGCAGTTGCTGCCCATCAACCGCCCCGTTCATGTGGTGACGCGAGAGGGTAAGGCCGTGGACGGACGGCGCTTGAACGAGGATACGTACACCGTGCAGATGGTGGATGGAGAGGGTCACCTGCAGTCTTTCGTGAAGGCGAACTTGCGGGAATTCAGGATATCCACGAAGTCGGCCATGACGAGCTATCGGGGTGAGTTGCAGCCGGATGAACTGGCGGATCTTGTGGCCTACATGTTGACGCTCAAAGGAGTTCTGTAATGACGCTGCGGCGATATTTGGGGATGGCATTACTGGCTGCGGGCTCGCTGGCGGCGCAAAACACGGTAACTCCGCAGAGGCTGCTGGAGGCTTCGAAAGAGCCCGGTAACTGGCTGACCTATAGCGGCGACTATTCGAGCCATCGGTACAGCGGTCTGGCGAAGATTACGCCCGCGAATGTGAAGGGCCTTGGGCTTGCCTGGGTGTATCAATCGCCCGTCGCGGGGAGCTGGGAAGCTACGCCCCTGGTGGTGGACGGCGTGATGTACATCACGCAGAGGCCGAATGACGTGGTCGCTTTAGATGCGGCAACAGGGCGTGTGTTCTGGAGCTATCGGTACAACAATTTGGAGGACCCGCGCGTTTGTTGTGGGGCCAATAACCGGGGTCTGGGCGTGCTGGGCGACACGTTGTTCATGGGGACACTGGATGCGAGTCTTGTCGCCCTCGACCGGCACAACGGACACCTGCTCTGGAAAACACGTGTGGCGGAAGCGAAGGCCGGGTATTCGATCACCGTGGCGCCGCTGGTGGTGAAGGACAAAGTCATTGTCGGGGTCGGTGGTGGTGAGTGGGGAATTCGCGGCTTCATTGCGGCCTACAGCGCGGCAACGGGCAAGGAACTGTGGCGTTTCTATACCGTGCCTGGGCCCGGTGAACCGGGACACGAGACCTGGCTCCCGTGTCCGACCGATTCGAAAGAGTATTGTGATCCCGAAGCGTGGAAACACGGCGGTGCGTCGGTTTGGGTGACCGGATCTTACGACCCCGCAACAAATCTGACCTACTGGGGCACGGGCAATGCAGGTCCGGATTACAATCCGGTGCAAAGGCCGGGTGACAACCTCTACACAGCGTCAGTGGTCGCACTCGATACCGACACAGGTAAGCTGCGCTGGCACTATCAGTTCACTCCCGGGGATCGGTATGACTACGATGCCGTCCAGGTTCCGGTGCTGGCCGATATTCAGTTTCAGGGCAAACCGGTGAAGGCGATGTTGTGGGCAAACCGCAACGGAAACTACTATGTGCTGGATCGCGTCACCGGCAAGTTTCTGCTGGGGAAACCGTTCATCAAAGTGAACTGGATGAGTGGCTTCGATACCAACGGGAGACCGATCCAGACGCCTCAGCCGGTCGGGCAGCCGACGTATCCCGGGCTACTGGGCGGGACGAACTGGTATTCGCCGTCGTATAGTCCGCGCACGGGTCTGATGTACTTCCCGATTTGGGAGGATCAGGCGATTGTGTTCTCGCGGATTCCGGTTGCCTATAGGGAGGGAAATGGTTTTGGGGGCGGCGGCTTCCAGCCTTTCGTGCCTTCAGTGGGCGACCCGAAGAAGGGGATTCCAACCGCCGCCGGCGTACCGAATCTGCGGCGCGGTCCGATCAATGACTGGACCGATGCAGCCGGACACGGTGCAATGCTGGCTGTCGATCCGGCGACCGGTGAACCGAAGTGGAAGTTCAGCATGACAGACGTGACCGACGTAGGCGCTGCGACGACGGCGTCGGACTTGTTGTTTACCGGAGGTCGGGAGGGCTATATGCAGGTCCTGCACGCCCGAACCGGGGAGCTGCTCTGGAAGCGGAATCTGGGGGCGCAGATGCTGAACAGCCCGATCACGTTTGAAGCGGGTGGGAAGCAGTATGTGGCGGTGATGGCCGGGTTGGGGTTGTTTGTATTTGGGTTACCCGAATAAATTCTACTTAGCCGGAAGATACTGCATCGGCGCACCACCTGTTGGCAGTGGCAGATTATTCACGTTGAGCAGCGCCGCATAAGTGGAGTAAGTTGCAATCAGGGAAGTGAGATCGATCAGGTTCTGTTCTCCAAACTGCGCCAGGGCCTTCTGGTATGTCGCGTCACTTACCTTGTGGGTTCGCAGAAGTTCCGTGGCGAAATCATAAACGACCCCTTCTTCCGGCTTCATCTGCGTCGGCCGTGCGCCCTCACGGAGTTGCTTGAGCAGGTCGTCCGACAGACCCTCTGTCTTCGCAATCGGATAGTGCATGTACCACTCGAAGCCAGCCTTCCATTCCCGCCCCGTGATCAGGATGGCAAGTTCCACCAGACCCCGCGGCAGAGCTGTCTTGTACCGGAAATACAGGTACAGATCCATCAGCGGCTTTGACATTTCCGGGCTCCGCAGCATCGCGTTGAAAGGCCCGGTCAAGCCGGAGCGCGTCTGCTTCAGCATCTGTTCCGCGAGCGCCCGCTGCTCACCCGTGGTGTCTTCCAGTTTGAGCTGGGGCATGCGCGCCGTTTGCGCGAAGAGGGCAGTTGCAAAAAGAAGGAGCGTGAGGAATCGCATCAGTAGTTATCCTACTCCCCGACTTCGTTTGGCTACTTCCGTCGAATCCGCGCCAATTCCCTCAACATCCTGGTCACAACCTCCGGATACTCGGCAGCACGGTTTGTCGTCTCTCCTGGATCTAACTTCAGGTCGTACAACTGCGGGTTCGGATCGTTGCCCATCTCCGTCCCCGTATTGGCGTTGAACTTCACGCCCTTGCCGCCTTCCACTACCTTCCAGTTGCCCTCAATCAGCGACAGCACTCCGGCGTGCTCCACCATACTGGTCCGGGCCGTCTTTGACTTCCCCAGCAACGCGGGCAGAACATTCACGCCATCCGGACTCGCCCCCGCAGGCACCGCCTGCCCCACCAGGGCCGCCATAGTCGCCAGTAAATCCACCTGACTGACCAGCGCCTCAGACCTCGTATCTTTGCGGATCTGCCCGGGCCACCGGGCCAGCAGCGGCACCCTGGTCCCGCCGTCAAAATTGCTGTACTTCCCGCCCCGCAGGCGACCCGCCGGACGATGCCCGTTCAGCTTCGCGACCGCGTCATCCTTATAGCCGTCATCTACCACCGGGCCGTTGTCGCTTGAGAACATCACCAGCGTATTCTTAGTCAGGCCCAACTTATCGAGCTTGTCCAGAATCCGACCCACGGACCAATCCAGCTCCGCAATGGAATCTCCCCTGGGACCCATTGAAGTTTTACCCACAAACCGCGCATTCGGTACGCGGGGTACATGAATGTCATGCGTCGCGAAATACAGGAAAAAGGGCCCGGCCTTCTCCCGTTCCAGAAAGGCCTCGGCCTTCCCGGTAATCGTGTCGGCCATGTCTTCGTCAACCCAAAGAGCTTTCTTCCCGCCCTTCATGTAGCCGATCCGGCTGACCCCGTTCACAATCGCCTGGTCATGCCCGTGGCTCGGCTGCACCTTCAGAAGTTCAGGATTCGCCTTCCCCGTCGGCTCGCCTGGAAACGGGTCTTTGTAGCTCACCTGAATCGGATCGGCGGGGTCCAGATTCACCACCCGCCCGTTCTCCACATATACGCAGGGCACCCGGTCGCCGGTCGCCGGAATCAGGAAGGAATAATCGAACCCGATTTCTGCGGGCCCCGGCGTGATTTGTTGGTTCCAGTCCACCTTACCGGGCCCAAGACCCAGATGCCATTTACCCACCACCCCGCACTTGTAGCCCTTCGACTTCATCACCGAGGCCACAGTTGGAGTCCCCGCCGGAATGATCATCGCGGCATCGCCCGGCAGAACCCCGGTGCCCGGTTTTCGCCACGCGTACTCACCCGTCAGCATCGAATAGCGTGACGGAGTGCAGGTCGCCGACGAGGTGTGTACGTTGGAAAACTGCAGGCCAGCCGCAGCCAGACGATCCAGATTCGGCGTCTTCACCTGCGTCGCTCCATAGCAACTCAGGTCACCATAACCGACGTCATCCGCATAGATCAGGACAACATTCGGGGGCCGGGTCGCAGCAGAGACGGGAGCAGCGTTGCTGGAATAAGCGAGAGCCGCTCCCGCCATTGCCAAAAATTCTCGCCGTCTCATTTCACAACGTCAATACTCGCGATGGTCCTCGATCCCGTCCGCCACTGCGCCACCATCTTGCCCTTGGCATCCACCTCAATCAAACGCCGACCCGTGTAGTCATTGATCATCAGATTGCCGTTCGGCAGTTGTGCAAAACCCGAAGTCCAGCCCATGCGAATCGCCGGATCCGTCCCGCCAATTGACCGCACAATCTTCCCGGCCTTATCCACTTCCACCAGTTCGCCCGGGTTCGACAGGCTCATCAGAGTATTCCCGTTCGCCAGCCGCCGTCCCATGTAGAGCCGACGGTCCTTGCCGTTCGGAGCCTGCCACTGCCAGACAATCTTCCCCGCCTGGTCGACCTCAATGATCCGACCCTCAATCTCGATTGCGATCAGCGTGGTCCCTGCCTCGGTCCGGTGTGAATTCCGCGAACGCATCTTCGCAATGTCGGCGCTCTCATACTTCCAGACGACCTTCTTGTCGGGCGTCACCTCAATCACTTTGCCCAACTGTGTATCGCCGATCAGAGTATTCCCGTTCGCCAGGCGCTGGGCGGCCAGAGGATGCTCCACACCGTCAGAAAACTCCCAGACCACATTGTGCTTCTCATCCAGCTCCTGCACCTTCTTCGCCGGATTCCGCGTGTAGAGAACGTGTCCGTTCGGCAGCGACTGCACGTCGTGTCCACGATCGTTCGGAGCAGTCCAAAGCACTTTTGCGGAAGGCCACTCAATCTCCGCGATCACGCCGTTGGGGCCATGGTCGGAGATCAGCAGGTGGTACTTCGCCGGAGCGGGTTTCAGATACTTGTCAAACCACGCAATCGCCCGCTCATCCGCACGCGCCGCGTCCGCACCTTTGAACCCGTGACCGGCACCCGACATCGTTTCCAGTTCCGCCGTCGCTCCCGCCGCGATCATCCTTTCCACCAGCCACAGAGACTGCTCATAGGCAACGTAGTTGTCGAGCGTGCCGTGCATGGCCAGCGTCGGTGCCGCATTCGGATTCACCCAGCTCAGAGGGCTCGACTTGATGTGGTCGATCCGGTTGTGGTCCAGGTCGCCGCCGAGGAACATCGGGAGGACCTCTGCCGCATCCACCGACTTCGAGTAGGACTGCGTGAAGTCCGTGGGACCATACTCATCCACCACAGCCTGGACAGCGCTGGATTGCTCAGCGTACCCGCCCGTACCTTCAAACTCCGCCACGCCCGCAGTCAGCCCGAGCATGAGCACCAGATGACCACCCGCACTACCGCCCAAGGCACCAATATGCCCGGCATCGATCCCGTACTTGGCTGCGTTTGCCCGCAGGAAGCGAACCGCAGCCTTTACGTCGTGGACGGGAGCGGGGAACTGATTGCCGGGCGACAGCCGGTAGTTTGCGGTGGCCGCCACATACCCGTGTTCTGCCAGTTTCACCGCCAGGCCAATGTAGCCTTCTTTGGTACCTGCGCGGAAACCCCCGCCATGAACCAGCAGAACTGCCGGACGAGGCGTTGCGGAAGCCTCTTTCGGACGAATGATGTCCATCGTTTGCCGTCCGCCAACGTTCGTATAAGCAACGTCGCGGTCAGCAATCACAGTCGCCGGAACAGCCGGCGGATTCGGTGCCTGGGCCAACATGGCAGAGGCAAGCAGCAGGAATAAAGCGGGAAGACGCATCGACGCGACTATAACGCATTTGCACCCCCGGTTGCCATGGCCCCTGAAATGCGTGATCATTTCCGATGCGATTCGCGGCCCTTGTCGTGCTCCTCCAGTTCGCGTTTCGCCTCGCCGAGCAGGACGGCACGAACCTTACCGCCGCCTGCCAGACGGAGGTCGAGCGCCGGCTCGACCTGCCCCTCGCCGAGCAGCGACTCTATGCTGAACAGGCCTCGAAGCTCACAATATTCCTGACCCGCAGTATGTCGTCCTGGTAGATCGCAACAAGTACGTCCAGGCCCTGATGGTCTATTGGATGGCCCCCGACCGCAAGCTTTCACTTCATCGGGGCCTCACCTGTTTCCACCGGCAAACCGGGCCGCTTCGATTACTTCACCACGCCGCTGGGAGTCTTCCCGCACTCCATCTCAAACCAGGACTTCCGCGCCGAAGGGACAAAGAACGAAAACGGCATTCGGGGCTATGGTCGCAAAGGAATGCGGGTGTTCGATTTCGGCTGGCAAATGGCCGAGAAGGGGTGGGGTAAAGGCGGCGAGGGAGTCAACCGCCTCCAGATGCACGCCACCGCCCCGGACCTCCTGGAAAAGCGTCTTGGAATCCCACAATCGAAAGGCTGCATTCGGATTCCGACTACGCTGAACATCTTCCTGGATCAGCACGCAATCCTGGAAGGGGCCTAAGATGCCGCCGGTCGAGACACTGAGGCCGCCAGGCAGACCCGTAGCCGACCAGGAATAGGGAGGCGTACCATCCGCCGCCGCCAACTGCGTCGAATAGGACGCTTCCTGGGTCGCATCCGGCAGGCTGGTCGTCGTAATCGAAACAGGTACAGCCGAGACCCGATCGAACGTTATTGCGCCTGTCCCGTTCGAGGCGTGGGCAGGCTCATTCACCCCTGAGATCACGAATACGTAGCCCGGCATCGCTGTCACATCGAAGAAGTACCAGTCGCCATTCCGCAGGGCATTGAGGGGCGTGGTGATCAGGCCGGAATCTGCGGACCCACCTGAGATCTGGCGAATCCGCAAGACTCCCGGATGACGCGGAACTGAAATCCAGCGTAGTCCCGGTAGGTGGCGGAACGATCCCAAACACTGCCGACATCCAGTTGTTTCCCCCATTGCTCTGGTTGGTAACCGTCGTATTTCCGGCAAGCCCCAGGAACCCGCTGGTACCCCCGGCGAACTACCCGTTCACGTAGCTGATTCCCGCTTGACATGCCAGCGAAGCGGTTCCGTATCCCTCGTGCGTACCGCCGGTTTCGGCCAGCAGAACATGGTTGCCCGGAGCAAGAACTGTCGGAGCCACGCTGACCATGAAGGCTCCCAATGCGCCCGCACTCGTCGGCGTGGTGCCCGCCGGCACAACTGCAGCTACCACCACGGTATTGCCAGGCAGCGTCGTATGGCTGTTGGTATTCAGAATGCCCAGTTGGTTGACCGTCTTCGCCGACGTAACGGAAAATTCGAACCCTACGTGGAAAGCATCGTTCGAGCCGTTCGAGAAATTGTTTACCGTGAAAGCCAGCTGGGAGTTCTGGGCCTGCGCCATTCCTGCTCCCGGCAACCCGACCAAAATCAACCCGCTCCAACTGCTTCGTCCACTCTGCAACATGTCGCTCAATCTCGGTCTCACCGTTCTTTTCAGTGCCTGTTCTTTGCAGGATATAGCAGGAGGCCTTCGCTCAACGGTGTTTGTCGCTGGTCCGCGCTGCTAACTTTGGAGTGAGTCCTGACCATGCCAAAAATCCACCTGTGCTTTCTCTGGCACATGCACCAGCCCTTCTATAAGGACCTCGCCTCCGGTGAGTATCGCCTCCCGTGGACCCGCATGCATGCCCTGAAGGACTACTACGGCATGGTCAAAATCCTGGAAGAATTTCCGTCCGTCCGGCAGACCTTTAACCTGGTCCCGTCCATGATGGTCCAGGTGGAGGAGTACGCCCGTGGTGAGGCCAACGATCCCCTGCTGCACCTCGCCCTCAAGCCTGCCGAAGACCTCACCGACGACGATAAATCCCGCATCCTCCGCAACTTCTTCTTCGCCAACCCCGACCGTATGATCCGCCGCTTTCCCCGCTATTGGGAACTGCACAATGCGTGGAAGGCACAGGATCAGAAGGGCATCGCCCGAGGCGTCTTCGGGCCTCAGGAGTTCCGTGACCTCCAGGTGTTGTCCCAGGTCGCCTGGTTCGATGAAGAATTCCTCGACAAAGACCCCGAAGTCATCGCCCTCGTCAACAAAGAG
>Ga0114970_10001761_pt1 | contig 16179 bp, 23 predicted proteins | sample M_140205_XF_Meta_FD_87030 | JGI IMG/M metagenome (GOLD analysis project Ga0114970, IMG submission 87030) | Freshwater microbial communities from Lake Montjoie, Canada to study carbon cycling - M_140205_XF_MetaG | ecosystem: Environmental > Aquatic > Freshwater > Lake | place: Lake Montjoie... | reverse complement strand
TTTGGTAAAGATATGACAGATGTTCCGTTTGCATATTTTATTTCCAAATCGGAGAATCTTCATATCAGTAGTGGTGCTATTCGGAAATTGACAAACCTTGGAAAGAATGTAAAAGCGTATTTACCATGAAACAATTTATAAAAAAACAAAATAGTAAATTTACTCCTTACTGGAACTATTCTGTCGAAAAACTTCTTAAAGAAGAAAAAGTACAGAAACAGGAGTATCTGGATAAACCTGCTCAAGAGCATATTGATGAATTAATTGATATGCATAGCAAGTTCAAATCTAGCTTGAACAGTGATACGGTTATTAATATTAAACGTATAACAAAAAATGTTAATGAATATATTGAAATATCCAAGAAATTTCTCAAATATTCCGTTGAAGATTATTATAAGAACCATCTTCAACTAATATGTGAGCTTACTATGGAAGAAATTCCATATGACACAGACTATTTTTGTATTGACTGTAACCATGATACATACATTGTTTTATCAGAAAATGGGCTAAAACAATTCATTAAGCAAGCAACAGAATGCTTGACAAATAATACACCAGTGGTATAATACGACACACATGATTACTGAATTTTTTGATTTTTATCTAACCAATTTGATGTTCGATTTTAACCATCGAAAAGATCATATTTATTTCGGTTCCAAATTGGATCGGATAACTAATGTGCGCAACAAACACAACGATGACTTTTATAAAAAAGTACGAGATAATCTGTTCTATGCAGTGATTAGAGAATTTCGTCACATTTATGGTTCATTTAATTATCCAGACCGTGGACGCGAAGAATATTTTAAAATTGTAAACAAATATGCAAAAGCTATTCGTGTTATTGAAAAAAGAGTAGATGCTCTCCGATGTAATCAAGTAGGTTCTGATAAAGACATTAAAATTTTTTCAAACTTGAAAATTGACCTAGCAGATGTTTATACAATGTTTAGCGCCCATAAATGTTGGGATACTTCTTATGGAGGAAAGCTTTGGGCAAAGGCCACAGAATTCCTAATCAATCTTCCTACTACAGACAAGGAAAAAATTATATGGGTTGATAGGGTTCTTGATCTGTACCATAATTCCGGCCCTTTACTTAATAAAACCAAATTCAAGGTTCTATTTAAGCCTAAAACTTGTGGGGAAAAGTTTATGAAACGTACAGCATTAAATTATCGTCGGTATGCGAAAGCCGCAGACCTTGCGAAATATGCCTCTGCTTCCATTCGTAAGTTATTCATTGCTAATAGAAGAAGTCTCCCTGAAAATATTTAAAGAAAGTGTTTGACAACAAATGATGATGGTGTTATAGTAGTAGCTCGAAAGAAATAAAATATGTTTACAACCAAAAAAATCTCCCTAGTCGCCCCTCGTAAGAAGGCAGTTTCTGCATCTAAGATCGTATCTATGTCTCCTGCTCCTTCTAAGAATACATTTGTTCGTGCTGCACAGAAAAAGTCAGTCGAAACCGTTTCCGGTAATGGTGCCAAGAAGCTTTCCAGCACTTTAAATCCATTTGTAGATCAGTTTGGTACTATTGGTACCTATAAGAAGCCACGTTCGTTTGCACAAATTGAACGCGATTGTGAAACCCTTTGGGGTCTTGATAAGCTTAATGCAGTTAAGTTTATTCACTATCTTCGTACAATTAGCCGTAAGGTTCAATTGATTGATGGTACTACTACCGAAGAAGCTCAAAAGGGTGGAGAATTGAAGCATGAACCTATCATGCGTATGCTTTGGCTTGCGCAAAAGAGTCCAGATACTTTCTGGAAGAATATCGGTTGGTTCGTTGCCCTTGGATCATGGCATGATATTTTCGCAATGCTCCAGTATGATCTTGCCTATAATGGATGGGAAGGTCGTGTTCTCGATTGGAATAAGTTTGGGGAAATCATCATGGTTGCTCTAACTCATGAAAATACATCTGAACTCGTTAAGAAGTATCTTCCACAAATTAAGTCTATTTCTAATTGTCGGACTGTGGAAAGTCAGGCTAACACCATGATTGGTAAGTGGCTTTGTTCACTTCTTTTCGGTAAGAAGGAATCTTCTTATAATTATAAGCAATATCGTAAGCTCAAGGCATCTGGTACTGCTCATGAATGGCAACAGTTGATTTCTACTAAGAATTTTTCTGCAATTGAATTTGACAAAATTCATGGTCGGGCATTGAGCCTTTTGGTTCGTTCCAAGTTCCTTAAGAATCAAGGTCTTTCTGATAAGTATGCCGCATGGGTTAAGAAGCCAGAAACAAAGGTTAAGTACACTGGATTCGTTCATGAACTTTTCATGAATCTTCCTCGTTCCCTTTCTAGTGTGGAAGCGCATGTTCAAGATACTATTAATAAGCAATTTGAAACCCTTGTTGAAAAGGGTAAGTCTGATAGAAAGGAAAATTCCACTAACTTCATTGTTGTGCGTGATATTTCCGGTTCTATGACTTCCCCTGCAATTGGAGTTAATATGTCTAGCTTTGACGTTGCAAAAGGTCTTGCATTATACTTTAGCCAGTTCCTAACCGGGCCTTTCGCTGATAGCTATATGTGCTTTGCTAACAATGTTGAATTGAAGCAGTGGAACGGTAATAATGCCCTTGAAAAATGGTACAATGACCACACTAGCGCATTCGGTTCTACAAATTTCCAGTCTGTAATTGATTTATTTGTGAAGCTTCGCCGTCAAGGTATTGCAGAAAGTGATTTCCCTACAGGAATCCTATGCATTAGCGATGGTGACTTTAATCCTACTCATACAGGTAAGACTAATGTGGATGCGGCAAAGACTAAGCTCTTTAATGCAGGATTCTCTAAGGAATTTGTTGAAAAGTTTGTGATCGTTCTTTGGAATATCCCAAATGGTTTCTATTCTCGTCCAACGGCGCAGTTTGAAACTACTGCAAATGAAACAGGTGCCTATTATTTCTCTGGATATTCTGGAGCGCCTATCTCATTCGTGACTGGTTGCGAAATTCTTACACCTGAACAGGTATTTGAAAAGGCAATGGATCAGCAGATTCTTTCATACGTGGAACTATAATAATATGCAAATAACATATTGGCCTAGAAAAATTAGTGAAAACTTGCTTGATTATCGTGGTAGAACAGGCATAATCAAGCAAGTTGGATTTGTAAAAGATAAATCAATGGTGAGCTTTGATGGAGATACAGATTTCTGTCTAGTTCCGACAGCAGATTTATATTTTCAGGATCATTTAGACGGATATAATCAACCATGTTTTAACTAATATTACTATATGGAATTTTTAGGTGAATTACTTAGTGGAATAAGCGAATTATTCGTATTCAGTTCATTAGGCAGCGGAAACGGGAAGAATGATAATGATATGGGTGGTGGTTGCGCATTGCTATTTGCAATGCTTCTTGTAATAGGTGGAGTGGGAATGGGGATTTCCTCTTGTCATAAAAAGACAGAGGTATCCCCTGCCCCAATCACTCAAAAAGAATCTATTCCTCATTTATTAGGTCGAAAAACAAAAGATTCTGTTATTGATTTTGGTAAAGGAATTATCGGTAAGTAGTTGACAAAGGCAGTTCGATAGTGTAAATTGGTAGTATCATAGAAGATGATTTCATCTTCGCCCTAAATAAGAAGTCCTAACAGCAAATATAATAATTCTACCTTATACGAAGAAAAAAAGCAGACTTCTGACAAGGAATCATACAGCAAATATTATTTTTTTGGTAAAAAAACAAACTGATTCCTGACAAGAGCATACACAGCAAATATACAAAACTCTTATTGTAAACAAGAACCGAGAGCGTTCGATTCGTCTCACTTCATAACTTAGTGTTTGGTAAAGGTCAAAAAGTTAGTGCTCTGGATAAGATTTCATACTGCAAATATCCGCATTTTAAGCCGTTGGTTGTTGGTTCGAGTCCTTCTATCTCTACCTGTTAAAAACTTAATAGAGATATAGCTCAATTGGTAGAGCGACGTAAAACGAAATCTGAAGAAAAAGGCGAGTCCAAAAGACTCGCCTTTTTTGTTTACTTTAAAGTTGGAAATGACCTTCAAGAAATGTTACATTGTACTCTTGTTCAGTGAATAAATAACATTCACACATGACAAATCACAACACAAATATGGAGATACTTGTTAAAAAAAGAGACGGACGCACAGAAAAGTTTGATGCAGAAAAAACAAATAAAATAATAAAATGGGCATGTGAGGGGGTTAGGGATGTAAGAGAAGATGAAATTGGTTTGGCATTCCATACCAATATTCGTAATGGTATTACCACAAGAGACATTCATAAAGGTTTAATAGAAGCTACTGTTACCCTTATCACCGAAAGCACTCCAAATTATCAAATTGCTGCTGCCAATTTACTGAATTATGAATTAAGAAAAGAAGTGTGGGGAGGTATTGAACCCCCTGATTTTTATGAATTTATTAAAAATAATGTAAAGCATAAACGCTATACAGATGAACTACTTGCTTGGTTCACTAAAGAAGAAATAAATGATTTAGGAAAATATATTAATCATGAACGTGATTTCTTATTTAAGTATTCAGGACTATCACAAGTAGTGGACAAATATCTTGTTAAGAATATTACCGATAAAACAGTATATGAAACTCCTAATTTTGCATATATGCTTATTGCAATGACATTATTCCATACTGAAAAGGTTATGATTCGGGATGCATATGATGCATTTTCCACTCACAAGATTTCTCTTCCAACTCCGGTATTTGCAGGTGTTCGTACCAATCTCAAATCTTTTGCAAGTTGTTTGCTTCTGGATATGGGAGACAGTATTGATGAGATTTCTACAGGGTATGAAGTGATTGCAAAGGCTACAGCGAAAAGATACGGAATCGGTGTAAACATGACTAAAATGCGTCCCGTAGGCGCACCAATCAGGGGTGGAGAGAATATTCATACAGGCAAAATAGGTTTCTTACGTATTATTCAAGATACTGTGAAGGCATGGCTTCAAGGCTCGACGCGCAGCGGGGCTGCAACTGTCACTGTGCCTATATGGGACTATGAGATTGAAGAAATTGTGCAATTGAAGGATGCATTGCGCCCTGCTGAAAATCGTGTAGGAGAAATTGATTATTCTATTGCATTTAGTAAAATCTTCTATGATAGATATAAGAATAAAGGAGTAATCACTCTTTTCAATTCCCATGAAGTTCCTGAATTGGAACGCACCTACGGTACACCAGAATTCGATGCATTATATGTCAAGGCAGAAAATAATCCTCGTATCAAAATGAAAAAGCAAGTAGATGCTCGTTATCTATTTGACTTGTTCAATAAGTTCCGAATTGAAACAGGAAGATTATACATTCTAAATATTGATCATGCTAATACCCATAGTTCCTTCTTAGAAACTATTTCTATGGCAAATCTTTGTAGCGAAGTGTTGCACCCGACAAAGCCAATGAAGCATCTAAATGATCCCGAAGGACAATTAGGTATTTGTATTCTTTGCGCAGTAAATCCAATTAATATCAAGACAGATGAAGAATTGTCAAAGATTTGCAATATTGCAGTTCGGATGCTTGACAATCTGATTGACTATCAAGATTATTTCTGTCTTCCTGCTGAAAACTTCGCAACGAAATATAGATCATTAGGGGTTGGTATTACAAATTTTGCTGCATGGCTTGCAAAACAAGGTCTTAAGTATTCTTCTGAGGAAGCACGTCAAGCAGCACATGGATTATTTGAAAAATTCCAATATTATCTATTAATTGCATCGAATAATCTTGCCAAAGAAAAAGGCGCATGTGAATGGTTCCATAAGACTAAGTACTCACAAGGAATTCTTCCAATTGATACGTATGCAAAGGAGATTGATACATTTATTCCAAATGTATTAGAGAAGGATTGGGAAGCATTACGTGCCAGCATTAAGGAGTCTGGTTTGCGTAATGTGACTGTAACTGCATTCATGCCTTGCGAAGCGTCTAGCCTATGCACAGACTCCACCAATGGTATTGAGCGCCCTCGTTCTCGTTTTATTGCAAAGAAGAATAATTCTAAATATTTCCCGATTATTACTCCAAATAATAAGAGATGGAATTATGAATATGCTTTTGAAAATGCTGATAATGTAGATCATTTACAAATGATGGCTATTATTCAGAAATTTTGCGATATGGGAATATCAACTAACCTTAATTATAACTATTCCCTATATGATAAGGGACAGATTCCTTCCCCTGTTATTTTAAGAGATATGGCAAATGCATATAAATGGGGACTCAAGACGATTTATTATACAAATTCTGATGACGGTAATGTGCATAATTTATCAGATGTTTCAGGCGGATGTGAAAGTGGGGCTTGCCAAGTTTAATTTATGAAAAGAACTATATTTAATTTTGAACCTCGGAAGAACAACATTCTATTTTTGGGCGATCCTCTTGGAATCCAAAGATATGATAATCCTAAATATCCTGTATTTGCTGAATTGGCACGGAAACAGAAGCAGTTCTTATGGATGCCTGAACGAATCAGTCTCTTAGAAGATCGTCCTAAATATCGGGGACTATCGGAAACGGAGCGGTTTATTTTTGACACAAATCTCCGCGTCCAAACTCTTATTGACTCGTTGTTGATGAGAGGCTTGGATGTCCTTAAACAGAATGTAACAAATGAAGAATTAGAAGATTCTCTATCAGTTCATTCATTCTGTGAGACTTCTATTCATTCGTTCTCCTACACACATATCCTTAAATCATTGATGGATAAGAACATGACACAGTTCTTTGATTCCATTTTACAAGATAAGAATATCACTGATAGAGCACAAACGATTGTGACTGCATATGATCAGTTATTTGAAGACGATAATTCTGATAAGAAAACAGATATTCTCAATACTGTTATTCAGAATTATATCACGGAAGGTGTTTTATTCTATACGAGCTTTGTAACCAGTTTCTATTTTGGTTCAAAGTTTGGGTTTAAATCGGCGGATATTGTTAAAGAGATTGCGCGTGATGAAAATCTACACGTTGCAAACTTCCAAAATATTTTCTCAATCTTAAAAAAGAATGAAGAAGAAGGTTTTTATGATTTAATTAATAATTCCTCCTTTGAAGACAAGGTTTATACTGCATTTGGTGAAGCAGTACAGGCTGAAAAGGTTTGGTCTGCATATATTTTCTCCAAGGGAAACATGATTGGATTGAATGCGGATATTCTTGATTCTTATATCGAATGGATTGCAAACAATAGACTACAATCTATTGGGTATCGTAAAATATTTGAGACTAAACGTAATCCTCTCGGATCATGGATCAATCCCTATTTTGGTACTGACGGGGAAGGTAACGAAGTGAGAACACAAGTTGCGCCACAAGAATCACACACTATCACCAGTTATAAATTAAATTCTATTAACAATGATATTTCTGAAGAAGATATTGCAGATATGTTTTGACAACTATCTATGATAGTGTAAAATAGTCAGGTATGCCTCAAATTGATAGTTCTTTATTGAATGTTATTAAAAACCTTCTATCTCAGAAGGAAGGATGGGATATAGTATGCCCTGAATGCATTCGACCCCGTAGATTAGTCTATAAATTCGGTTCATCCTCCTTAGCATTATATCTTGCACTGTCAAAGGGTGATGGATGGATGGATATTAAGCTGAATAGTTGCGACGATATTAGACGTTTAGAGGATTATGATATTTTTGACGAGGTATATACATGCAGTTCAGAAGTTATATCATTGTTCATGTGTAAACATAAAGATTTACAAGATGCATTGTTGCTCGATGATTATGGTTCTATTAAAATTATTTTTAAAGATTTATGGGATGGGTTTATTAATTATTTAAAGTAAATACCGTAATGGGTATTATTGAAATGATTTCTGCTTTACTACAATTATTGATACAATTTTATAAGTTAAAAAATCAGTCATTATTTTTCGATATTATTAATTCTTTTGAAACAACCTTACATAAATTAAGCGAAAAACGTGAGAGTTTAAGAAAAAATGCAGATAGCAAATCACAACAGGAAGCAGATGATGTTATGAACGAAGTTATCGAAACGCAAAAAAAGAAAAAACTATTCCTAGACGATTGGAAGGCACAGCATCCATAATATGAAAAAATTATTTTTAATCCTATTTTTAGTCTCCTGTACTCATTCTCAAGTGGGGCAAAATATCTACCAACCAAAGGTGTTAATTCTATCTCCCCATACACGGGTTCAAACTAAAGAAGGAATTTATACCAGCCAAGATAAAGACGAAATCTGGTATTCGCAAGAAAGTATCAGCAAGCTAGAAAAACAACTCTCACAATTTTAACCAATGAAATATAGATCATTATTTATTTCTGATGTGCATCTAGGCTTATCACATACAAAGTTATGGAAATTGCTCAATTTTATCAGAGATAATGAGTTTGAAAATATTTTTCTAGTTGGGGATATTATTGACGGATGGAAGCTGAAACGAAAATTTGAATGGCATGAAGATGCGAACACTTTCGTTCAAAAGATTTTTCGACTATCCCGTAGAGGGGTTAATATTGTTTACTTGATTGGCAATCATGATGAATTTTTATATTCATTTGAAAATCAAAGTTTTGGGGAAATTTTTATCAAGGAAAAATATATCCATACTACGGTTAAAGGTGAACGGGTGATGCTTATTCATGGACACCAGTTTGACGGAATTATTAAATGCAATAAATGGTTGCAGTGGATTGGTAGCATGTTGTATGAAAGTTTAATCAAATTTAATGTTAAGTTTAATCTGATTCGTCATAAATTTGGATTAGGATATTGGTCGCTTAGCAAATTTCTTAAAAGTAAAACAAAAGAGGTTGTAGGATATGTCAATTCATTTGAAGACACTTTGATTGATTATGCTAAAAATCATAAAGTTGATAGTATTTTATGTGGTCATATTCATACCCCTACATTAAAATTAGGAGAAGTTAATTACTATAATACAGGAGATTTTGTGGAAAATTCTACATGTTTTGTGGAGACATTGGAAGGTGATATGCAACTCAAAGAAATTTAGTCGTTGACAAGTGATTAAAAACTGCTAACATATAGCCACGTATGTTTGATAATAATATCGGAATTTTTAATGTTCGTTCGTTTTCCACACCAGATGGTATTCGTCGTGCTATCAAAATGTGTCGAACACATCATACCTATTCAACACATGGGTCAATGCAGTACTGGATAAATAATCCTGATAATATTCAAAACATTATTTTTCTTATCCGTGAAGGTATTCCTATCGGCACCCTAATGGTCTTAAAAATAAATGACCAAAATGTTGCTTGCAATTGCGGAACATGGGTATATCCTGAATGGCGTAAACTTGGCGTAGGACGATACTTAATGGAAAAAGCTAATCAAATGAGATTAAAACTTAAACCGTGGACAGGTACATATCAGTCAAAAGCTTTTTACGAAAAAACATGGTCAAAATACGAAAGAACTTCTTCAATTAATCAATAAAATATATGTATGAATCAGGTGAAAAATTAGTATGCGTTGATGACAAGATTCATCCAGAAATCGCGTTCCTTTATAAACAACTTCCGAAAAAGGGACAAGTATATACTTGTCGTGAATGCTCTATCGGCACTACTAATGTGTTTGCCGCAGATCAAAATGTTACATTTAAAGTTCTTCTGGAAGAACTTGTTAATGACATTGACCCTTATACCGAAACAGGATGCAGGGAAGAATTAGGATTCCGTTCTGATAGATTCGCTCCAGTCGAGAAGATCGAAGAAGAAGAGGAAGATTTTGCCCTTGTGGGAGTAGGTGCAGAAAGCGATAAACCCCATTGGCTATAATTATGAAACGTTTATCAGGGCTGTTGCAGAAGATGCTTAATCATGAATAAAATATTATGGGATACACTGCAATAGTTTTAGAAGAAAAAGATCAGAATAAGATCAAAGAGCGCGTTATAATGCTTAACTTGCCTGATTGGGATGTTAAATGCCATCATTGCACTTTGCATATGGGGTTGCCTACTGTAGAAGAAGATGCGGTGTACAATCATTCTTTTATTCTTGTTATTGATGCCATTGGTATCAGTCACAAAGCCGTAGCATTTAGAGTGACCGATATTGTGCATCCTAAAGGAGTTCAAATTCGTTCTTCAAATGATATTCCACATATCACCCTATTGGTTAATTCTAAAGATGGTGGTAAAGCTGTAGATTCTAATGCAATTACTAATTGGATCGCAGTTGAACAAAACAAACAACCTCTCCGATTAATGGGGAGACTTAAATTCGTTGAATAATGAACAGAAAAATACAATTAGAAAATATAGCAATCATCCTTGCTAAAATATGGATATTGTTTAGGAATAAATCTAATTGGATGCGTTTTAATTACTCACGGACTGATATAAACCAAAGAGATACTTATTGTATTCTTGGAGCAATAGGAAAATTCGCAAAAGGATCAGATGGTGCAGCAGCCAATAGATTTTTAACTAATGCATTAACCTCCTACGTGAGTTCTAAACAATTAGTTATCAACACTGGAAAATATCCATTAAATTTGGCATCTTTTAATGATGCTGTTCCTTATGAATTAATGATGGCATTTATTAAAAACACTTATGATAATTTAGTGTATGATTTAGACCACAATTTGATTTGACTAGCAGGTAAACATGTGATAGAATGTATATATGAAAGAAAAAGTAAACAGAAACGACATCGGAATTATTGTGGCGAGATTTATGGTTCATGAGCTTCATGAAGCACATAAAGACCTTATTCAAAGTGTCATTGATCGTCATGAACGAATTATTATCTTTCTTGGGTGTTCTCCTTTACGTAACACATTAAACGCTCCTTTAGATTTTAAACATCGTGCGGCAATGATCCATGATGATTTTCCTGATGTAGAAGTTCACTATGTTGATGATAATCGTAGTGATGAAGTTTGGTCAGCAAATCTTGACAGACAAATTGCTAAATGGTCCGCCCCCGGTCAAACCGCTACTCTATACGGTTCCCGTGATAGTTTCCTTAAACATTATAAAGGTAAGAATCCTACATGTGAACTTGAATCAGAGATTTTTATTTCGGGTTCACAAGTCCGTAAAAGCATTATTGTTAATTATCCGTCATCTAAGGATTATCGTGCGGGTGTTATTGCTGCTACAGGGCAGCACTATCCTACGGCATATCAAACGGTTGATATTGCTATTCTTAATGAAGATGAAACAGAACTTCTACTTGCTAAAAAACCCCGTGAAGCAAAATGGCGCTTTGTAGGAGGTTTTAGTGACCCCCGTAGCAATAGCCTCGAAGAAGATGCACGCCGCGAAGTTCAAGAGGAAACAGGTATTGAAATCTCTGATCCTAAATATATTGGAAGCACTAAGATTGATGATTGGCGTTTCCGTGGTGAAAAGGATTGCATCAAAACGGCATTCTTCTCTGCCAAATATTTATTTGGTAAACCGGAAGGGGCTGATGATGTAGAAGCTGTAAAATGGTTCAAAATTGATAGCCTCACTCCGAGTGATTTCGTCTATGAACATAATGTTTTGTGGAAGATGTTTACTAAAAAATTCGATTGGAAGCACTAAGATTGATGATTGGCGTTTCCGTGGTGAAAAGGATTGCATCAAAACGGCATTCTTCTCGATTATAGTGTCAATCATAAGATATACATATCCGCCAGAGGATATTCAGCAGTATTAATTAATTCACAAGGATTAAAGAAAATAAAAGATAAAATAACACAATTAAAAATACCTTACTTAGAAAGAAAATGGAACAATGAGCAGACTTAAACATAATATCATTTTAAATAGCGATTGCTATAAATATACTCACTGGCTACAAATTCCGAAAAAGACCAGCTTCATGCATACTTATGTAGAAGCACGGGGCAGTTCTATTGAAGGAATTGATTATACTCGTCCTTTTGGTTATCAAGGTTTCTGCATGGATTATCTTGTTGGACAAGTCATTGAAGAATGGATGATTGACGAAGCAGTTGAATTGCTTGGCGAAGTTTTCCAAACTCATGAATATTTTAATGAGAAAGCTTTCCGGCATTTGCTTTCCGAACATGGGGGCAAGTTACCAATCACTGTTCGTGCAGTTGAAGAAGGCAAACGAGTTGGATTGAAAAACGTTCTTATGAGCGTTGAGGCAGAAGGTGAAGAATTTGCATGGCTTGCTCCGTGGATTGAAACAATGCTCTTACGTGCCGGATGGTATGGTACTACAGTTTGTACTGTTAGTAGTGTCATTAAAGATATGGAAAAGAAATATAGTGCTATTTGTGGTGGCCCTATGAATATCTGTTTCTTAAATGATTTCGGTGCGCGGGGAGTTTCTAGCCATGAATCGGCTGAAATTGGAGGCGCAGCACACCTTGTAAATTATTATGGAACGGATAATATGGAAGGTTTGCGATGGGCAAAACATCGTTATGGAAAATGTGCAACGGGTTATTCGGTTTTTGCTTCTGAACATAGCACAACCACTATCTATACTAAAGCAGGTGAAGTTAATGCTTATACACATTTCTTAACTACTGTTCCTAGTGATAAGATTATTTCGATTGTACCAGATTCCTATGATTACGAGAATGCTGTTCGTAATATCTTTGGTAAGATTTTAAAAGAATTAATTCTTTCTCGTTCGGCACCTACCGTGGTTCGTCCTGACAGTGGCGATCCTGTCACAATGGCAGTGTTGACCCTTAAATGGCTATGGGAAGATTTTGGTGGAACAACCAATGAAAAAGGGTTTAAAGTTTTGAATCCTAAAGTTCGTGTCATTTACGGGGATGGTATTAATTTACAATCTATTGATACGATTCTTCAAGCGGTTATCGCTGCCGGATTCAGTATTGAAAATATCATCTTTGGTATGGGTGGTAAACTCCTTCAAGGTGTTGATCGTGACACCTTTAAGTTCGCTTGTAAGCTGTCTTATGCGATTGTTGACGGTCAACCTGTTCATATCTTCAAAGACCCTATCACCGATCATGGTAAGAAATCTAAATCGGGTTTGCTTAAATTGATTATTAAAGATGGTGTATATCAGACGGTTGAACGTCATGAATACCCTGAATTGAAAGATGAACTTGACATTATCTTTAAAGATGGTAGTCTAGTGAAGACTCTGACTTTTGATCAGATTCGCAAAAACGCAGAAAACTAAACAAATATTATGAAAGATATACTTCGTCGGGTAGGATTGGTTGCAATTTTTATTAGTGCGATTGTAGTAGGATTGATTATGGAACATGGCCCTACAAAGCCAGTTAATTATGATATTCCTGTAAAACCACTTGTAATGGGAGAATCTCCTGTTAATTTGGTTCCTAATATTAAAACCGAAACGATTGTATCATCTGATATTAAGTCGAATGCCGATTTTATGAAATTGGTTAAGACCTTTCCTGATGGGGCATTTAAGAGTAATTTACTCTTTGTGCTTGCCGCAGATTACAATGGTGACAGTATCAAGCTTAATGAGATTCTACAAGCCTACGGAAAGTTAGTTCGCGCACAATTACAAAAGCAAAACACTTTCTAAATAAATGAGAGCATATATTAATACCGATATTGGTAACTATAAATGCGCAGGGTTAGAAGGTGAGATTGTGGGGAATGTGGTAAAGATTTCTATGTCTTTATGCCTGATGAAAAAACTTCTTATCAGAAATCACCTGCTTTTAAGGGGTGCATCTTTCTTAAAGAATATTTTATAATTTTATGAAGCGTGTTTATGAATTTCGTATTTGGGATAAACTCCTAAATAAGATGATTAATTATCATCCTTGGATTACAATTGATGAAACACATGTGTTAATGCAGTTCACGGGCTTTGTTGATAAAATAGGTAGCAAGGTGTTTGAAGGCGATATTGTCAAGATGATAAATTCTAAAGCATATTATATAATATGCTTTAACACTAGGACAAATACCTACACTGCAAGCGGTTTTCCTTTGAATGCTAATAATGGTAGATACGTAGATACGCGGGATGTCCATGTAATCGGTAATATCTACGAAAATCCTCATCTTTTAACCTCTTAATGTTGAAATGGGCTGGCCCATGTGGTATCTTTACTTCCTTATGAAAAACAATAATAAAACACAGAATAATAAAACACAGAATATTAAAATTAACATCACTGATAGCGTTGCGAGAGCAGCAAAAGCGCGTCTTCCTATTGTGGTAGATGCATTGGATGGTAATGCGCGTCTTCGCTGCAACCGTTGGCCCGGTATGACTTCTCTTTATGATTCGCATCGTATGTTGAGTCTAATTGAGGATTTGGCATTTGGTTATTCTATTTCTGCAAATAGAATAGTAACACTTCAATCAGAAGTTACTACCTTTAGTGCAGTTCTTGGCCCGCAGCTATTCAGTGCAGTGGGTACCATGATCGCACAAGCATAATCAGGTAATTAGTTAATAGAAAGTGGGGAAAACTCAAGTTAGAAATAACTTGAGTTTTTCTGTTTTCTGGTGTAAATTATAACAATGAAAATAGCAATTATAGGCGACGGATATATCGGACAGGCATTTAGTAGTTTGGGGGATGTGATTGATAGAGACACTATCAACTTTCTAACAGACGATGGTACTATTAAATTTTATGCATTTATTCAAAAGTATGATGTGTTTATAAACACTTATGAATATAAACACCCATTTTACCGAAAAGAAACACGGACGCTATATAAAACATTATGGCACGAAAATGCTGAATTTGTTAATAGATTGTCTGCCGAATGTGATTTATGTGGGAAAAAGTTTGTGCAGATTAGTACGGCTGATTTATATGGTAATTATTTCAAATGGGATAAAGATGTGGAAACCTCTACTGCCCTTGATGTTGGTACCGATTACCGATTTACTAAATTAGCCGCAGAAAAGTTTTGCCATCCGAAAGATTTGATTATCCGTATTCGGAATGCCTTTGATGCTAATCCTCATCCTGACAATGCCATTATTAAGGGATACATGGCTGATAGGATGTATGCATGGGCGGATACATGGTCATACCTTCCTGATGTAGTAAAGGCTGTTAAAATGCTCTTAGAACAGGATAAATCGGGCATCTATAATATCGTAAACTTTGAGGCATCTAGTCTTTTCTATTGTTTAAAAACTGCCATTGGAATTCCATTCTTTAAAAGCATTGATCCTATCAAAGAAGATATGGAGAACTTTCTCATGAAGGAGTTCGATAATGTTCGTACTCATAATGATACAAACGGTTCCAAAATTAAAGAATTATATCAAATGATGCCTTTAGATGCCGCAATGATTTTATCATGGCAAGGAATCGAAAATCACTATAATACCAATTTTAATGAAGAAAAGTTCTTGCAGACATTGAAAGGTAGTGTATAGTCTCTCATGAGCAATATCCTCCAAAAAATTATTAATGCCCCTTCCACGGTTAAATTTAATACAGATGAAGTACCAAATATTTCAGAACCTATTAAAGATACTCTCATAGAAGATAATAATGATATTGAGTATAAGTTTTTAAACCCATCAAACCAAGATATTATGGATAATATTCCGCAGACCTCTTTAAATGTATTAATTTTGGATATTTCCTTATTTCTATATGCATACCTTTTGAAGATTAAACAGTTCTTTGAAGATGCTTGGGACGGTTTAATATATGTAATCACATATCGAGCAGAAATCAAAACTGCTAAAACACTTGCTAAAGAACATAAAATCAAACAAAAGAATTTTATTAGTAATCAAGTATGTGCGATGGTGCCTGTTATTGCCCGTTTTAATAATTGTAATTCTTGTTGGGCTGAAGGAGTTTCTGGTGATACGGTGTACCAAGTTCGTAACCAGCATAAAACTGTAAAAAATAGAAATATTGCTCGTCATTGGGCAGTGAACACTCAACAAGCCGTTTCCTAATTACTGTCATGAACATCATTTTATTTGCAATCCTTTTCTATATCATTCCTATGGTTCCGGCTATTCCATTTGTTAAATTTTATAATAAGCGGAGAAAAGGTGATCCAAATAATCAGCTTAACCCCGGTATTATATTAACTTCATGGATTTTTTGGGCAATAGTTAGCCTAGATTGGCTTGAACAACATTTCATTGCCGATAAAAGAGTTGCAAAATTCTTTAATTATGAAGGACAGTGATT
>Ga0114970_10001758_pt1 | contig 16192 bp, 7 predicted proteins | sample M_140205_XF_Meta_FD_87030 | JGI IMG/M metagenome (GOLD analysis project Ga0114970, IMG submission 87030) | Freshwater microbial communities from Lake Montjoie, Canada to study carbon cycling - M_140205_XF_MetaG | ecosystem: Environmental > Aquatic > Freshwater > Lake | place: Lake Montjoie... | reverse complement strand
GCCCGTCGGCTTCAAGATTTATCCATCGATGCTTAAGCTTCAACCGGATTTTTTTGTGAATACCGGGGATGCGGTCTATTACGATCACGGGCCCGTGCACGCGCTCACCCTCGACCTGGCCCGCTATCACTGGGCGAGAATGTTCAGCCTGCCCGCGCTCCGCGAGTTTCACCGTCAGGTCGGCAGCTATTTCATGAGGGATGACCACGATACGCTTGCGGATGACTGCCATCCCGGCGATCGGACGGGCGATTTTACTTTTGGAGATGGGCTGGCGGTATTCCGGGAACAGACGGCTCAGTCGCTTCCTCCGTATCGCACCATTCGCTGGGGGAAACATCTGCAGATCTGGCTGCTCGAAGGGCGTGAAACCCGCAGCTCGCGTGAGTCGGATCGCACGAATTCACCGATCCTTCTTGGCGCGGAACAACTGGCGTGGCTTGAGAGCACGCTGGCTGGGTCCGACGCGACATTCCGCGTTGTCCTCACGCCCACGCCCATTGTCGGGCCGGATCGGGAGACGAAGAATGATAATTTATCCAATGCTGGTTATTCGGCGGAAAGTCTGAAGATCCGTAACCTGTTCGCTGGCCAAAAAAACCTTACAGTCATTACCGGCGATCGCCACTGGCAATATGTTTCGCGCGATAAATTGAATGCTGTCGAGGAATGGAGTGTCGGGGCTGCGAGCGATGCCCACGCTGCCGGCTGGGACGAAGACAAGCCCCGCCCGGAACATCTTTTTCTGCGCATCCGGCACGGCGGTTTTCTTTCCGGCGCCGTCCAAACTAATGGGGCTCATCCCACGCTCCTGCTTCAGCTTCATGATGTGGACGGCGCGGTTGTTTTTGAGAAGGCGGCGGCACATCAATGAAATCAGCCATGCGTTACGTGCTCTGGCTCATCCTGTCCGGTTTTGGGGTCTGGGGCGGGACGTTGCCGGGATTGGCCGCGGACCGGCCGAACATTATTTTCATTCTGGCCGATGATCTTGGCTGGGCTGATCTGGGATGTTACGGGAGCACCTATTACGAGACGCCGCATCTAGATTCGCTGGCAAAACAGGGGATGCGCTTCACCGATGCCTATGCGGCGGGCAACGTCTGTTCGCCCACCCGCGCCAGCATTGTGACCGGCAAATATCCGGCGCGTTTGCATCTCACCGACTGGCTGAGCGGTCGTCCTAACCGGACGGATCAAAAGCTGAGCCGCCCGGATTTTCAGATGTTTCTCCCGCTGGAAGAGGTGACGCTGGCGGAAGCATTGAAAGACGCCGGCTATCAGACCGCATTCGTCGGTAAATGGCATCTGGGCGACTCCGCCCTCTATTGGCCGCAGCATCAAGGTTTTGATCTTAATAGTGCCGGCTGTGGGGCCGGGCATCCTCCATCGTATTTCAGCCCGTATCATCTTCCCAATTTGCCCGAGGGTCCGGCAGGCGAATACCTAACCGAACGTTTGACGAAAGAAGCGCTGAAATTTATGGAGGACGCCGCGCGGCAGAAAAATCCGTTTTTACTTTATTTTTCGGAATATGCCGTGCACACGCCCTTGGAGGCCAAACCCGAGGTGGTTGAGAAATATAAGGCCAAGGCGGCGCGGATTCCCCAGGCCGCTCCGGAATTTTTGACGGATCATGGCTGTCCGGTGCGGCAGATCCAAAATCAGCCCGCGTATGCTGCGATGGTGGAAAGTCTGGACGACAGTGTCGGCCGCGTTCTCGCCAAGCTTCAGGAATTGAATTTGGAGACCAACACGATTGTCATCTTTACCTCAGATAATGGCGGGCTTTCCACTGCCGAAGGGATGCCCACTTCCAACCTGCCTTTGCGCGCCGGAAAAGGCTGGGGGTATGAGGGCGGGGTTCGAGAGCCGCTTCTGATTCGGTGGCCTGGAGTGATTCCGCCGGGCAGCGTCAGCCACGGCCAGGTGGTGTCCACGGATTATTATCCCACCCTTCTCGAAATGGCGGGATTGCCCTTACGCCCGGCGCAACACGTGGATGGCGAAAGTATTGGCCCGTTGCTCAAGGGGGGGAGCTTGCCTGAGCGTCCGCTGTTTTGGCATTATCCTCATTATAGCAACCAGGGCGGGCCGCCCCATGGGGCCGTGCGCGTCGGCAATTTCAAGCTTATCGAGTGGTACGAGGACAGTCGCGTCGAATTGTACGACCTCAAAAACGACCTCGGTGAACAGCGCGATCTTGCGCGAGAGAATCCATCCCAAGCCGCCAGGCTCTCCGCGCTCCTCCGCGGCTGGCGCAAGCAGGTGGGCGCTCAAATGCCGGTGCTCAACCCGGATTACCGGACTGCCTCAAAAACAATTCATTCTGAAAATCGGGCGGAATGACTTATTCATAAAAATGAAGCGGGGATATTTGAAGAGCAATATGAGTCGCGGGTCTGTTTCTATCGCTATGAAATCTGGATTATTATTTATTGTTGCCGCGGCATTAAATGGTTTTGCGGCACCCTCTCCCAGTCCCCAGGCCATCCCCCGGGACGCATGGGAAAACCCCTTGGTGTTCGAAGTCAACCGGATGCCGCCGCGGGCGATGACCTGGCCGTATCCCGCCGCCCATTCTGCCGCAGCGGCGCCGGGCGCTTCCGGAAATTCCCCGTGGCTGCGCTGCATCAGCGGGGACTGGAAATTTTCCTGGGTAAATCATCCCGCCAAAAGTCCGGTCGGTTTTGAATCGCCGCTCTATGACGATCGCCTTTGGAAAACCATTTCGGTCCCGGGCTGCGTGGAGCTGTTCGGCTACGGCACGCCGCTTTACGTAAATTATGATTATCCGTTCAAGGTGGATCCGCCGCGTGTGATGGGCGACCCGCCTCCCGACTGGACTTTTTTTGCCGACCGCAACCCCGTGAGTTCGTATCGCCGCTGGGTGGAGGTGCCGGAGGACTGGGCCAGGCAACGCGTTTATCTTCACGTCGGCGCGGCGGGGTCGTGCCTGAAAGTCTGGGTCAATGGCAAGTGCATGGGTTACAGTGAGGATTCGCGGCTCGCAGCGGAGTTTGATATCACTTCCGCGGTTCGTCCGGGCAAAAACCTCATTGCCCTCCAGGTGCTGCGACACTCGGATGGCAGCTATCTGGAGGATCAGGATATCTGGCGCTTGAGCGGAATTTTCCGGGATGTTTTTTTATTCACGAGGCCCAGCGTGCATCTCTGGGATGTGGCGGTGGAATCCGAACTCGACGGCGCGCTGAGCAACGCGGCGGTCAAGCTCCGCTGCCAGATTCAGAACGATAGCCGCGCCCCGGCGGATTCTATTGCCGTCCGGCTTTCTTTGCTGAATCCGAAAGGAAAAGCGGTTCCCGGATTTCGTATGGAATCGGCGCTGCCCGGCGCATTGGCGGCGGGGAGCGAAGTCGAATGGCTGACTGCTTCCGCTCCGCTTCATGCCCCTGAGAAATGGTCGTTTGAAGCCCCTGCGCTTTACACCGCGGTGGTGGAGTTATTGCAGGAGGGCAAAACGATTGAAGCCGTTGCGGTGCGCATTGGCTTCCGCAAAGTGGAGCTCAAGCAGGGGGAATTCACTCTCAACGGCCAGGCTCTGAAAATTCGCGGCGTGAATCGGCACGATTGGAATCCCGTCACCGGCTATGTCGTGGATGAGGCGATGATGCGCGAGGATGTCCGAATGATGAAGCGGGCCAACCTGAATGCCGTTCGCACGTCGCATTATCCAAATGACCCTCGCTTTGTGGAGTGCTGCGATGAGCTGGGGCTGATGGTTTTAAGCGAGGCGAATATGGAGTCGCATGGGCTGTCCTATCACAAATGCGTCCTGCCGGGGGATTTGCCCGAGTGGCAGCCCGCATCGGTGGAGCGGATGCGGCGGCTCGTGATCCGCGAACGCAGCCATCCCAGCGTGGTGATGTGGTCGCTCGGCAACGAGGCGGGCTATGGCCGGGCTTTTGAAAGCATGGCGGAGGAAGTGCGCCGGCTCGACAGCGAGCGTCGGCCCATTCAATACGCCGATATGAATGCGCCCTGCGATGTGGACAGCCAGACGTACCCCACGCCCGAATGGCTGAAACTCCACGTGCAAGGCAAGGCGGTGCGCAAGGGCGAGCACGATGAAAAAGCCGCATTGCGACAGCATGGACGCTATCCCTCCGGCAAGCCCTTCCTCATGAACGAATATGCGTGGGGCGGCGGCAATAATCTCGGCAACTATCAGGACTACTGGGACGTCATCGAGCGCAATCCCATGTTGATAGGGGGATTCATCTGGGACTGGGCTGACAAGGGGCTGGCCACTGCGCTCGCGAGCAACAGGCCTGTTCCGTTTCTCAGCGTGCAATCCAAATCAGCTGCGCCTGCCTTTTATGCCGTGGGCGGTGACTATGGGGACAAACCCAATGATGGATATTTTGTCTTAAACGGTTTGCTGGAATCGGATCGCGCTCCCAAGCCCCATTATTTTGAAGTCGCGAAGGTGGGCCAGCCCCTCCGGGTCCGGGCGGTGGATTTGACGCATGGAAAAATCCGCGTTGAGAATCATCACGCCTTCACGGACTTGAAGAACTTTGTCGCGTCATGGGAATGGACAGATCAAGGCGTGATTGTCGCGAAAGGAAAATTGCCGCGCCTGTCGTGCGCGCCAGGGGAGTCGCGCGATGTTTTGATTCCGCCACCGCTCAGCGGAACGGCGCGCCACCTGACGGTCCGCTTTGCGCTCGCTCAATCCACGCCGTGGGCCGAGGCAGGATTTGTTGTCGCGTGGGACCAGCTGGCGCTGGATGCCGATCCCGCTTTGAAGGCGCCCGAGTTAAAGGCCGGGCAGCTCAATCGGGTGGAAACAGAACAAGCGATCACCCTTGGCAACGCTGGCTTCAGTGTTCGCATTGGCAAAAAAAGCGGGATGATTGAAAGCCTGATTTATAGCGGTCGCGAGCTGATGGCTCGTCCCTTGCGCCTTTGCTTCTGGCGGCCGCCGGTGACCAATGATCGCGGCTGGAAAATGCCCGAGATCCTGGGCGCATGGCGCGAGGCCGGCGAGCAATCGATGGCAGCCGGCGTCTCAGCCAGAACCCATGCGGATGGCACGGTCACGGTCAGCGCGGAGGTCGGAATTCCCGTCGCTTCCAGTCATGCGACCCTGACGTATCAGATCGATGCTGCCGGAAAAATCATTGTCTGTGCCTCCGTTTATCTTTCGCCACTCGGCGCCTTGTCGCCGACGAATAAAATCCCTCGCGTGGGAATGGAGTGCGGTCTGGTTTCAGATTTGCACCGCATCCAATGGCTGGGCTTGGGGCCGGACGAAAGTTACCCGGACCGGAAAGAAGCCGCGCGTTTTGGGGATTTTAAAGCGGATGCGCTGACCTGGAATCACGCCTATTTGCCGCCGCAGGAAACCGGCCACCGCAGTGAGGTGCGGCGCGCGAGTTTCACCTCCGCGGAGGGTTATGGGCTGACGGTGCTCGGCATCGCTGCTCCGTTCGGGTTGAATCTCTGGCCGTGGACCGCAGCCGATGTGGAGGCGGCCACGCATCCGTATCGGCTCGTGCCCCGCGATTTTCTCACGCTCACCTTGGATGCGGCTCAGATGGGTCTGGGCGGTGTTCAGGGCTGGGGCGCGCGGCCGCTCGACAAGTATATGCTGCCGGCAGACAAGGCCTATCAGTTCACTTTTGCTCTGGAACCTTTCACGAACTCATTCACGCCAACGCCATGAACCCCATCAATCGCCGAAAATTCCTTGTATTGAGCGGCAGCTCGCTTCTGGCGTCGCCGTTTGTTTCGCTGGGCGGAAATGCCGAGAGGCAGCCTGTTCAGGTGGATGTCTGCGTCTATGGCGCGACCGCGAGTGGTATAATGGCGGCGGTGGCAGCGGCGCGCGAAGGCGCCCGCGTTATGATTGTTGAGCCCTCCCGCTGGTTGGGGGGCATGACGGGCGGGGGGCTGATGCATGTGGATTGGGGGCGCGAGCAGGCTGTGGGCGGCACGGCGCGCGGCATTCTCAAGCAGGATTACAATGACGCCCAATATCGCGCTGCCTTTGCAGCGTTGCTGAAGCAGCATTCCATTCCCGTCCTTTTCGAGCATCGCGTCGCCTCGGTCCAGCGGGTGAGTAAAACCATCACGAGCATCACGCTGGATGGCGCGCCGCCCGATAAGCGGGGGTGCCCTGTGGCGAAGCCGACGGTGCGCGGAGCGCAGCGTATCGCGGCGACCGTGTTTATCGATGGCAGTTATGAGGGGGATCTGATGGCGCGGGCCGGGGTGTCCTATGCGTTCGGGCGCGAGGCGCGCGGTGCCTATCTGGAATCCCTGGCCGGCGTGCAATCCCCGATGGCTGTCTACGACATCGATCCCTACATCAAACTGGGAGACCCGAAGAGCGGGCTGCTGCCGTTGTTGCAAGACATCCCGATGGCGCCGGAGGGCAGCGCGGATTCATTGACGATGGGCTATGGCTTCCGCTGGAAGATGGTTGAGGACGGCGAACGGCTTCCGATTCCGCCGCCGGAAGATTACGATCCGCGCCGCTTCGAACTGTATCGCCGCGGCTTTCTAAATAAGGCGAAGATAGATGTGGGCCGGCGCATGAGGAAGCTCGGTGAGTTTGAGGAATCTGGCGGGCGCATTCATTCCGTCGGCCAGGGCAATCTGGCGCGCGCATTGCTTGCGCCGACAAATTACGGCAGCAATGCGGGCTATCCCGACGGGAATTATGCGACGCGCGCGCGCATCTGGAAAGCGGAACAGGATTTCATGGGCGGCATGACCCATTTTCTCAGGACGGACCCGTCCGTGCCGGCGAAGCTCAAGGAGCTCGCGCTCAAAGTCGGTTTTCAGCCCGGTATCTTTGACGAAACCGGCGGGTGGCCGCATCAGCTCTATGTGCGTGAAGCCCGGCGGATGAAATCCTCTTACGTTATCACGCAGAAGGACATGGCCGGTGAAACGGACCCGGACGATTCCGTGGGTCTGGCGTCCTACGGTGTGGATGAGTGGCCCTATGCGACCTACCCGCTCAATGGAAAAGTGGCGCTGCAAGGCGGCTTCTACTCGATGCTTTACTTGGAGGAAGCGCACCGGGGAATTTATAAGATTCCGTACCGGGCCATCATCCCGAAGCCGGAGGAGTGCGGTAACCTGATCGTGCCAGTGTGCGTCTCTGCCAGTCATATTGCCATGACCTCCATCCGCATGGAGCCGGTGTGGATGATTCTGGGCGAATCTGCCGGGGTCGCAGCGGGGATGGCGGTGCGGGATCGGGTCTCTGTTCAGCAGGTGGATTATCGCCAGCTCCGGAAAAAATTGCTGAGCTTAAATCAAAGGCTGGAGCGGCCCATTTGACTGCCTTGGATATGAATGGGCTCCTTTTAAACCAAATTCTAAAATGGGGTAGGGATGGCGCGCGGCGCCGTCCTGGTCGCCGAGCGCCGCGCCAGGCGACGCAACCAGGGGGTGGCGCTTGAACCTTGGCACAGGTTATTCCGCCCGCTCCGCGCGGGCGGGGACAGCGCAGCGCGCTGTCCCTCCCATTTTCCGCAAAGGCTCGCTTCGTAATTCGGCTTTAATCCTTTCTGGCTTGCTGCTGCCGGCAATCCTGTGCGCTGCAGAAAACGCTGTGCCTGTCGCTGAAAACCATCCGCTCTTCAAGTGGGCGGATGCCACGCGTCTGGGGCGCCCGCTTTCTAAAGATCCGAGCGTGGTTCGCTTTGGCGGACGCTACCTGATGTATTTCTCTCTGCCCCCCTTCGGGATCGAGCTGGCCCAAACTAATGCGCCCAAAGGCTGGAACATCGGGATTGCCGAGAGCACCAACCTGGTGGATTGGAAGAAAACCGGCGAGCTGCTGCCGGCGCAGGCGTGCGATGCGAACGGATTATGCGCGCCCGGCGCGCGGGTGCTGGACGGCAACGTTCATTTATTTTATCAGACGTATGGCAATTTCCCAAAGGATGCCATCTGTCACGCGGTTTCTGCGGACGGAATCCACTTTGTTCGGGATGCGTCCAATCCGGTGTTTCATCCCACGGGAGAGTGGAACAATGGAAGGGCCATTGATGCGGAAGTGATACCGGAGGGGGATCGGCTGCTCCTGTATTTTGCCACGCGGGATGCCGCGGGAGTCACCCAGATGCTGGGCGTGGCCTCCGCGCCCCTCCGCTCGGATTACAGCCGCGAAACGTGGACTCAAGCGTGCGATCGCCCGATTCTGAAGCCCGAATTGCCCTGGGAAACACGCTGTATTGAAGCGCCCGCAATCGCGAGGCGCGGGGACACCTTGGTGATGTTTTACGCCGGCGGCTTCAATAACGATCCGCAGCAGATTGGCGTGGCCACGAGTCGGGACGGCGTCCGCTGGGAGCGGCAGTCCCATTTACCGCTGCTGCCGAATGGCGCGGCGGGCGAATGGAATTCAAGCGAGAGCGGCCATCCTGGTTTTTTTGCCGATGACGACGGGCGCAGCTATCTTTTCTTCCAAGGCAATAACGACCGGGGAAAGACGTGGCATCTTTCCTGTGCCGAATTGCAATGGAAGGGGAGCACCCCTCAATTTAAAAAACAAAACTCAACCAACCCATGATCACTCTTTACCGCATTTCTTGTATTCCACAGGCGCTGGCGCTGCTCCTTTTCGCTGGATCGGCGGGGGCGACGGAGCACTTTTTCACGCCTCCAGAGTCGCCGTATATCATCAGTCCCAAAGAGGCTGTCAGGGGGCTCACTCTATCCGCCGGCACCGCTGAGGCCGCCCAATTACAAATTGATTCGGCCCGCCAGTCCCAGCCCGGTGCCGTGCTGGTCATTCATCTGGCTGGTACTCTCTCCGTGGGCAGTGCTCCCCTGCGTCTGGGTTCGCGCATGTGCCTGGTGCTGGACAGCGGAGCGGGTCTGACTGCCACCGAGGACGCCACCGCCTCAAGCCTGCTGCAGATTGACCATGCGGAATTTGTTTCCGTGTCCTCCAGCGGTCCGGACAGGGGGGCGATGGATGGAAAGGGACGGATGATTACTGGCATTGCGGTCGTTGATTGTGGCAAGGTCAACATCGATCATCTTTCGATTCGCGACTGCGGCGTCGCAGCCGTGGATTACAAAGGCCGTGATGCCGAAGCCATCCGCGACGCTGGCAGCCTCACCCGCTGCCTCATTCAGCGCTGCGGCGCTGGCCTGATGGTTTCGCAGACGGCGGGCTTCATGTGCCTGGATAATGAATTTCGCACTATTCCCGGAGCGGCGATCACCGCGGAGTCTGCGCAGAGCGTTATTGCGGGTAACGATTTCATTGGGAATCAAACCGGCGTGATCAGCGCATCGGCCCGCGGCGTGCTGGCCCGCAACACATTTTATGAAAATGATATTCTTCTGACGCTCGCCACCAACAGCGCCGGCAACCTCATCAACGGCAACCGGAGCCTCGGAAAGGCCGGCCTTATGAGGGTCGGGGGTCAGCGCAATGAGTTTTATGACAATCGGCTCGCCGCAATCATCCAAAGCCCTCACGGAGCTGGGGATAATCTGCTGGTAAACAACCCTGGTTTGCGGGGGGCGGCCACGGTGCCGCTGCTGAAGTATTTCAATCCGCCGACATTTAGTCATCCGCACACGAACCGGGCTATTCTTCCAGGTTTGGGCCGGTTTGATCTGGCCCTCGTGGGCGGGACCAACCGGTACGCGCCGGCGGATTTGAGAAGTGCGTCCGAGAGTTTGCGCCAGGCCAAAGCGGATCACCAGGGCGATGTGGTGGTGGCTCATTTGCAGGGGTATTTTATTTCGCATGAGCCGGCGGGCTTGGAGCTAGCGGCCAATACGTGTGTGATTTTGGACGGCTCCATCCGAGCGGATTTCGGGGCGGAACGCGATCCGGTTTACCAAAAGGGCGAGGCCGTCACCCAGGTCGTCCGCTTATCGCCGGACGGCTACTGCTCCTTCTCAGGCGGCACGCTGGATGGGGGGCATCAGGTGCTGCACGGCATCAATGCCACCAATCCCAGCACGGCGGTGATTGACGGGGTGACGCTTAAAGGCGCGGTGCGGGACGGGGTGCGCACCAAGGGCCGGGAATCTCATGCGCCGTTGTTTATCAATGGCTGCACCATTGCGGACAGCGGCGGGCGCGGCATCTGGCTGCATGTGGCGGGTGATATCCACGCCATTGGCAACACCTGTGTGGGCAATCAGCAAGACGGCATCGACGTGGATGCGCATGCGGTGGATTGCAATGTGCTGTTCAACATCTGCACCGGCAACCGCCGGCATGGGGTGTTCATCGAGGAAGCCATCGCCACTAATCTCGTGTTCGGCAATGAGCTGACTGGAAACTACCGCTCCGGCGTTCATATCTGGAACGAAGAAGTGGCGGGGAACACGGGGCCCAATGTGGTTGCGGCGAATGAGTGCCGGGGCAATGTGAAAGGCCTCAGCGTGGGAGGGCGGGCCGCTGACCGGACGGCGTGCGCCAATTTTTTCTTCAACAATGTCTGCGGCGACAATCGCGACGTGGATGTGGCGATGGGAAATTCGCACGCCACGAACAATTTCTTTTCGCAGACCGTGATTCGGGGCGGTGCGGACCGGCCCGCGGCGCCGTGGAACCCGGCAGGCGCTTTTTTTGCAACGCCGCCCGCGCTGCGCTGAAAATCAGGGGTATTATGGCAGGACTGCTCGGCACGGCGTGATTCCCTCTTAATGTCAAATGATGGAAGCTTAATGCGCAGCCGGTTGAATTCGCAATCCCGTTTCGAGAATATATCCTCAGAAATCATAACCGAGTCCTACAAAACCCATCATTCATTGTTATGCGCACCCACATCTTAAATACACTTCAGACGGTTCTCGTTCGAGCTGCATTGGGGCTGGCCCTTTTACTCTCAGCCGCTCCAGTCGCCAAGGCGACGATTTATAACTGGACGGGCGCCTCATCCAGCGCCTGGGCGACGGCAGGCAACTGGTCGCCGACGCCTGGGTCGGCGCCGGGATTTGGAGACACAGTGCTCTTCGGCGTGACTAATAGTATCACCAGCGCGGTGACGGATTTAGGCGGTATCGCGGTGGTTGTAGGCAGTACCACGAACAAGGATTTCTATAATTCCAGCTCCCTGTTTTCAAATGCCGTTTTTCAATATAAGGTGAATGGCGCAACCAGTTCTTATACCCTGACAAACGGAACCGTTTCCTTTGGCACTTCAGCCAGCTCTCCGACTGCTAATTTCCTGATTGGTTCGGGTGTGACGCTCAATCTGAATGCCATCGTTAACTCGACTCTGGGCACACCGGGAACCATTAATTATGTGGCAAATACAAATGCCATTCTGAATATCGGCACTGGCGCTGCTTCCAATGGGCGTTTTTTCTTTCAAGCCCTCACGAATGGGGTCACGGCAACCGCCAATGTGAACGTTGCCAATTTTGCCAATACTTCCAACGGGCGGTGGCAGATCGGGGGCAATCCCAGCGGGGGGAATAAGCAGGCAAATCTAACGGTCTATCTTAACGCCAGTGAAGGATTAAACACCAGCGGTTATCTCACCATAGGCGATGTGTCTCCGGGTTATGAAGCCAAGCTGGTAGTCCGCAGCAATGCTAATTTTACCCTGAGGGGGCGCCTTGCGCTCGGCGGTCAGGGGACGGCTGCGGCGGGCAATGGCCGCATAGTCATTGGGGATTCTGTCTCCGCGGGTTATTTTACGAACGATTTTACAGGGGCGGGTGCATCGACAATTTGGTTGAAGATTGGCGCCATCCAGAACTCGACTGGGATTGTGGATGTTGTGAATGGCACCTTTGCATATCCCAACACTGCGAGCCAGAGCATTACCACCCAAATTATACCGTTTGCCACCTCAAACAACGCGGCGGGTTTTATTAATATTTACACCAACGGAATCTTTAATACGGTTGTCAATTGGAAGCTCGCCACGGCAGGGGCGGGCGTTATTTCCGGGGGGATCAATTTCTATGGCGGCACGCTTCAGGCCGCTTCCGGCTTGAACTCGGTCCAGGGCAACAACCTTCTGGATGCAAATCTGCCCGTCACAATTTATGGGGGGGGAGCTACTTTGGATAACAACGGTCAGGCGATGACCATCAATGCCAACTTGTTAACTGGGTCGGGGGGCGACGGCGGTCTTTCCTTGACCGGCAGTGGCGTCACCACATTGGCGGGCGTCAATACCTACACCAACGCAACGCTGGTGAAACAGGGCACGCTGGCGTTGGCGAGCACGTTCTCCACCGCCTCCTCCATCACTGTCAGCAATGGAGCCACCTTGGGTTTCAATTCGGGCGCTTTGGCCTCCAGCCCCACTGTCAGGGTGGTTGACGGGGGCGCCATCGGTTCCCTGTCGTTGTCGGGCGGCACCACGATAAACCTTAATGCGTTGACGCTGGGGTCCACCGCCGCCGGGTGCTATGCCAACTTTCAGTTTGGCTCTGGCGCGAATGATTCGTTCTCTGTGTCCAATTTAACGCTTAATGGCGCCCGCATTAATCTGTATGTGGAAGGCACCACCAGCCCGTTTTCGACTCCTGGAACCTATACCCTGTTTAGTTACTCAGGATCTTTGACGGGGAATGTCACCAATCTGGCGGTGAATAATCCTGCGGATGGAACTACGTATGTTTTCACGAATACAGGCTCGGCCGTTCAAGTGGTGGTGGGCGTGAATGGCACGATCAACCAGTGGGGAGTGGATGCGGATGGTTCTTGGTCCACCCTTGCCAACTGGACCCTCCTCGTGCCAAACAACAGCGGCAATGACGCTCTGTTCGGAAGCTATATCACCACCCCTCGCGCGGTCGTTAATGATGTGGGGCACACGGTAAAAAAACTCAAATTTGCTAATAATAATGCCTACACCCTGGATGGCCCCGGTGCGGCCACCTTGTCGGCTGTGAACACCAATGCGGTGGTGCAAGCCACCATTGGAAGCCATGTCATCAATGCGGATCTTATCCTGGCAGCGAATACGCAGTTTGATGCCGCCACGAATCAGATGCTGACATTGTCGGGGAATATCACGGGCACGAACTCGTTCCAAGTGGACACGAATCATTTCGGTAACATTGCCATCGTGGGGACGAACGCGGCCCCCGTAACGGTCATGGCGGGATCTGTTTGGGTGACCAATGCCGGGCTGCTCACCCAGCCGCTCACGCTCATGGGCGGAACCACATGGATTGACAGCGAGGCAAATCTCGGCACCAATCCGGCCACTCTGAATACAAACCAGTTGGTTCTTAATGGCGGGACGCTCCGCTCCACCGGCAATGTGTCACTTTCCAATACGAACCGCGGCATCACTTTAGGCACAAACGGGGGAAGTTTCGGGAGCGCCTCGGGGGCTTATACGTTCACCATCAACACCCCGATTGGCGGGAGCGGCAGTCTTACGAAAACCTACGGGGGCCAGGGAACGCTGGTTCTCGCCACAAATAACACCTACACCGGCGACACCATCATCAATTATGGGGAGCTCCAGATTGGCACCGGCGGCGCGAGTGGAAACTTGGGTGCCAGCGCCAATGTGATTATTTCGAACGCCTCGGCGCTGATCTTCAACCGTAATAATCTGACCACTTGGACGACCCCGATTACCCTGGGGACCAATGGCGGATACCTCCGTAATCGGGGCACCCAGCCCATTACTTTGAACAGCTCCATCAATGCGGGAACCAACGTGCTCTTTCTGGATACGGAGGTGTCTAACCTGGTATTGCCGGGCGGGAATATCACTAATTTTGGAGGCCTTGTGAAAACGAATGGCAATGCGCTCACGATCACCGGCACTCTCTCCGCCAGCACCCCGTACGGTCGTCTTTCCGTGGCCGGCGGCACTCTGGCGGTTGCCAGCTCAGCCAATTGGACCTACACGAACCTGAACATGACGCGGACCATTCTGTTGGGCAGCGCTGGCGGTTCTGGAGGCACCATGATTGTGTCGAATGGTGCGGTTCTGAATGTGACCGGCCTATCCGTGGGAAATGCCAACAACAGTACGGACTGCTCATTCGAGTTAAATGGCGGCACCGTCAATTTGCTGGGGTGGGCGGGAGATGTCGTTTATCTGCATGAAAGCGGAAACACCGTCAATTCCTACAGCCTTACCGTTAACAGCGGAACTTTAAATGTGCCGGATTCTGGGAGTCGCGTGGATATCGGTTACAAGGGGGGCGCCACATTTACGGTCAACGACGGAACCGTCAACCTGAATCGAGCGGGTTTTGGCGCTGTCGGGGGAACCATGACTTCTTCGTCCGCTCTGGGTGGGGTTGACATGTACAGCACCCTGACAATCAACGGCGGCTCTCTCAATATTTCCAATCAGCTGGAGCTCTGTTCGGATTCAACGGTCAATGCCGGCGTGTATCGGCATAATACCATCACTCTGAATGGGGGCACGTTGCGGACGGTTGCAGCCAACATCACAACGCCCGCGGCCGCTCCGAATGTTGTCTTAAACTTAAATGGGGGAAGCGTGGTGGCTTTGGGGGCGGGCGGATACGGTGGCACCCTGGCAAACTTTTTTGCGGGGGCGGGCACCGTCAACGTCGCAAATACGAACACCCTGGATTGCGGCGCCTATAATTTGACAATCACCAACGCACTTGTGGGGGGGGCTGCCGACCTTATCAAAACGGGCTCCGGTTCGCTCACGCTCAATGGCGTCAATACCTACACGGGATCTACCGTGGTCAGCAATGGGACCCTGGCTGGAAGCGGTTCTTTGGCAGGGCCGGTTGCCTTGCGCTCAGGGACCAAGCTTGCTCCGGGCGGCGCCAGCATTGGCGTGTTAACCGTTGGGAATGATTTGACCCTCAGTGCGGGTGCCAGCGCCTCTTTCCGCATCAACACGACCAACGCGGTGGCAACGAATGATTATCTCGTGGTCACGGGCACGCAGTCCATTTCCTCCAGCACCCTGACGGTGACCAATCTGGGCCCGGCGCTGAACGTGGGCGATACCTTCAAGCTGCTCAGCAACACGGGCTCCGCGGCTGGATTCACCACGTTAAATTTGCCGGCGGATTACACGTGGACAAATAAGCTGGCGATCGATGGGACGATCCAGGTCCTCACCGTGCCGACAACGACGCCGAATCCGACGAATATCACCTATTCTGTCAGCGGCAGCCAGCTGGTGCTGAATTGGCCCGCCGGACAGGGATGGCGTCTGCAGGTCCAAACCAATGGGTTAACCACCGGTTTGACCACCAACTGGTCCGCGGTGACACCCACCCCGGTGCCCCCGTTCACGAATACGGTGAATCCCGCAAACCCGACGGTGTTTTATCGCCTTGTTTATCCTTAAAAAAGTTTGCCGGGGTGTGCCGGATCGGCTGATGCGGCACACCCGCGGCACTGCAGTTTAAGTTTTTAAAATGAAAATAATGAAAGGGAAATTTGTTTCAGCCTTCACGCTGATTGAACTCTTGGTGGTGATTGCCATCATTGCCATTCTGGCGGCCATGCTGTTGCCGGCCCTCTCCAAAGCCAAGCAGAAGGCGTATCAGACATCCTGCCTGTCGAATATGAGGCAAACGTACATGGCGGTGCAGATGTTTATTGACGACAACAATAATTTTTTACCGCCGGGGGAGGGGTCTTCCAGTGGTCTTTGGTACGGTCAGGGGTCGAAGTACGATACCACTGCAGGATCAAAGGCGAATTTAGTGACTTATCTCGCCACTTACTTGGGTTGTCCCGCGCCCGATTCGACGGTGCGTTCAGCCCCAGCATTCATCTGTGCTGGTTATCAGCATTATAATAATAATCTTATTAATTCTTCAACCAATTCAGATCCCAAGATGTATGTTTCCACGGATTCGATTGCGAACGGTCTGACTAATTCTATTGGCGTTCAACTGTATCCGTTTGGTTATCCCGCATACTCTGTCGGGCCTTTTTCACCCAAAAAAATAAATCAAATTAGCGTGCTGAAATCTCTCACGGATGTGTGGATTATTACCGACGTCGACTTGCAAGGTTCAAATAATGCATGGCCTGAATCGGGTGGTACGGCATCCATTCCATCTAAGCCGGTTCACGGCAGTGTCAGAAACTATGTTTATTTTGATGGTCACGTTCAGTCAAAGAAAACTCCTGACAAAGGCTATTAAACTAATCTGAGTCCACAGTCTTCAATAGGGGGCACAGTTTCAAACTGTGCCCCTCAGTTTTTACATCTTTTTATATGAAGAAATGTCGAATCACGGGTGC
>Ga0114970_10001757_pt1 | contig 16198 bp, 13 predicted proteins | sample M_140205_XF_Meta_FD_87030 | JGI IMG/M metagenome (GOLD analysis project Ga0114970, IMG submission 87030) | Freshwater microbial communities from Lake Montjoie, Canada to study carbon cycling - M_140205_XF_MetaG | ecosystem: Environmental > Aquatic > Freshwater > Lake | place: Lake Montjoie... | reverse complement strand
CAAGTCCAACAAGAACTAATAAACCGGCCCATGCGCGAGTGATTGCTTCTGGTGAACCCGCATTAAATGATTTCCAGATGTAATACGGCAAAGATCCAATTGGTCCGTTAAAAGCATTGGGATTGACCTTATCCCCACCGCCAGTCAGCAAAAGGATTGGCGCAGTTTCACCGGCAATTCGAGCTACTCCAAGAATAATTGCAGTAACCAAACCGCTTCGGGCGGCAGGTACAACAATCATTGCAACTGTTCGCCATTGTGTGCCACCAAGGGCAGTTCCTGCTTCGCGTAAATCATTTGGGATTAAGTTGAGAACTTCTTCGGAGGTTCTAGCAATTGTTGGAATCATCAAAATTGTTAAAGATAGAGCTCCCATAAGACCTGAATAAGCTTTTGTAATTGGGTACAAAATTGCCGAAAGAATAAATAGCCCCGCGACAATTGAAGGAACACCACTCATCGCCTGAACCAGAAAGCGAATTGGCCCAGTAAAACGGCCCTTAATTTCAGTTAAATACAGGGCAGTCAGAATTCCAATTGGCACACTCATGATTAAGGCAAGAACCATGAGTGTCAAAGTCCCCGTGATTGCATGTAGCAATCCACCATTATTCAAGGGATCGGTTGGGGTGGCGAGTGACATGTCATGAGTAAAAAGCCCCAAACTAATTCCAGGTAAACCTTTCTGCAAAACAGTCAACAGAATACTTGCCACCGGAAGTACAGTAACGATTGCGCCAATTGCAACAAGTGAGTTTACAAGTGCATCTTTGGCAGCAGCATTTCCACGTTGAATACCTTTAAAAGCGGTTGTGATGATTGCATAGGCAATAAAGAAAGTTAAAAAGTACGCTAACTTGCCATTTAATCCAGTGAAATTCACTAGTAGGTATGTTGAAGCTAGCGCAGCAAGAAAAATAGCACTGTCAATAGCACGATCTTTATTTGATGCTTGCCAAGGTTTTGATGGGGTTGGAGTAGCAGTAGTCATGATTAGCGACCTGACTTTCCGGTGGTCTTCACAATTAGGTTTGCCAGTGCATTCACGACGAGGGTCAATAAAAATAGAATCAAACCAGCGGCCATCAAAGCTTTAATTTCATAAGGACTAGCATCGCCAAATTTCAGAATAATTAGTGAAGCAACGTTTCCGCCAGCTCCTAGCAACATCTGCCAGTTGACTTGGAAAACAATATTAAGAACGGTAAACACCGCAACGGTTTCGCCCATTGCACGTCCCAGGCCTAGCATCGCGCCACCAATGACACCACCTCGACCATGCGGAATTACAACTGCTTTGATCATTGCCCAGCGCGTTGCACCAAGAGCGTATGCGGCCTGAATGCGATCTAGGGGTGCTTGGGAAAATATTTCACGCGATACTGAAGTAATAATTGGAATAATCATAATTGCAAGTACAACGCCAGCAACAAAAGGTGAACGCGTAAAGACGGGGACCTGCATATCGAAAAACGGTACAAAGCCAAAGTATTTGTGCAGCAGTTTTGCCCAGTACTCAACACTTGGCATCAAGACCAAAAAGCCCCAAATGCCAAAGAGAATTGAAGGAAAAGCGGCCATCATGTCAATGATTGTTACTAGAAGTTTTTTTAACCAACCAGGGGCATAAAAGTTTAAAAAGAGTGCGGAAAAAACCGATATTGGAAGTGCAATGACAACAGCAATAAGTGAGCAAAGAATAGTTCCGACCAACATGGCAGCTAAGCCAAAGTGGCTATCAAGCACGTTTCCTGCGTCATCGGTAGAGATTGACCAATCAGAATGAGTAATGAATCCAATTCCTTCTTGGCGTAAAACTTCAAAACCACGGTAGCCAAGAAATAAAGCAATGAGGCCAAGGATTAACAACGAAGAAAGGCCACCACCTGTAACAACACCTCTGAAAATCTTATCCGAGCGCCTAGGCTCTGTTTCAATTTGTCGAGGTGCCGGAATCACTAGCTCCTGTTTTGACATTTTACGATGCAAACTTTCCAGTTACCAAGAAATAAACTCGTCGTGCTACTGATACAGCATGATCTGCATACCTTTCGTAATATCTTCCCAGGAGAGTTAAGTCGATTGCAGTTTCAATTCCGTATTTCCATGTAGGTTCAATCAGCGCTGCAATCAATTTGCGATGCAATGCATCCATCTCATCATCATCTCGTTCTACTTCTAGTGCTAACTCGGTATCTCGCGTTGCAATTACTACTCCAGTTTTCTCTGTAATTCGAACTGCAGCATCACCCATAGCGCGCAGAATGTCGACTAGCTCGGCTGGAATCGCTGCATTTGGATGACGAAGGCGCGCAACTTTTGCTACGTGGTGTGATAAATCGCCCATGCGCTCTAAATCCGAACCAATCCGCAATGCTGTTACGAGTGCTCGCAAATCAGATGCAACAGGTTGTTGTCTTGCGATTATGCCAATGACATTTGTATCAGACTCATGTTGAATATCATCAATCTTTTCATCCGCTGCAATAACTTCCTCCGCAAGCTTTAAATTACTTGTAAGAATTGACGTCGTTGCTTTTTGCATTGAAGTAGCAACCATCGCAGTAAGGTCGACCAGAGACTGCGAAACGTTATCTAGTTCATCTTGGAATACGGATCTAATGAGGGCCATGGCGCTAAACCTATGTGGGGGTGATGAATAGAGACCCTTGCTTGGGTGAACAGAAGGTGAACTGGCGATTTAGGCCTATAGAGTTCAGCTTATGAAGTTCTTGCGTAGGGAAATAGAGGCCCCCGAGTCTAGAACACTGCCCGAGATGCTAACAGAAACTCTTAAACTCTTAGAGGGTGACTCCCTCATTTTAGCGCCAGGAGAAGTTCCAATTTTTGTAACTCCCGGGGTTGAATCTCTTGGCATTCTCAAAGAGGGCCGAATTCAAAGTTCAGAGCTGCTTGCCACAGTTCGTGTGGTGCGTAGAACTCACAATCAACAAGTTGGAAAAATCGAAGTCCCACGAGGACCTATCGGTGAAGGAAAGCACGAACTTACTGTAAAAGTTTTACCTCTGACCAAAGATGATCTTGTTTTGGTTCTTCTAAGTGATGAGAGCGAAGCCCAAAGAGTGCACGATGTAAGACGAGATTTTGTTGCAAATATTTCTCATGAATTAAAAACACCAATCGGCGCACTTTCTCTATTAAGTGAAGCGGTGTTAGGTTCCAAAGATGATCCAGAATCGGTCATTAAATTTGCCACCCGAATGCAATCTGAGGCAAAGAGATTGACCGACTTGGTCCAAGAAATTATCAATTTATCAAGAGTCCAAGATTCAGATCCACTGCAATTGGCACAAGAGGTAAGCGTTGACTACATTATTCGAGAAGCAATTGATCAATGCCAAATAACGGCGGATAATCGAAATATCACAGTTAATTATCTTGAAAATTGTGAGAAGATAGTTCTTGGAGATCGAGATCAATTGATTATGGCAGTTCATAACTTGATTGAAAATGCCATCAATTACTCACCAGAAGGCACAAAAGTTTCAGTAACAACCACAATTGATTCACAAATCATTGATATTTCCGTGACAGATCAAGGAATTGGCATTTCTGAATCTGAACAAGAGCGGATTTTTGAACGGTTTTACCGTGTTGACCCTGCACGTTCTCGCCAAACCGGAGGAACTGGCTTGGGATTATCAATTGTTAAGCATGTCGCTTCAAAACATGGTGGCGAAGTAAAAGTATGGAGTGTTGCAAATGTTGGAAGTACATTTTCATTTAGATTACCAATCTATGAAACACCTTTGGAGATAACAGAATGACAAAAATACTTATTGTTGAAGATGAATCATCATTCTCTGAAGCATTAGCTTTTCTACTTGGTAAAGAAGGCTTTGAAGTAAGCGTGGCCGAAGATGGACGCCAAGCTCTTAATTTGTTTGCAAAAGAAGGGGCCGACTTAATTCTTTTGGACTTAATGATTCCTGAAGTTTCAGGAGTTGATGTGTGTAAAGCGATAAGGACAACTTCGCAAGTCCCAATTATTATGCTCACTGCTAAAGATGCAGAAATTGATAAAGTCGTTGGCCTAGAACTTGGCGCAGATGATTATGTAACTAAGCCGTATTCTTCACGGGAATTGATTGCTCGGATCAAGGCGGTACTGCGTCGAGGTATTCCAGATTCAGATGAACACGCTGATTTTGATGTCGTTAGTGTAGGTCCAATAAAGCTTGATACTGCGCGTCACCAAGCTTCAATTAATGGGGCACCTGTCGGGCTCCCACTTAAAGAGTTTGAACTACTTGAATTCTTGATGCGAAATGCAGGCCGTGTACTTACAAGATCACAGTTAATCGATCGAGTTTGGGGCGGAGATTATTTCGGTGATACAAAAACGCTCGATGTACATATAAAGCGTTTACGATCAAAAATTGAAGCTGATCCAGCTAACCCAGTATTGATACAAACCATTCGCGGGCTTGGTTATAAGTTAGAGAACTAACCCTCAGGGGCCAGCACTCTCTCGCGTTCAAAGTGAGAGATTGCCCGCATCTATTTAAGCGCGATATATCTATTATGAAAGCATGGTTTCTTTAGAAAATGTTCGCGATGTGGTCAATGATCCACGATTTACATATCGCCAGCGCGTTGCAAATCTAGCTAATTTGGCAGAGAACCTTTTAGATGCACCGCCGGTCAGAAAACAATGCGCAGAAGCGCTGGAAAAGCGAATTATCTGCGACATGTTTGAAGGCAATGCCCCTTATCGACCACGTTATTTACTTCCTGATTATAAGAAAGTTTTAGATAACGGTTCAGCCTTTCTGGAGCTTCCTGTAGCTAAGAATTTCGATGATGCACTTGCATTCCTACTGATTATGTATTCTGCAACACCATCAATTACTGGCTATCCCGTTTACTTCGGCGATTTAGATTCTCTGCTTTTACCTTATGTTGATGCAGTTAGCGAAGAAGATCTGTATGCCAAATTAAAGCGTTTCTGGATTTCACTCGATCGAATGTTTCCTGATGCTTTTGCACATACTAATTTAAGCCCTACTTATAATCGGGTATCTAAAATGATTCTTAAATTGGAGCGTGAACTGCTACAAGTAGTGCCTAATATTTCACTTAAAGTAGATCCTTTGTTAACAAGTGATGAATATATTTTAGATGCAGTTAATACGGTCTTTGCTTGTGGTAAGCCGCACTTTATAAATGATGCCATGATGCAGTCCGATTTAGGGCCAGAGTATGCAGCAGTTAGCTGCTATAACTCCTTAAAGATTGGTGGAGGATCACATACTTTAGTTCGAATCAATTTGAAGGCCACGGCTGATGAATGCGATGGCGGCGTGGACAAATTCTTTGAAACAACTCTTCCCTACTACTTAGATTTAACTGCAGAGTTAATGGAGTCACGAATTCTTTATTTGGTCGAAGAATCCAATTTCTATAGCAGTAACTGGTTAGTTCAAGAAGGTCTGCTTGATCTAGATAAATTTTCAGCCATGTTTGGATTATTTGGTCTGGCCGAGTGCGTTAATACATTGATGGAGCGCCAAGGTACTGCCGGTACATACGGGCACAGCATTGCCGCCGACGATCTGGGCTATCGAATTACAAGTTTTATTGCTAACTGGGTTTCGCAACGCAAAATGCCCTATTGCAAGGGCAATACCAATCGTGCTTTTTTACATTCACAATCTGGAATTGATTTAGATCTTGGTGTAACTGCTGGAACTCGCATTCCAATTGGAACCGAACCGCCTCTGATTGAACATTTGCGTACAGTTTCGCGCCATCACCATCTGTTTGCTTCCGGAATTAGTGACGTGCTTTCATTTGATGAAACGGCCGTTAAAAATCCGCAGGCGGTAGTCGATGTAATTCGCGGAGCATTTAAGAGTGGAATGCGTGATTTTACTTTCAACTTAGACAGCAATGATTTCATTCGCATCACTGGATATTTAGTCCGTAAATCTGACTTGGTAAAGATGCCAAGTGCGCGACATGCAAGCACTTACCTAGGTGCCGGTTCAGTTAAAGATTCGCATGTAGATCAACGAATAGTGAAGCGAGTGATGAGTGCTGAAAGCTCTCCCAGCTCAAGTAGCTAGTGTCATCAAATTTTCTTGGGTCGATGGCCCAGGGAATCGGTTCGTGCTTTTCTTACAGGGTTGTAACCTCAACTGCTTGGCATGTCATAACCCGCAAACAATTCCACTGCATACTCTCCGTGCCATTTCAATGAGTATCGATGAAGTTTTAAATCAGATTCGGCATTCGATGCCTTACATATCCGGAGTTACCGTCTCGGGCGGTGAGGCAACGGTGCAGCATAAATTTGTGGCGCAGTTATTTAGAGAGTTAAAAAGCCGCGAAGAGTTTGCTGAATTAACCACTTTTATTGATAGCAATGGAAATGCGACCCAGGAAATTTGGGACCAACTTGCCCCCTATACCGATGGAGTCATGCTGGATTTAAAAGCGCTGGATGATGAAAAACACCTTGAGTTAACAGGAAATTCAAATAAGCAGATCCTGGAGTCCATTAAATATTTAAACTCCATCGACAAGCTCTACGAAGTTCGCCTTCTGCTCGTGCCCGGCCAAAATGACTCTGATAATGAACTTATTGACACTGCATTTTGGTTGCGATCAATAAATCCAAAAATGCGAATCAAAATCAACGCTTTCAAAACCCACGGCGTCCGAGCTTTAGCTAGAAATTGGCCAGAGGCCTGTGAAACGGATTTAGCTCGTTATAAATCAATTCTGAATTAAAGCGAAGCAAAAGCCTCTTCAAGAACACCTAGGGCATCTTTTAATAATTCATCAGTGATAACTAGCGGTGGCAAGAATCGAACAACATTTGAGTATGTACCGGCAGTTAGTACAAGTACTCCTTTGCTCTGGCAATACTTAACAACTGCATTCATCGCAGCCGTATTCGGGTTTTTAGTTCCAGGCTCTACTAATTCAATCGCCTGCATTGCACCGCGGCCTCGAACTTCGCCGATTACTGGATATTTAGCCGCAATCGCACGCAAAGATGTTCCTAAGATTTCACCGATGTGTTGTGCACGGGCAACAAGGTTTTCTTCTTCCATTGTTTCCATTGCACCAAGGGCGGCGGCGCAGGCAATTGGATTTCCGCCATAAGTTCCACCCAAACCTGATGCATGAACTGAATCCATAACTTCGGCCCGACCCGTAACACCGGCAAGTGGCAATCCACCAGCAATTCCCTTAGCCGTGATCACCATGTCTGGAACAACGTTTTCATCTTCGACAGCAAACATATTGCCAGTACGTGCAAAACCAGTTTGTACTTCATCAGCAATAAAAATAATTCCATTATCTTTTGAATACTTTGCGAGCGCAGGTAGGAAACCTTTAGGTGGCACAATAAATCCACCTTCACCCTGAATTGGTTCAATTAAAATTGCAGCAACATTGTGTGCGCCGATTTCTTTGTCAATCTTATGTGTAACCATTTCGATCGCATCTTCAGAAATAGTTGCTTGATCGCCTACCCAGTGGAATGAATAAGGCATTGGTACGCGATAAATTTCTGGTGCAAATGGGCCAAAGCCTTCTTTGTACGGCATGTTCTTTGCCGTCAATGCCATCGTCAAATTTGTGCGGCCGTGATAGCTGTGTTCAAAAACTACAATTGCTGGACGCTTTGTGTAATGGCGGGCAATCTTTACCGCATTTTCTACAGCTTCTGCACCTGAGTTAAGTAGAAGTGATTTCTTCTTGTGATCCCCCGGTGTCATTGCATTTAGTTTTTCGCATACTTCGATGTAGCCCATGTATGGGGCAACCGTGAAACAAGTATGTGTAAATGCTTGAACTTGCTCGATTACTCGGTCAACCACGCGTTGAGCCGAATTGCCCACGTTGGTTACGCCAATACCTGAACCTAAATCAATTATTTGGTTGCCATCAATATCGAGCAAGATCGCATCGCTTGCGCGTTCGATTACAACGGGAATCGCCATTCCCAATCCGGCAGAAGTAGCATCCGTGCGGCGCTTAAGCGCTTCAGTAGATTTTGGTCCTGGAATAGCAGTAACCAAGCGACGTTCCTGTGTCAGATTAGTAAGTGTGGTCATGGGAAAAGTCTAAGCCCTCATTTTGGTACCAGGGGCCAAGAAGTTACCCTTGGCGCTATGAGTTCCCTGAGAGATTCGGCACCGTTATTAGATGCTTATCTTTCCTACTTTGAAGTAGCGCGAACCCCTTTCACGATTCCAGGACATAAGCAACGCGCATCACTCTTGGACCCAGATCTTGGAGCCATTGTCGATGGTGATACACCTCTATACGGCGGCTTAGATGAAATTAAATTAACTAATCAAACGCTAAAGAAGGCCGAGAGTTTGGCGGCCACATTATGGGGCGCAGACTTTGCTCGGTTTTCAACTGGTGGATCAACCCATGCCAATCAAGCAATGGTCTTAGCTCTTGGAAAACCTGGGGACAAAGTCGCTTTGTCGCGCACTGCGCATCGTTCAATTCTTAGCGCACTTGTACTAGCTGGATTAGAACCAATTTGGTTAACACCTGAAATTGATTCGGCAACAGGTGTGCCAACAGGAATTAGCGTAAACGAGTTTGAAAAGATAATCCGGGAAAAACCAATCGCGCTTTTGCTGACCGAGCCTGGCTATCTCGGAACGCTTTCGGATTTAGAGGCGCTAATAAATAAAGCGCATTCACATTCAATACCTGTAATTGTTGATGCAGCTTGGGGTGGACATTTTGGATTTTCGGATTCAACTCCCAAGCACTGCCTTGCACTCGGCGCGGATGCACTCATCACAAGTGTGCATAAAACACTTCCGGGCTACAGCGCTTCGGCGCTTTTGTTGGCACAAGGTCGATTCTTAAACCTTGATCGCATTGAACAAAGTTTTGAAACTACACATACGACTTCACCGGCAGGTGCTCCCTTGGCATCTATCGATGGGTGCCGAGCGCTATTGCAAACTCGCGGATCAGAATTAATTTCTGCCCTAGTGGAAAACGTTGCAAACTTTAAAAGTAAAGTTCAATCCAATTTTGATCTACCAATTTTTCTTAATCCAAGCGATTTCGCCGAGGGTCGTTTTGATCCAGCCAAAATTGTCTTACGCGTCAATCAGTTAGGTGCATCGGGAATCGATATTGAAAAAGCTTTGCAGGGTTCAATGATTCGGGTTGAGATGGCCGACCAAGACACCCTTGTTTTTCTTGCCACATTGGCCGATTCAATCGAAGAGTTTGATCATGTGGCAGACGTGCTTATTCCAATTTTAAAAGATGCTCAAAAACCTGCCAGACCTACGGCAACTTCGCTCAGTTGGTCTGTTATACCTACAGTTGGTATCTCTATGCGCGATGCATATTTTTCACAAACTGAAATGGTCAGCGCTATTGATGCAGTTGGAAAAATCTCTGCCGACTTAATCGCTCCGTATCCTCCAGGAGTTGCTGTCGTTGCTCCGGGTGAGGTTTTGACTAAACAGATTCTGGAAGGCCTAGCCACCACAAAGGCTGCTGGGGTTCGCATCGCATATGCCACAGATTCATCGCTAAATACCTACCGCGTCATTAAAAATTAACCTTCTGTTGCACTTTGTACCCACAAAGGACTTGTGAATTTTGGACTCCTTGCCGATAACATCTGCACTATGTCTAACTCTATAAATTGGCAACAACGCGCACTTGATTTAAAGCCTGCATCCCAATTGTTTATCGATGGTGAATATGTCGATGCAGCTTCGGGAAAAACTTTTGAGAATTTTTCACCAAGTGATGGTCATTTAATTTCTAATGTGGCATCAGGTGATACTGAAGATATTAATCGCGCAGTTGCTTCAGCCAAAAAAGCATATGACTCTGGAATTTGGAGTGATATGAATCCGCGCGATAAGAAAGCGATCATGTTGCGATGGGCTGCATTGTTAGGTGAACACCGCGAAGAGTTAGCTCTGCTTGAAGCCATAGACACTGGTAGACCAATAGGAGATGCCTTAAGCGTTGATGCGCCAAATTCAGCCAGAGTAATTCAGTGGTATGCCGAAACTATTGATAAGAATTATGACGAAATCGCACCAGCGCCACGAAATGCATTGGCCATGATTACTCGCGAACCACTTGGTGTTGTTGGCGCAGTTGTTCCATGGAATTACCCAATGATGATTACAAGTTGGAAATTAGGTCCTGCGCTTGCGATGGGTAATAGCATCGTGGTGAAGCCTGCTGAAAATTCATCTTCAAGTGCATTAAAGATGGCGGAGTTAGCAGTTGCTGCAGGTCTTCCTAAAGGCGTATTTAACGTTGTTCCAGGGTTAGGCGCAGAAGCGGGTCAAGCACTTGCTAGACATATGGATGTTGCAAAGATTGCATTTACTGGAAGCGGGCCAACTGGTCGCAAAATGATGCAGTATGCCGCTGAATCAAATATGAAACAGGTGTCACTCGAACTTGGTGGCAAGAGCCCACAGGTTGTACTAAATGATTGTGTTGATCTTGAAGCTGCAGCATCTGCAATTGGCTGGGCAATTTATTACAACGCTGGACAAACCTGTAATGCTGGCTCACGAATTATTGTTGAAAAGGGCGTAAAGGAAGAGTTATTTGCGCATTTGCATAAATTCCTCGAAAGCTTTGTCGTTGGCAATCAATTTGATCCAGCCACTCAAATGGCAGGTTTGGTTTCACACATCCAACGTGATCGCGTGAACTCCTACCTTGACTTAATTGGGCAAGATGGTGAGAAAATTATTTTCGGTGGTCAAAAAACTTCTGGAAGTGATTTATTAATCAAGCCAACGCTTATTGATAACGTTAAGCCAGGTTCACGACTTGCTCAAGAAGAAATCTTCGGGCCAGTTCTAGTTGCTATCGATGCAAAGGATGAAGAAGAAGCGTTACATCTTGCAAATGGCACCGAGTACGGATTAGCCGCATCGGTATGGACCAACAACATTGCGCGTGCGCACAAGTTTGCCCGAAAACTTCGGGCCGGTACGGTGTGGATTAATACTTTTGACATGCTCGATGTCATTACTCCATTTGGAGGTTTTGGTGCTTCGGGTAGCGGCCGAGATAAATCACTTCACGCAATTGATGCCTATAGCGCACTGAAAACAACGTGGGTAGATCTTAATTAATGTCCGTCATAGCAATTACGGGTAATCAAGTTGCAAGATCAGAAGAGATTCTGACACCTAGAGCGCTTAAACTTATTGACCTACTACACGATCAGTTAAATCCCCGTCGACTCGAACTTCTTGCTGCGCGCAAACTACGAATGGCACAAATTGAAGCGGGTGATGATTTTGATTTTCTTGATGCTACACAATCAATTCGAGAGGATAAAAGCTGGAAAGTTGCACCAGCTGCCCCCGGATTAAACGACCGTCGGGTTGAAATAACTGGGCCCACTGAGCGGAAAATGACTATTAATGCCTTGAACTCAGGGGCAAAAGTTTGGCTGGCAGATTTAGAAGATTCAAATACTCCCATGTGGGAAAACGTAATAAATGGTCAAATCAACTTACTTGATGCGATTAATCGAACCATTGATTTTACAAATGAGTCTGGAAAGAAATATGCCCTACTCCCGGATAGCGAATTGGCAACAATCGTTGTCCGTCCCCGAGGGTTCCACTTGCCGGAAAAACACATTTTAGTTGACGGTGAAATTACCTCTGGTTCATTTGTGGATTTTGCGCTCTACATGGTCAATTGCGCCAAGTTGCAAATTGCACGTGGGCTTGGTCCTTACTTTTATCTTGCCAAATTGGAATCACACCTAGAAGCTCGATTATGGAACGACGCTTTTAATTTAGCTCAGGATTATCTAGAAATTCCAAGAGGCACCGTTCGTGCGACGATTTTGATCGAGACTTTTCCAGCAGCTTTTGAAATGGAAGAAATCCTCTTTGAGCTCAAAGAGCATGCAGCAGGTTTAAACGCTGGACGTTGGGACTATCTCTTTAGTGTTATTAAGAACTATAAAATGCGCGGTATTAATTTTGTGTTACCTGATAGAAATAATGTTGCAATGACTGCGCCTTTTATGCGCGCTTACACCGAGCTTCTTGTCAAGACGTGCCATTCACGTGGAGCACATGCAATCGGAGGCATGGCAGCTTTTATCCCAAGTTCTGATCCCACAGTTAATGCCACAGCATTTGAAAAAGTTGCTGCAGATAAGACGCGTGAGGCAACCGATGGTTTTGATGGTTCATGGGTTGCTCACCCTGGAATGGTTGAACTTTGTCGTGAACAATTTACAAAAGTTTTGGGTGACCGCCCACATCAAAAAGAGGTAACAAAATCTCAGATAACTATAAAAGCCGAAGACTTACTCAACATTAAAGCCACACCAGGTTCTGTAACTGAAGCTGGCCTTCGAAATAACATAAGTGTTGCCATCCAATATCTAGAACGTTGGCTTGCCGGAAGCGGCGCCGTGGCCATTTTTAACTTAATGGAAGATGCGGCCACTGCGGAGATTTCACGCTCACAAATATGGCAATGGATACACAACGGAATCCAACTAGATAATGGCAAAACGGTAAGTGCAGAATTAGTAAAAGAATATGCCAACGAAGAGACTGCAAAACTGACAGGTTCGGTCGATTACTCCGCAGCAAAGGCTATGTTTGTGCAAACATCAGTTGATGATAAATATCTAGATTTTCTTACTATTCCAGCTTATGAGGCGATGGCCTGAGATAGGCAAAAATAGAGCGCCAAGTGAACCGTTTCTGACTTTTAAGTGAACAATAAGAAATGGGTTAGCACAATCGCTAGCGCAGTCATAGGGCTAGGGTTACTGTTTAGCCAATCGCCTCAAAACGATTCTACCTAAGGGGTTTTAAGTGAAAATGAAGGCAGCAGTTCTAGATGGTGTTGGATCAAAGTTTGAAGTTCGTGAAGTAGAACTTGATAAACCTAAATCTGGAGAGCTACTTGTAAAAGTTGCAGCGAGTGGATTGTGCGCGAGTGATTTAAATGCAGTGGATGGAAAGCGCAAGCTAGTTCCATTTCCAGCTGTCATTGGTCACGAAGCTGCCGGAGTAGTTGCTGAAGTTGGCCCTGATGTAACTGGAGTTGCAGTTGGTGATCATGTCATTATGTCTATCGTTCCAAGCTGCGGAACATGTGATTACTGCAAGAGTGGTCGGCCTAACTACTGTGCAACCGCCGGCAATGCAATGTCAGTTGGCGGATTATTTGATGGAACTTCTCGCCTTAGTCACAATGGCGAGAAAATTAATCACTTTTTAACTGTTGCATCTTTTGCAGAATATGTTGTTGTTCCTGCATCTGGCGCAGTTGTAATTCCAAAAGAGATGCCGTTAGATCGCGCTGCACTTATTAGTTGCGCAGTTCTTACTGGTTACGGCGCCGTTGTAAATACTGCAAAAGTAAAGCCAGGATCAACCGTGGCCATCTTTGGTTGCGGCGGAGTTGGATTAAATATTGTCCAGGGTGCACGCATGGCTGGAGCCACGACAATCATCGCTGTTGATGTAACGGATGAAAAACTTGAGCTTGCCAAGAAAGTTGGAGCTACTCATACAATTAACGCCTCAACTTCCGACCCAATTGCAGAAGTTAAAGCAATTTGCGGGGGTGTGGATTATGCATTTGAAGCTTTGGGCCGTGAAAGCACAATCCAACAGGCGTGGGGCACCGTAGGAGTAGATGGAACGCTGATTTTGGTAGGCCTAATGAAGAATGGCGCAACAATTACCCTTGATGCCGGACCTTTTGTTAACGAACAGTCAATTAAGGGCTGCTACTTTGGCTCGGCCAACCTACGCAAGGATGTTCCGGCGTTAGTAAAAAGTTATCTAAATGGCGAACTTTTCCTAGACGAACTCATATCCGAGCGGATAGGTTTAGAAGGACTTAATTCAGCCTTTGATCGCTTAAGGGCTGGGGAGGGAGCGCGAAACGTACTGGTCTTTGACTAGACGCGTTTTTCGTAAGTACAAAATTCCAGATCGCTTGCAATCAACACGTGTATTGCAAGGGGTAGGGATGTATGACAAAACACATACCACTTACAAATAGGAGGAACGTAGTGAAGTTTTCAAAGCTCACTAGTGGATCAGTAGCTGCAGCAGTTATTGTTGCTCTCGCGATCCCAGCAATTCAAAGTTCACCGGCCAACGCGGCTCGTGACTTCTCAAAGGTAACAAGTGCCTCTCAGGCCGGCGGAATTGCTGGACTTGAAGCTGCATGTAAAAAAGAAGGACAGCTCAACGTAATCGCTTTGCCTCTTTACTGGGCAAATTATGGCGACATGATTGATGGCTTCAAAAAGAAGTATGGAGTCAAAATCGATGAGGCTAACCCAGAAGGTTCATCTCAGGAAGAAATTGATGCCGCTGTTACAAACAAGGGCACAAAGCGCTCACCGGATGTTTTCGATCTTGGTCTAGCAGTTGCTGTTAAGTATCTCAACACAGGAACTTATGCTCCATACAAGGTTAGAACATGGAAAAATCTTCTAGGTGCTAGCACAACTGATCCAACAGGACAGATCACACCTAACTACACAGGAACAATGACTATCGGTTACAGCGGAGCGCTTGGAACAATCACAAGCCTTAACGATTTACTGGATCCAAAATTCAAGGGCAAGATTGCTCTTAACGGAGATCCTCAAGGTTCATCTGCTGCGTTGAACGGTATTTTCATGATTAATAAGGCACTTGGCGGAACATTTGATGATGTTTCAAAAGGTGTTGCGTTCTTCAAGAAGTTAAAGGATGCCGGAAACTTTATTAACGTAAACCCAACTGAAGCAACAATCGCATCTGGTCAAACACCAGTTGTAATCGATAACGGTTACCTACAAGCAGGCGTTGTGAAGCAGTTTGCGAAGATTGGAAAAGTCTGGAAGCTGTACACCCCTGCTTCAGTAGGCTCTACATACAACAGCGCAATCTCAGCTTGGGCACCAAACCCAGCATGTGCTCGTCTCTGGATGGAATACACACTTAGTGAAGTCGGTGCTGATATATGGGCACAAGGTGGAGCAACTCCAACTTATTGGATTCACCTTGTAAAGACCGGACGCGCATCTGCAGCTGGCGTAGCATCAATCGGTAAAAGCAAAGTTAGTGCTGAGGCAGCAACACCTGCTCAATCAGCTGCTGCTCGTGTTTACCTAAAGACAGCATGGCCTGCAGCTGTTGGAACTAACTAAGTAGTCAATTAAATTGACTCAGATTCAATACAAGGGAACCGGTTCTGCCTCTGGCAGAACCGGTTCTCGGTATTGGCGCAGCAAGAGTGCATATTTGGGCGTTCTCCCTTTTTTAGTTTTTTCCGGAATATTTCTTCTATATCCCACATGGAATGTTATTTCGGGTGCATTCAAAGATAATTATGGAGTTACAAGTACTGCCGAGATAAAGAGCGTCTTTAATTCACCCATTTCTAGAGGCGCTTTCAGTAACTCTCTTGAGCTCTCAATTAAAACGGCCATAGTCGGAGCTATTCTTGGAGGCCTTTTTGCCTGGGCAATTTCCGCAGGAAAACAAGGTGGGATGTTCTATAAGATTTCAGTTGCACTTAGTAGCGTGCTGGCTCAGTTCGGTGGCGTCATGCTTGTCTTTGCTTTTTTAGCTACTTTCGGTTTTAACGGCTTAGTTTTAACTTTTGCTACACGGTATTTCCCTTCAACTTTTCTTTCCGATCCAAGTTGGCTCTACAGTATGAATGGGCTCGCCGTTCTCTATACCTTTTTTCAAATCCCTTTGATGGTTCTGGTCTTTCTACCTACTTTGGAAAACTTAAAACCCCAGTGGCGAGAAGCATCTGATGCACTTGGCGGCAAGTTTTACGAGTACTGGCTTCGCGTAGGGATTCCAATTTTGACCCCCTCTTTTGCGGGAGCAGCGCTTCTTCTCTTTGTTAACTCTTTTTCAGCTTACGCAACTGCCAGTATCTTGATTAACCTCTCTGACTTCTTAACTCCTCTTCAGATAGCAACGGCATTGACGAGTGAGACTGGTGGCTCAAATCCTGCAGAAGCCAAAGTTTTATCGTTTTTCATGGTCATCGTTGTTGTCATTGCAATGACTTTGTATGCACTCGTGCGACGTAATGTCAGCAAGTGGGAGGAGCGACGATGAAGCAGACATTAGGTGTAAAAATTTGGCGCTGGTCAATCATCAGTGTTGTTGCCTTTTATCTTTTGGTT
>Ga0114970_10001756_pt1 | contig 16202 bp, 17 predicted proteins | sample M_140205_XF_Meta_FD_87030 | JGI IMG/M metagenome (GOLD analysis project Ga0114970, IMG submission 87030) | Freshwater microbial communities from Lake Montjoie, Canada to study carbon cycling - M_140205_XF_MetaG | ecosystem: Environmental > Aquatic > Freshwater > Lake | place: Lake Montjoie... | reverse complement strand
TACTACTATTACTACTATTGCTACTATTGCTACTACTACTACTATTACTAATTTCATCACTATAACCATTACTATAATCATTTGCACGTAAAGCTATCCCTCGTTTATAGTTATTTACAGCTGCAACAGCATTTTCTCCTTCAAGCATTTCTTGCCTAATATTATACTGCGGTACCTCTTTTTTTGGAGAAATTACTGGTATATTATCTCCCTCATCTTCACTTCCATCTTCACTTTCATCTTCACTTTCCTCTTCCTCTGCCTTTTGTAACACTGGAGGCTTCTTAGAACCAATATTTTTAATTAAATTTGCTCCATATGCAGCACGATTCATATTAGCATGTGTAAGACCAGGAGTAACCCCCTTTACACGAGAATCTGCCATCTATTATTATAATCATTAAAAAATCCGGATTCTATCCTTCGGATCTCTATATAATTTATCATCAGGACCAATATCAAAAGCCTCATACCATTCATCAAAATTATTTACAACCAAATTTACACGTAACATGGGTGGAGCATGCCTATCAGTTAACAGTGCCTTATATGCATTTGTTAAACGAATTTTTGATCTCCAACACATTGCATATGCAGTAAAGAAATTTTGTAGCGCTTCTTTTCTTCCAGAGTGCGGAACCAGGGCACTTTGTGCCCTGAATTTGGAGTATTCTGGAGGCTGGGCGAGTACGGTACTCTGTTTTCTTCTATCAGACCCAATCAATTTGCCCAATGCATGTAAAGCAATACCCATGCCACCTATATCCGATATATTTTCTGAAAGTGTTCTAAAACCATTTACTTTATGATCCAAATATTTTGTATTATTAAATAATTCCAAGAGTGCCTTTGTTTTTTTCCCATATGCCCTGTTATCAGCAACAGACCACCAAGGCTCTAAATTCCCATATTCATCATAATTTTTCCCATTTGTATCAAAGGCATGTGTAATTTCATGTCCAATCACTGCTCCCAATGCACCGTGATTCCAGCCTATAGGAGCATCTCTTTCTTTGAAGAATGGCCATGAAATAATCCCCGCAGGTATGATAAGACCATTTTCACCCCCATAATAATAGGCATTCACTGCAAACACTGCATCATCCCATTCTGACATTTTTTTAGAGCGCAGACCTTCTCTGCTAAGATCATCCATCGTAAAACATTTAGAAATTGATAAAATATTTTCAATAATATTTTCTGAATTTAATTTTGGCAAATCTATTGTTTGCCATTTATCTGGATAGGCAATTCCTAATTTCAGAGCTTCCAGTTTTTTAATGGCCCTGGCTCTTGTCTTTTTTTCAAGCCATACTGTATCCTCCATCCGTTCTTTTGCAGCAACAACCAAACTTTTTACAAATTCTTCCACTTCATGTTTTTTCTTCAAACTAAATTCCATTTTAATATATTCTCTGGATAATTCATCCGAAAGATAAGATTCTGTAAGTTTAAGAGCAAATTTCTTTTGTGCCATCTTTTCCTTTTGATCTTGGAGTCGTTTCCCGTAAAACTCGAAAAATAAATCATCAAACGGATGTGGTAATAAGGACAACATTTGAATTACAATTGATCCTGTAAATAAAACTTTCCAATCTTCAATTGTCATATTTTTACAAAGCCTATTCATTGATCGCATCCAGCGTTTTGAAACAACTATAATTGGTAGATTCCCTTTTACACCAAGAGTATTCCAAAATGAATCCCACGGTATGTATTTATATTTTATTTTTAACATTCGGATACTGACAGTTTCATTCTTATCAAACTCATATTTATCTGCAATTAATGCAAGTGTCTCTTCAATATGAACTATTTTTGTTAAATCTATATTAATTTCTAAGAGGTTTCCTACTGTTGTCAAGAGTTTCTTATAGGCATTCAATGTTGTTGTTTTTCCTGGTGCAGTGCCTTTGTAATAAGATATATCTGGAAGACCGATTGATCCATTATCAAGAACAATTCTGTTTTTATGATTATCATTTTCATGTTCCATTGTGTAAATTGAAAAAATACAATCAATATTATATAATGAGCATTCACCAAGAACTCTCCCTACATCATTTATATCTCTTATGCATTTGTATGAATCTAGAATATTTTTTAATGTATGAAGACCATTCTTTTTTGATTTGAGTGATAGGAATGATTCAGTAAGAATACCTATTGAGCTTTTTGGCTTTGCTGCGTCAACTATTGTTTGAAGTTTTTTATCAATACATTCTTCAATTTCTTCACTTATTCCAAATTTTGCCAAATAATCTGGAATATGTGCTTCTTTCTGCCAAGAGTTGTTAATATGAGAGTAAAAATCTGTTCCAGGATCTACTTTTTTATCAACTGGTAAAATTTCTATTGACATCCTGGATATCTCTTATAATACTGTGGATTTTCTGGGAACTTATTTTCGCTAAGTCTGCCTACAAGGCTGGCTACAAGTCTGGCTACTATTGCCGCCATCGTTTTCCACAATTTACACAAGTAATAAAGAGAGTCATCGGCTCATCAGCCGATCGGGTCTGCATTTCATAATATGTACATTCTCTCTTTTTACACCTATTGCATTTGAATTGATCCGTAGCCATTCGTTTGTTGCCTTCCATATGTGCCTGTTCTCTCATGAGACGCCTGTCTTCCATTTCTTTCCAATGTTCTGGATAAAGATCATATGAATTGAAATCAGCAAGCGTACTTACATCAAATTCTCCACTCACAAATTTTTCAAAGAGTCCCTTGTTTTGAACATATGAATTTGGTGATAAATTTGAAATAATTCTCATTGCTACAATATTATAGAGTTGCTTGAAAAGTGGATTTTTCCAATGACTAATTACATATCGCTTTTTAGCTTCATTATGTGCAGTAATAAAGATTACTAGTTCAAGTTCAAGCTGTTTTTCTTCGCTCAATTCTGTTCCATCAAAGAATGTCCGAATAATATCAACCATTGTTTTATTTGGAACATGGGTTTCTGGCGAAAGTTCTTCAAACTTGTCTTGATCTAAGAGTGCTTGCTGCTTAGCAAAGGCGGATGTGATTTTTAGTTTCTTTTTCACAATCTTCTTTTTTACAACAGGCTCTTCTTCTGGCTCTTCTTCTGGAATAATTACAGCCTCTGTATCATCAATTGGATCAATATCTTCATCTTCTTCTTCATCTTCTTCCTCCTCCTCTTCCTCTGCATTGCTTTCTTCCTCTTCTCCATTACTTTCTTCCTCTTCTTCAAGATTTTCTTGCTTTGCTTTCACTGGACTCTGCTCAGATGGTTTTGACAACCAATCTTTGACTTTCATATTCACAGGTTTTGTCCATGTATCACCCACAATCATCAATATATCTCCGATAAATACATCTTCGTCGTGAGGTTTGTCTAATTTATGAGTATTTTGCTGTCCTTTTCCAAGATTATATCCAAAATAATGTACAGTGTACCCATTTACTTTATTAGAAAGCTGGATATTTGGCTCTTCTTTCTTTCGCATATATGCATGAATTTCTGCAAATGTTAGAGTCTCTGGGTCTGCATGCTGGATATTTGCTTGCTTGTAATCTCCTTTCATTCCGAGAACAATTGCTAAGAAGGGTTTGGCCATTTACAAATATTTTATAGGGATTTCTTTGAGCAGTTATATTAATCATTTTTTTGAATGGCAAAAGCCATTTTTTTGGTCCTTTGGTCCTTTGGTCCTTTGGTCCTTTGGTTGTTTGGTTGTTTGGTCTAAATCATCCCTTACAATCTATACTATGGATCAATACGTTATTAGAGTTTATTTAGCAAAAGCTATTTCTAATAAAGTTGGAAATCCAATACCCTATAGGATTTATGACAATGGCATTACTGTTGGAGAAATGATTGATGAAGAATGGACTGCATATGAAAGATTAGTTACAAAGGATCAAATTGAAATAAGGAAAATAATTCAATGTGAGCCTGCGTTAGATTATTTGAACATTGAAAGCTATAATGTGGATGTTTCAGATAAGAATGGCGTGTTAGAAGTTTCTAGTTCCGGCATTGACTCTGGACTTAGTTCTAGCTCTTTTATACAATGGTCTTCTACTAAACCAATTCCTTCGGAGATTCCGGCATCTCTGGTTCCAATAATTCAGTCTCTTTTGGAGACGCTGGAAGTGGATAATTGCACAGAAAAGTTGCTGGGCGCTTTGCAACAATCTTTGCCGACTTTACAGCAGCAGTATCCTTCAAAACTACACCACAGTCGACAACAGGCTTCTTTGAATCAAAAGCAGCGACAGCAGCAACCACAGCAGTATCAACAGCAGCAGAAGTATCCGCAGCAGCAGCATAAGTATCAGCAGCAGCAAGAGCAGCAGCAGAAGTATCAGCAGCAGCAGTTGAAACCGCAGAAGGCTCTACAACATAAGAGTCATTCATCTCACTCTTACACAAAAAAACCTTCAACCACTTCTTCATGTTTAATACAACTTGATTGAACATCCTAAATATCTCTAGAATTTTTCCTTTAATATATTTTCTTCAGAGGCTCAGATGAGCGTCAATAGGGTAGTATTAGTTGTTTTATTAGCTGGGTGTCTTTTTTTTGCATGGATCCTTATACAAAATGCGTTTTTCAAAGAATCATCTGAGCCAATGACATTAGAACAAGTAAAACCAGAAAGAGTTATAATTCAACCATCTGCGCCATCACAGGCATCACCTCTTGAATCAGAAGAATCTGTTGTCTATGGACAACCTCGCCCACATGATTCTTCAGACGAAGGATATGAATCGTCAGAAATGAGAGAGCGTCTAAGAAATCCTGATCGCATGTTCAAAAAGGCTTCAAAGCCTGATACAGGTGATATTGCTGCTGATGGTGGTCTTGCATCCTTTAGAGGTGTTACGAGCCGTGATACGCCCCAACAGTTTAGTCCCGAGCTGGCACAAAATGGCGGTGAATTCATGGACAATATATTTGCAAATGACGGTGAAGTAAGTACATATTCAACAATCTAATGCAAAGTTAGGAAATGTCCGCAGCAGTTATACAATTCTTTTTTACAATGAGAGAGCAAATTAAACTCTATCATTGGCAAACAAAATCGTTTAGCAGACACAAAGCAACTGATGAAGCAATTGATAAATTAGATAAATTAATTGATCAATTTGTTGAAGTTTTCATGGGAAAATATGGACGACCACGGCTAACTGCTAGAACAAACACTATTAAGCTTACAAATATGGCTGAAGCAACAGCGGGGAAATTTATCACAAATTGTTTAAAAGAAATTCACACTCTTAGAGAAAAATTATCTGAGGGTGTTGATAGTGATCTTCAAAATATTTGTGATGAAATGATGGGTGATTTGAACCAGCTCTTATACTTATTTAGTTTGCACTAATGCTTTTACCAACAGAGTGCGGAACCAGGGCACTTTGTTAAGCGGCTACTGCCGCAATCGCCCTGAATTTGGAGTATTCTGGAGGCTGGACGAGTACGGTTTCCGAACACTCTTACCAATAACACCCACCTTCAATATACTTATAATTTTTAAGATGTTCATTTGCATTAGGTTGTGTCCATAAGGATCCTTCGCGCTCTGATTCACGTTTTATAATAGGATGATTTAACCATCGTGATCCAGTTACTCCGAAAAGTAACTGAAGTCCTCCTCCAACATATATACATGATTTATTGAGAGTCCCATTAATAAAAGAACAAAGGGGGATTCCATATCCACCACATCCTAATAGGGCAATGTCAAAATCTAATTCTTTAATGTCTTTGCACATACGACTAAAGGTATCAAACCAATTTTTGTGAATATGGTTATTTACTAATGTATTATAGGCTTTATAATATATAATTTCTTGTCCTGGCTGAAAAATTGAGCGATCCTTAAAAAAACTCCAGCCTTTTTTCATTTGTTCTTGAAAAGTTTCAACAAAAGGATGGATAATGAGAATTTTTTTACCTAATAATGAATGGCTCCACGGTACAATACCCTCTTCAAGTAAATAAAAAGGTTCTAATATACGATAATCAAGACCTTTATCCATGCCTTTATATTGCAAATACATATTTTGTTGTCTTGCATAAAGTGTATCAAAACAACTTATATATGTAGAAGATTTTATGCCCTTATTATATAATTTTGCATATAATTCAACATCTTCTTGTTTATTACAATATATACCATCATTTGTTTGCATAATATTTACTTCACGAGGATTAAGAGGTGTATTATTTAAATAACTCAGTGATACTTTGCTACTATTATCATTAATACGACTAATAAAAAATGGGTTTGCACTATTAATGCATTGAATTATTCGCTTATTTGAATTTTCCAAACTATATAATTTAGTAGTAGTTTCCATTTTTATTACATATTATATTGCAATCTTTATGCTACCGCCTTATCTAAAGCATGAGCTACAAGATTATAGAGAATGCAGGAAGGTAGTTCTATCCGCAGTTCAAATTTTAACGCGAGACCACTCACTCTCCGTCGTATCAAAGGGTCTATTCAAGAGGAAGTTTGCTCTCTCTTGACTAAACACATTAAAGGCGTTCGCAATACGTTGCGACCAGAAAATGCCGAAATATTTTCTAAGTATAAGTTTTATGCGATTCCTAGACACGGTCGTGATGTTCCAGGATTTCTTATCATACGAAAAGAAGGCACATACTTTTACAATCCAAGAAGGGAAGAAACCTATCTTTTGAAAATGCGTCTAAGTACAGAAGTTCGCCAAGACACAATATTAATTGGAACACTGTATTATTTCTCTAAAAAACTGGTTCTTGAAGATGTATATTCATGGAAAGGTGAATTAGTCTGGGATACTCGTACATTTGAAAATCGCTGGGAACTTTTGAGAGAATTCTTTGCAAAACACTGGGTCCAGGATTTATATATCCAGAAAAATCTGGAAATTGAACCAGCAAAAATTATGAGTCTGGAAGAAAGTCTCTTGAGTCTGGATCCAGAAATGGGCGTTGATTACCAGCCAAATGATCCGAAGAGGAAGAGGTTCTTCTGGTTTGAAGGAAATGTGAAACGCCCTTTAACAAAAGATGATCTTGCTCTCGCTCCGTCATTTAAACCAGAGCCCAGAAAGGCTACAAAACTTGCATCTTTGAAAAAAGGTAAAGAAGAACAAAAAGTACAAGAAATCTGTGAAATTGAAGAAGAACAAGAAGATCAAGAAGAACAAGAAGAGCAAGAGGAGCCAGTAGCAGTAGCAGCAGTAGCACCAGTAGATAAGTCTATAAAAAAGCTGTCAAAAGCAACATTTAAACCACATATAGAATTCCCAGATGTCTATGAATTATTTGATCAAAAGAAATCTCTCGGATTTGCCAGTGTCCAAGAATATAGTATAAGTCAAAAACTATTTTCAGCAAAACCAGGATCACTTGTAAAAATTCGCTGGAATTCCGAATTTTCCAAATATCAAATTATTGATCTATATTAGATATGGTAAAGAGAACTAAAAAAGTTAATCGTGTTAGAAAGCTAAGAAAGCTAAGAAAGCTTAGTAAAATTCGTCACAGTAAAAGGCGTATAGTCGGCGGTGATTCAGGATCATATTCATTTGCTATGAAACCGGTATATGGCGGTGTCCCCGATTCAAACCAGGTGATGCGCGAAGGCTGTAATGCTGCTCTGCGTCCAGGAATTCTTGGCGGCCAATCACAAGGATCTGGCCAAGGTCTTCCAATGCGTGGCGGTAGATATGAATTTGCTGGTGAAGTAGATCCTAATACAGGTGTATGGACAAGTGGTGGTTCCAGTATTGCATGTGAAGGATCATTGCACAATCCTCTAAATAGTGGCAATGGAACACCATCTACAAACCTACTTTTAAGACAATCCGGTGGTATGGCCGGTGTTGATCAGGCATATAGTGGCGGTATTCCTTTACAAGAGACAACTGCTGGATATACTCATCTTGCCGATGGCGGCGATGCCAGTGTAGGACGTTTTTCTGATAGAAGCCCATTTATGTTAAATAATCCTGTTACTGGAAGAGTCGGTGTATCATCTGCATGTCTTACAACTGGCGGCTCACGGCGTAAGCGTAGCAATAAGCGTAGCAATAAGCGTAAAAGCAGAGCTAGATCTGGACGTAAATCTAGGAAAAGTCGCCGTTAATCAATAATAGTACAAACATTCTCATCAACTTTCACTTCCCTCTTAGATCCTTCAATATCATAAGAACAATCCTTATAAAATTTCTTTCTGCTGGCATACTGTCTTTTATAGACATCGTGCATATCAACAACGTCCAAAATGAGCGGTTCTATTTTCCTTTCATCTGGCCGCATGCGCAAAATTCTTCCAATACTCTGTTCTATCTTCTTTCTGGGAGAAGCCATAAGAACACAATTGAGTTCCTTAATATTCATACCTTCTGAAGCCATTGCATAGGTTCCCAGAATAACCTGTCCATCTTTGGCAGATTTCTCACGCTCTTCTTGCTTCATTCCACCAATATAATATCCAACAGAAACTTTTGCTCGTGTAAGAAGTACTTCAAGTGCTTCAAGTAATACTTTCCTCTCGGATAAAACCAGAATTTTCCTAAGAGGATTTGCACTAATTTCTATTAGTTTCTTGGCGATCCAATCTGTCCGAGGCTCATGATCAACTATTTGTCCTAAGAGATGCACAAGGCTCACTTCACCTTTCCAATCCGTAGGAGGATCCCTATAGGAACTTTGATCACTCTTAAAATACATTGGAACAACTTTTACAGTAGGATCTGGATCTCTCACTTTTTCCCAATAAACTGGATTACCCAGAAACCAGAGGAAAACTTTTGTAAGCCCATCGTCCCTTTCTGGGGTCGCCGAAAGACCCAGCATAAACTTTGTCTGGATTTTCAGTAAAACCTGGGAGAAACATCCCGCTCCCAGATGGTGGCATTCATCAAAGATTGTTAGCCCGTAGCTGGCAAACGGAGGAAAATCTCTGGATAAAAGTGTTTGAATCATACAAATTGTACAATCGTATTTTAAATCAGTTTGACAAATATTTGTTTGTATAATTCCAATACGAAGCCCTGGAAAGAAACGCTCCATCTCACCTTTCCATTGATCCATAAGAAACTCCTTATCAACACATATAAGAAAACGTCTTCCCAGTCTGGCTGCAATTGCAAGAGCCATAAATGTCTTTCCACGACCACAAGGAACACAGATTAGTCCGTTCTTGACTTTCAAGAAATCCTCTATGATTTTTTCCTGATAGTCAAAGGGTGTTCCAGTAAATTTCAGCTCCGGTGGTAATGCATTCCCTGTAGGAACCAGATCAGCCTCTTCATCTCCATATTTCTCTTTTCCCCAGCATCTTGGAACATAGATTCTGGCTGGCGACTCGGCGTAAAGTGTAAAAGGTTTTGTTGCCGCCATGAACTTGGGATTTCCCAGAGGTTTTACAGTGAGTTCTCGTTTTAATTCATCCAGCTGTTTTCCAGAAAGCCAGGATTTCTTAATACTATAGCCCTTTACTGTGAGAACTTTATTAAGGTCTGTCATTTTGCTACTATAGGATAAATATAACATTGTATCATTTTTTTAGCACTAGGCTCAAAATTTATGATTAAGGATAAAAATTATCATTCAGAAATTAGAAGTATGACTCCCATAGGTATAGTTTTAGTAGCATTTATTTGGTGTATTATTCTTCCGAATATTACATCAAATATCTTATCTATTGTTGATAATATTGTTGTAAGAGGTTTGCTAATTGCTCTTATTCTTTTTGCTTTAACATTAGGACCAATAGAAGGTGGCGCAGTGTTTTTCGCCGTCGCATTAACATTTTTAGAATTAAATCGTAGGAAAATTTCATCTATTAGCAAGGCAAATAGACTTGCGCCGATTAATGTAAAAACGCATATTGGAAATGACAATGTTTCACAGGAACCGACACTTATTGATATATTAATGAGCAAGATTGGTATTGGATCACATGTTGATAATACGGTGGGTTCTACAGGAACATATGTTCCTAAAAAACATATGGGGTCTAATGAGTTTGTAGCTAGCCGAGGCTCTGCAGTTACGGATGGAAAGCGTGTTTTGACAAGCCAGCCTCTTGGATCTCAGACAGCTGAAGATTATGAGAATACTGAGTTTACTTATTTTCCAAAAGATTAAAATGTAACTTTATCTTTAGTAATACTCTTCTCAATATAATATTTTTTAGCAGCCTCACAAAATACTAGAGAGTTTTTAGCATATTTTTCAAAATCTTTAATACGATCTTCTACAAAAGATTGTGGTTCACCCTTTTTTATTAAGTACTCTTTTATAGCTTTACTATAATACTTAAGTTCATAACATGATCTGGGCATTGGTATATCAGATTTGTCCATAAAATTACATACTACAACATTAATTGGGTTAGCAGGTGTATATATATTAATAATAGAAGTTGTAGACTCTGGTGTAGGACATTGTATTTCCTCTTGTTTTTTCATAAGATAACAGCTGTCAGCGCGCATAGTATCTTCACTTTCAGTATTATAAATTTTACAAGTTTTACTAGTACCTTCTGATGCATCTGCATTTACAGATGACGAACAGCCTCTTACAGATGCTGCAAGATCTTTGCGATTATCAAAATACTTAGGAAGAGATTTTGGGCAAAACTGTTTTGCTCTCTGAATATAAAGATCATGATAATATTTACTGCAATTTTTAACAGATCCTTTACTTTCTGTTAAACTACACAATACTCTACCATTACATTTATTTGCAACAATTGATCCATTGCAACACAGTTGTTGATTATCATTTGTTATATATGTTATACTATTTGAAGGACACATTGTTATAGTCGGAGTCGTTTGGTTAAATACACTATTCTCTTCAAATCCTTCTATATTCTCAAAGTGCTCTGCTTGTAAATAAATTATTAATAATATTATTATTAATAAAAGTATTAATATACGCCACATTACTATTTATCATGTTTTTAAATTTTAGCAGTTGCAGCTGCAACATAATTTGGCACAGGCACTGTAAAATTATCACCTAAAAATCTACGATATAAATAATACACTATTAATAAAGCAATAATACGAATTATCCATAAAAATACATAAAGCACCCATCCTATTACAAAACCTGCGCCATTTGCATTAACAGCTGCTTTTTGTTGTTCCGTTAATTGTGATATATATTCATCATATGGTTGTCCAGTTGAAGGATCTACTAATAATATACCATCCTCTCCAATTGCACCTGTAGGATTAATTGTCTGCGCACGAAAACTTGTTGGCTTTTTTACATTAGTGTTTGCAGTAAGAGCCTTATAATGTGTATAATTGCCTGATGTACTTTTGTTAGCAGACCAACCAGTAATTGATACAGGACTTTTAGCAGGTTGTGAATATATACCATTATAATAATAACATACACGTGTAGATTCATTCCAAAACTCAGCCGGACATGCTGAATATTCAATATATGCAGACGATGTTAAAATTTTACTCAATGGTACATCAGAATTCAAGTTTATATCAGTATTTGTCTCAGAAGGTTTATAGACTGGTATAACTAGTAATACAAGTACAGGTTCATTATTCCATTGTGAATAAAATGATGCCACAATTTCACTAATTACTGTGAGTCCAGGAGGTACATATGTTTGAAAATATGGAGCAATGTTTTTTATATAACTGAATCTATATTGTATATCGGATGAAACATATGTAAGTGTAGTATTTGACCAATATTGATAAATTATTGATTGTTTTGAAAAATTTATAACTGTTTGTGGATCAATTGATATTTTTACAGATTGTTCTGCACCTAAGTTCCCTGTATTTGTTAAATCAAAATTGGTTGCTTGGATACTTAAATTTTTATTAACTCCTTCAGGACATGGCATTGCTAACTTTTCTTCGCATTTTTAATGTAAAGAAAACTGTTGCTCATCTCGTCAGAGAAATATATTACTCATCAAAGAAAAATGTTGCTCATTTTTTATGTAAATAAAATATTGCTCATCAAAGAAAAATGTTGCTCATTTTTTATGTAAATAAAATATTGCTCATCAAAGAAAAATGTTGCTCATCTTATATAATGTCGCCTCAACTTTCTCACCTGTAGGCCCTATTCGTAATTCATCACCACTAAATATCTCTTTGCATCCTATATCATCTTGGCAATTACGCTTACCGTGTTCTAATGGAATTGGCAGAGGATTATAAGTATCAGTTCGTGTATAATAATTATATCTATCAGAACTACCTGCAGTACGTCTTCCAATAAGAGGAGTCATCTTGCCATCTTTATCTTTTAGAACACCCATTGTTTGATATGCATCAGGAAGACCTCTTGTTGGAATTCCTATAGGGATTGCTGCACGAGGATAATCCAAATCAGGTCCATTGTAATATACCCTCTCGGGCTTTGGTGCCATAGAATACCTATTATCGCCACCATTAACAATTACTTGTGTCTGCTTGTTTTGTGGAACTTGATAATCCCTGTAAAGTATTTGATTATTCGAAGGTTGTGTTTTATACGCGTATATGAAAAAAGCTCCTACAACAAGTATAACTATTAGTAAAAATAACATTGTTTCAGTTGAAATAAAAAATCCACCACTATGGTGATACTCTGGACTTGGTAAGCCACCGCCACGCATACGTTTCATCATTTTACCTTTACCTCTTGCTTTCAAAACCATTATATTCCTTTTTATTAAAGAGGAATATAAGTGAGACTGTGGAATTTTTACAAAATTTAATTCTTAAACATAGTATTAAATGAATCTAAGAGCTGTCTTCCATCTTGTAACATCGGCTTCATTGTCCCAAGCATTCCCATAAGAGATTTCTGTGTATCAATTAACTGCTGCGTATCTTGCGACATCGCCTTAATTTGATCCGGTTTTAGAGCATTTAACGCATTTAACACAGTTGTTCCCTGATCAATATGGAATCCACCCTTTTCATCCGTTGGAATCTCACCAAGCTTGAATAGTCCAGAATTCTTATTTTTGAAGCTCTCGGGTGGGAGTATAGCTGGTGCAGATGTTGCAGAACTTGGCGCTACTTTTGTAGAACTACCTTTATTAAGTAAAATTTCTTCACCGCTTCCACCTTCAATCATAGTATCTTTGCCATTTCCATCAAAGAATTGTTCTTGCCCACTTGGATCGTCACCACTTTGAGTTATTGTTCCTGCATCAGCAAATCCTTCCGCAAATGGACTAGACAATACACCTGACGGATTGCCACCTAATGCTGTTACATCATTAGATTCAGACTTTTTTTCACCTTTCATTAAAGCAACCTTATTTACAATAGATTCGCTATCGGTTGCTTGAAATCCTTCAAACCGTTTTCCTAAAATTAATTTATACAACACTCCTGATAAAATAACAAGTATTGTTGTCAATTCATAGGCTTCAGTTACACCATATGATAATAAACCTATTGCTGCACTAAATAATAAACCTGTCATGCCGATAGATGCCAATGCATACAATACATATAATACTAATAATCCAATGCTTGCATAACGTGTAAATTTTGTAGATTTAATTAACATTCTTTCTGATGGTTAAATAGATAAAAGTGGCGCTACTACTCTTTGAAGAACCCAGAATGATAATCCTGCTAATAAGGCTCTTGCCAATAGACCAAGTGTATTCAAATCACCGCCTGGTTTTAATAACATTGGCAGATAATGTGCAACTAGTACAGTAGATGCTGGTAGTGTAAGGAGTAAAACTACAAATGCAACTAATAACGGTTGCTTTGCTTCTTCACTCAGTTTGCTCGTAAAACTTTTCTGTGGTACAACAGGCTGTGCCTGCTGTGGCCATGCCTGCTGTTGTACCGGACTGTGTTGTAACATGTTTGCAAAATCAGCAGGTGTAGGATGCTGTGAGCCAATCATATGTGCTGTCGGAACATTCGGATCCATCATATGCATAGCGGCATTTTGAACAGCTGGTAGAGGAGCACTCATATTATTTCCCATAGGGGGTGTCGGGCTTCCTTGAACATTCATATCTGATAGTATTTGTCTTAGTAAATCGCCGTCTGCGTTACCTGGTTTGTCATTTAAATCAGTCAAAAGCGTTCCCGCAGATGCCATTCTAAACTATATTTGATGAGCTACAGTCTTTGAAAGCCGCAATCGAAAAGGTTCTATAACATTTGTTGCAGGACAATCTGTCATTTCTGATGAAAACTTATAGCATTTGTCCTTAATTTTATATATTGATGATTCAAATTCTTTACGATCAGGAGCCTTTTCTATCATACATTCTTTGCCTTTGCAAAGAGGTCGTATGATACACAAAATCCCAAACCCTATTATAAATGAAAAGGCTGTGTTAAACCCTGGTCTATTAAATATTGCCCATGCGGATCCTTTACTTTTTGTAAATGCAAACATTCTATCCTTATATTAGATATGCTACAACATCTTCAAATAATACCAATTATTTTAGGAATTCTCACAGGATATGTTGTATTCTTTATTATAAAACCATCAAATCATGAAATTGTCACAAAGTATCCTAATCCAGTGAATCCGGGTGAGAGTACTTATAGGGATAAAAATGGACTATGTTATGTCTTTAGTCGCGAAGAGGTTAAATGTTCTGCAGATATTGAAATCAAGTCATTTCCTTTGAACTGAGTTCGGAATCCGAACCCAGCTAGCAGCCAGAGTGCTCTGACTTTGAACTAAACTGTCCTTTTAATAGCTTTTCTGCGTGAAATAATAGCCTTTGTACGAGCATCATCTTCCTCTTCTGTAATAGCGCGTTCAACAACCGGCTCAACTTCCGCCTTTTCTCCTTCGCGTAATTTTGCACGAACTTTTTGTAAAACTTTGCCTAAGATGTTTGGCCCAAGCCATTTGCCAGCTTCCAAACGGGGATCTTCAATCGCTATCCCAGTTCCTAATTCTTTTTCACCAGGATTTGCATAAATAAGTTTATTATCACCAGTTTGTTCTAATACATCTGCAAGTTCAGGATGCTGGCTAAATTTTGCCAGATGAATTTTATATAAAATAGCTTCTTTTCCTTTGTTCCAATCTTCTGTATCTATCAATTTGTCAATTCGTTTTCGAATCTTATTCGCTGAACGTGTTCCCATTATTTCAGTTCGTATATCAGCCTTATCTAAGTATTTAGCCTTTTCAGCATAATATGCTTGTAATGCCGATGAATACTCTACGCCTTCTACTGTAAATTTTACAGGCCATTCGTCACAGAGAAATCCATTGTCACCCTCCTTTGTATAAAATAATATAAGACCTTTTCTTGATGCGGATTCTGACACTGATTCACGTGATTCTGTTGCAGGATCAAAGACTCGTACATATTCATCTTGCAATGTTTTTGTTCTCCTTTTTATATAAATTACTTCAAACTTCATTTTTCTTTTTTCATGCTCCTCTTCCAATAAAATATCCTTTATGTTTTCACGTGCTGATACTTGTAACCATCTTGCTGGAAATTCTATGGCTGATTTTTGACCCATTAATATGCGGATCTCGTCATTCAATGATACTATTACATCAGAACCGTCTCCGGATGATCTAAATGCTAAGACAGCATCGCGCAATTCTTTCTTTTTTAACTCAATTGATTCCAGAATTTCTTCTATATTTGACTCTTGTGTAGCCTCAATCTCTTGATGTTCAGCGGCTGTTGGATCCCTATAGAATGGTAAATCTGCAATTTTTCGTATGGATCCGTCTTCAAGAATACCTATGTCTCCGTCGTCAGTAAATACATATTTACGACTATTTTTATGACGGGCTTTTACGAATGTAGGAAAATTAACAGGATCTTTTATTCCACGTTTCTTCTTTACTTCTGTTTCTTGTGGTGCTGCTACTAATTCAGCTTCGGGTTTTGCCTTTTTCTTTTTCTTTTCTTTTTTTGGCTTTGCAACTGTTGCAGTAGCAGCAGTGGCAGCAGTGGCAGCAGTGGCAGCAGCAGCAGTAGCAGCAGTAGCAGCATCGCCCACATCATCTATAAAATCAGCTGCAGCATTTAACATTGATACTGGTTTATCTGCTGCTGCTGCTGCTGCTGCTGCTGCTGCTGCTGCTTTTACTTTTACTTTTGCTGGTATTACTGGTGGCGATGCTTGTACAATTGCTGGTACTTGTGCTGTTACTTGTGCTGGTGCTCTTAGAGAAAATACCTCAGATGGTGCTGCTATTACTTGTGCTGGTGCTGCT
>Ga0114970_10001755_pt1 | contig 16205 bp, 14 predicted proteins | sample M_140205_XF_Meta_FD_87030 | JGI IMG/M metagenome (GOLD analysis project Ga0114970, IMG submission 87030) | Freshwater microbial communities from Lake Montjoie, Canada to study carbon cycling - M_140205_XF_MetaG | ecosystem: Environmental > Aquatic > Freshwater > Lake | place: Lake Montjoie... | reverse complement strand
CGTCGACCACCGCGTCGCGCGCGCCATAGGCCGACGCCGCCCGCCGTATCACCTGGGGCAGGGTCTTCGCTTCGTCCTCGGCCGATAGGCCCGCGTCGCGCAATCGATCGATCATGCGAATTTCAGCGTCAGCCGCTCGCTCGTCGGAATCGCCTGGCAAGCCAGCGTCCAGCCCTTGTTCACGTCGCGCACGTCGAGCGCATCGTTGGCGCGCAGAAAGACACTGCCGGACTGCACCTGGCAGATGCACGAGGCGCAGAGGCCCTCCCGGCAAACGTACGGCAAGTCGATCCCTGCGCGCAGCGCAGCGTCGAGCACCACCTCGTTTCCCGCGCACTCAAAGCGCAGCCACTGGCCCTGGTGGTGGACCTCGACGGTCGCCCGGTCGATCGCGCCGGCGGCCGGCAGCGCGATCGGCGTCACGACCGCCTCCTCGTCGGCCAGCGAGGCAAAGCGTTCGACATGTATCTGCGAGCCGTCCATGCCTAAGGACAGCAGCGCCTGTTCGCAAGCGGCCATGAATCCTGCCGGCCCACACAGGAATGCCTGCGCCGCGGTCCAGGGGCGGACGATTTCAGCCAGCTGCTGCGGCGACGCAAGGCCCTGCTGCGACTCCAGCCAATGCAGCACCTGCAGGCGCTGCGGATGCGCGCGCTGCAACTCGAGCAATTGCGCGGCGAAGATGACAGATTCCGGGTCGCGGTTGGCGTACAACAGGAAGATGCGGCTGCTGGCGCTGGCCGCGAGCGCCGAGCGCAGGATGGAGAAGATCGGCGTCACCCCACTGCCACCGGCCATCAGCAGAAAATCGTCGCCCAGGTGCGACGGCGTGAAAGCGCCAGCTGGCGCAAGCACCTCGAACAACGCGCCGGCCCTCGCGTGCTCGCACATCCAGTTCGACCCGCGGCCCCCTGCGACCCGCTTGACCGTGATGCGCAGCCCCTGGTCCAGATCTGGCGCGCTGGCCATCGAATAGCAGCGCGGTACATGGCGATCGCCAAGATGCAGCCGCAGCGTCAAGAACTGACCGGGCCGGTAGGCAAACAGGCGCTGCTGTTCAAGCGCCATGTCGTGGGGCAACTCGAAGACGAAAGACTTGGCGTCGCGCGTCTCCTGGACCACTTCGCGCAGGCGCAGCAGGAAATAGCGTGAAGCGCTCATGCCGCGGTTCCGAGCAAGTCCAGCCGCCGCAGCCCCACCGGTTGGCCCGCCATGCGTGCCACCGCGCGGTAGGCAAAGGTCAGCGCCGGCCCAAGGGTCGCGCCTGCTCCGGGATACGACGGACCCATCACCGAGGCCGAATTGTTGCCCACGCAGTACAAGCCGGCGATGCACTGGCCTTCGGCGTCGAGCACGCGCGCGTCCTCGTCGGTCAACAGCCCGCCTTTGGTTCCGAGTTCACCGGGCCACAACTGCATGGCGTAAAAAGGGGCCTGCGCCACCGGCGCCAGATTGGGGTTCGGCTTGACGCTGTCGTCGCCGTAATAGCGGTCGAAGACATTGCCGCCACGGCCAAAATCGGTGTCAACGCCGCTGGCGGCGTAGGCATTCATCCGCGCCACGCTGTCGGCAAGCCCCCCGGCGTCGACGCCGATCTGCTGCGCCAGGCCGGCCAGACTCTCGTCCTTCCAGTACACGGTGTTGCGCCAACTCTTGCGCAAGCGCTGGTCCGGAACGGCCTCGCCGGGCGCCAGCGGGCCGATGGGGAACTTGCGACGGAATTGCGCGTCAAACACGATCCAGGCCGGAACGCCGCCGCCGCTGCGCGCGTGTTCGGCCATCATCGCGCGCTGAAATTCCAGGTACGGGCAGGACTCGTTGACAAAGCGCTCGCCCCGGGTATTGACCACCAGACAACCGGGCAACGAGCGCTCGATGAACATGGCGCGAAACTTCTCCTCCTTGGGCACCATCAGCGTCGGCGCGCCCCAGCTGTGGGCCATCAGGTGCACGGCGGCGCCCACCGCCTGCCCGGCCCGGATCGCCTCGCCGGTATTGCAGCCCGGCGGCGCTGCGCTCCAGGCCTGGTCGGTCGGCTGCGGCAGATACTGCTCGCGCATCGCCTGATTGCGCTCGAATCCGCCCGCTGCCAGCAACACGCCCTTGCCCGCGCGCAGCGCCAGCTTCTTGCCGTTGCGCTCGACGACGACGCCACAGACGCGCTCACCCTCCCGGAGCAATGCGTGCATGGCGCAGTCCACCCACAGCGCGATCCTTCGCGTGCGCAGGGCGCTGAGCAAAGCCGCCATCAGCGCCTGCCCGCCGGTCAGCCGCCGGTCGCGCCGCGATCTCCGACGCCACGGATAGTCCAGGTAATAGCGCAGCATGATCCAAGCAATCAGGAACTTGGCCTTTTTCTCGCGCGCCAGCATCGCCCGGGCTTCGAAGGCGTTGATTTGCATTCGGCCCCAGATCAGCTGGCCCGGGTTGGTGGGGCGCAGGGTCTCCAACGCCTGCGCGCCCAGCCGCGCGGCGTCGAAGTCTGCCGGATCCATCGATCGGCCGCCGGCCATTGCGCCGTCCATTTCCGGGTAGTAGTCTGCGTAGCGCGGCATGCTGCGAAAGCGCACGCCGATGCCGTCCAGGTAGCGCGCCATTTGCGGCGCGGTTTCCACATAGGCCAGTACCCGGGCATCGCTGGCCAGCCCGCGGGCGCAGGCCCTGACATAGCGAAACGCAGCGTCGACGCTGTCGCGCAGGCCCACCCTGTGCATGTCGTGGTTGTCCGGAACCCATATGCCGCCGCCCGAAGTCGCCGAGGTGCCGCCTATCAGCGCCGTCTTTTCAAGCACCAGCACCGAAAAACCGAGGTCGGCGGCCCGGACCGCCGCGAGCAAGGCCCCAGCCCCCGAGCCGACGACGATCAGATCGAAGGGCTGCTCGGGCACGCCCGCGCCGAACTCCGAATCAGACAAAAGGGTCCATGTTGGGCAGCCCGAGCATCACCGCCCCGTGTGCCCGCGCGTAGGTGTCGCTGTTGTTGGCGATATGGCCGCGCGCCTGGTGCAGGTCGCGAAAGATGCGCTCAATCGGGTTGCTGCGATAGGTACCGCCGGCAGCAGTCGCCCGCATGATGTCGTTGACCCGTTCGGCGCAGATTTTGGGAACCAGAGCCGACTGGGCGCGATGCATCAGCCGCTCCTCGAGCGGCATGATCTGGCCGGCCTGTGCGTATTCAATCACCTGCGCATAGTTGCGCACCAGCACCAGCTTGAGTTGGTCGCTGGCCATCATCGCCTCGGTCACCGCCAATTGGGCATTGACATCCTCGGCCGTCTTGGAGCCGTGCTTGCCCACAAAGCCGGCGGCGCGCTTGCGGAAATGCGCGACGGCACCGTCGAGGGCACCGATGCACGCGGTCGACACGGCGCGCTGGAATATCTGGATGAACGGCACCCGGTACAACCAGCCAGCATGCAGCGCACGGCCTGGACAGGCCTGGTCGCTGTAGTCGTTGGTGCACTGAATCCGATGCTCGGGAACAAAGGCGTTGTCGACCGAAATGTCATGGCTCGCGGTCGCACGCAGGCCGAGCACGTCAAAGTTCTTGACGATCTTGAAGTCGGCCTTCGGCAGCAAGAAGGTGTAGTGGTCCAGGCCCGCCGAACCGTCGCGCTTGGGCAGCAAGCCGCCAAGCAGGATCCAATCGCAATGTTCGACGCCGCTGCTCCAGGCCCAATGCCCGCTAAAGCGGTAGCCGCCTTCCACCTTGTCCGCCTTGCCGGCGGGCATATAAGTCGAAGCGATGAGTGTCGAGGCATCCTTGCCCCAGACGTCTTGTTGCGCCTGCTGCGGGAACAACGGCAGCTGCCAGTTATGGACACCGACAACGCCATAGACCCATGCCGTGGCCATGCACCCTTCGGCCAGCGCCATTTGCACCTGATAAAAGACCCGCGGATCCATTTCGTAACCACCCCAATGCTTGGGCTGCAGCACCTTAAAGAAGCCCGCGGTCTGCATATCGTCGATGGTCTCGTGGGGAATCAGCCCGTCGGTCTCCGCCCGCGCTGCGCGCTCGAGCAACGTGGGAATGAGTGCGCGGGCGCGCTCGACCAGCGCGTTGGCATCGGGCGTCATGTAGTCGTCTTGGGTCGAGGGCATCGTGGGTCTCCCGGTATTGGCTGTGCGCTCGCGCGCACCGATTGAAATGCTGCCACAACGCGTTGGCCGCAAGGCGTCAATGGTGCAAGCGCGGGGCTGTTCATTCATCGTCTAATCGGACTATGCATCGGCTAAGCGCGACGGCGTGCGGGCGCCGCTGCCATGGGCCACCATCCGCGGCGGATCGCGCCAACACCTAGTCCGTCTGCGGGATTACAGCAGCAGTGCCAACGACGAAGCTAGCGTGATGCCATCCGATCGCCAGCCCCGACCGACCGCCCCATGAAAAGCGCCAGCAGTTTCGACGCGCGCGATTTTCGCCAGGCCCTGAGCATGTTCGCCACCGGCGTGACCATCGTCACGGCGCGGGGCGACGATGGCGAACCGGTCGGCCTGACGGTCAACAGCTTCAACTCGGTGTCACTGACGCCGCCGATGGTCCTGTGGAGCATCGCCAAGTCCGCCCGCAGCCGCCCGGTCTTTTCCGGCGATGCCCACTGGAATGTTCATATTCTGGCCGAGGAGCAAGAGGCCCTGTCGAACCGCTTTTCCCGCGCCGGCGAAGACAAATTTTTTGGCTTGACGCTTGAGCGCGGCGTCTCGGATGCGCCGCTGCTACCGGGGTGCAGCGCGCGATTCCAGTGCCAGACCGCGTTCGAGTACGACGGCGGCGACCATACGATCTTCGTCGGCAAGGTGATTGCCTACGATCGTAGCAACCGCGCGCCGCTGCTGTACCTCAGCGGTGCTTACGCGCTGGCTTCGCGGCGCGCGGCCGATGTGGCGACACAGCCGAGCGCAATGCCTTCTGCACCCTATTCCGAAAATCTGTTGGGCTACTTGCTAGGACGCGCGCATTACCAGTTCATGGCCGGCTTTCGGCAGCGGTTGCAGCACTACGCGCTGAGCGATGCGGATTTCTTTATTCTTTCGTTGCTGGTGGTCCGCGAACCGATGGGCGACGACGAGCTCGCCACCCACATCGGCTACACCGGTGCCGCGGCCGACCCGCGCAGCCTGCTGTCGATGGTCGATCGGGGCCTGCTGCTGCAGGCAGACGGCTACCGGCTGAGCCCGGCGGGCCGCGACGCGATACTGGATGTGTTGGCTTCGGCCAAATCGGCCGAAGCCCAACTGGTCCAGCAGCTGGGCGAGCAGGACGCAGCGTCGCTGCGCAATCTGCTCAAGAAGTGCATCCTCGCCAGCGACCCTGGTCTGCCCGCGCTCTGGACGACGCCATGAAGGCACGGCTTCGGATAGTCCTGTCAGACGATGCCCCCCTGACGGGTTGCAACGAGCATGGGAACGCGTGCGCACCGCGCGCGCGCAGCAACAAGGGGCGACCATGGAATCTTCAATACCGGTCGGGCACTTCGCCGACATAGGCCACGGCCAGCAGCTGCATTACCACGAGCTGGGGAGCGGGCCGGCCGTCATCTTCTTGCACGGCGCTGGCGGCGGTGCCAGCGGATACAGCAACTTCAAGGGCAACTACCCTGTTTTCGCCCACGCCGGTTTTCGTGCCATCGTACCGGACCTGCTCGGGTTCGGGCTCAGCAGCAAACCCGATGTGCCGATGTACGACCTCGACTTTTTTGTCGACGGTCTCAAGCGCTTCGTCGACGCGCTGGGCCTGCAGCGCTTTACGCTGTTGGGCAACTCGCTGGGCGGCGCGATCGCGCTCGGTCATGCGCTGGCGTACCCACAGGAAGTGGAACGACTCATCCTGATGGCTCCCGGAGGCGTTGAGGAACTCGACACCTACCTGGCCATGCCCGGCATTGCGAATATGTTCAAAGTCTACAAATCCGGCAAAACCGGTGCCGAAGCGATGCGTGCTGTGATGCAGATGCAGCTCTTCGATCCAGCGCTGTTAACCGACGACATCATTAACGAACGGGCCCCGATCGCCGCCACCCAAACCCAGGCAGCACGGTCGGTGATGAAGGTTCCCGACATGACCGAGCGCCTGGGGGAACTGCGCTGCCCGGTGTTTGGGTTCTGGGGCGTCAACGACCAGTTCAATCCGGTGGGCGGCGCGATGAAGATCGTGCAAAACGCGCCCGACGCGCGCATGACACTGGTGAACCGCTGCGGCCACTGGGTGCAGGTCGAGCACCCCGACCTGTTCAACCGCCAGTGCATCGACTTCCTGCGCCATGGCTGAGGCAATGGACCCGACCCTGATAGCCCGCCTGGGCGACGAGCTGTTCTCGGCGCTGCGACAGTGCACCACCGTGGCGCCCCTGACCCTGCGCCACCCGGACATCAGCATCGCCGACGCCTACAGCGTATCGCTGCACTTGCTTCGGCTACGCGAAGCCGACGGCGAGCGCGTCATTGGCAAGAAAATCGGCGTGACCAGCAAAGCAGTACAAGACATGCTCGACGTGCGCCAACCCGACTTTGGCTTTCTCACCAACTCGATGCAAGTGGCCGACGCAACGCTGCTGAGCCTGCGCGATGCGCGGCTAATACAACCCCGCGCCGAGGGCGAAATTGCCTTTTGCCTGCAGTCCGATCTGCAGGGACCGGGCGTGACGCGCGCCGATGTTCTGGCCGCCACCGCCTGGGTCGCGCCCTGCTTCGAAATCGTCGATTCGCGCATCCATGACTGGAAGATTAGGATTCAGGACACGATCGCCGACAACGCGTCGTGCGGGGTTTTCGTTCTGAGCGATCAGCGCACGGCGCCAGGCTCGCTCGACCTGGCCGGCGTCTCGATGCAGATGTGGAAAAACGAGCAACCCTGCGCCAGCGGACTGGGATCCGCCGTGCAGGGGCACCCCGCCGAAGCAGTCGCCTGGCTGGCGAACACGCTGGGCGCCTTCGGGATTCCTTTCAGGGCGGGCGAATTGATCTTGTCGGGTTCGCTCGCGGCGCTTGTGCCGGCTGCTCCAGGTGACCGCTTTCGCCTGCATATGGAGGGGCTGGGAGGCTGTTCGATCGGCTTCTCCGACTGAAGCGCTGTCGCGCGCGGCGACGGCCTACCCGTCAGGATTCGGCACGCAGCCAGAACTGGTACGCCGCCGCCGGCAGCACCGAGCACAAGGCGGCCAGCAGCACAACGCCGTCGTAACTGCCGCCTGCCGCTATCTGCCCCGCGACCCCCGGCCCGACCATCGAGCTCAGTGCGAACACCGCTGGCACCAGCACCACGGCCCGGCCACTGGCGTCGCTGCGCGCAATCGCCACCGCCTGAAAGACGCAGCCGCAGGTGAACGCAAACTCCCATATCCAGGCGCCGAGCGCGAAGGGCAGGAAGCCCTCGGCAACGCCCAGCAGGGCCAGGCCCGTCAGCACGCCTGCCAGCACCAGCCAGTGGGGCCGGCGCACGCCAGCCCGGTCGCCGGCCCAGGCGACAAAGAATGCGGCGGCACCGCCGAGCAACTTGAGCACTGCAAACACGATGCCCAACTCGGCCGCCGCCAGTTTGAGCCCCGAGCCGATGCGCTCCAAAAAAGCCCACAGCGCGATATTGCCGGCGAGGAAGACGAAAAACACCGCCATGCAAGCCCAGGAGCGCATGGGGATTGCCCGTCGGACAGGCGCATCCGTCGCGCCCACCGCGTCGACCGACTGCAACGGTCGCTGCGGCACCCGCAGCGCCGACAGTCCCAGCAGGCTAACGACGGCCGCCAGCGCCCATGCCGCACCGGGGTACTTCCAGGTCGCGATCACCAGGGGTGGCAGCGCAAACAACACTGCCGCCGTTACCGTCAGCTCCACGCCCTGGCGAATGCCAAAAGCGCGCACCTTGTCCGGCAGGTCCGACAGGATGCGCATTCCTAGGCAGGTCATGGTCGACGCGAAAAAGCCGATCAAGGCCCAAGCCGCAACCAGGGTTCGGAACTCCTGGAGCTGCGCGCTGAGTGCGAATGAGAGCGCGGTTCCCAGCGCGCTGACGACCGTGAGCACGCGCCAGTTCATGCGGTTGATCCAGAACGGCGCGCCCAGCGTGCCGAGCAGATAGCCGGCGAAGCAGACCGAACCCATCATCCCGACCGACTGCGGTTCGAGGCCGAAGGAATCCGCCATGCTGCCGAGCATCACCGGAAGCGAATTAAAAGGCAGGCCCCCGATGGTCGAGGCCAAGCTTGCCGCGAGGATAAGGGTCGTCAGTTTGCGGGTGCTAATGCTTTGGTTCACAGGCAGATCCTTAAGGCAGGCTCACATATACACAATGATCTGATCGTTGAGCACCGAGGGTCGCTCCTGGCCGACCACATGGATCGCGATTTCCAGGATTAACTGCGTGCCCGACTTCACGGCTTCGGCGGCCTTGACGCGACAGCGCGCGTGGATGCGACAGCCCGAAGGAACCGGCGCGGTGAAGCGCAACCGATCCGATCCGTAGTTGACCATGTTGTTGAAATCGCAGACCTCGAAGTCCATCGGCAGTTGCAGCCGGCTGATCAAGGCATGCACCAGCATTCCCTGCGCGATGGTGCCGCCAAAAGGCGAATCGGCCCGCGCCCGCTGAGGATCGGTATGGATCCAGTAGTCGTCGCCCGAAAGGAGCGCAAAGGCGTCGATCACCGCCTGGCTGACCAAAAACTCGTTCGACCAGCCACTCCACTGCCCGTCGATCAGTCCGCGCAGCGCTTGCAGATCCTTGCAGTCGATACGGCGCCTGAGCGGCTGTGGCGGCGCCGGCGGCGCGCTAAGCTCGGCTTGCAGCGGCACGGCGTTGATCACCCTGGGATGGCTCGACGCTGCGGGCGTATAGCGCAACAGCGTGAGGCTGACCGGGCGGTCGTCGAAAACCGGACGCAATCGCAGGCCCACCCGCAGCTCGTCGGGCTCCACGCCGACCAGCGTGGTGTTGAGGTGGGGTCCCTCGTCGAGCGCCACCACGGCGAGCAGTTGTGGCAATTCGTCGCTGAACTCGGGCAGGGTCGCCACCCGCGCGACCGTGAAGGTATAGAGCGTTCCCTCGCCGCTGACATCACGCCAGGCCAGCCTACGCGAGGCACATTGCGGGCAGTGCAGGCGCGGGTAGAAAATCCACTGACCGCAGTCCTCGCACTGCTGCAGTCGCACCTGGTGGCGCCTGAGGCCGTCCCAAAATGGCTGCGAAGCTGCGGTAGGCCGGGGCAGCGGCTTATTCCAGGCCAATGCGCCCATGCTCAGGCTCCCCGCAGGATCAAGGCGCCCTGCTCGCTCATCACGCCGCCGGTTCCCGACACGTAGGCCAGATCGTGGCGCGTCAGTTGGCGCTGGCCCGCCCGGCCCTGGATCTGGTGGATCGCCTCGATCACCTGCGTCATGCCGCCGGCAGTTCCGGTCTGGCCAAAGCTGAGCTGGCCACCGTGGGTATTCATGGGGAAGTCGCCTTGGTAGGTGAAGTCGTGATCGCGCAGGAACTGCAATCCCTGCCCTTTTGCGCAGAAGCCCGCATCCTCCAGGCTAAGCAGAACCGTGATGGTGTAGCAGTCGTAGATCTGCGCCATGTGCATGTCCGCGGGTTTGAGTCCGGCCATGGCAAATGCCCTGCGCGACGCGGGGCCGATCGGTGTGTCGAGCATGTCGCTGGCGTAGCTCGGCGACTTTGACTGGACATGCTCGCCGCAGCCAATCACCTGAACGGCACGATGGCGGCACCGGGCGGCCAGGTCAGCACGTGTCACGATGACCGCAGCGCCACCGGCGACGGGCATCACGATCTCCAGCATGCGCAAGGGCTCGGCGACCATGCGCGACGCAAGCACCTCCTCAACGCTGGTCGGCTTGCCAAAGAACATGGCGTCCGGATTGGCGCAGGCATTGAAGCGCTGATGAACCGCTATCCGAGCCAGCGCGGCAGCGTCGTATCCGTGCAGCGCCGCATAACGCCGGGCGATCATGGCGTAGCCTGTGTTCTGCGCCATGTGTCCGTATGGCAGGTCCATTTCAGCCTCGGGAGCGCCAAATCGGGTGCTGTGTCCGCCAAAGCGCGAAGCCCTGGCAACTTCGGCCGCGTGGTCGTCGTGCTCGGCCGTGGGCGCGAGGCGCGCCGGAATCACGCACAGCACGGTGTTGCACATGCCCAGTTCGATGGCCGCAGCGGCGCGCCAGACGGCGGCGACCGAACTGGCGCCACCCAGGTCGACCACCTCGGCGAAATTGAGCTTGATTCCGAGGTACTCGCCTGCCATGGCGGGAACGAACATTCCCGCCTCGTGAAACTGCGGGCCATGTATCACCAGGCCGTCGATCTCCTGCAAAGCCAGCCCGGCGTCCGCCAACGCCATCGCGGCGAGGTCGGCGACCTGGTCCAGATGAAACATGCGCGGCGCGCTGCCGTACTTTTCAGGCTTGTATTGGGCAACACCCACCAGCGCCGCTTGACCGCGTAATCCCATGAACCACCTTTAGCAAAGTATCCCGGCGCCACGCCCATCCCACGAGGCACCGGAGTGCGCGATTTTCCACGCCAATAGCCGGCACGCCCATCCTCTGTTGGGACTATATGGCGAAGCAGCCCGGACCAGGCGCGCTGCCGCGGCGACCGATTTCTTTCTATCCTGCCTCGTCCACTTAGACGATGTTTGACGCTTTGACGATCACTACATTGCGATGGTGGGCAAGATTTTGAAAACAACCTTTTAGGAGACACCTGATGAAACAAGCACCGGGCAAGCATTGGGCCATGCGCGCGATACCGCTGGCGGTCGCCATGGCTTGGGCTCCCAATCTTTTGGCCCAAACCACGCTAGAGGAGGTCGTCGTGACCTCGCAGAGGCGTCTCGAGCGTCTACAAGACATCCCGCTGTCGATTACCAGCCTGACCGGTGCCGAGATGGAGCAGCGCGGCATGGAGGGCGCCAGCAGCCTGCGGGGTGCAGTACCCAACCTGAATATGGCGCCAGCGCCGGTGTCGGGGCTGATTGGCTCTGTGGGCATGCGCGGAATGGGATCCGGCCAACCGTCCATCTGGGCCGACCCTGCGGTGGGCGTCTATGTCGACGGCGTGTTTGTCGGCAAGAACCAGGGCATACTGACCGACTTGGTCGACATCGACCGGCTCGAGGTGCTGCGCGGGCCACAGGGAACGCTGTTTGGCCGCAACACACAGGCCGGCGCCATCAACTTCGTGACACGCCGCCCATCGGGCGAGTTCAGCGGCAGCGTCGGCGTTGAAGCCGGCACCCGTGGTCGCCAGGTCGAACGCATATCGATCGACTTGCCCAAGACCCAGAGCCTCAGCTTGAGCGTCGCAGCGCGTAATGAGACGCAGGACGGCGCGATCACCAATGCGTTGGGCCAATCGTGGGGTGACAAGGACCGCCAGGGGCTGCGTCTGGCCGCCCGCCTGGAGCCGAGCAGCAGCACGGTGATGGACTATTCCTACGACAAGACCGAGATCAACGAAGGGCCGCAGGTCGGCTCGCTGGTGTCATCGACCGGTTATCTGGGCAACTACTCCGCGAGCGGACAGACCAGCCCCGGTTTTGTGTACAAGTATTACTTTCAGCCCGGACTTGGCGCCATGCTCAAGCCCTATGCAAACCCCGACTACCCAAGCGCGATCACCGCAAACGTCGGCGAGCTCTACCAGCGCGTCCATGTGACGGGCAACACCTTGAGCGTGAGCCATAAGCTCGACGCTGCCAACAGCATCAAGTATATTTTTGGCCAGCGCAGAATGATCTATGGTGACCGTTCGGATTACGATCAGACACCCGTCAACGTCTACACCGGACAGCGCGACACCGAGTACACGACGCGGTCGCACGAATTTCAGTTCACTGGGAACAAGGATGCGCTGAAGTATGTGGCGGGCGTTTACGCCTTCATGGACGACGGCACCACGCTGTCGCGCCAGAGCGGCTCGTTCTTCACCTTCGACCCGCGATACCTGGGCTACAAGCTGGTCAACTTCAATGTAAGCACCGAGGCCAAGGCAGCCTTCGGCCAGATCGATTACGACATCGGCAAGCAGGCCACTCTGACCGGCGGCATGCGCTATACCTCGGAGACCAAGGGCGTCCACGCATGGCGCTATAACTCCGACGCCACCTTCGCTGCGGTCGGCGCAGCGACGCTCGACTCCACCGCGCAAGCGAGCTTCTCGGCCTTCACCCCCAGCGTTGCGGCCGTCTACAAGATCGATGCGACCACCAACCTCTTCGCGCGGATCGCGGGCGGCTTCAAGAGCGGGGGCTTCCCGGCAGAGGCGCCGCTCATCCCTGGCAGCAGCAGCCCGACGACACCGTTCAAGCCGGAAAAATCAACCAGCTACGAGGCCGGCACCAAGATGAGCCTGATGGGCGGCAAGGGCCAGCTGAGCGTGACTGGCTTTCTTACCAAGGTGACCGACATGCAGCTGAGCCTGCTGCCGGCGGGCTCGGGAACGCCGACCATGGTCAATGCGGGTGAAGCGACCACCAAGGGCATCGAGGTCGAGGCCCAGTTCCTGCCGACCTCGGGCGTTCGCCTTCACCTCGGTTATGGCTTCCTGGACGCCGCCTTCGACAAGTTTGAGTCACCGGGCGTCGACGGCAAGATGGTCGACGCGGCGTCCAACACCGTGATGCCCGGCGCACCCAAGCACACGCTGAATCTGGGGCTGGACGCCCGCATCGCCAAGAACAGCCTGGGAACCTGGCGCGCCATCGTCGACATGCGCCATATCTCAAGCCGTTATACCTACGCCGGCCAGATCAACCCGGCGGCGTCCAACAGCACCATCGGCAATTCGGCGGCCGAGTCGCTGATGCCGGCGCTGACCACGGTGAACGCCCGCCTGCTGCTGGCCGACGTCAATGTTGGCGGTCCGGGTAGCGGCAGCGTATCGCTGTGGATGAAAAATGTGTTCGACGAGCGCAAGATGGTCGCCCACATGGACGTCGGCGGCTATTACCAGGTCGGGTTCTGGAGCGAACCGCGTACCGTCGGCCTGAACTTCAACTACAAGTGGTAATTTGACGCGACCCACCCGCCCGCGGCAAGAGACTTCGCGGCAGCCAGCCCAAAGTCCGGGGGTCGAGCGAACGCGCCGACCCCCGGACTCTCCCGCTTAGCCGTCAGCGAGCACGCAGGCATGCTCCTATGAGTTACGCAGAACACCAGAACCCAACCGGGCGCAGGGGCGCGGGCCTTGCCATCGCCGTGGTGTTGCACGTGGTTGTCATTTATGCGCTCGTCACCGGGTTGGCGCGCAAGGCGGTGGAGGTGATCCGGGGCCCGATCGAGACCAAGCTGATCGAAGAGCTGAAGAAGATGCCGCCGCCTGACAAGCCGCCCCCGCCGCCGCCCAAGGTCGATCCGCCGCCCTATGTGCCACCGCCCGAAATAGCCGTCGCCGCGCCCGCAGTGGCTGCGCCGGCGATCACCGTGACGATCGCGCCGCCACCGGCGCCACCGGCGCCGCCTGCTCCGCCCCCGCCTCCGCCGCCGCCTGCTCCTCCGCCGCCTGCTCCGCCGCCGCCGCCGCCTGCTCCGCCGCCGCCGCCACCGCCGCCACCCAAACCGATGCTGCGCGTAGCGCCGGTGCTCGACGCTGCACGCAACTGCCGCAAGCCCGAGTACCCCGCAGCGTCAAAGCGTCTGGAGCAGGAAGGCACTGTGGCGCTGCGGATCCTGATCGACGAGGGCGGCAAGGTAGTAGAGAGCCGGATTGAAACATCCAGCGGGCATACCCGGCTGGATGAGGCGGCGCGTGCGGCGCTGTCGCAGTGCCAGTTCAAACCAGGAACCGTCGATGGGACGCCCGAAAAGGCCTGGGCCAACTTGTCGTATGTGTGGCGCATGGAATGAGCCTGAAGACGGCTCACCGCACGCTGCGAGATATTTTTTTGGAGATGCTATGTACAACTTGAAACAAAGCGCCGCGCACTCGCTGGCGGCACTGAGCCTTGTGCTGGGACTGCTGCCAGGGCCGGGGGCAGCGGCGACGGCAGAGTCGGTGAAGAAAGCAGCTGAGCCGGCGCCAGCGAGCCAACCCGCGGCCGAAACCGCGGCGCCGCAAGCGCCAGCCAGCGCCGCCCCCGTGCCGCCGCCCATGCCTGCCACCAAGACCATGGAGGTCGTCGACAACCCCTATGGGCTGGGCGCTGTGTGGGAGCAAGGCGACTTTGTCGCCAGGGGCACGCTGATCATCATGGTGATCATGTCGATCGGCAGCTGGTACATCCTGCTGACCAAACTGCTTGAGCAAAGGAAGCTGTTTGCCGACGCCGACAAGGTCAGGCAGTCGTTCTGGAAGGCCGGCACGCTCGAGCAGGGGCTGGCGACGCTGTCGCCGGTCGGCGCGTTTCATTATGTTTGCGGCAATGCCCTGGAAGCGAGCCGCGAACACAGCGGCGCGCTGGCCAAAGAAGTCAGTCTGAGCAACTGGATCGAGATGGGCTTCGAGCGCAGTTTCGAGGAGATTCAGTCGCGGCTGCAGGTGGGCCTGGCCTTCCTGGGAACCGTCGGATCGACGGCGCCTTTCGTCGGCCTGTTCGGCACCGTATGGGGCATCTACCACGCGCTGACCGCCATCGGCATCGCGGGCCAGGCGTCGATCGACAAGGTGGCCGGGCCGGTCGGCGAATCGCTGATCATGACGGCCATCGGCCTGGCGGTGGCGGTACCCGCCGTGCTCGGATACAACTGGCTGGTACGACGCAACAAGAGCGCGATGGCGCATGTGCACGCCTTCGCTGCCGACCTGGAAAAAGTCCTGCTCGGCGGCAACAGGCCCGGCGCCAAGCGCTAAGCGCTGCGCGGGCGGGGAACGACCATGGCCATGCATGTAGCGTCGGGAGACGACGACGACGACCAAGTGATTTCGACCATCAACACGACGCCGCTGGTCGATGTGATGCTGGTATTGCTCATCATTTTCCTGATCACGATACCGGTCGTCGTGCAAACGCAGAATGTCACGCTGCCGCACGAAGTCAACCGGCCGCGGCTGACCAAGCCGGACGACGTCAACATAGCCGTCAACCGAGAGGGCCATCTGTTCTGGAACGAGCTGCATCTGAAGAACGACGAGGACCTGCTAGGCCGACTCAAAGCCGTGTCGTCGAAGCTGCCGCAGCCCGAAGTACACATCCGGGGCGATCAGCGCACGCCCTACGAGCACATTGCCAAGGTCATCCTGGCCTGCCAGCGCGCCGGAATCGCCAAGGTGGGGTTCATCACCGAGCCACCGGCCAAGGGCTAAACAGGATTGCATCGATGCGCAAGAAAAAATCTCACGCCGACTCGGACATCATGTCCGACATCAACACCACGCCGCTGATCGACGTGATGTTGGTGTTGCTCATCATGTTCATCATCACGATTCCGGTGCAACTGCATTCGGTGAAGATGAACATGCCGGTCGTCAATAGCACGCCCCCGACAACGCCGCCGGTCGTGGTGAAGATCGACATCAACGAAACCGGAGAGGTGTATTGGGACGGCGCTGCGATTGCATTCGGCTCGGCGCTGGACCAAAGGCTGAAGTCGCTGGCGATCATGCAAGACCAGCCCGAGGTACACCTCAAGCCATCCAAGGCAACCGAATACCGCTATGTTGCCGCCGTGATGGCTGCGGCGCAGCGCATCGGGGTGACCAAGATCGGCATCGTCGGCAACGAACGCTTCATACCGTAGACGAGTCTGACTGAGCGCGCAGCAAGCCGTGTTCCGAAACCCGAGCCAATAGCGCCTGATGACCCTGCCTTCCCTATTCAAGACTTGCTTTCTGCCGTGCTGCCTGGCGCTGCTGACGCTGACGCTGACGCCATACCCGGTACAGGCCCAGACGGAGTCGATCCGTCCAGAGGTGTTGCGGCCCTTGATCGCGGCGCAGGAACTCAACAACCAGAAGAGACACGCCGATGCGCTGGCCCGGATAGCCGAGCTCGACAGTCTGGCGGCGGCCAACCCACTTGAAGTCTTCACCATCGAGCGCATGCGCGCCGTGGTCATGATGGCTACGAATGACCCAGGCAATGCCGCCAAAGCACTGGAGAAGGCCTTGCTGACCGGCCGCGGCCCGGCTACCGACCGTCTGGCGTTGATCGAAAATCTGGCATTGATCCAGTATCGGCAGAAGGACTACAACGGCGCAGCTCTGTGGGCTGGGCGCTATTTTGAACTCGGCGGCCAGCTCGACGGGTTGCGCACAGCGCAGACGCAGG